>WNGQ01000371.1_pt1 | contig 76232 bp, 75 predicted proteins | sample 5407661 | NCBI WGS metagenome assembly WNGQ01 (sample SAMN13153382, study PRJNA577476) | soil metagenome | isolation source: 60 cm soil or saprolite under Garry oak tree replicate 2 | place: USA:California | collected 2016-06-15
CCATTCTGCAGCTGGCCGCCGGGCTCGCCAAGCATGGCGATGGGGCCCTGTCCACGAGGTACTGGGTCGCAGCCGTCCAAGCGGAGGCGTTCGCTGGTCGCAGCAAATTCGAGGAATGCCAGCGTGCGCATGGTATGGCAGAGCAAGTGCAGCAGCTGCACGGCCAGATCCACAACAGTGGCTGGCTCCGCTTCGATGGTTCCCGTCTCGCCGAGGAGCGCGGCACATGCTTTGTTCAACTGCGACGTCCCGACCAGGCCGAGGCAGCCCTCAAAGACGCTCTACGCCAGAACCTCTCCGTACGTCGTCGCGGCAGTGTGCTCACCGATCTTGCTGCGATCGGCGCACAGCGCCGCGATCTTGACCAGCTGGTCATGCATGCCGATGCCGCCCTTCACTTGGCGAGGCAGAGCGGTTCTGGTGTCATTGGTCGCAAACTCCAGGGATTGCAACCGCGCCTCGCCCCATTCCGCGGGGATCGTCGTGTTCACGATCTCAGCAAGCAGATCGCTGCCCTCACCAAGGTTTCGCCACCTGATCAAGCTGAGGAGAGCCACATTGGAGGTTGAAGGAGCGCGGATCTTCCGCGAGGCATGGATCGCTGGTGTCAAGAAGCACTATCCCGGCGAACCGAAGCCTGGCTACGTTGCGCCGTGGGACGAGACACCTGATTGGGAACGTGACAGCGCCGCAACTGTCTACGGCCAGATCCGAGCATTCGTCGAGGCTGCGGGCGGCCAGACGGTCAGACTCAGCCGAACCCAGAAAGGCCGCTTTGTGGCGCTCTGCTGGATCGGTCAAATCTACAAGCACTTCCCCGACCCCAAGCCGGCCTATGTCGCTGACTGGGACGAACTGCCTCCCTGGCAGCAGGAAACAGACGCCGACATCTTCGAGCGCATCGAGCAGGACGGTTCCAGGGCCAACAGATAGGTTAGGCCTGGGCCAGCTCCATGGCGGCCTTTTCGATGGTGTCTTCGTCGAGGAGGACGTGGAGGGCGGCGTCGCCGAGAGGGATGAAGCTGTCTTCGCTGGTGACGCGGGCGAGGGGGCCGCGGAAGCCGGCGTCGCTCAGGGCGGTGACGACGGCTTCGGAGACGCCGCCGCTGCGGCGGGTCTCGTCGACGACCAGGACCCGGCCGGTGGCTTCGGCCTCGCGGAGCAGGTCGGCGACCGGCAGGGGGGCGAGCCAGCGCAGGTCCAGCACCCGGCAGCAGGGTGAGGTCGCCCTCGCCATCGCTGCTGACGGCGTCGGTGTCGACGCGGGCGCTGCCGAGCGGCACGTGGGTGGCGGCCCAACCCTCGGGCGGGGGATAGGGGGCGAGCCAGGCGCCGTCGCCGTCCTTGTACAGGTCCCGGGTGTGGTAGAGGGCGATCGGCTCCAGGAACACGCAGACGCTGCCGTCGGTCCTGGCGGCGGCGACGCAGGTGCGCAGCATCGCGGCGGCGTCGTCGGGGCGGGACGGGGAGGCGATCACCAGGCCGGGGATGTCGCGCAGCACGCCGACGGCGTTGTCGTTGTGGAAGTGACCGCCGAAGCCCTTCTGGTAGCCGTAGCCGGCGATCCGGGCGACCAACGGGTTGCGGAAGCGGCCCTGGGAGAAGAACTGCATGCTGGCCGCCTCGCCGCGCAGCTGGTCCTCGGCGTTGTGGAGGTAGGCGAGGTACTGGATCTCCGGAATGGGCAGCAGCCCGGAAAGCCCGGCGCCGAGCGCGAGCCCCAGGATCGACTGCTCGTCCAGCAGCGTGTCGAACACCCGTGCCGCGCCGAAGCGCCGCTGCAGCCCCCGGGTGAGGCCGTAGACGCCGCCCTTTCTGCCGACGTCCTCGCCGAACACCAGCAGCTCCGGATGCAGGGCCAGCAGGTCCGCGAGGGTGCGGGTGACCGCCAGGGCAAAGGTGAGCGGACCCTCACCCTCGGGGAGGCGCCCGTCGAAGGCGCGGGCGCGGGCTTCGGGACCAGCGGCGCGGGCGGCCTCGGCTGCGACCCGGTCGGGGCGGTGCGGTGCGAGCGGCGCCAGCACCGCCTGGGCGCTGGGGAGCTGCGGGTGGGTGACGGCCTCCTCGGCGAGTTCGCGGACGCGGCGGCGGGTCGCCTCGTAGCGCTCGACCAGCTCGGCGGGGGTGGCGACGCCGGCCTCCACCAGCAGCCGGGCGCTGGCGACCAGCGGGTCGCGGGCGTAGTCGGCGGTGATCTCGGCGGGGGTGCGGTAGGCGACCTCCGCGTCGGAGCCGGCGTGGCCCAGGAAGCGGACCATCTTGAGGTGGAGGAAGGCCGGCGCGCGCTGCTCCCGCACCCACGCCGCCGCGCGGACGGCGGCGGCGTAGGCGGCCGCCAGGTCGCAGCCGTCGGCGGCGAAGTACTCCAGCCCGTCCCGGTCGCCGTAGGCACGCTCGACCCAGCCGGCCGGCGTGCGGACGCTGATGCCGAGCCCGTTGTCCTCGCACACCAGCAGCAGCGGCAGCGGCAGCCGCTGGTAGGCGCAGTGGCAGGCGGTGTTGATCGCCCCGGCCGCCGTGGAGTGGTTCACCGAGGCATCCCCGAAACTGCACACCACCAGCGCGTCGCCGGGCCAGGCGCTGGCGACGCCGAGCCGCGTGGCCCGCTCGATGGCGAAGGCGGTCCCGACCGCGCGCGGCAGGTGCGAGGCGATCGTGGAGGTGAGCGGGATCACCGCCAGATCGGGATGGCCGAAGACCTTGTGTCGCCCGCCCGCGATCGGCTCGCCGGTCGCGGCGACCATGCCGAGCAGCACGTCGCGCAGCGGCTCCGGCGCGACGTCCGGCGCCTGGCGGGCGCGCTCCAGGTAGAAAGCGCTGGAGCGGTAGTGCAGGAACGCCGGGTCGGTGGGCCGCAGCGCCGCCGCCAGGGCCGCGTTGCCTTCGTGCCCGGCCGACCCGATGGTGTAGAAGCCCTTGCCCTGCCCCCGCAGCCACCGTGCGGCCAGGTCCAGGTGGCGGCTGCCGAGCTGCGCGTCGAACAGCCCCAGGGCCTCCTCGCCGGTCAAGTTGGAGCCGGGGCGCAACGGCGCCCGCAGGTCGCCGGGCGGCCGCGCCTCCAGCCCGGCGACCGCCTCGGTGAAGTGCGCGTCGAGCGGCTCGACCATGGCCTGTCCGCCCTCCCTACCTCGACATTTCGGCTTGAGGGCGCACGGTAGCACCCATAGGCCGCCTCAGCCGCGCGGCGGGGCCGGCGGGGGCGGCGGGGGCGGGCTGAACACCTCCCGTTCGAAGGCGTCGGCGGCGTGGAGGATGGTGGCCTCGTCGCCGTGACGGCCGACCAGCATCATGCCGATCGGGAGGCCGTCCGACATCGCGCATGGCACGTTCATCGCCGGGTGGCCAGTGACGTCGAACGGGGCGGTATTCGGGATCATCTCCAAGGCCCGCGCGACGTACTCCTCCAGCGGCGCGTCGGGCGCCGGAATCACCGTGGCCTTGAGCGGCAGGGTTGGCATCAGCAGCAGGTCGTAGTCATCGAGGACCGCGTCGTAGGCGGCCCGGGCGGCGCGGGCGAGGTTCTGCGCCTTGGCGTAGTAGCGCCCGTAGTGGGCCTGCGCCATCCAGCGGCCGGTCAGGACGGTCAGCTTGACGGTCTCCGACAGCCGCTCGCCGCGCTCGCGCCGGCCCGCCCCGAAGGCGTCGACCAGGCCGGTCGCGTAGCGGCCCTTGGCGCCGAAGGCCATGCTCTCGCCGGCCACCATGATGGCAGTGGCGCCCTCCAGCGCGACCGCGTTCCAGGCCGCCAGCGCGTCATGGTGCCAGGGGATGGACACCTCCTCGACGCGGGCGCCGAGCTTGCCGTAGGCGCGGGCGGCCTCGCGCACCGCCTCGTCGACGTCGGCCTCGGACAGGCCCTCGTAGCCGAAGCCCTCGCGCACCACCGCCAGCCGCAGCCCGGCGGCGTCACGGCCGAGGGCGGCCAGGTAGTTGGCCGGCTGGAGGGCAGCCTGCTGGCGTGGGTCCAGGCCGTCCGGGCCGGCCAGTACCGACAGCAGCAGCGCCACGTCGCTGGTCGAGCGTGCCATCGGGCCGAGGTGATCGAGCGACAGCTCGATCGGGAACGCGCCGGTGTAGGGGACCAGCCCCCAAGTGGGTTTGAGGCCGTAGATCCCGCTCCAGCAGCTCGGGATGCGCACCGAGCCGCCCTGGTCGCCGCCGATGGCCAGATCCACCTCGCCGGCGGCGACCAGCGCCGCCGACCCGGTCGACGACCCACCGGTGCTGCGCGCCGGGTCGTAGGGATTGCGGACCGGGCCGGAGTCGGCGGTGTGGCTGCCGCCGGAGAAGCAGAGGCTCTCGCAGACCGACTTGCCGAGGATGGTCGCGCCCGCGTCCAGGACCCGCTCGACCACGGTGGCGTCCTCGTCGGGCGTGTAGCCGTCCAGCAGCACGGTGCCGTTGCGCATCGGCACCCCAGCGACCGCGATGTTGTCCTTGATGGCGATGGTCCTGCCGGCCAAGGGGCCGTCGGCCGCGCCGGGGATGGTCACCTTCCAGGCCCAGGCGCCGAGTTGGTTCTCCTCCGGGCGCGGCGCGGCGCCGCCGTCGCGCGGCCAGCGCGGCGCCTGGATGGGCTCGTCGAGCTGGTCGAGGCGGTCGTAGGGGGCGATGAAGCCTTCGATGAGCGCCTGCACGGTGGTCATGCGCTCCTCGGGGATGGAGAAATGGAACTCGCGGGCGATCGCGGCGAGGTCATCGGGTCCGGGGCGTCGCACGGCCATGGCACACACTCCCAGAAGGCGGGGCAGTCGTCCCGCTCTGCCTACCTGTTCGCTTTGCCGGTGTCAACGCCCCGGTCCCGCCGGGGCACTGGTTACGGCACCAGCCCGAAGATCGTCGCGGGGGAGCCCGAGCCGTTCCGGTTGCGGGGGCCGCCGACGATGATGAAGCCGCCGGTGGCGGGCATCTGCTCCAGGCCGGTGAGGTTCTCCAGGTCGATGCGGTGGGCGTGGAAGATCAGCGAGCTTTCGCGGAAGTTGGTGTCGAGGCCTGGGTCCGGGCCGAAGGTGTCGGTGCCGAGGGCGCCGATGTGGCGGTTGGCGAGCAGCCAGCGGACCGACGCCAGACTGAACCCTGGCTGGTGCACGTTGCCCTGCTTGTCGTAGTTGAAGTAGGCGGGCGTGCCCCACTTGGGGCCCCAGCCGGTCCAGGCGATCACCGCGGCGTCGGCGGGGATGCGGCCATGGGCGGCCTCGAACCGCTGGACGTCGGCGACGCTGACCTGGAAGTCGGCGTTGGCGGCCGACTGGCGGCGCACGTCGATCACCACCGCGGGCCGGAAGAAGTCACGCGGGTCCAGCTGGTCGGCGCACAGCTCGTTGGTGTGGAAGTGGCAGGGGGCGCCCCAGTGCGTGCCGGTGTGCTCGCCCTCCTTGACGTACTGGAGGTAGAAGCCGTCCTTGGGTACCGTGAACGGGGTGCTGAGGGTGAACGCCGGGTCGCCGGGGAACAGCGGAGTCGTCTTGGGGTCGTTGACGTGGCTGAGGAACACCGCCCGGCTGAAACCCGGCAGCGGCCCGGCCCCGCGAGCCGCGGACGGCTTGGCCGCGGCAGCAGCCGTGGCGCTGGTCCCCGGCCGTGCCGCGAACAGGGTCGCGCCGACCAGCACGCCGACCGCAAGGACGGCGACTTGCTTGAGTGCTCCGCGCATGGTCCTCCCTCTCTGGGTTGCCTGAAACGGGCTGCGACACCTATGGGCTGAACCGCTCGGCAGTCACCGCAGGGGCAGGGTCGCGGTGACCGTGGTGCCGCGGCCGAGATGGGACTGGACCTCCCAGGTCCCGCCGGCCATCTCGACCCGCTGGCGCATGCCGGCGAGCCCGAAGTGCTCCTGCCCGCCGTGGCGCTGGGTACGGCCCACGTCGAAGCCGACGCCGTCGTCTGAGACCTGCAGCTCCGCCATGCCGTTCTCCACCGCCAGCAGCACCGACGCCCGCGTGGCGCAGGCGTGCTTGCGCACGTTGGTGAGCGCCTCCTGGGCGACCCAGTACAGGACCGTCTCCAGCGGCCGGGGCAGGCGGATGCGGGCGGTGCTGCGGACCGCGCAGCGCACGCCTGAGCGGCGCTCGAACTCGGCGGCGCAGTCGGACAGCGCGGCGGGCAGGCCCAGCTCGTCGAGCACCGGCGGCCGCAGCTCGATCATCAGCTGGCGCAGCGCCTTGACCTCCACGCCGATCTCGCCTTCGAGGCCCTCCAGGATGCGGCTGCTGTCGGCGGTCTCGCCCCGCTCGACGTGCAGGCGTGCCAGCGCGGTGGCGTAGCCGAGCCCGGTCAGCCGCTGGATGGGGCCGTCGTGGAGGTTGGCGGCGATGCGGGCGCGTTCCTCCTCGGCGGCCTGCACGGTCCGGTCGAGCAGCCGTTTGCGCTCCTCGGCCTGCCCTGCCACCTGCCCGGCGAGGCCGCTGAGCCGGACCAGCACCAGCAGCGACAGCAGCACCGACGCCACCGCGATCGCGGGCGCCTCGATCGGCTGGTGGCCCAGCCACTCCGCCGCCAGCACCGCAGGCGCCATCAGCGAGGCCGCCGCCAGCAGGAAGAGCCGGCCGCGGCCGAGCTTGACCTCGGAGCGGGTCACCGCCTCCGACAGCCGCGGCATCGACGGGTGCAGCGCCGCCGCGCCCCAGCAGGCGTACCAGGCCATCCAGCCGACGTCGATGGGGCTGCCGGTGTGGTAGCCGCCGGAGAGCTGGATCACGCTGTAGGCGGCGTCGGTGCACAGCAACGACAGCACGCTGACCAGCAGCAGGTGGAAGGCGGGCGGCCGGGCGCCGCCACCGACCGCAAGCCGCACCACCGTGGCGAGCAGCAGCACGTCCATCAGCGGGTAGGACATGGACACCAGCCGCGCCGGCAGCGACAGGGTCGGGTCGCGGGCGAAGGGGACCATCAGGAAGGTCCACGACGCCAGGCCGACACCGGCGGTGATCACCAGCGCGTCGATCAGGCTGGGACGGTCGGTGCCTGGGCTGCGGGCACGGATCAGCAGCAGGATCCCGGCCATCATGAACGGGTAGGAGGCGAGGTAGAAGACGTCGGCCGCCGACGGGAACACGTTGAGGCCGAGGATGTCCTGCAGGGTGTAGAAGATGATGTCGGCGGTGGCGAAGGAGGCCAGCCCCGCCGCGAACAGGTACCACGCCAGCGCGGGCGCCGGCCGGAACCGCCGCGTGCCGGCCACGATTGCCACCACCGACGACAGCCCGAGCCCGTTGTAGAGCACGATCTTCGGCACCCACGCGGGCAGCAGCCCTGTCCTCGGCACCACGTAGTAGGCGACCACCACCAGCGACGCCACCGCCAGGTAGCGCCACGACGACCACACCGGCTGCGCCCGGCTGGCCCGGGTCGCCTGTACGGTTTGGGTCGCTGTGCCTAGTTGGGGGATCTGCGCTGGCGCCCGCGTGGCGTCGGCGCGTTCCACCGGTGGCGCCGTCATAAACAGGACAATCTCACATGCGCAAGTTTGGAGCAATTCTCCTCAACGCGAATTACCACGCTGGAAGCGGCGGGACGGTGCGCTGCGGCGCGGGTCGTGTAACCATGGCTGGGACTGACGATTGGAGTGGACCGTGTGGTTGCTGGTCTGCGGCGGGTTGACCGGGCTGGGTCTGGCGGCGAGCTTGCCGGCGTGGCGCCGCCGTGGCGCTGGTGCTGGTCTGCGCGGTATTGCCTGGTCGCTGTTGCCGATGGTGGCCTACCTGACCGGGGTCGCGGGGTTGCTGTGGAAGCTCGGCACCGCGGTGTCGGACTGGGCGCTGGGGTTCGTGTTCTCACCCAAGGTGTGGGCCGGTGTCGCGCTTGCCGGGCTGGCCGCGGTGTTGTTCCTGGTCTCCGGCCCGCTGCGCCGCCGGGCGCCCGCGAAGTCCGCATCGACGGGCCAAGGGCGGGCGATCGAGCCGTCGGCGCGGTCGCGCCCGCTGCCGCCCGCCAAGGCCAAGACCAAAGGCAAGGCCAAAGCCGGCGCCAGCGCAGGATTCGATGAGGAGTTCGCCGACGTCGAAGAGATCCTTCGCCGCCGCGGCATCAGCTGAGGCATCAAAGAAGGGCCATCCGGAAGGAGCGATCGTCAATGGCCGAGCCGACCGATCCCACCACCGCCCAGGGTGACGACACCGCTCTCGAACACTTCTATGCGGAACTGCACAGCGAGCACCTCGAGGCGCTGTGGCTGGTCAACGCCAAGCTCATGCCCTTCGAGCCGAAGCCCCGCATGCGGCCCTACCTGTGGCGCTTCGACACCCTGGCACGGCTGGCCGACCAGGCGGGCAAGCTGATCCCCATCGAGCGGGGCGGCGACCGCCGCGTGCTCGGCTGCATCAACCCGAGCCTCGGCGGCAGCTACGGTGCGACCTCGACCTTGTGGGCGGCGGTCCAGTACCTCGGCCCGCAGGAGTCCGCCCCTGGCCACCGCCACAGCCCCTCCGCGCTGCGTTTCGTGGTCGAGGGCGAGGGCGCCTGGACCACCGTGGACGGCGACCGCTGCCACATGAGCCCCGGCGACCTGGTGCTCACCCCGTCCTATACCTGGCACGACCACAAGAACATCTCCGACCGGCCGATGATGTGGTTCGACGGGCTCGACCTGCCGCTGGTCAGCTACCTGGACGCGTGCTTCTTCGAGTTCTACCCGGTGGAGGAGCTGCAGCCGCTGCTCGACACGCACGGCTCGCAGCGGGCGTTCGGGACCGGCGCACTGGCGCCGGCGACCTCGGCGCTGCCAGCGGTGGCCGCCGGGGCGGGCGCGGCCTCGCTGCCCGACGGCGCCCGGCCGGCGCCGCGCTCGCCGCTGCTGCGCTACCCCTGGGAGGACACCGCCGCCGCGCTCGACGCGCGCCGCGACGATCCCGGCGACCCGTTCGATGACGTGCTGCTCCGCTACACCAACCCGCGCAGCGGCGGGCCGATCATGCCGACCATGGACGCCTGCATCCAGCTGCTGCGGGCCGGCGCCACCCTGCGGCCGCACCGCCACGTGCACTCGACCGTCTACCAGGTGTTCCAGGGCGAGGGCGAGACGCTGATCGACGGCGAGCGCTTCGCCTGGCAGCGCGGGGACATCCTGGCGCTGCCACCCTGGGCGATCCACCAGCACCGCAGCAACGGCGACGCGATCCTGTTCAGCATCACCGACCAGCCGGTGCTGGAGGCGCTCGGGCTGGAGCGGACGGTCGCGGCGACCTGATCCGACGCGCCCGCTCGACCCGGACGCGAAACAAAGGATGCACGGCAAACTGATTGCGTAGCGCACGCAATCAGGGGTAGCCTGGCGCGCATGGCGGACTCTCGCGAGGTGGCTAAGGCGCTGCTGGACTTCTTCATCGTCGTGCAGTCACGGAGCGGTGGGGAGTACTTCCGGCTGCTCTGCGAGGCCGGGCTGACGGTCTCCCAGTACCGTGCGCTTGCGGTGCTGGCCCGCGCGGGCGAGCCGATGACCGTCAAGGAGCTGGCCGACCGCCTGGCGCTGTCGGCGCCGGCCACCAGCCGCGCGATCGACGCGCTCGTCGGTCGTCTTTGGGTAGCCCGCTCCGAGGACGGCCACGACCGCCGCCAGAAGCGGCTCCAGGCGATGGCCGCAGGTCGCTACGCCTTGCGCCGCTTCGACGAGGCCCGCCTGGAAGGGCTGCACGGCTTCCTGCAGGGCATGCCCGCCGAGACGCGCGAGGCCCTGTACGCGGCCGTCTGCCCCTTCCTGGCCGCCCAGCGACAGCGCCCCAACGCCCAGCCCGAGCCCCAGCCCGAGTTCCAACCCGAGTCCCAACCCGAGCCCCAGCCCGAGCCCCAGCCCGAGAGCTTCGAACCAGCGAACAGAGAGGATCGGCATGACCCTGCCGTCGTCCAACGGTGACCATGCCAGCGCTGCGCCCGCCATCGTGGTGCGCGGCCTCAAGAAGCACTATGGCGACATCGAGGCGGTCGCCGGGGTGGACTTTGAGGTCGTCCCCGGCGAGACCTTCGGGTTCCTCGGCCCCAATGGCGCTGGCAAGTCGACCACCATCAAGATGCTGTGCACCCTCGTCGACCCAACCGCCGGCAGCGCCACCGTGGCCGGCTACGACGTCGCCCGCGAGCAGGGCGCGGTGCGCAGCTCCATCGGGCTGGTGTTCCAGGACCCCACCCTGGACGGCTACCTCTCCGCTGAGCAGAACCTGCGCTTCCACGCCGAACTGTACGGCGTGCCCAGGAAATTCGTCGGCGGCCGCATGCGTGAGGTGCTGGAGCTGGTGGGGCTGTGGGAGCGGCGCGCGAGCCTGGTCAACACCTTCTCGGGGGGTATGAAGCGCCGGCTGGAGATCGCCCGCGGCCTGCTGCACGCGCCGCGGGTGCTGTTCCTGGACGAGCCGACGGTGGGATTGGACCCGCAGACGCGCAGCTCGATCTGGGGCTACATCGACGAGCTGAAGGGCCGGGAGGACATCACCATCTTCCTCACCACCCACTACATGGACGAGGCCGAGCACTGCGACCGGATCGCCATCATCGACCACGGCCACATCGTGGTCTGCGACACCCCCGAGGCGCTCAAGGCCAGCGTCGGTACCGACCGGGTGCAGCTCCACACCGACGACGACACCGCCGCGATCCAGGCGCTGAAGGAGCACTTCGACCTGGATGCCGCCATCCACGAGGGTGCCGTGACCTTCGGCGTCCCGGGCGGGGAGCAGTTCGTCCCGCGCCTGTTTGCAGAGCTTGGGGTGCCGATCCGGCAGGTGAGCGTGGCCAGGCCGTCGCTGGACGACGTCTTCATGGCCTATACGGGCAAGACGATCCGCGACGCGGAGGCGGCCGATCCGAGCAATTTCTTGCGCATGATGGCCAACGCGGCCAATCGGAGGTAGGGCATGGCAAGCAACCCGGTCACCATCTCGCCATCTCCGGCGCCTCGCTCCGAGGCCGCCCAGCTCCGCTTGCCCCGGGGGGGCCTGGCCCAGGACCTGCGGGCGGTCAAGATCGTCTGGCAGCGGGACCTGATCCGCTTCATGCGCGACCGCATGCGGATCGTCACCGCGCTGCTGCAGCCGCTGCTATACCTGCTGGTCCTCGGCACCGGGCTGACTGCGCTGGTCAACCGCGCCGGCGGCGGGCTCAGCGGCAGCGGGATCGACCTGCGCACCTTCATGTTCCCCGGGGTGCTGTCGATGGCGGTGATGTTCACCGCGATCTTCTCGTCCGGCTCGATCGTGTGGGACCGCGAGTTCGGCTTCCTCCGCGAGATGCTGGTCGCCCCGGTCAGCCGCGCCAGCATCGTGGTCGGCAAGGTCCTCGGCGGCGCCACCGTCGCGACCTTCCAGGGCGTGGTGATCCTGGGCCTCGCCGGCCTGGTCGGGGTGCCCTACAGCCCAGCGCTGCTGCTGGTGATCGTCATCGAGTTGCTGCTGCTGGCGTTCACGCTTTCCGCCTTCGGGGTCATGGCGGCGGCGCGGATCAAGAGCATCCAGTCGTTCATGGCGCTGATCCAGATGGCCATCATGCCGATGTACTTCCTGTCAGGAGCGATGTTCCCGCTCTCCGGCCTGCCAGGCTGGCTGCAGGTGCTGACCCGGCTCAACCCGCTGACCTACGCCGTGGACCCGATGCGTCACGAGGTCTTCGCCCACCTCAACGTCAGCCCGGCGGTCCGGGAGGCGCTGGCCCCCGGCGTGACCTGGGGCGGCTGGCGGGTCCCGGTCCTGGCGGAACTGCTGATCGTGGCGCTGATGGGGATTGTGCTGCTCGGCATCGCCATCGCCGAGTTCCGCCGCGCCGAGTAGCCAGATAACCGGATCAGGATCAGGGGCGAGGGCGAGCAGCCAGGAGTCCTCGTCGGCGTAGGCGCTGCCCGACGGGGCACACTGCTTGCGTGGACAGCACTGCGCTGACGCTCGTCGGGCTCGCCATCTTCGTTGGCCTGCTGGGCGTGGTCGTCCCGGTGCTGCCTGGATTGCTGCTGTGCGTGGCGGCGGTGCTGGTGTGGGCGTTGGTTGAGCGGACGGCCCTGGCGTGGGTCGTGCTGGCCGGCGTCGCCGCGCTGTTTGCGGCAAGCCAGGTCGCCAAGGTGCTCGTCCCCAGCCGGCGCATGAAGGCTGCCGGCGTGCCCCGCCGCAGCCTTGCGGCCGGCGGCCTCCTGGCCATCCCCATGTTCTTCCTGGTCCCGGTTGTCGGGGCCGTCCTCGGCTTCGTCGCCGGCATCTACGCCGCCGAACGGCACCGCCTCGGCACCCACCAGGCCGCCTGGCGTTCCACCAGGCACGCCCTCAAGGCGGTCGGGCTGTCGATCCTGATCGAACTAGCCGCTGGCCTGCTCATCTTTGCCGCCTGGCTCGCGGCGGTCCTGCTCGGCTGACCGCCGGCGACCTGTCACTGACTTGTCACTGCGGCAGCGGACAATCGCGGCGTGCGTATCGCGGTCGTGGCCGATCAGGAGGGTGGGGGCCTGCTTCAGGCCGTCGCCGACGACGGCACGCCCGCTGGGCCGGTCGAGCGGGTCGCTGACCTGAGCGCCGCGGTGGGGGAGCGCGAACGCCTACCAGCGCAGCCCCGCTGGCTCTGGGCGGCCACCGACGAGCTGTATCCGGCGCTACTGCGAGCGGGCATGCGGGTGGCCCGTTGCCACGACCTCGCCCTCACCGAAGCGATCCTGCTGGCCATCGAGGGCCGCTACGGGGAGCCCCGGTCGCTGCGCGCGGGCTGGGCGCGGCTGCGGGGCCTGCCGGTGCCCGACGACCCGCCGCCCTCCACCGGGATCGGCCCCGGCGGCGCCCGAGGAGGCGGAGCGGGCCAGGCCGCGCTGTTCGAGCCGGACCGCCCAGGGCTGGCGCCCGCAGCCACCGCCGAGCTGCTGGAGGCGGTCGTCGCGGTCCACGCCGGGCAGCAGCGCCGCCTCGCCGCCATCGAGCACGGCGATCCCGAGCTGGAGGGCCTGCTGGGGTTGCTGATCGCCGCCGAATCGGCCGGTGCTCTGGCCGCCGCCGAGATGGGTCACACCGGCCTACCGTGGCGGCCGGACGTCCACGACGCGCTGCTCACCGAGCTGCTCGGGCCGCGTCCGCCGCGCGGGGCGCTGCCACGTCGGCTATGCGAGCTGGCCGACAAGATCAGCGCGGCCTTCGGTGGCCGCCGCGTCAACCCCGACTCGCCCGCTCAGGTGCTGCGCGCCTTCAGCGCCGCCGGGCTGCCGGTCTCCTCGACCCGCTCCTTCGTGCTGCGCGGGCTGGACCATCCGGCGGTGCCGCTGCTGCTGGCCTACAAGGAGCTGTCGCGGCTGCATGCGGCGCATGGCTGGTCGTGGCTGGACACCTGGGTGCGGGCAGGCCGCTTCCACCCCGAGTACGTCCCCGGCGGCGTGGTGTCGGGCCGCTGGGCGACCCGCGGCGGCGGCGCCCTGCAGATCCCGAAAGCCGTCCGCCGCGCCGTGGTCGCCGATCCGGGCTGGACCTTCGTGGTCGCCGACGCGGCCCAGCTCGAACCGAGGGTGCTCGCCGCCCTCTCCGGCGACCTCGGCCTGGCACGCGCGGCAGGCACCGGCGACCTCTACGCGGCCTTGGCCGCCGAGGCGTTCGGCGGCCAGCGGTCCCGCGCCAAGCTGGCTCTGCTCGGCGCGATCTACGGCCAGACCACCGGCGAGGGCGGCCAGTTCCTCGGGGTGCTGCGCCGCCGCTTCCCCGCCGCCGTCGACCTGGTTGAGAGCGCCGCCCGCGCGGGCGAGGCTGGTCGCGTGGTGCGCTCCCGCCTCGGCCGCACCTGCCCACCCCCCTCCGCCCGCTGGCGCGCCCTCACCGCCGGGTCCAGTCTCGACCCCGACGCCGGCGCCGGCCCTGCCTTCGGCACGGATACCTTCCCGGGCCACGACCCGGACCAGGACCAGGACGAGGATCGCCCAGGCCCCGCCGCCGCCCGGCGCACTGCTCGCAACCGGGGACGCTTCACCCGCAACTTCGTCGTCCAGGCAAGCGCCGCCGACTGGGCCCTGGTCCTGCTCGCCGCCCTGCGCCGCCGCCTCGCCACCCCCGCGGAGCTGGTCTTCTTCCAGCACGACGAGGTGGTCGTCCACTGCCCCCAACAGACCGCCGAGGCCGTCGCCGAGACGGTCACCGCCGTCGCCGAGGAGGCCCGCCAGCTGGTCTTCGGCGCCACCCCCGTCCGCTTCCCGCTTGAGATTGCCACCGTCACCTGCTACGCGGACGCCAAATGACCGCCGCCACTACGATGGCGGTGATGACCGCAAAGCGATCTGCCAGTACCACCGGGACCGGGCAGCGGCTGCAATGCCGCGTGCTCCGGCTGGAGGTCGGCGCGGCCAGCGCCGCCGCTGGGGTCGGGCCGCTCGGGCTGGCGGGGGAGACCGGCTTCGCCTGGCGCTCCGAGGCCCGCGAGCTGGTCACCTTCGGCAGCGCGGCGACCGTCCCGCTGGCGAGCGGACCAGGGCGGCTGGAGCGCGCCGCCGCCGAGGTGGCCGAACTGCTGGCGGCGATCGAACCCGACGGCGATCGATGGGGCCGTAGCGAGGCGCCCCTGCCGCTCGCGGTCGGGGCGCTCCCGTTCGACGACCACACCCCTGGCCAGCTCACCATCCCCGCGGTGACGGTCGAGCGCGCCGAGGATGCTGATCCCGGCAGCTCCGGGGCGCTCTGGGTCACCCTCGTCGGGGTGGAGGGTGCGCTGCCCGAGGTCCCCGACCTGCACCTGTCGTTCGCCGCGTCAGCGGGCGCGAGCCGGGTCCGCCGGGGAGGCGGCGGCTGGCCCCGCGTAACCGGCGTCCGGGCCGTGCAGGACGGCAGCCAGTGGCGCGCCGCCGTGCAGGCGGCGCTCGGCGCGATCGCGGCGGGGCGCCTCGACAAGGTGGTCCTGGCCCGCGAGGTCGAGGTGCTCGTCGACCGCCCGTTCCCGCGCGCCGCGCTGCTGCGGCGGCTCGCCGAGCGCGCCCCCGGCACCTTCGTCTACGCCGACGACGGCTTCGTCGGAGCCAGCCCGGAGCTGCTGGTCGCCCGCCACGGCCGCCACGCGCTCGCGCGCCCGATGGCCGGCACGGTCCCAAGCGGCGGCCCCAGCGACGAAGAGGCCCGCCGTATCGCCTGGCTCCGCGCCTCCGGCAAGAACGCCAGCGAGCACCGCATCGTCGCCGACGAGGTCGCAGCGGCCCTCCACAAGGTCGCCACCGCCGTGCGGGTCGCCCCAATCGAGGTGGTCCGCCTCCCGACCGTAGTCCACCTCGCCACCCGCATCGACGCCGACCTCGGCGAGCCGCCCCCGACCGCCCTCCAGCTCGCCGCGCTGCTGCACCCCACCCCGGCGGTCGCCGGCCTGCCCCGAGCCGCCGCCCTCGCCGCCATCGCCGAACTGGAGCCGTTCGAGCGCGACCGCTACGCAGGCCCCGTCGGCTGGGTCGACGCCCACGGCGACGGCGAGTGGGCCATCGCCCTCCGCTGCGCCGCCCTCTCCGGCCCCCGCGCCCGCCTCTGGACAGGCGCCGGCATCGTCGCCGGCTCCGACCCCGAATCCGAGTGGTACGAAACCGAAGCCAAAGCCGCCGCCATGCTGGACGTCCTCATCCGCTGACGGCGGCCTCGCAACTTCCTTCCTTCCTTACATCGCCCGACTGGTGCGCCGGCGCCAGGTGGCCAGTGCCAGCGCAACGGCGCCGAGCACCACCAGGCCCAAGCCCAGCCGCAGTTCGGTTGACATGTGGGTGGGGCCGGTGAACGGCAGCGCCCCGAAGTGGGTGGTCACCTTGCTTTTGTTGTTGCGCGGGTTGGTGTCGCCGCAGGCCTAGCAGGCCACCACGACGGCGGTGTTGGTAACGCTGGTGGTGCCGGTGCTGCTCAGGTCGGTGGGGGTGGTCAGGTTGGCGCTGTTGGCAAGCTCGCCGGCCGCGCTGGCGGTGCCGGTGATGGTGGAGCCGGGGGCGCTGTTGGGTCCGTTGTTGGTGGCCACCACCTTGTAGGTGATGGTGTCGCCGACGGTGGCGCTGGCCGGGCCGGTCTTGGTGATGCTGAGGTCGACCGGCTTGACGACCTTGAGGTTGCGGATGTCATGGTAGTCGGTGGCGCTGCCAGTGCCGCCGCTGAAGCCCAGCTTGAAGGTCGAGGGCAAATCGGCCTGGCCGGAGGCGGTGGCCAGGGTGTTCGGCTCCGTCGCTCGGGGAGAAGCGGATGATGCCAGCGACGTTGACTTCCTTGTGGACTTCGAGCCCGGCGCGACGATCGAGAGCAGCTCTACGACATCCCTCGAAGCAATCGAGCGGATCGAGCGTTACGCCGTACGCGGACGTCAAGCCTTCGACGAAGATGAACTCATCCAGAACTGGATCACCCACCAGCCCCAGATCATCGGTGAGGCCGTCGCCCACATCACGACCGACCTACGTGAGGCCCACCTCGAGGTGCCTTGGCGCCAAATCGGGATGCGCAACGTCCTCACCCATGACAATTTCGATGTCGACCTGGACATCGTCTGGTCGGTAGTCGAGCCGGGGCCTCCTGTTCGGGCTCGCTCGCTGTCGGACTTGAGCGCGCTCCCGGTTAGGTTGTCGCAGGGGTGGAGAGCTGCCGGCGAAGCCGATCGAGGACCGTCGTTGCCGTCCCGCTGAGTGTTCGGGCGGTATCTCCGGGAATTCGCCCCAGCAGCCGAAGTGCTCGCTGGACTTGGTGTGGGAGCCGATATGCCTCGGCTTCGCGCAGCGCCTCGCTGAGGCGTTCAAGCGCCCCCTGGTCCTCGCCGCGTGCGTGAAGCACGTCGGCAACCGTGATCAGGTCGATGATGCGCCACTGCGGGGCGACCCCGAGCAGGCCCGCTTGGTGCCCGGGATCGTCGGCGAGCGTGGCCGCGACCTCCGCGCGGCGGGTGGCCAGCAGCCCGCGCATGTGGATCTCGCGGATCGAGAACGGGTTGAACAGCATGCTATGGCCGGAGGTCTGGTCGAGCAGCCGCAGCGTCTCGCTGATCGCGGCGTCGAACAGCTCAGCGTCGCCGTGCTCGGCGGCGGCCCGGGCGAGCAGCCCGAGCGTGGTCCCACGCAGGGATGGATCGCTGGTCAGCGTCAGCGATCGGGCGAGCCGTCCGATCCCGGCGGCGACATGGCCGGTCTTGCGCAGCTCGTTGCCGTGCATCCGCAGGGAGCCCGCCTCAAGCGCCTCGTCGCCAAGGCGGCGGGCGAGCGTGAACGCCCGGCCGGTCCAGCGTGCCGCGACCGCGAGCCGCTCTTCTGGCAGCACATGACCAAGCGCAGTCCCTAGCGACAGCCGCGCATTGGCGAGCAGCACCAGCACCTCGCGATCGGCGCGGCCCTCGGCCAGACGTGCCTCCAGCCGGGCGACCAGCGGGCCAAGTTCGCGGACCGCCTCGACGGCCCGGCCGGTCTGTCGGGCCACCTCAGCCAAGCGGAGGGTGGAGTCGGCGAACTGGAGCATAGCGGCGAAATCGGCGCCGTCGTCGCTGGCCAGTCCGAGCACTTGCGGGGGGATGCCGAGCTGTTCGGCGACGCGGGCGAGCGCTCGGATATCGCGGATGCGGCGCTCGCCGCGCTCAAGCCGGGAGACATACGCCTGGTCGAACCCGAGCAGTTCGCCAAGCTGCTGCTGACTTGTCCCGGTGATGGTCCGGTAGCCGGCGAGAATCAGGCCGAGGTCCCGGCTGGACAGCAGCGTTTGTGCGGACGGCGTGACCCACATCCACAGCATCCCACCAGGCGGCCCGCCAAGCGGAGGGGCCGATCTTGTGGCCACGCTTGGAGCTACGGCGATTGCAGAGTTGGCCGTCAGTACTCGCCCGGCGACCTGACACGAGGCGCACACGCCGTCCGGGTTGTAGCGGCTGAGTTCCGCGCCGCATCGGTCGCAGCGCCGTCCCGCCACCGACCTCACCCCTTTGGCACCTTGACCCGAACCCGTCGTGCCTTGCTAATCCGATCGCTCACCGTTTCGGTGGAGCCGCTCAAACCAGGTCGCGATGGACCGCTTGTAGCCATCCGGCATCCGCAGCCCGGCGACTTCATCCTCACGGAACAGCCCGACCGCCGAATGCTCATCGCTGGCCAGCGGCGGCGTTGTGCTGGTCGTCCGACAGCCGTAGGTGACGATGAACACGAACAGGTCGCGGTCCTGGAAGATGCGGTACAGCCAAGCGTCCAGGATCGGCCCGGTCGCAACCGGCCAGCCGGTTTCCTCGGCGATCTCGCGGGCGACGCATGCCTCTGGTGTCTCGCCGATTTCCAGCTTGCCGCCGGGCAACTCCCACTCGTCGCGCTCGTTGTGCAGCAGCAGGACCCGATCGTCCTGGACTACGACCCCCTTGACCGAGACTGGGAACCCGTGCGCCGCCGAAGGCGATGGTGTCCCCGCCGCCGGGTCCGCCGGTGCTGCGAATGCCTCGCTCATCGTCCGGTTTTCTCCTTTTCCGATGATCGCGGAGCCTATCACTGGCGGCTGCCCGGTTATAGCCAGGCAGTGCTCACGGATATGCCAACTTGGCATTTCCGATCCATTCTCTGAGCTTTCACACTCCGTCAAAGCCGAGCAACTCGCGACGGAAAGGGCGCTCAGTATGGGGAACACGTTCGAGCGGTTCTACGTCAACTGCAAGCGACCCGACGCCCCTATCGCCCTCGCCGAGCAACTCGCAGCTGACGGCCTGGCGACCTTCGACGGCGTTCCCAACCAAAACGCGGCACTCGCGCTCGCCTGGTCGATCGGCACCGTCATGCCCCACCGCGACAGCGACCCGACCGGCGCAACGGTCCTCGCTGGCACCGAGAGCGCTGCCAGCATGCGCCCCAGCTACGCCGGCCACAGTGTCCACGAACTGACACCCCACACCGACGGCTCCAGCCGCACCCGGCCCCCGTGCCTCGTCATGCTGGCCTGCGACACCCCAGCGCCGAATGGCGGCATGTCGATCCTGGTTGATGGCCGCGAGTTGTACAACATGCTGGCGTACCGCCCCGAGGCGCTCGGGGCGCTATCAGCGCCGAAGTCAGTGCGGTTCGGCATGGCGCCGGGCTATCAGGGCGCCGTCTTCGAGGCTGCCGGGCCGGGACGGGTCTCGATCCGCTTCCGCAACGATGGCCTTGTCGCCTTCAGCGACCAGGCCGCCAAGACAGTGCCCGCACTGCTGCGGCTGATCGACAACCACACCATCTACCTCGCCCTTGAACCTGGCCAAGGCTACGTTCTCCAAAACGGCCGCTGGCTGCACGGCCGAACCGCCTTCACCGGCCAACGCCGCTTCTACCGCATCCTCATCGACCCCTACCAAGCAGCAGACCTCGGCCACACAATTGGATTCGGCTTCGCATCAGCAACGGTCACAGCGGCACCCGCCGCCTCCGACAGCCTCGCCGCCGCCCTGCACGGTGATGGGTAGCCCATGCGCCGGCCAAGCCTCCGCGAGCAAATCCCCCACCTTGACGCGGCGCAACTCCGCGCGCTCCAGCGCATCGCCCGCTCGGGCGGACGGCTGCCCCTCCGAGTTGTACCCCGCGACCTCGCCGGGAGCCTCATGGACGCCCACGCCGTCCGCGCCGACAGGGTCACTAGAGACCTGCGGCTGACCCATCTCGGCCTGCTCGCCCTCCTCCAATCCCAACCCGCCACCCAGATTCCCACGCTGGCCGAGACGCGTGAGCTGACCGGCAGAGGATTTCTGGCTGTCACCTTGGAGCGCAACCGGTGACCAACGACCTGACCTACCTGACTGTCGGCGACCTGATCGACGAAGCCGCACACAGGCTCCGCACTGACGCCAGCCCCGAGGAAGTCGGCCTGGCCGCGATCAAAGGCAAGTACTTCCTAGCGGCCCTGTGCGAGGCAAGCCAACGCTGCGGAGTCCCCCCACCAGCCGGGCTGCACGTCGTCGTCGATCTGTTCCCAAAATGGTTCCTATCGCTGGCCGCGCCCGTCGCGGCCGAACCAGCAGTACCGCACGACAACGAGCACGACGAGCAGCACAAGTTTGGGGGGGCCAAGGCGCCAGGCTGAGCGCACCATCCCCCAGCGTTCAGCCAGGCGGGCGAGAGCCGGCGGCGAGGTCGAGGAAGCGCGGACAGTGGGACCGCTGCACGCCAGCAGCGGCGCGCTTTGAACTTCCCTCGCCGTCGGCCCGCTTGATGGAGCAGCCCTCGTTAGTCGGGCACAGCGCTGTCGCTGGGTTCGCATCGTCTGCGGCCGATCGCTTGGGCACTGGCTCGCTGCCACTCGGCAAGGAAGTGCGGATAGTGGGCCGCGAACCGCTCCAGGTCGGTGTTGGCCTCGGGAACTAGCGCGGTGAGGTCGTAGCTGACCGTCGCGATTGTCGTCCGGTTCTCTGCAGGCTCGCAGGTCACGTTCACCGTGCCGGCTCGGTCGCCAGGGGTTGTGGTGGCGTAGCTGATCGTGGTGCCGGGGTCACACCGGATGACGGTCCAGATCGAGCGGCGACCGGCGTGGTCGGTCTGGAACACCGTGCCTGGCTCGGTGTCGTCTGAGACGGGGCTGGGGAACTCGGGCTCCCACCCGTGCGCCCAGGCGCGTTCACCGGTTGGGGTGAAGAGGGGAAAGGCGTCCCTTGGTGGGAGCGGCACCCGGATGGTGCCCGTCAGGCGGACCCGCTTGCACGGCGTCATGTTGCGTGCCCCTCATCAGCGGAGTGCAGGTGGTGGCTGTCGCGGGCGGTCAGGTCGAGTCCGTAGACCTGTTTCAGCCGCTCGATGACCTCCACGGTGGCGTTGTCGAATGGGGACTTCTGCTCGAAGGCGTGCAGCACGATGCCCTCAAGCAGGTCACCCAGCGACAGGTCAAGGTACTCGCCGAGTCCCTTGAGGACCTTCAGCAGCCGGCGTTCCATCCGGACGCCAGTCTGCGCACGCTCAACTGTTACCACGGTAACATGGTACACCAGCCAGGGATGCCTCGTTCAATCGCTGGCCAGTTCGTCGGTGGCGTCCCGTCCGGCGTCGGTGGTGCGGCGCAGGAAGTCGGCGAGGAGTTCGAGCTGGTCGTCGCTGTAGCCGGCCAAGAGCTGATCCATAGAGGTGTTCATCCCCGCGTAGAGGCGGAACACCTCCGCGTTGCGGTCGCGGACGGCGCGGACGACGACGGCGCGGCGGTCGGACGGATCACGCTCGCGCGCGACCCAGCCGCCGCGTTCCAGGCGGTCGAGGATGCCGGTCATGGTGGCGGGGTGCAGCCCGGCGCGTCGGGCCAGGGTGCTGGGGCTGAGCGGGCCGTCGCGGTTGATGAGGTCGAGGCAGTCCAGATCACCGTCCCGGAGATCAACGCGGGCGCCGACGTGATGGTTGAGCAGGGAAAGCTGGCTGCGCAGCGCGCGCAGCGACTCCTTGATCGCGGTGATCGACCGCCGCCGCTGGCGCGCCGCCTCCGCATCCGTTGCTGGTATCGAACTCATATGCTATGGTTTCCATATCTTCTGGATCACGGAAGAGATGATACCCGAGGAAGCGTTCGCCGTACAGCAAGGCCACAGCAGGAAGGGCAGGGCCAGCTCATGAAACTCACCATCGTCGCAGCGACCGGCGGGATCGGCCGCCAGCTCCTCGACCAGGCCGTTGCCGCGGGCCACGAGGTCACCGCGGTCGTCCGTAACCCCGGCAAGCTGCCCGCGGGGCTGTCCACTCAGGTCCGCGTCGTCACCGCCGACCTGGCGGACCCGAACCTGGCGGCGCTCGAATCCGCCGTCGCGGGGGCCGACGCGGTCCTCTCCGGCCTCGGCGCGCGGTCGAATGCCGAAGCCGAGGCGGGCGTCGCCTGGCGGGGGACCCGAGCCGTGGTCCAGGCGATGCAGGCGACCGGCGTGCGGCGCATCGTGGTCGTCAGCGCCGCGCCGATCGGTACGGTGCCCTCGCCCGGCAACCCGACCCCGCCCAGGAACGACCCGGGCGACGGGTTCTTCATGCGCCACCTGGGGGCCCCGTTCGCCAGGACCGCGTTCCGCAAGCACTACGCCGACGTCGCGCGGATGGAGGACGTCCTCCGCGACAGCGGCCTGGACTGGACCATCGTCCGGCCGCCGCGGCTGACCGACAAGCCGCTGACCGGCACCTATCGCACGGCATACGGGCGGAACCTCCGCCACGGCATCCGGGTCTCACGCGCCGACGTCGCCCACCTCATGCTCCGCGTGCTCCAGCAGCCCGAGGCGATCAAGCAGGTCATCGGCATCGCCAACTGATGGGCTCAAGAAGCTATTGAGCAGACCCTAGGCTAGCGCCTCGGCGACCGCTGCGGTGGCGGCGCGGTGGCGGGTGAGGTTGGTGGCGCGGTCGCTCGGGACGATCAGGACGGTGGAGGTGCCGTCGCCTTGCGCGAGTGCCTCGCCTAGGGCACGGGGGAGGTCGGCGGCGCGCTCGATGCGGTGGGTGGGGAGGCCGGCGGCGCGAGCCACGGCGGCGAGGTCGAGGCCGTGGGGGGTGCCGAAGAGCGGCTCGAACAGGTCCGGCGGCAGGGTCGCCTGCGGCAGGAAGGAGAAGATGCCGCCGCCGTCGTTGTCGACCACCACGAAGGTGACGCCAGGCCGACGGGAGCAGGCAGTGAGGACACTGGTGGCGTCGTGGAGGAAGGTCAGGTCGCCGCAGAGCGCCGCCACCGGGCCAGGGGCGACGGCGGCGACGCCGAGGGCGGTGGCGACGAAGCCGTCGATACCGCTGGCGCCGCGGTTGGCAACGTAGCTGAGGCCGTCGCGGGGCAGCCCGAAGGTGTCGAGGTCGCGGACGGGCATGCTCGACCCGGCAACCAGGGTTGCCCCGTCAGGCAGGTGGGCGGCCAGGTCGCGGGCGATCCGCCCCTCAAACGGGTCGTCCCAGCCGTCGAGCAGCTCGCTGATCGCCTTGGTGGCGCGGGCGTCGGCCTCCATCCAAGCGGCCCTCCAGGCACCCTCGCCGTTTCCGGCTCCGGCTCCGGCCGTGATCGTCTCGGCGGCAGCCTCCAGCAGGATGGCCGGATCGGCGCTGAGGCGGGTCGAGGCGGCGCGGAGCGGGTCGGCCCATGCGTTGTCCGGGTCGAGCAGGACCTGCGGCACGCCTTCGTCGGGCCCGAGCCATGAGGTGAGCGCCTTGCTGGTCGGGCCAGCGCCGACCCGGACGGCCAGCTCCGGCCGGTGTGCGACGGCGAAGGCAGGGACGCGCAGCAGCGCGTCGTAGGCGGCGACCGCGAAGGGGCCGCGGCGGAGCCCCGAGAGCGGATCCGCCAGAATCGGCCAGCCGCTCGCCGCCGCGAACGCGTCCGCCGCCTCAGGCCGTACTCCGGCGCCCCACCCCGCGACCAGCAGCCCGCGTGGGGCGCGGCGGACCAGGGCGCCGAGCGCCTCGACCTCCTCGGTGGTGGGCGCCCTCCAGCCTCCGGACGTGGCAGTCCACGGCGCTCCGCCGGGGCGGCCCGGTTCCGGGTCGCCGCCCAGCTCGCGAGGGACCAGCGGCTCGTCCAGGGGGAGGTTGAGCTGCACCGGCCCGGCGGGCGGGCCGAGCGCCTCCGTCCAGGCGCGTGCCGCGACCGACCGCCACCAGCGGCCTGCCTGGGTCAGATCCGCAACGGCCGACGCAGGCACGCCCACCTCGCAGAACCAGCGCAGGGCGCTGCCGTAGAGGCCGCGCTGCTCGATCGTCTGGTTGGCGCCGGTGTCGCGCAGCTCGGGCGGGCGGTCGGCGGTCAGCACCAGCAGCGGCGCCCGCGAATGAAACGCCTCGACCACCGCCGGGTGGAAGTTGGCGGCGGCCGTGCCGGAGGTGCATAGCACCGCCACCGGCCGTCCCGTCTGCTTGGCGGCGCCGAGCGCGAAGAACGCGGCGCCGCGCTCGTCCAGGTGCACGTGCAGCCGCACCGCCGGGTGCTCGGCAAGCGCGATCGCCAGCGGCGCCGAGCGCGACCCGGGCGCCAGCACCGCCTCGCGGAGCCCGCAGCGGACCAGCTCGTCAACCAGGGTGAGGGCGAACCTGCGGGTCGGGTCGGCGGCGCTCACGTACGCTCCCGGGCATGGAGATGGAGATGGGGCAGGAACCAGGTGTGGCATGGCCTCGGCTGCACGCGGTGGTCGACGGCGCGGGCGCTGGGCCGCGGGTGGTGCTGGTGCACGGCTTCACCCAGACGGCCGCGTCCATGGCCCCGCTCGCCGCGCTGCTGCGCGGGCATGGGCAGTTCGAGGTGGTCCGCCCCGACTTGCCCGGCCACGGCGGCTCCGGCGCGGTCCGCGCGACGATGGGGGAGGCGGCCCGGCTGCTCGGCGACGCCGGCGGGCCAGCCGCCTACCTCGGCTACTCGCTCGGCGGGCGGGTCTGCCTGCGCCTGGCGGTCGAGGCACCCGAGCTGGTCCGGGCGCTGGTGCTGATCGGCGCCTCGCCCGGTCTGGAGGGAGAGCGCGAGCGGGCTGAGCGCCGCGCCGCCGACGAGCGCCTCGCCGTCGAGCTGGAACGCGGGGGCGTCGCGCCGTTCCTGGACCGTTGGCTCGCCGGGCCGCTGTTCGCCACCCTGCCCGAGTCGGCCGCCGGATACGGGGAGCGCCTGGCCAACACCGCCGACGGCCTGGCAGCCGCCCTGCGCCTCCTCGGCACTGGCACCCAGCCGCCGCTGTGGCGCCGTCTCGGCAGGTTGCGCATGCCGGTGCTGCTGCTCGCCGGCGCCCTGGACGAGAAGTTTGCCGTGCTGGCCAGCCGCACGGCCTCCGCGATCGGCTCCAACGCGCGTGTGGGGCTGGTTCCTGGCGCGGGCCACGCCGCTCACCTGGAACGCCCCGACCTGGTTGCCAACGTGGTGCGTGCGTTCCTTGGCTGACAGCCCGTCACGAGCGCCACAGCCCGAGCGCGAGCAGGACCCCGAGTACCGCCTGGAGGCGGGCGGTGCCGCCCAGCGCGGCGACCAGGCCGGGGCCGTCCTCGCGGGTGAGGACCTGGCGGGCGGGGCGCAGCGCGAACGGCACGGCGGCCAGGGCGAGCAGCACCCACGGCCGGCGCAGGCCGAGGAGCACCACCACCGCGAACACCGCCACCAGAGTGGCGACGTACAGCGCTCGGGCGCGGGCCCGCCCGAGCCGCACCGCCAGGGTGCGCTTGCCGGCCGCGCGGTCGCCGTCGATGTCGCGGATGTTGTTGGCCAAAAGGATCGCGCAGGCCGCCAGCCCGACCGCCAGCGACGCCCCTAGCGCAACCGACTGCACCCGCCCGAGCTGCACGTACGACGAGCCGGTGGTGGCGACCACGCCGAAGAACAGCAGCACAGCCAGTTCGCCGAAGCCGGCGTAGCCGTAGGGGCGCGGCCCGCCGGTGTACAGCACCGCCGCCGCGATCGAGGCCACCCCGACCAGCAGCAGGCGCAGATCAACCGCCACGGCCAGGGCGAGCCCGAACACCGCCGCGACCCCGAACGCCAGCGTCGCGGCACGTCGCACCTGCTCGGGCCGGGCGAGCCCCGAGGCGGTCAGCCGCACCGGGCCGAGCCGCTCGGGGGTGTCGGCGCCGCGCAGCCCGTCGGAGTAGTCGTTGGCGTAGTTCACGCCGACCTGGAGGGCGAGCGATACCAGCAGCGCCGCCAGTGCGCGCCAGGCGATGAGGTGGCCCTCGCCGCTGGCCGCGGCGGTGCCGACCAGCACCGGGACGACCGCGGCGACCAGCGTGCGCGGCCGCGCCCCCCGGACCCAGAGGGCCAGGGTCGGCGTCGGCGTGGGCGCTGGCGTGGATGGCACCGGTGACTCCACAGGGCCGCCGGCGTCAGGGCCGGCGGGGGAACTTGGCGAAGTCCGGCCGCCGCTTCTCGCGGTAGGCATCGCGTCCCTCCTGCGCCTCCTGGCTCATGTAGTAGAGGAGGGTCGCGTCGCCGGCGAGCTGCTGGATGCCGGCGAGCCCGTCGGTGTCGGCGTTGAGCCCCGCCTTCAGCAGGCGCAGCGCCAATGGGCTGTGCCGCAGCATCTTGCGGCACCAAGCGACGGTCTCCTCCTCCAGTCGCTCCAGCGGCACCACGGTGTTGACCAGACCCATCCGCAGCGCCGCCTTGGCGTCGTACTGCTCGCACAGGAACCAGATCTCGGCAGCCTTCTTGCGGCCCACCGTGCGGGCGAGCATGCCCATGCCGTAGCCGGCGTCGAAGGAGCCGACACGCGGGCCGGTCTGCCCGAAGCGGGCATTGTCCGCCGCGATGGTCAGGTCGCAGACCAGGTGCAGGACGTGCCCGCCGCCGATGGCGTAGCCGGCCACCATCGCGACCACGGGCTTGGGCAGCCGCCGGATCTGGATCTGGAGGTCGAGCACGTTGAGCCGCCCGACGCCGTGGTCGTCGATGTAGCCGTCGTCGCCACGGATGCGCTGGTCGCCGCCGGAGCAGAAGGCGTCCGGCCCTTCGCCGGTGAGGATGATCACGCCGATGCCCGGATCGTCCCTCGCCGCGTTGAAGGCGGAGGACAGCTCGAACAGGGTCTTCGGCCGGAAGGCGTTGCGCACCTCCGGGCGGCAGATGGTGATCTTGGCGATGCCCTCGGCGGTCTCGTACCGGATGTCGCCGTAGTCGCCGGCTGACTGCCAGTCCATGCGGCTGCCCGCTCCTTGCTGAGGCGATGCTTGCTGAAGCAATGATTGACGTGCGCGTAGCCTACTCCTCGTGTCCGGACCCGAACTCCCAGTGGTGGCGATTGCCCTGCCCAGAGCGGCCGCCGCCAGGGCGATCGTGCGTGCCTGGGAGCGGGGCGAGGCGGTCGCGCCGCTCGACCCGCAGGCGCCGCCGCCGGAGCGGGCACGGGCGCTGGCCGCCCTGCGTCCCACCCATCTGGAGGGCGAGCGCGGGCGGGTGGTGCTGGAAGGCGGGGTGCCCGCGGCGGCGGGTGTGGCCGCCGTGGTCGCCACCTCCGGCACCAGCGGCACACCCAAGGCGGTGGAGTTGACCGCCGAAGGCATCCGCGCCTCCGCGCTGGCGGTCTCTGCCGCCCTCGGCGTCGGTACGGATGACACGTGGCTGTGCTGCCTGCCCCTCCATGGCGTCGCGGGGCTGGCAATCATCGCCCGCGCCTGGCACACGGGCGTCCCGGTCCAGGTCCACGAGCGGTTCGAGGCCGAGCGGGTGCTGCGGGCCGCCCGCGACGACGGCGCCACCCTGGTTTCGCTGGTCCCGACCATGCTCGCGCGGCTGCTGGGCCTGGACCTGGAGCTGGAGGGAGCGGCGGCGGGCTTCCGCCGGGTCCTGCTCGGCGGCGCGCCCGCCCCGGCGGCGCTGCTGGAGCGCGCGGCGGCAGCCGGCCTCCAGGTAGTCACCACCTATGGGCTGACCGAGACCTTCGGCGGCGTCGTCCACGACGGCCACCCCTTGCGCGGCGTGGAGCTGCGCCTTGACCACCAGAGCCAGATCCTGGTGCGCGGCCCGATGGTGATGCGCGGCTACCGCGGCGACTCCGGGAGCACCACTGCGCTCGACCCGGACGGCTGGCTCCGCACCGGCGACCTCGGCCGCTTCGAGCCGGGGCCGCCGGGACCGGGACCGGGGCGGCTGCGGGTCCTCGGCCGCCTCGACGACCTGATCATCAGCGGCGGGGTGAACGTCCAGCCGGCCGAGGTCGAGGCGGTCCTGGCGACCCACCCGGCCGTCGCCGACGCCGCCGTCGGTGGCGCTCCCGACCCCGAGTGGGGGCAGCGGGTGGTCGCCTACGTCGTCTGTGCGGACCCGGCCGCCCCGCCAAGCCTCGACGAGCTGCGGGGCTTCACCCGCGACCGCCTTGTCGCCGCGAAGCTCCCCCGCGAGCTAGTGCTGGTCGGTGAGATCCCCCGCAGCCCCGGCGGCAAGATCCTGCGCCGGCTGCTTACTGCTGCTGGCCCGCCTCCCAATGGGCGGTCAGGTGGTAGATGACCAGGATGTCCAGGGCAATGACCAGCAGCGACCAGAGCGGGAACACGGTGATGAAGGCGACCTGCCCGACCGCGTTCAGCGCCGCGAACCAGATCGCGAGCCAGCGCGCCCAGCCGCTCCCGGAGAACAGCCCCATGCTCACCGCGATCATGGCCACGCCGAAGAGGAGGTGGATGACCCCCCAGGTGGTCAGGCTCCCGACGATGAGGCCGGGGCTCACCAGCACGAAGACGTGGCCGCGGAACATGGCGGTGAGCCCGAAGATGACGTTGAAGCTGCCGGCCAGCAGCAGCACCATGCCGGCGAAAATCCCCCAGCCTGGTACCGGCGCGGGCGTCCGCCCGTGCTCCGGCCCCGAACTTGCGGCATCCCGCATTGTCGTGTCCATGTAGGTTTGCTCCCTTCGCAGCGCGACCGACCCGTCGCGGCATCCCGTCCAGCCTCCCAACCGTTATCGGGATGTCCCGCCAGTGCCTGTATCGGCCGGTTGGGGCGGGCCTCAGCGACCGGAGCTGAAAGCCATCGCGATCACCAGCACACTGAGCCCGAGCAGCGCGACGGCGACCGCCGGGAGCAGGCGGGTGTGGCCGAACGGCAGGCCGAGCCGCATGCGGCGTTGCCGCTCCCGCCAGTACCAGTAGCTGGCGGCGCTCGCAGCACCGGCAACCACCGTGAGGATCACCGCGGCCGTGACCCGCAGGCCCCACGGCACCTCCGGGACCAGGTGCAGGAGCGCCAGCGCCGCCACCAGCAGGCCCAGCGCGGTGCGGATCCACGCCAGGAAGGTGCGCTCGTTGGCGAGGCTGAAGCGGTAGTCAGGCTCATTGCCCTCCTGCCACCATTTCGGGTTCGGTCCGTTCGATCCGCGCATGGCGTCAGCCTAGCAAGGACCAGGATCGATCCGGTGGAGGCTTGGTGACCGCTCAGCGAAGGCTCAGCAGCTCGCTGTTGCCCCGCAGGCAGGCCAGGCAGCGGGCGCGCACCGGGCCGATGCTGCCGACCGGCCAGCCGAGCGTCGCCGACACCGTCGCGTAGCTGGGCTGGGGATCGGCCATGAGCAAGCCGAGCAGCTCCCGGCAACGGCCGGAGAGCGTCTCGACGGCGCGCCGGACGGCGGCGTCGCGCTCGGAGCCGAGCAGCGACGCATCGACCGGGGATTCAGGCGGCCGCGCCGCCTCCATGCTCTCCTCGTCGGCGACCAGCGTCTGGCGCCCGGCGAGCTGCCGGACGTGGATTGCCTCCCGGCGGGCCGTGGTGGTCAGCCATGCGACGAGCGCCTCCGGGGCACGCAGGGTGTCCACCCGCTCTACCAGCCGGAGCCAGGTGGTCTGCGCGACCTCGGCCGCCTCGGCAGGCCTGAGCCCCTGGGAACGCGCGATCGCGGCGAGCAGCCCACCGTAGTCGCGCACGACCCGCTCCCACGCCGCCGCGTCGCCCTCGATCAGCGCGGCGAGCAGCTCTGCCGGTCCGCGTCCGCCCAGGTCCTGGACTGGTGGGGCGTGCCCGACGGCGGCGGTCCTGGGCTGCCCGCTGCCTCCCCGTCCGCTCCGGCGCTCGCAATGGCGCCGCGCCGTCGCTGTTTGTCGCATGCGTGTCCTCCCCCTACGCCTGCTCACCTGACCGGTACGAGGGTGGGGGAGCCGCCCTACGCGGCCCTTTCATGCGCCTTTCGCCTCGCCGCTCCCTGGACCTGGAGCGCTCCGCGTGAACCATGTTGCCGGAATGAGCTTGCGGCGCTTGTTAAGCTGAAAAGTCCCTGCTTAGGGGGGAAATGCAGGATGGTGGAATTCCGTATTCTCGGGCCCCTTGAGGTGTGGGCCCAAGGCAGGCCGCTCCCGCTGCCGGGAGCGAAGCAGCGCGCGCTGCTCGCCGCGTTGCTGCTGCATGCCGGCCAGGTGGTCGCGGCCGACCAGCTGGTTGAGGATCTCTGGAGCGAGGAGCCGGCCGCCGCGGCGATGAACGCCCTGTGGGTGCAGCTGACTCGCCTCCGCAAACTGCTGGAACCCGAACGCGCCCGGGGCGAGCCGGGCAGGGTGCTGATCACCCGGCCACCCGGCTACCTCCTCCGGGTCGAGCCTGACCAGTTCGACCTGCACCGCTTCGAGCGGCTGGCGGGTGAGGGCCGCCAGGCGCTGGCCGCCGGGGCGCCGGAGCAGGCCGCCATGCTGCTGCGGCGCGCGCTCGACCTGTGGCGGGGGTCGCCACTGGCCGACCTCGCCGCCGAGCGCTTCCTGCAGGGCCACATCGTCCGGTTGGAGGAGGAGCGCCTCGCCGCTCTCTGCGACCGCATTGACGCCGATCTGGCCGGCGGGCGCCACGGCCTCCTGGTCGCGGAGCTAGAGCGACTGGCCGCCGCCTATCCCCTGCGGGAACGGTTCCGCAGTCAGCTCATGCTGGCCCTCTACCGCTCCGGGCGTCAGGCCGAGGCCCTCGACGCCTACCGCCGGACCCGGCGGACGCTCGCCGAGGAGCTAGCCATCGAGCCGAGCCCCGAGCTGCGGCGCCTGGAGCGGGCGATCCTCAGCCAGGATCCCGCCCTCGAGCTTCCCGTGACCGTGACAGGGGCCGGGGCAGCTCGCGCCGAGCCGGCGGCACCCGCGCCCGAGCCCACGGCGCCGGCGCCGGCCCCTCCCGCACCGATGCGGGAGGACCGCAGGACCGTGACCGTCGTGGCGGCAAGCATCCTTGCCAGCGGCGTCGCCAGCGACCTCGACCCCGAATCGCTCAGCTCCCTGCAGGACCGGTACCTGGACGAGGTCCGTTCGGTGATCGCCTTCCACGGCGGGACCATCCAGCAGCTCGACGCCGAGGCGGTCCTGGCGGTGTTCGGGGTCCCGACGCTGCACGAGAACGACCCGGTGCGGGCAGTGCGCGCCACCGCCGAGCTCCGCGTGGCCCTGGAGCGCAGCAGCGTGCACCTGCACCGCGAAGGTCGTACGCGGCTGTCGCTGGCCGCCGGCATCGAGACCGGCGAGGTGCTGGCCAGAAACGGGGCGTCCGGAGAGGTTCCCGCCGTCGTGGGGGCGGCGGTCCTGCTCGCGCGCCGGCTGGAACGCAGCGCCGCTCCCGGCGAGCTGCTCCTCGGCCCGGTCGCCTACAGCCTGGTGCGCCACGCGGTCACGGTGGAGGAGGCGGCCCCCGCCGCCCACCAGGCGATTGGCACTGCGGCGCGCGCCTGGCGGCTGGTCGGCCTGCGCGCGGACGCCCCCGGCCGGGCCCGCCGGCTCGATGCCCCGATCGTCGACCGGGAGCGGGAGTTGGCGCTGGTCACGCAGGTCTCCGAGCGTGCGCTCAGCGACCGCAGCTCCCAGCTGGTCACCATCCTCGGCGCCGGCGGCATCGGCAAGACCCGGCTGTTGGGCGAGCTGCTCGCCAGCACTGGCGAACGGGCCACCGTCCTGCGCGGCCGCTGCCCGGACTACGGCAAGGGGATCACCTTCTGGCCGCTGGCCGAGGTGGTGCGCCAAGCGATCGGCGTGGCCCCCGGAGGTGGGAGCACGGCGCAGCACGCCCGTGCACGCCTCACCGAGACGCTCGGCCACGAGCGCAACGCCTTGGCCGCGGTGGAGGCGCTGCTGGAGCTGCTCGGGCTGTCGGAGCAGGCAGCGCCAGTGGACGAGCTTCCCGCGGCGGTCCGCAGGCTCTTCCGGGCGCTGGCACGGCGGCGCCCGCTGTTCGTCGTCCTGGACGACCTGCACCTGGCCGAGCCGCCCCTGCTCGACCTGCTCGAGGACGTCGCCGACATCGTCCGGGACGCCCCCCTGGTGCTTTACTGCCTGGCCCGCACGGAGCTGTTCGACCTCAAGCCCGGCTGGGGAGGGGGCAGGCCGAACGCCACCACGATCCTGCTGGAGCCGCTCGACAGCGCTTCCTGCGCCACGCTGATCGAGAACCTGCTCGGCACCGCCGACGTCGACCTGCAGGCCAAGCTGCGCGTGCCGGAGATCGCCGAGGGCAACCCCTTGTTTATCGAAGAGCTGATCGCCATGCTCATCGACGACGACGTGCTCGTACAGTCGGCTGGTTCCTGGGTGGCCAAGACCGATCTGAGCGCGGTCCCGATCCCCCCGACGATCTCGGCGCTGCTCGCCGCCCGCCTGGAACGCCTGGAACGCGAGGAGCGGGCTCTGCTGGGACTGGCGAGCGTGATCGGCCCGGTGTTCTCCCAGGACGCCCTGCGGGCACTGGCACCGGAACCGCTCCGCTCGCGCGTCAGCGCCAAGCTCGCGGCCCTGACCCGCAAGGAGCTGATCCGCCCCGACCATTCGGATCCCTCCGGCGAGGACGTCTTCGGGTTCCGCCATGCGCTCATCCGCGACGCCGCCTATTCAGCCCTTCCCCAGCGTGAGCGAGCCGAGCTGCACGAACGCCTCGCCGATTGGCTGGAGGGCGACGCCCAGGACCAGGCCAGGCAGAGCGAGGCCAGCGACGCCGTCGCCTATCACCTCGAGCAGGCCTGCCGCTACCGTGCTGCGCTCGGCTTGGACGCCCCAGCCCTGACAAGCCGGGCGATGGACCGCCTCGCAGCGGCCGCGCAACGAGCCAGCGACCGCTGGGACCACCCAGCCGCCATCGGCCTGCTGGGCCGCGCCCGGGCACTGCTGCCCGCCGACGACCTGGCCAGCCTGGAGTTGGTCCCACCATTGGTCGCCAATCTCGCCGTCCTGGGCGACGTGGGCGCCGCTCAGAACCTTGCCGCCAGCGGGGTGGAGCAGGCTCGGCTCCGCGGCGAGCCTCGGCTCGAGGCGCGGACGCGGATCGAGCAGCTGTTCGTCCAGCAGATGGCCCCTGGTGACATCACCTCATGGTCGACCCCTGCAGCGCGTCGGGAAGTGGAGCAGATGATCCCGTTGTTCGAGCAGGCCGGAGACATCGGCGGGCTCGGAGCCGCCTGGTATCTGGCAGGAAGGATCGAATGGCTGTCACTGCGTTGCACGGCGATGGCGGCGGCGTTGAGGCGGGCCATCGATCACCTCCGCTCAGCGGGCAGCTACGGACGGATGCGATTCGCGATCGAGCTGCTCAGCTTCGCCTACTACTACGGCCCGCAGCCGGTATTCGAAGCCATCCAGCGATGTGAAGAGCTGCTCCGTGAGGTGGGCGACAACCGTGCCGTCCACGCCGTGATACAGGGCTGCATCGCCTGCATGGAGGCGATGCAGGGCGATTTTCCGCGAGCCTGGCAGCTCCTCGGCGAGGTCCGCGCAGTGCTGGAAGACGTCGGCCAGATGGTCGGCTGGATACCCGCGATCATCTACCACGAGGATGTGGCCGTCGTCGCCCGCCTTGAGGGCGACTGGCCTCGTATGGAGGCGTCGCTGCGCAACATCCTCGATGAGCGCACCCTGGCGGAACCAAGCGTGACACTCGCCAGCGATGTGGCCTGGCTGGCCGAAGCCCTCGACGCGCAGGGCCGCCATGGAGAGGTGGCGAGGCTCTTCGCTGCCAGCCCGCATCTGGAGGTCGCGGGCGACACGATCTCGCAGCTTGTGTGGCGGCGCGTGAGGGCGCGGGCGCTTGCCCGCGGAGGTCAGGTTGAGGCGGCACTGCGGGTGAGCGCTGCTGCGGTGCAGCTCGCCACGAAGACCGACGCGCCCAACGAGCAGGCTGATGTCTGGAGAGACCGCGCCGAGGTGCTGCGGCTGGCCGGGCTCGATAGTGAGGCGGAACAGGCACTGCGGCATGCCGCCGATCACTACCGGCAGAAGGGCAATCTCGTGTCCGAGGCACAGGTCCTTGTTGAGCTGGCCGGAGGTTGACCAGAGGAGCGAATGCGCGCAATCTTCCAGAAGCGGCATTAACGCCATGAGGGGGTCTGCGGTTTCGTGGAGGTGTGAAGTGTCAGAGGAGTATCGGGCAGAGCATGAGGGGAACAGCCTTGAGCTGCTGATTGCGGAGGTGAACTCTAAGCTGCCCAAGTTGCCGAGTGCGCCAGTCATCACCACAGCACAGATCAAGGCGTATGTGATAGTTCGCCGGGAGCTGCATGAGGAGCTCCACCGGAAACTTCGCATGTGTCTTTCACCTAGTCCACCCAGACTCCCGGTAAGCATTGACCCTGCCGAACTTGCTCTGACGGATGAAATGCTCACTGCGGAGCCCGAGTAGCGGATGCCCGAGATGGGTCGGTCGTTCTACCGGCCTGCGCCTGGAATCGACGTCGTCCCGTTAGGCAATGGCGCATTGCTGTTCCTGTCGGACACGCACGCCGCGCGGATCGAGGGGGCGTCAACTACTTTCTTCCGGGAGAGGATCCTGCCGCTGCTGGATGGCAGCCGGAGCTTGGCCGATGTCGCCGCCGTCCTGCCTTCCCTGGACCCCGACGAGCTGAGCCGCCAGCTCGACGGCTTGGCGGACGCGGGGCTGCTGGAGCGGGGCGACCAGCCGCTGGCGTGGCAGGATTCGAGGATGGGGCCGTTGCTCGCCCTGCTCCAAGCCGCCGGGCTGCCGCTGGCCGAGTCGCGTGAGAGGCTGGCGGGTCTGCGGGTCGCCGTCGTCGGGCTCGAAGGAGCGGGAGCGCATGCGGCGGTGAGCCTAGCCGCGTGTGGGGTAGGGGAGTTGGTGCTGGTCGACCCCTTTCCCTGCCAGCCGGGCAACCTGGCGCTCATGCCGCCGCTGATGCTCGGCGCGGACGCGCTGGGACGGCCACGCGACCAGGTGCTCAAACAGCTGCTGGAGGGGCAAGGCGCTGGCACGCGGGTGGCAATTGGGATTGAGGTCGGGGCCGGGATTGGCGACGCGAGCGGTATCACGTCCGAAGCGCTGCTGACGCTCGCCCGCACCTGCCATCTGCTGATCGGCGCGGTGGACAAGGGCCTCTCCGTAGCCAACCGCTGGGTGAACCGCGCCAGCCTGACCCATGATGTCCCCGCCATCTTCTGCCAGCTCGCCGGTCACGTGGCGGTGGTCGGACCACTGGTCGTCCCTGGCCAGAGTGCCTGCTGGGCGTGCTGGCGCAGACGCACCGCCGCCTGCGCGGACTCCTACCCAGAGGCGACGGCCTACGAGGACTTCCTGGACCAGCAACGGCAATCCCGGCTGCACCAGCGCCCAGCGCTGCCAGCCCTCGCCGCCTACGCCGGGAGCTTGGTCGCCCTGGAAGTAGTCAAGCTGCTGCTTGGTGTCCCAGCCGGCTCAGGCGCCGCCACGCTCGTCGGCAGAGTGCACGAATTTGACGGACTCCGGTTCCACAGCGACACTCACCCGCTGCTGCGGGTGCCGGACTGCCCGGAATGCGGGGATAGGCCGCGCCAGTCGCAACCGTCACCGGCCACCGTCTGGCGCGAGGACACCCTGCCTGGCGGCGTACTGACGGCAGCAGGGCGGCTGGTCAGCCCGCGCTGTGGTGTGATCACCGATTTCGGGCCCATCGCCAAAGGCCCCGGCGAGCCAGTACAGCCGTACCTCTTTGGCGGTCGTCTCGCCAACTATGCCCGCCTCGCGGACCGCGCCGCCGATGACGGCATCTTCAGCGGCAAAGGTCTCACCTTTGCCGCAGCGCAGGCGAGCGCCCTCGGCGAGGCGGTGGAGTGCTACGCGGGCACCTTCCGCAGTGCTGACCACGTCCGCTACGCGTCACGCCGGGCGCTCGACGAGCCGTCACTGGACCCTGCGGAGCTGGTCCTGTATCGCCCCGAGCAGTACTCCCGCCTGCCGTACGCCCCTTACGCCGACTCCGCCGTGCTCGGTTGGATGGCGGCTCGCTCGCTGCTCAGCGGGTCAGCGGTGCTGGTACCAGCGCTTGCAGCCTTCCTGGACTACCCGCCACGCGCTCCGGAAGAAAACCTCTGCCCGACCAGCTCCACCGGCCTCGCTGCCGGAGCGACCCTGGCCGAGGCAGTGCTGGCGGCCCTCTATGAGGTCCTCGAACGTGACGCCTTCATGGTCACGTGGCTGAACCGCCTTCCCGCCGGGCGGGTTGACCCCGCCACGCACCCGGACCCCGAGTTGGTCGACCTCTACTACGCCTACGCCCGGCGCGGTGTCGCGTTGCGCCTGTACCACCTAGCCGTCGACCATCCCTGCCACGTGTTCCTGTGCCTCGCGCTGCAGAGGCGGGGCGAGGGCTGGCCTGCCGCCGCTGCCGGGCTCGGCGCCGACCTCGACCCGGCCAAGGCGGCCTCCAAGGCGCTCCTGGAGGCAGGGCAGATCCGCACGGGCCTGCTGGCGGCGTCGCGTGACCCAAGCGAACGGGCGCGGGCCGAGCAGTTGCTGGCCGATCCGCGGCTGGTCGCCACCCTCGACGACCACGCCCTCCGCTACATCCACCCCGGCGCGATCGGCGCCTTCGCCTTCCTGGAGCGCGGCCGGGAGGCTCCCTGCGACTGGACCGCACCGCTGCCGGCGTCCGCCAGTGACCGCCTGCGGCTGCTTGCCGAGCACTTCCGCACCAACGGCGGGGACGTCCTGTACTGCGACCTCACCACAGTTGACTTGACACCCCTCGGGCTGCACGTCGCCCGGGTGATCGTGCCGGGGTTCCAGCCGCTCCACTTTGGCCAGGAACCCCGGCTGGGCGGCCGGCGGCTCTACGAGCTGCCCTGGCAGCTCGGGTTCACCGCGGCGCCCACCACGCCGGCGTCGCTCAACGACGACCCCCATCCCCTCGCCTGAGCGTTTCGCTGTATCAGCGGCCGCCTCCCTCCCTCTTCTTGCACTGGAAGAAGGAAAGGAGGTGAACAATTTGCCTGGTACCTGGGATGCCAATCTCAAGTTGGTCTATGCCGTCGATCAGGGAGCGTTTTTCGCGATCGACACGGTCCAGAACGGTAACCCGTTCGACGTTATCGCGAATCTGGAAATCGGCGATGACCTGATGGCGGTGGCGACGCGCTACGACCTCCATGTAGCGGTCCGCAACCTCAGCCAGTCCACGACGCTGCTCAACCAGACAGTGCCCGTGACCTTGACGCCCGCGCACGCTGATTTCAACGAAGAGCGTCGCGTCCAGTTCCCTGCCGGCTGGGCCGGCACGGACGGGGACGTCCTCGAGGTGGTTGCGGGGCTCAAGGTGACCGCCGGTGTCCACACCGATTACTCCTCGTCGACGAGCAATGCCTTCATGGTCTCCGCCTGACCGCGGCAACCACGAAACCTGGCCTGCGCCCACGCATGCCTGACCTGATCCCGGCGGGCGGCATTGACCGCCCGCCGGGATTTTCGTATTTCCCGCTGTGGCTTGTCAGGGGCCACCGGCATACTGGCTACCATGGCAACCACCACCGGTCAGTCATTTGTCGGCCGTGCCGAGGAACTCGGCCGGCTGCTCGGCGTGCTCGCACGCGCCGAGCAGGGACGCCCGGCGGTCGCGCTGGTCGCCGGTGACGCCGGGGTGGGCAAGACCCGGCTGCTCACCGAGCTTGCCGCCCATGCCGAGCAGCAGGGCGTCCGGGTGCTGGTCGGCGGCTGTATGGAGGTCGGCGACCTCGGCCTGCCGTATGTCCCCTTCGTGGACGCCTTCCGCGACCTCGGCGCCCGTCCGGGCGAGGTTGAGCTGGCAACTGAGCTTGCCGCCACCGTTCCCGGCCTCGGCCTGCTGCTGCCACGGGCACCGGCTCCGGCTCCGGTTCCGGCGGCGCTGCCGGGGGAGGGGTTCGAGCGGGTGCGGCTCTTCGACGGGGTGCTGTCGCTGCTGGTCGGCCTCTCGGAGCTGGCGCCGGTGCTGCTGGTGATCGAGGACCTGCACTGGGCCGACCGCTCCACCCGCGACCTGGTCTCCTTCCTGACCCGGACGCTGCGGACCGGCCGCGTCGCCCTGGTCGCCAGCTACCGCTCCGACGACCTGCACCGCCGCCACCCGCTGCGCCCGCTGCTGGCGGAGCTGCTTCGTGTCCCCGACCTGGAGCGCATCGAGCTGCACCCCTTCAGCCGTGGCGAGCTGGCCCAGCACCTGGCGGCGCTCGGGGGCGGGGACCTGCCTGCGGAGACGGTCGACCGGATCCTGGCCCGTTCCGAGGGCAACCCCTTCTTCGCCGAGGAGTTGCTCGCCGCTGGCGCCACCCGCCGGGACGTGGCCCTGCCCGAGGCGCTCGCCGACGTGCTCCGCGACCGCATCGAGGCGCTTCCCGACCTGGCCCAGCAGGTCCTGAAGGTCGCCGCGGTGGCCGGGCGGCGGGTCAGCCACGACCTGCTGGTCGCCGCCGCCGGCCTCCCCGAGGCCGAGGTCGAACAGGGCCTGCGGGAGGCGATCGCCGCCCAGGTCCTGGTCGCCGACCCGGTCACGGAGAGCTACCGCTTCCGCCACGCGCTGCTGCAGGAGGTCGTCTACAGCGACCTGCTGCCGGGGGAGCGCACCCGCCTGCACGCGACCTACGCCCGCCTGCTGGTGGGTGACGGCGACGGGGGGTTCGGGGGGCATGGTCCCGCGGCCGGAAGCAGTGCAGCCGGTGCCCAAGGTGGCCGCGGGGCCCCCCGATGGGACAATCGCGCCGCCGAGTTGGCCTATCACGCCCTGGCCAGCCACGACCTGCCGGGCGCCCTGGCCGCGCTGGTGCGGGCCGCGGCCGCTGCCATGGCGATCTCCGCCCCGGCCGAGGCGGCCCGCCACCTCGAGCAGGCCTACGAGCTGTGGGACCAGGTGCCCGACGCCGCCGCCGTCGCCGGGATGGACTGGGTCGAGCTGGTGCTGCGCGCCGCCGAGGCGGCCAACCTCTCCGGCGAGTTCCGCCACGCCATCAGGCTCGCCCAGGAGGCTGTGGCCGCGATCGACGCCGCCGCCGACCCGCTGTGCGCGGCGCGGGCCAACGAGCGCCTCGGCGAATACCTGCTGGAGAACCACTGGGTCGACGACCTGCACGGCCAGCTGGTGGCCGCCTGCCGCCGCGCTGCCGAGCTGGTGCCCGCCGACCCGCCCACGCCGCTGCGGGCCCGGGTCGCCGGGCAGCTCGGCCGTGTCCTGACTCACGTGCACCAGCACGACGAGGCGCGGCGCTGGTGCGACGAGGCGCTGGCGGTCGCCAGGACGGTGGGCAGCGTCACCGACGAGGCCCGCGCCCTGCTTGTGCTCGCCCTGCTGGCCGAGCGGCACGACGACGCTGAGCGGGCGCGGGCGCTGCTGGAGGACGCCCGCCGCCGCGCCGCCGCCGCTGGCGACCGGATGGTGGAGCTGCGCGCCCACTACAACCTCGGCGGTCTCGAGTACGACGTCGGGAACCTGGCCGCCGCCTGCACCGCCTACGACCAGGCGGTGGCGCTGGCCGAGCGCAGCGGGCTGCGCTGGAGCGCCTACGGCGCCGACGCCGGCGTGCTGCGCTGCATCGCCTACTACGCGGCCGGCGACTGGGAGAAGGCCGAGCTGCTCGCGACCACGGTTGAGGACCGCAGCCCGGCGGCCGGCGGCCTCTCCGCCGCCGCCCTGCTGGTCGAGGCCGGCCGGGGCAGCCCCGCCGCTCACGAGCGCTTCGCACGCCTGCGGGCGTTCTTCGACGACCGCTGGGTCGCCTACCTGGCGAGCGGCGCCGGGGCCGATCTCGCCCTCTGGGAGGGCGACCTGGACCAGGCCCGCGAGCTGATCCGTTTCTGCCTGGCAGGCGTGGCAGTGAGCGAGGACCCCTGGGCATTGAGCGCGGTCCGCCCCGCCGCGCTGGGGCTGGCCGCCGAGGCCGAACGGGCGGAGCGCGCCCGGGTCGCTGGCGACGAGGCCACCATCGCCGAGGCCACCAAGGTGGGGGAGGCGCTGCTGGAGCGGGCACGTGCCGCCGAGCGGCGGGCCCGCTCGCTCAGCCTGCAGGTCGGCCCGGAGGCCACCGCCTGGCTCGCCCGTGCCGAGGCCGAGTGGGCACGCCTGCAGGGCCAGGCCGACGCGGGTCGCTGGGCGGCCGCCGCCAGCGCGTTCGCCTACGGCTACGTCTACGAGGAGGCCCGCTGCCGCTGGCGCCTTGCCGAGGTGCTGCTGGCAGGCGGCCACCGGGACCAGGCCGAGGCCGAGCTCCGCGGCGCTCATGAGGTGGCCGTCCGCCTCGGCGCCGAACCGCTGGATGTCGAGATCTGCGCGCTCGCTCGCCGCGGTCGCCTCGGCCTCGGCGACGGCCACGACGAGACACCAGCCGGCGCACCCGCCGGCCTCACCCCCCGGGAGCTGGAGGTGCTGCGCCTGGTGGCGGCGGGCCGCTCCAACCAGCAGATCGCCGACGAGCTGTTCATCAGCCGCAAGACCGCCAGCGTCCACGTCAGCAACATCCTCGCCAAGCTCGGCGTGCGCACCCGGGTCGAGGCGGCCGCCACCGCCCACCGCCTCGGCCTCGACGAGCACGCATAGACGAGCGGCATGAGCACAAGCACACGTGAAGAGGGCGGCGCGGGTGGGATCGCGCCGCCCTCTGTCTGCTGGGCTTTAGGCTCTGGGCTTACCGGTTGTGAGAGGAGTAGGGGCGAGGACGGGACCCGGACCAGTCGGCTCCGTCACGGCTGTCGAAGCCGAGCAGGCCGCCGGCGACGGCCAGGATCGTGGTTCCGATCAGAAGCAGAACGGCTGCCATGTCAGTGCCTCCTCAGGAGCCGGCTCTGGCGCCGGCGGGCGGCGCGGGCGGCCCGCACCCTGTGGTCATCCTCGGCTGCGCGGACTAGATCGCTGATGCGCTGCTTGGCCAGCACCGCGGTGTAGTCGGCGAGGGTGGTGGTCATGGTGTCCTCCTGGGCTCTTCACTGTTTTCGCTGTTCATACGGTAGATCTAAGGTGGCTGGGCCCACCTCGGGCAGGAGCCTTAGATCGGCCCGGGGACGGGCTCATTTCCTGGGCTTCCTGAGTCCGGGAGCGCTTACCTTGTCTGATACCTACTGAGGTAGGTACCCTACGGGTGCCTATGCGCCGCATCGACCTGCACGCCTACCCGGGGACCCGCGAGTGGCTCGACTCGCAGGGCCCCTTTGCCGAGGCGCTCGGCAGGTACTGGGGCCGCGACTGGACCGCGGCCAGCGAAGCCGAGGTGGTTGCCGGCTTCAGGCAGGCCGGCGTCGAGGCCGTGTTGGTCGCCTTCGACATCGAGACGGTGGTCGGCGCCCCGCCCTGCGGCAACGACTACGTGGCCTCCCTGCGCGACCGCCACCCCGGCACGATCCTGCAGGCCTGGGGTGCAGTCGACCCGCACAAGGGCGAGGGGGCCATCAAGGAGGCCGAGCGGGCCGTCCGCGAGCTGGGCGTGCTCGGCTTCCACTTCCACCCGATCATGGGGCGCTACCAGGTCGACGACCAGCAGCTCTACCCCCTGTGGGAGACCATCGCCGCGCTGGGGGTCCCGGTGATGATCGACGTCGGCACCACCGGCATGGGCGCGGGCATGCCAGGCGGCCTCGGCTCCCGCCTCTCCCACGCCCACCCGATGGCCGTCGACAACCTCGCCGCGGACTTCCCCGGCCTGACCATCGTCGCGGCCCATCCGGGCTGGCCCTGGGTCGAGGAGATGACCGCGGTCGCCCTCCACAAGGGCAACGTCTACTGGGAGCTGTCCGGCTGGGCGCCGAAGTACTTCCCCGAGCAGCTCCGCCGCGACGTCCGCTCCCGCCTGCGCGACAAGATCATGTTCGGCTCCGACCACCCCTCGCTGCCCTACGCCCGCATCCTCGCCGAGTGGTCCCAAATCGGCTACGCCGACGAGGTCCTGGAACAGGTCTTCCACGCCAACGCCGAGCGCGTCCTCGGGCTGTGAACCTGCGGGCGAGAGGGAGCGCTAGTAACGCGGGACGGGCGCGCGGCCGCTCGAGGGTGCCGTCGATGGCGCGGCGCCGAACCCCGGCATGCTGAACCCTGGCACCGGCGTGGTCGTCACCGTGTGCTTGAGGGCGCTGCCCTGCAGCCACTGTGACCAGGACGCCTGCCAGAACCCATAGCCGCTGTCCCAGGGCAGCGCACGGTCGGTGCCGGTCACGGTGACGATGTCGCCACGCTGCGAGATGCTGTAGAACCACGCCGCGAACTCGGGCGAGGCGTTGACGCAGCCGTGGCTCACGTTTTCGTGGCCCTGCGCCCACACCGACCACGGCGCTGAGTGGACGTACTCGCCAGTGGCGGAGATCCGGACCGCGTCGAACACGGTCAGCTTGTAGTAGCGCGGGTCCTTCGGGTCGGTGACGCCCATCCACGCCGAGGTCATCACCACCGGGTTGAACTTGCCCATCACCGCGTGCACGCCGCTGGTGGTGGTGAACATCCACGAGCCGCCCCGGCCCGCGCTGATGCCCACGTCGCGGGCCCGCTTGCCGTCGCGGCTCACCACCATGCGGTCGGTCTTGACGTCGACCCGGCTGACGTTGGCGGTGCCGATCCGGAAGCTGGCCGTGTAGTCCCGGGTGCCGAAGACGCCGCTGGCGGCCTGCACCCCGGTCAGGTGCGCGACCAGGCTGACCTGCTGGTGCGGCTGCCAGTAGCTCCTGGTCCGGAAGATGGCGCGCTGGTCGCTCATCCAGTGCCAGGCGCCCTGCACCGCCTTCGCCGAGCGCACCTCCAGCGACCGCTCGACCTGGTCCTTATTGAGCACCGGCCGGTCGAAATCGACCATGATCGGCATGCCGACGCCGACCGTCTCGCCCGGGTTCGGCGTCACGTCACTGACCGCGATCGTCTGCGGCGCCTGCAGCGTGGTGAACTTGCTGGAGGCCGCGGCCGTCGTCCCGTTGCGGCCGGTGGCGGCCGCATGCACCACATACGACCCGCCCGGCGCCAGCGCCCACCGGGTCCGCCAGCTCCTGCGGTCCGCCGACACCACCCCTGGGACCGTGGCGCCCGTCTGCGACCGCACCGTCACGACACCAAGCGTGCCGTTGGCCACCGCCACCACCACACCAAGGTCAGGCCGGACCCTCGCCGCGCCGTTCCGCGGGCTGATCGTCAGCCGCGCCGCCCCCAGGTCCTGCTTCGCGGCCACCGTCCCAGCGCCGCCGGACGCCCCCGCTCCCAGTGCAGCCTGGGACGACGCCGGCAGCCCGACCACCGGCCCCGACGCCGTCAGCAGCAACACCGCCCCAGCCAGCGACCCCACCCTGAGCGCCAGCCCCAGCTGGCGCAGGGCCAAACCCGTCCGCACCTGCACCCGCATCCGCAGTCGCACGCACACCTCCGCCGGTCCGCCGCACCAGCCCCCGCTCACATCCCCCTCTCATCTGATCCTAACGCTAGAAGGGACAGAACGATTCAGAGTTGCCGAATCGCAATCACCTGCCGGCCACGAAGATAGGGAGCGGGCGCCGCCTAGATGGGGATCCCTTCCCGATGTGGCCGGACCAGGACGTCCACGACACTCCTGCGCAGAGAGGGCTCTACGAGCTACGAGCTATCAGGAACGCCAGGAGGAATGAATGCGAAAGGTCATCATGAGCACGAGAGCGGCAGCGACCCACCAGGTGCGCATGGCCGTGCCCGCTTCAAGGACGGCACCTTCGTGTTCAAGCCCAGCCAGGCCGACTGCCCCAAGCGCAGTCCCCCAGACCGGCGTCGCCCTCTTCCTATGGCACCGCACCGCCTCTATACCAACCCCTACGCCCACCGTTCCTGTAGCGTCAGCGTCGTCAGTCGCTGACGGACTATCCCGAACGGTCCTGGACAGTCTGGTCACCCTCGGGTCCTGTTCACCGTGACGGGTCTTGTGCACTGGCGTGCAGCCCGGACGCCCAACAACGGGTAGCCCACCACCACGGGCAGCCCACCCTCGGGGGGCCCGGCGGCAACGCGTTTCCTCTTCACGCGGCGCCGCCGGGCCGTCACCATGCAGTTCGCGCTGGCGTTCGCGTGGTGGCTTTCGCGTACGCTCCCGGGGTCACGCCGACGGTGCGCCTGAAGTGCCTGGTGAGGTGGGCCTGGTCGTAGAAGCCAGCGGTCGCGGCGCACAGCGCGACGGGCATGCCGTCGCTGAGCAGCTGCTTGGCCCGCCGGACCCGGAGCTGGGTCTGGTAGGCGTGCGGGGGCAGTCCCACCTCCCGGTGGAAGGCCCGGCAGAGATGGAAGGGACTGAGGCCCGCCAGGCGAGCCAGGTGCAGCAGGGAGATGTTCTCGTCGGCGTGTTCGTCGAGGTACTCTCGGGCGGTTCGAACCGGTTTAAGCACTCGACCGAGGGAGGGGCGGGGCTGCTGGCGAGTCGCATGGCGGGCGACGAGCCAGACCAGCGCGTCGCTGAGCTGCGACTCGCGCTGGAGCAGGGTTGCGCGTGGGTCCTCTGACGCCAGGTGGAAGCGGCGCAGCCGCCGGGCGCTCTCACGGTCCCGCACCACCCCCAGGGCGAACAGCGGCGGCACCTGGGTCTGCCGGCGGCGGTCTGGGAGGTCCTCGGCGACCTGCAGCATGAGGTCGGCGGTCGGGTAGAGCGCCCGGTACTGCCAGGGGGCCTCGGTCAGCGGCCCGCCGGCATGCGCCTGCTCGGGGTTGAGCACCAGGACGTCGCCGGGCCCGACGGCGTGCCGCTCCCCGCCGAACACCGGCCCGCCGATGCCGCCTTCGGTGACGGCGATCAGGAACTCTTCGTGGGCGTGGGGCGTGAAGACCAAGCGGCCGTAGCTTGCCCGCAGCAGCTCCAGGCTCGCGCCGCCGACTCCGTCCATATGCCACACCCGAGCCTGGTCGGCCGGCTCGGCGCGCCGCTGCGGCATCGTCCCCATCCGCCCAGTCTACGGCGTGCCCTAGCCGCGCAATCTCGTACAAGACCCCGGCCTCTGCGCCCCGCTAGCGTGCCGGCCAGACATGGACGTGGATCGGGATCAGGATCGGGCTGGCGCGGTTGCGCGGGAGGAGCACGGCAGCCTCCGGCGGGTGCTCACGCTGCGGCAGGCGGTGGGCCTCGGCGTGGGCGGCACCATCGGCGGGGGGATCTTCGTGCTGGTGGGCGCCGCGGGCGGGGTGGCTGGCCCCGGCGCCCTCCTGTCGTTTGTGCTGGCCTTCCTGGCGGCCGTGCTCATCGCGGTCCCCTACGCCGAGCTTGCCTGCCGCTTTCCCCAAGCCGGCGGCGGCTATGCCTTCTCCCGGGCGGTTCTCGGGCCGGAGTGGGGCTTCATCATGGGCTGGGGATTCTGGGGCGCCTACATCTTCGTCAGCGGGTACGTCACCCTCGGGTTCGGCGGCTACCTGCAGGTCCTGACCGGACTCCCGGCCGTGGCTGGCGCTCTTGCGCTGATCGCCGCCAGCGCCGCCGTGAACCTGGTCGGCATCCGGCTTTCGGCCACCACGCAGGCCGCCGTGGTGCTGGCGGCCGTCATCGGCCTGGCCGGGTTCTCGCTGGCGGGCCTTCCTCATATCGAGGCTGCCCGCTTCTCGCCCTTTCTCCCGATGGGGCTCAGCGGCGTTCTCGGCGCGGCCCTGCTCGCCTTCCTCGCCTTCGGCGGCTTCGACATGATCGCCGCCGCCGGGGAAGAGGTCGAGCGCCCCGAACGCAACCTCCCCGCGGCGATCCTGCTCACCCTGGCGATCGCGCTCGGGCTCTACCTGCTGGTCACGTTCGTGGCGCTGGGGGTGATGCCCTGGGCGGACCTGCGCACGTCGCCTGCTCCCCTGGCCGCGGCTGCAGCCGCCTCCCTTGGTCCGGCCGGGCGCCGGCTGGTCTCGGCCGCAGCCCTGCTGACCACAGCCGCTACCGCCAACGCGGTGCTGGTGGTGACCTCGCGGATCGCCTTCGCCATGGCACGCGACGGCATGCTGCCAACCGCCCTGGCCGCCCTCCGCCCCACCTCCCGCGTCCCGGCCACCGCCGTCGCCACCAACGCGGCGCTCCTCGCGGTCGTCGCGCTCACCGGGTCGGTCCGCCTGGCCGTCGCCGTGGGCGGGTGCCTCTACGTCGCCCATTTCGTACCCCCGCTGGTCGCCCTCGCCATCCTCCGCCGCCGCGACCAAACCCGAACCGGGGCGACCCCCGCGTTCCGGACGCCCGCCCCAGCGGTGTTGCTGCCGCTCGCGCTGGCCGCCTGCGCCGTCATGATCGTCGCCAGCGGCATCAGGGGCGTCCTGGGCGCACTCGCCTGGCTCGCGCTGGGCTTGCTGCTCCGCTGGGGTCAGCGTTGGCGGAAGCGGTCGGTGGCCTCGATCAGCTCGTGAAGGTTGCCGGGCTCGGTGGCGGCGTGGCCAGCGTCGGGCACGATGCGCAGGTCCGCTTCGGGGAAGGCACGGTGCAATGCCCAGGCGCTGTCGGCAGGGCAGACGACGTCGTAGCGACCCTGCACGATCACGGTGGGGAGGTGCCGGATGCGTCCCACGTTGGTGAGCAGCTGTCCGTCGTGGTCGAAGAAGGCCCCGTTGACGAAGTAATGGCACTCGATCCTGGCGAACGCGAGCGCGAACTCCGCATCGCGGAAGTGGGCGATGATCTCCGCGTCTGGGTGCAGCGTGCTGGTCCTTGCCTCCCAAAGGCTCCACGCCTTCGCCGCCGCCAGGCGAACGGTGGGATCGTCGCTGGTGAGCCTGGTGTAATAGGCGCGCAACAGATCGCCGTGCTCGTCAGTGGGGATCGGGGCGATGTAGTCCTCCCAGGCGTCGGGGAAGATCGCGTCGGCTCCCTGCTGGTAGAACCAGCGGATCTCCCGCTTGCGGAGCAGGAAGATCCCGCGCAGCACCAGCTCGGTGACCCGATCGGCGTTTGCCTGCGCGTAGGCGAGCGCGAGCGTGCTGCCCCACGAACCGCCGAACACCAGCCACCGCTCGATCTCCAGGTGCTCCCGGAGACGCTCCATGTCGGCGACGAGCTCCCAGGTGGTGTTGTCGGTCAGGCACGCGTGCGGTGTGCTCTTGCCGCAGCCACGCTGGTCGAACAGCACGATGCGGTAGGCCGCGGGGTCGAAGAACCGGCGTTGTTTGGGCTGGGTGCCGCCGCCGGGACCGCCGTGGACGAAGACGGCCGGTTTGCCGTCCGGGTTGCCCGACTCCTCGAAATAGATCTCATGCAGGTCGGAGACGCGAAGCATGCCAGTCCGGTAGGGCTCGATCTCAGGGTAGAAGCCACGCAGTCGCGCACGTTCCACGGTCATGGCACCTCAGCTGATGTCCTGGCGGGTGGCTGCCTTGGCGAGCAGATCAGCGGCACGGTTGATGTCGGCGTTGTAGTCCAGGTAGAGCGGCTCGCCCTCCAGCTCTGGATGCCCGTGGGTCATCGCAGGTTCACGAGCGTCTGGCTAGCGCAGGTTCACGAGCGTCTGGCTAGGAGGGAAACGCTCATCACGCCGTATTTGACGCTGGCGTTGCGGGCTTGGTCGGAGATGAACTCGTAGGGGTTGCGCCTCGTCGTGACTACGGTGAATCCGGCCGCCTCGAGGTCGTCCAGGTAGGACTTCTGGTGCGCGGCGCCGCCGATGCAGGAGGCCCAGAGGTCGGTGTTGGACACGATCTGTTCGGTGAGCGGCGTCTCGGTGACGATATCGGCGATCGCCAAGCGTCCACCGGGGCGAAGGATCCGGGCGGCCTCACGGAATACCTGCTGCTTGTCCGGCGACAGGTTGATCACGCCGTTGGAGATCACGCAGTCGGCGGAGGCGTTGTCCACCGGCAGGTTCTCGATCCGGCCCTCACGGAAGTCGACCTGGTCGAAGCCGGCGTCGGCGGCGAGGCGGCGGGACTTCGCGAGCTGCTCAGCGGTGAAGTCAACCCCGACGACGCGACCCGACGACCCGACCAGCCGGGCGGCGACAAACGCGTCCATGCCCGAGCCGCTGCCGAGATCGACCACGGTCTCGCCCTCGCGGAGTGCGGCCAGGTCGAAGAAGTACCCTACACCGGCAAACGACTCCATCGCGCCGGCCGGCACGTGGTCGAGTTGGGAGGTTGCGTAGCCGAGCCGCTCGGCGAGCCCACGTCCCATCTCGAAGTGGTAGGCCCCTCCCGGGTCCTCGGCCACTGCCCGGTACATCTGCTTGACCTTGCTCTCCAGCTCCTTGACGTCCACTGACGGCTTCGCGCTCATGCCTGTGCTCCTCGATCGCTGGCGTGTCCATCCGCAGCATGGGCGGCCGAGACGAACAACTCATCCGTGCGATCTACGGATTCCGCTACCGATCAAGCCGCTGCACGGCCTGGGTGGGGGACAGGCGTTCGCCGTCGCGGTAGGCGTCCTCGAAGGCTGCGATGCCCAGTGTGTGCATCAGCTGTTGGCGTAGCTGGTCGTCGGGAGGCTGGAGGGGTCGCATGTGCGCGCTGGCCGATTCGCGCGCGGTGTGCGCGGTACCGAGAAGGATGGCCGCGAGGCGGAGGCGACCGCCGATGGCGACGACGCCGGCCAGGGCCTCGAGCGCGTTGATGAGCACGACGGCTTGGCCGGCGAGCGCGATCGCCGCCACGCTCTTGCTGAGCAGCTCCTCGGCCAGGTCGAGTTGCCCATGGGCGCGGGCCTGCTCTCCGAGGATGTGCAGTGCGCGGCCGGTGCAGCGTTCGTCGCCGAGCCGCCGGAGCGTGGGGAGGCACTGCTCCATCAGCGCGGCCGCGCGGTCACGGTCGCCACGCAGCCAGGCCAGCAGTGCGAAACCGACGGTGGCGTGGGTGCGGTCGTCCTCGCTGCCGGCTGCCTCGGCCAGCGCCTGGCTCTCCGTCAGCCATTGCTGGACCTCGTCATCGCCGATGCCGGCATAGATCGACCGTTGCGCCATGATGAACAAGGTGTTGGCGGCGCACATCTGGTCGCCGACGCTGCGGAACAACGCGGCGCTTGCTCGCCCCCAGTGCAGCGCCTCGGCCAGCCCGCCTGCGGTGGTGGCAAGGGCTTGCATCGTCACGGCTCGCTCCCACGGCTGCTCCTGCCCGAACCGCGCCAGTGCGTCGTGCAGTGCTGGTTGCGCCAGCTCAGGCTGGACCCAGATCGCGCTGACCCCGACCGCACGTGCCGCCTTTGCCCGGCTGAGGTCGTCGAGCCCGGTCGCTATGTGCGCGGCCCGCTGGGCCAGGCCGAAACCGGTTCGCACATCCAAAGGCCGCAGGAGCATGCTGGCCGCGGCGACTCCAGCGACACCGACCGGGGTGGCGGGCGGATCACCGATCGCAAGCAGCCGCAGGATCCATTCATAGGCCTCGCGGCGCTGCCCGGTGCTGTCCCAGAACCGCTCCAGCGCACCGATCCACCGCCAGGCGGACTCGACGTCACCGGCGGCGATGCCGTGGGCGATCGCGGTTCGTAGGTTCGGCTGCTCCGCGGTCAGCCGGTCGAGCCAGGCCCGCTGGTTGCGGCCGCGGAGCTGTTCGGCTGCCTGTTCGGCCAAGCGCAGGTAGTGGGCAGCGTGCCGCCGCCCTGCGGTGGTCGCGGCAGCGGAGGCAGCCAACTGTTCGGCGGAGTACGCCCGGATGGTCTCCAGCAGGCGATACCGGTGAGGGCCGCGCCCGATGGTCGACACGAGCGACTTGTCCACCAGGCGCGGCAACAAGGTCATGACGGAGGCAGCGGCTGCGCCATCGTCCCCGGAGACCGATTGGACGGCCTCGTAGTCGAACTCCGCGGGAAAGACCCCGAGGCGGTCGAAAAGTGCCCGCTCGTCGTGGTCGAGGAGTTGGTAGCTCCAGTCGATCGCGCCGCGCAGCGTGCGGTGCCTCGGCAGCACCGTGCGGGCGCCGCCGGAGAGCAGATCGAAGCGCTGGTCGAGATGCGCCACCAGCTCGGCCGGCTCGAAGCTGCGGACCCGGGATGCGGCCAGCTCGATCGCCAGCGGGAGCCCGTCGAGGCGCTGGCACAGCGCCGCCACGGCTGGCGCGACGGTGTCGGTGAGGGTGAAGCCGGGCGACGCGGCTGCCGCGCGTTCGACGAACAGTCGGACGGCATCGTAGCTCCCGGCGCTGGCCGCGACCGCTGCGGCGTCAGGGGTAGGCACAGGCAGGGTCTGCACCTGATAGCTGACCTCGCCGGGGACGCCGAGCGGTTCCCGGCTGGTGGCGAGGACCCGCAGCTGGCCAGCGGCGGTCAGCAGTTCAGCGACCAGCGCGGCGGCTTCCGCGATCACGTGCTCGCAGTTATCCACCAGCAGCAGGCACCGCATGCTGCCGGCCGCATCCCGCAGCACGTCCGGGACCGAAAATCCCGGTCGTGGGACGACCCCCAGCGCCCGCGCGAGCGTGTCGCCGACCAGGTCCCGGTCGACCGGCGCGAGATCAGCCAGCCGGGCGCCGTCTGGGAAGGCGTCGGCACACGCGGCGGCGACGTACAGCGCCAGCCGGGTCTTGCCGACCCCGGCTGGGCCGGTGAGCGTGACCAGACGATGCTCGTTCAGTAAGGCGACCAGCTCGCTGGTCTCGCGGTCACGGCCGATCAGGCTGGTCAGCGGCGTGGCCAGCGCGGCGCCGGCGCCGGGGCGGGCGCTGCGGCGCAGGTCCATGCCGAGTTCGGCCAGCCCGGACCGGTCGGTGACGCCGAGCTTGCGCCGCAGCGCCGCGACGTGACTCTCCACCGTCCGTACCGAGAGGTGGAGCCGGTCGGCGATCTCGCGGTTGCGCAAGCGCTCCGCGACCGCCAAGAGCACCTCTGCCTCGCGTTCGGTGACGCCGGCGTTGGCCAGTGGGCTGGCGACGGCGCCCTCGTGACCTGCTGCCATGCCGACATTGTGCGTGACGGCGGCTTTTGGCGCATCGCGATACCCAGGTGGCATCGGTACCGGAATCCGTAGATCGCACGGATGAGTTGTTGATCGTCACCGCCCATGCTGCGGGGGACACGAACCAGCGATAAGCGAAAGGCGAGCAATCATGCACAAGGCGGTCATCAGTCTGGCCACCGGTCTGGAGGACCCGGAGAAGGTCACCGTGGCGTTTCTGGTCGCGGTCGGCGCGGCCGAACAGGGCCGCCCAACCCTGATGTTCCTCACCAAGGAAGCGGTCCGTCTGGCCGTGCCCGGCGTAGCGGTGGGCGTGGCCTGCGACGGCTGCCCGCCCCTTCCTGCCCTCCTCGACCGCTACACCACGGCAGGCGGACAGTTCCTGGTGTGCCCGATCTGCTTCGACGCCAAGCAACTCGACAAGGGCAGCCTGATCGGCAGCGCCGAGATCGGCGGCACCGTCCCAATGTGGCAGTGGATCGGCGACGACCCCGCAGTCACCTTCAGCTACTGACCTGGTAGCGGTCGGCCTGCAGGGTGAAGAGCCTGGCGTACACCCCGCCGGCGCGCATCAGGTCGGGGTGGCTGCCGCGTTCGACCAGGCAGCCGTCGCTGAGCACGGCGATCTCGTCGGCATCCCGCACCGCACCGAGCCGGTGGGAGATGAGCAGGCTGGTCCGGCCCTGCCGGTGCTGCCGCAGGCGCGTGTGGACGTCGTGCTCCGCCTCGGCGTCCAGTCCCGAGCTTGGCTCGTCGAGGATCAGCAGGTCACGTTCCGCTCGCAGGAATGCCCGTGCCAGCGCCAGCCGCTGCCACTGCCCGCCCGACAGGGTGATCCCGGCCTTCTGCGGGCGGCCGTCCCGCTCGTCGAAGAAGATCCGGCTCAGCAGGGTGTCGTAGCCGTCGGGCAGGCCGGCGACCATCCCGTCCGCACCGGCGCGGCGGGCCGCCTCTTGAAGGCGCTGGCGATCGTCCATCACGGCCAGGTCGCCGACGCCGATGTTCTCCTCGACGGTGAGGTCGTAGGCCATGTAGTCCTGGAAGACCGCGCCGATGTGCTGGCGCAGCTCCTCGACCGGCAGGTCGCGCAGGTCGACGCCGTCCCACAGGATGGCGCCCCAGGTCGGGTCGTAGAAGCGGCACAGCAGTTTCACCAGCGTCGTCTTGCCCGCCCCGTTGGGCCCCACCAGTGCCATCGCGTGCCCGTGGGGGATGACGAGGTTGACGCCCCGCAGGATCCACGGTTCGCTGTCGCCGTAGCGATACCACAGGTCGCGCAGCTCGATACCGCGCCGGAGCGGAGGGACCGGCCGGGGCGGGCACGCCACCGGCAGGTCCGGACTGGCGCGGGTGATGTCGCGGTAATGGTCGAACAGCAGCAGCGCCTGGTTCAGGCTGCCGACGCTTTGGATCAGGCCGGCGACGGCGCCCTGGACGCCCGCGACCGCAGCGATGAAGACCGACAGGTCGCCGATGCCTACCCGGCCGTCGCCGGCCTGCGCGATGATCCACACCAGCCCGGCTGCGGCGGCGATCCCGCCGAGGATCCCCAGCAGGCCCTGCGTGCGCAACTCGCGCAGGTCGACCCGCCTGAACTCGTCGTTGACCGCGCGCAGGTCCCGCAGCATCCGCCCGTGGAAGAAGCGGGCGAGGCCGAACAGGCGCACCTCCTTGGCGGCGGCGAGGCTGGTGAGCAGCCCGCTATAGAACAGCTGCCGGCGCTGGGCCGTGCCGGTCTGCAGGTACGCTGCGGCGCGGCGGCGGTTGACGCCGAGCTCGGCGGGCAGGCCGGGCAGCACGGCGGCCAGCACGACGCCGACCAGGACGGGGTTGAGGACCAACAGGGTGGCGACAAAGCCCGCCCCGGTGACCAGCGCGCGCAGGGCGTCGACCGCTGTGGCGACAGCCTGGCTGCCGATCAGCTGCCCCGACTGGGCGGCAAGCCGCAGCCGGTTCAGGAACCTGGGATCCTCGAAGCGGGACAGCCCCTGCAGTCGGCCGACTGCCGCGTACAGCCGGTCGTGCGCGAACACCGTGGTGCGACGGTCGATGTCCACGCGGAGGAAGCGGCCGATGTGCTGGGCCGCGACGGTGGCAACCCCGAGCGCGCCGAGCGCGACCGCCGGTGCCACCACGCTGGCCGGCCTGCCGGGGTGCGGCTGGGTGAGGGTGTCCAGGATCCGTCTGGTGACCAGCGCCATCCCGACCGGGATGGCGCCAGAGCCGAGCGACAGCAACAGGAAGCCGCAGGTCATCGTGGGTGCCGCGCGAACGGCCATGCCCAGGGCCGCGCCCAGCCGCACGGCGAGCCGGGCGCGGCGTGACGAGCGCAGGTGGCGCCCGGGCTGGCGCCCAGTTGGCCTCATCGTCCGGGCAGGGCGTCCGCCAGCACCTCGTCGAGCTTGAAGCCGGATGCCTGCATGGTGCCGCTGCCGTCCACCAGGCAGTACGCCGGGGAACCCGTCACCCCGAAGGCGGCGCTGACCGGGCCGCGCTCGTCCTCGACGACCACTCGGGCGACCCGCTCCAACGGCTCGACGAACCCGGCCGCGTCCGCCCCGCCGCCCTGCACGACCGCCAGGACCCGGTTGCGGCTGCCGGCGGCTGCCGCGCGGGGCACGAACCTCGGGACCGCCTCGATGCAGGGTGGGCAGCCCACGGAGAAGAAGGCGACCAGCGTCTGGTCGGCCAGGAGGTCCTCGCGGCCGACCAGCTCCCCGGTCGTCGTCCGGGCCCTGAACTCCCCGACCGGGTACCCGGGCGCGGGGATCGGGCCGCCCCGGGGCCGCGCCTGTCCACCCCCGCCGGCGCGTGCGAGCGGCTCGAGCTCGCGCAGCCGCCGGACGACGCCGAGCGTGAGCAGCAGGTTCAGCAACCCGAGGGCACCGACGACAACCACGGCGCTGACTAGGTACGGCACTCGGTCATCTTCTCCTTCCCACGGCGTGGCGGGTGCCGGCGGGCAGCTGGGACCCTGCCGGTGCGAACAACCAGCCGAGCAGGCTGCCGGCGACCACCAGCACCCCGGCGAGTGCGCCCGCGGCCAGCGCCACGGCAACCCCGGCGGGGTGCAGGCCTACGGGAAGCCCACCCGCGCCAGGGTGGCGGGCCGTCCAGGCTGCGGCAGCCAGGGCGGCGGCGGCCAGGAGCCCGTTGCGAACGGCGTGCCAGCGCTGCAGCGGCACGTCGGAGGCCCCGAAGCAGCGGCACGTTGCCGGCACGCCGCGGTGCACCACCAGCAGGACGGTCCCGCCGAGGCACGCGAGCAGCACGCCGGCCAGCAGCAGACCGGTACTGGCCACAGCGGCCGACGGGACCACCAGCGACACGGCCACGCCCGCCTCGGCCGCCGCGGTCGACCCCGCCGCCGTGCCCGCCCAGCGGTCAGGAAGCAGCCGCAGATCGCGCACCGAAGCGACGAACTCCACCCAGGCTCGCCGGCGCCGCAGCTTGCTCAGCAGCGCGGCCGTGCACACCACCAAGGCGAGCGCACGGCAGGAGACCGCCACGTACCCCATGATCCGTATGATCCGTGCCGGCTAGAAGAAGCAGCCGTTGTGGACGATGTAGCAGCTCGTCCACATCTGGTCGTTGCAGTAGGCGCCGCCCCAGGTGATGTGGAGACGCCAGAACGAATGCTGCAGGTTGGCGCTGCAGTAGCAGAACTCCTCGACGGTGATGTCGCCGTGAGGGCACGTTTGCGCGTGCACGACGGACTTGGGCACGACCCAGGCGACGAGTCCGTCCATCACGCGCGCGACCCGGTTCATCTGGGAAATCTCCTTCCAGTTCATCTGCGGCTCTCCTTCCAACGGGGGACCGGATCGTCTTGTCATCCACGTCCCTTGCTTCCCTGCTCGCGTCCGCCGCGTCGCGTCCGCTGCCGGTCTGGTGGAGTACGCCCGTATGAGAGCACACGGCGCCTGCCGCCCGAACTGGCACACCCGGTCATCGGCCGGAAGCGGCCAGGCGTGGTGGTCCGGTCCAGTCGACGCCCCGCCTGACGGTGGTGGATGCGCATTAGGGTGGGCCTGCCGGGCTGCCGGAGGTGTCCCGGAGGGGCTGCGGCGGGGTCGACCAGCCGGCGGCGGCTCACGCCGGCCGCTCGTGGCCGGATCAGGTCGGTGGCCACATCAGGCCCGATGCCGACCGGCGGCGCGGGTGCGTGCCTCGTATCGTACGTGCTGTCATTTGCGCGCCGTGTCGCGTGAGAAGCTCAGGAGGACCCGCATGCCCACCCGCTCTATCCTCCGGACCTCGCGGCGGTTGGCCGCCTGGCTCGCCGCGCTGCTGCTCGCCGCGAGCCTTGCGGGCCTCCTGCCGCGCGCGCTGGCCGACCCGGCCTGCGGCGGCCCCCCGGCGCAGCGGCTCTACGCCGTCGACGCCGGCAGCGGCCACCTCGCCGAGCTCGGGCTGTGCGCCGACGGCAGCGGCTTCATGCCCGCGGCCGAGGTCGACGGCGCGGACTGGCGGGCCTACCGGGATGTGTTCGCCGCCACCGACGGCGCGGCCACGGTGGTGTACGCCGTGACCGGCGACGGCCAGCTCTGGTGGCGCCGCCAGGAGGCGCCAGGTGCCCCCCTCGGCGCCCCGCTGCGCGTCCGCGCCGAGGGGGACTGGGACTGGTCGCAGTCCCGCGAGGTGCTCGCATCCAGCCCGGGCGTCATCCAGGCGGTCCCGCTCCACGGCGGCCCGATCGTGCTGCGCACCTTCGACCAGCCGGGCTGGGCGACCGGCGACGCGACCGTCGTCGAGGACGAGCCGCTGTTCCTCCGGTTCACGGGCCCTTCGATGACGGCGCTGCACCCGGGGTCGTTCGCCGAGGGCAACGAGCTCGGGGACCACTTCCGCATCTGGCACAGGGACGAGCTGCGCGACGCGTGGTACTTCAGCGGCACGCTGCCGTCCGGGGTGACCGGGGTGGCCGGCGCCGAGCCGTCCCTGTACGGGGTGAACGCCGCCGGCCATGTCGTCCTGCTGGCGCAGCCCCCCCACCCTCCGTTGCTGGGCCATGCGTGGGACTGCCCGCGCCAGAACACCATGTCGTGGCAGGTCGCGGCCGAGTCAGCGGGCAGCTACGCGCGGGTCGTAATCCCCGTGAGCGGTCCCGCAGGCAGCGGCCCTCCGTCGGTGGCGCTGACCCCGCAGGGGCGCAACTGCCCAAACCACGGCCCCGCCAGCGTCCCCGTCGAGTGGCAATGACGCGCGTGCTACACCCAGCCCTCGCGCACCGCGGTCGTGGCGAGCGTGACCCGGTTGCTCGCCTGCAGCCGCTCCTGTAGCGCGCCGACATGCCGGCGCACGGTCCGCTCGCTGATACCGAGGTGCCGGGCGATCGCGCCGTCGGTCATCCCGGTCAGGACCAGGCGCAGCACCCGGTCCTGCTCGGGGGTGAGCTTGGAGGGGCCGTCGCCGAGTGGCACGGCGCGGCTCCACAGCAGCTCGAAGTACATCCGCAGGGCCGCGACGACAACGGGCGCGCGCACCAGCATGGCGCCCTCCATACCGGTCGGGTCGAGCGGCACCAGCGCCTCGCGCTCGTCGACGAGCACCATCTTCATCGGCATCTCCGGGTACACGCGGCACTCCCAGCCGCCCTCCGTCGAGATGCGCACGATCTCCTGGGCGCCCGGGATCTCGAGCATGGCGCGCTCGTAGACGTTGCGGAACCGGATGCCCCGCGCGAGCACCTCCGCCGGGGGCACCCGTGCGGAGCGGGGATCGGGCGGACGGGTGAAGTGCGCCGTCTCCAAACTCATCACGTCGTGCTGCGCGGACAGGGCCAGCTCAGCCGAGAGGGCGCCGATCTCCGAGCGGTCGGTGAGCAGGCGGACCTGCTCGTGCGGCTCGTCGTACGATCGTGCGCTGGTCAGGTACGCCTGCTGCAGCAGCTGCATCTCGTCCCGCAGCCGCAGCAGCATCTGGTGCTGCTCGAAGATCTGCCGCTGCGTGACCAGGATGGCGTTGTCCAGGGCGCGGCCCGGCTCGATCGGTACCAGCATCGGCGTGTCCACGTGGCGCGTCCGCGCAAAGCCCTTGTCGATCAGCTCGCGCGCGGGGGGCGACGCGCCAAGCTCGGGGTGCTCGGCGAGGACCAGCCCACCCGTCACGATCAGCTGCTCGTAGAGCTTGGCCGCCTGCTCGGACAGCAATCCGGTGAGCCCGGCCCGCATGGTTCTCCCTGTTCCCGGCTACGTCGGTGTCGTCCATGCCTGCCGCGGTGCCCGCGATGACCTGAACGGAGCAGAATCTTACGGGATCTTGTCCGCGCCCACCGTGGCTCAAGGCTTCCGGGCGACCCCGCCATGCATCGGGAACTCTTCGCCGAGATCGACGCCCTGATCCGGGCGCCAGCGGTGCACCTGGACCACCCCGGGCGCGACCAACTCCAACCCCTCGAAGAAGCGAGAGACCTCTGCGGAGGTCCGCGCAGCCAGCTCGACGTGCAGGAGCCGGCTCAGCCGGGCCATCATCTCCGCCACCTGCTCCTCTTGAACGTCCTTGGCCACATGGGAGAGCACCAGGTAACTGCCTGGCGGCACCGCCGCAAGGAGCCGCGCGACGATCCCGGCCGCCTCTTGGGCGTCCCGCACGACATGCAGGATCGCCACCAGCAGCAGCCCCACCGGCCGGGTGAGGTCCAGCGTCTTTGCCGCCGTGTCCAAGATCGAGTCCGGGTCGTGGACGTCGCCGTCGATGTAGTCGGTCAGCCCCTCGGGGCCGCTGGTGAGCAGGGCGCGGGCGTGGACCAATACGATCGGGTCGTTGTCGGCGTAGACAATGCGCGACTCGGGCGCGACCGCTTGGGCGACCTCGTGGACGTTCGGCGATGTGGGGATGCCGGTGCCGATGTCGAGGAACTGGCGGATGCCGGCCTCTGCGGCCAGGAAGCGGACCGCCCGACGCATGAACGCCCGGTTTGACCGAGCACTGCGGGGCAGCATGGGATAGGCGGCGATCGCTTGCTCGGCGGCCTCCCGGTCGGCGGGGAAGTTGTCCTTGCCGCCGAGCCAGTAGTCGTAGACCCGGGCGAGATGCGCCACGCTGGTGTCGATCACCGGCGCGCGTCCAGGATCGTGCCCGGGTACGATTCTGTCTGTCTCCTCCCCCATAGCTGCCTGTCTCCCATTGATCCGGTCGATCAAGTCCGGTCGATCAAGCGGTAGTTTCCCATGGTTCCGCCTTGTACGGATCCTTATATGGAGCCGGGAGGGGATGGGGAGCCGGTGCCGCGAAGATAGGGAGGCGGCGGCGCGAAGATAAGGACTCCTTCCGGATGTGACCCCACCGGGGTTTGCTCGACACTCCCAAGCAGCCGGACCTTCCGGCACGCACAGGACGGGAGGCAGCATGCCCCGCTATATGGTCGAGCGCACCTTCGCTGACGGCTTGCAAATTCCAGCCGACGAGCAGGGCGCCAAGGCCTGCCTGGCTGTCGTCGACGGCAACGCCACAGAAGGCGTCACCTGGATCCACTCCTACGTCACCGATGACAAGCGCAGGACCTACTGCATCTACGACGGCCCCAACCCGGAGGCGATCCGCGCCGCCGCCCAGCGCAACGGCCTGCCAGTCGACCGGATCGTCGAGGTGCGGGTCCTCGACCCGTACTTCCATCGGTAGCCTGCGGCGGCTGGGCTCTTGTATCGACTCGGCGGGATGATCACACTGTTCCTAGACGGGCGTTTGGTGCGGTGAGGAGGCACAAGCCCGTCGCGGGCCGGGTGAGACGAGGGGGGCGGGTCGATGGCTCGGTTTGGGGTCGACTATGTTGGCGGTCCGCCTGGGGCCGCCGCCTTGAAGGCCGCCGGTGTCACTTTTGTCTGTCGCTACGTCTCCACTCCGGGCAACCCCAAGAACATGTCCCGGGCGGAGGTGGAGCAGCTTTCCGCCGCTGGGATTGACATCGTGACCAACTACGAATCGACCGCTGGCGCCATGAAGGGCGGCTCCAGCGCCGGCGTGGCCGCGGCAAAAAGCGCGCTCGCGCAGGCCAAGGCGTGCGGGATGCCAGACGGCCGCCCCATCTATTTCTCAGCGGACCTGGAAGAGTTCAACAAGCCCGACGTCTACCGGCATGCCGCCGACTTCTGCCGTGGCGCCGCCTCGGTCCTCGGGATCGAAAACGTCGGCGTCTACGGCAGCTTCTGGGTGTGCAAGCGGGCGCTGGACGACGGGGTGGCCAAGTGGGCGTGGCAGACGACTGCCTGGTCCAGCGACAAACATCACCACACCATGTGGGAGCCACGCGCCCAGATCCGCCAGAACTGGGACGGAGCGCACGTGGTCGGCCAGCGGAACATCAACAAGGTGACGTGCGATGTGGACACCGCACTCACCACCAATTTCGGCCAATGGCGCATCGGAATGGGAGGGGACTGGTTCGACATGGCGACGCTCGACGACCTCAAGCGGGCGGTCCGCGATGTCCTCAACGAGGGGACCGGGGCCGGCCAGAATACCTGGGCTGGGACCAACAAGGCACTCCTCCACACCGCGCAGGATGCCGTCAACGAAATCAGGAGGCACGGGGGTGGGTCACCCCTGGATCCCGCCGCACTCGCCCAGCACCTCTCCGATCTGCTGGGCCCCGTCTTGTCCGCCAAGGTCGCAGACGCGATCCATCATCGCCTCTCCCAGCCAGCAAACTCAGGCAGCAGCCGCACAGAACGCGGCGCCGAGCCCCAACACGATTGAGGCAGTCCGCCAAATCCTGCAGCATCCCTGGTGGAGGGCCATGCCCCAATCCGAGCACCCCGCCATCAGCGTTTCCGCTGGTCAGCTGCCCGATGATCCAGCTGCCAGGGCGACACGGCAAGGTCCCGCCCCGATGGGTACCGCGATGACTCGGCCATCGCCCCGACCGTTCCCTCGATCGGCACCTTGGCGCTGGTTCCCTAATCGCCGGCGACTCCGTTCGGAAGCGAGGCGGGCTCCCCGGACTCCGCATCGAGGCAGACATAGCGCGAACTGGCCTCGGCGACCCGAGCGTCGTCGACGAAGGCGTCGTAGTGAACCTGGACCGAGCGCTTCGTGAGTCGGTCCAGGGTGACCTCGATGCGCAGCTCATCATCAGAGCGAACCGGGTCGAGGTAGCGGACGTTGACCGCCGCGACCGTCAGCCTCCGGTCGGGCCCCAGGCTCGCATCGAGTGAGCCGAAGCGGTCGCGCCAGCACTCGATGAACGCGGCCTCGAAGAACTCCAAGAAGCGAGGGTGGCCAAGCATGGTGCTCGCCGCGCACTCCTGGGGGCGCACGCGCTGGCAATAGACGAACGGCGCCCGGCGGGTCGCGCCCCAGACGAGATCGAAGTGCCGCTGGTCGAGCGGCACCAGCCATGCCTCCGCGATCCGGCCGTCGGCGACCCGATAGACGCCGGCCGTGCGCCACACGGCCTCCCGGCCGCCGAGCGGTGCGCGGCCGTCGGCGAGCTGGACGAGCGCCTCCTCGTGGTGCGCCTCGCCCCGTTGGGTGACCCTGATCGCCCCTCCCGCAAGCTCCCGCCGCAGGCGGAAGTACCCGGTGACCGCCACGCGGCCGCGATAGTCCCCGGCGATCGGGCTGGTCCCCGGCACGTGCCAGACGACGTCCTCGGCGAGCAGCTCCTCGACCGCCGCGAGATTCCCGCCGGCGTACATCTCGCGCTGGCGCGTGAGGAACTCCTCGACGACCGCCTTGGCGCCCGGATCGTTCAGTTCGTCGCGCGTTGCGCCCGCCACGTCCGCTCCCACCCTCGCATCATCGCCGGGTACACGATCAGGTGCCGAAACGGCCTGATCGCGGCCATGTAGGCAGTCCCGAACAGTCCGTTTGGCTTCACCAGGACAGCCATCTGGACGCGGAAGCCACCCGTCTGGTCCGGGACCCGGCCGATGTGCATGACTCCATGCATGGTCCGGTTGGCGATCTCCGCCGCGAACTCGTCCTCGATCAGGTAGAGCGAGGTGAAGGGGAGCGCGTCGAAGTCTGGACCGGACATGGCGTTGCGCAGATCCGCCGGTAACCGGTCTCGGAGCGTCGGCACCCTGGAGCTGAGGCCGGCGTCCGGGCCGTCCCAGCTGAGCAGCTTCCCGAGCTTCCACCGGATCGCCCAGAGCGTGCGGGCGGCGCGCGAGGAGCCTTGCGCGGGATCCAGCGAGGCGATCAGCTGCACCAGCCGAGGGAAGTCTGCCGGGTTACCCTGCCCCGTCAGCTCCCACACGTCCTCAAGCCGGAAGTCATGGGTGAACTCGTGGATCCGCCAGGGCCGGGAGGTGTGCGCGGTGTTCGGGAGCCTCATTCCAGCCCGGCGATCGCCAACTCAACGCTCATCCGTATCGCTCCTTGCAGCAATCCTGCGCATGGCTGTTTGGACCCGCGGCGGTCCGCGGCGGTGAAGGCGATTTCCGGCGTAAGGCACGGAAAGTTCTCCTCCTGGATGGCATGGTAACATACATACATGCATGTACGTTCCACTTCTTTGAAAAGCCGCCCGGCGGCGCAGGTGCCGGTAGCTCGCCGGCCAACCCAGGCTGCGCGCAGCGCCCGCACGCGCAGCGCGTTGCTCGAATCGGCGGCGAGGGGCCTGTCCCGCTACGGCTACGGCAACCTCGTGCTCGAACAGGTGGCGCGCGAGGCCGGTTACACGCGCGGCGCGCTCTATCACCAGTTCAGGGACAAGGAGGATCTGGCCCTGGCGGTGCTCCAGTGGATCAACGAGACCTGGTGGCGCGAGGTGGGTGGGCCGGCCGAGCGGGAGTCCGATCCGGTCGCTGCGCTGCTCGCGCTGGCACGCGGTCACGCCGTCTACTGCCGGCGCGACGTCGCCCGCGTCATCATGGCGCTCAGGGTCGAGTTCAGCGGTCAGGACCACCCGGTCGGGCGCGAGATCAAGCGTGTTTCTAGAACGCTGGTCAAGCGCTGCGTCACCCTGATCAACGCGGGCCGCAGGGACGGATCGATTCCACCCGGCCCGCCGGCCAGGACGGTTGCGCTGGCGTTCTGGGGAGCGCTCGAGGGCGCCGTGATCGCGCTCGCCGGGGAGGCACCGCACGACGAACTGCTGGCGGCGCGCGCGGTCGCGGGCGTGCTCGGGCTGGACAGTCAAACCGATTGGGCGATGATTCCCTAATCGGTGAGACTGCCCGGCGTGGCTGCTGCTCAAGCGCGCCAGCATTGATCCGGCGCCGCGCTGACCTGGCGGCAATTCCTGTCCACGAATACGCCCAGGTCGCATCAGGTGAATGAGTTATCGGCACCCATCGGGTGTTCGGACAATGTACGGGTCGGCGCCCACGGCAGGAGCCGGACCAGATCCATGCACCCCGATCAGCCCGCCTAGCCTAGCTGCAGAAATACCGATCCGCCCAACCCCACAATGGCATGCACGCCGCCAGGACAGCCGCGTCACGGCCAAACGATCCACGGTTGTGGTTCTGCCGGGGCCGCGCTTTGGATCTAACGGTTCCTGTCTGTGCCAGGTGCTCGGGACTAGAGAGGTCTCCATGTCGGGCGTCGCGGGAAGTTCAGGCGTCTCGGCGTCGGATAAGCCATGTGGCTGCGCCCATGGCCACCGCGGTGTAGGCGGCGAGCACGGCGAGGCCGGCCCAGGGGCTGATCGGGAAGTAGCCGTTCGGTGGTGTGTACGCGCCGGTTACCAGGTTGGAGCGGGGCAGGGTGGCCTGGATGGCGAAGGCCGCGGTTGGGGTGAGCTGCATCAGCCAGTTTCCGGATTCAGAGCCGAGAACGCCTGGCAGCACGAGGAGCGCGATGCCTGCGGCGACGGTCCCGGCGCTGCGCCGCAGCATCGCGCCGAGTGCGACGGTCAATGCCGCGGCGAGGCCGAGGAGGAGCCCGGTGCCGATGATGACCCGGGCCAGGTCGGGCCCGCTTTGCGGGAATACGTAGTTGCCGTTGGCGGCCAGGACATGGCGGGTGATCAGTTCAGCGATCGCGGTGGCGGTGGCTGCAGCCGCGAAGGTCAGCGTTCCGGCGACGGTGGCTTTGGCGGCCAGGACCGGGCCCCGCCGAGGGCTGGCGGCGAAGGTGGTGCGGATCAGCCCGCGGCGGTACTCGGACGTGACGAACAAGGCAGCGAGGACGATCACCATGAGGAGCGCGACGATTGTCCCGTTGACGATGCTTGCGCCCGCCCAGTGGGTGGCTGGGCCTTCACCACCTACGAGCGGTGCGATGTCGCCGGATCCGCTGATGGTGAACGCGTCGGCGGTTCGCTGTTGCCAGGTGGAAGCTGACGGCACAGTGGTGTACAAGCCGGCGATCGCGTCTGCGGTCCAGGTGCGGTCGGGAAGGTCGCCGTGGGTGGAGATGTTGTCGAAGGTGGCGGTGGCAACGCTGGGCGCCCCGGTGGTGTCCCCGGCAGCGAAGTACACCGGGGACGTGACGAACAGTCCGATCTGGACTGTGTGGGGAAGGCTGGCGAGGCGGGCGGTACCGGTCTCGGTCCAGTGGGCGCCGTCGGTGGAGTAGTAGCCGTTTATGATGTCGCCGACCCGGGTTAGCCGCAGCCACCGAGCGGAGGACGGCCCGGCCGGGCCGGCAAGTTCCGGGCTGTCGTGCGTGTAGTTGTATTGCATGCGGACGCCGTGGGAGCCGGTGACCATCACGGCCGCGTAGCGGATTCCCTGGTTCGTGTCCGGTTCGAGGATGATTCCCGCTTTGGACCACGGTGCCAGCCCGGGCTGTAGTTGCGAGTTCGGTTGACTCTGTGATGACACCTTTATGCCACCGCCCGAGGTTTGGGGTGGAGCAAACGCCCCCGACAGTGCGGCTACCTTGGCCGTGAGGGTGCCGTCGCCGACGAGTGTCTGATGCACGAACATGTAGGTATCGGTCACGGCTTCGCCGTCCGGACCGGTAGGTACGGCGGGGTTGGTCGCGCGGCTCGCCAACGCGCTGACGAACGACAGGAGCACCAACACGACCGCAGTCGCGCAGAGCGCGATCATCCACGCCCGGACCGTGCGGAACTTGGTGAACTCGGCTCGTAGCAGCCGGGCGAACCCGTCACAGCCCTCTGCCACTACGTCGTTGCGCACGTCATCGTTTCCAGGCATGTCATCACCACATTCCGTGTATTCGAGCCGGGTTTGCTTCATGCGTCGCGGATCGTGAGCATCAGTCCGCTGAGCAGCAGCGCGCCGGCGGCCCAGGCGGCGAGCACGCCTAGCCCTGCCCAGGGGCTGATGGGCAGGGTGTTCAGGCCGGTTGTGGCCTGGATGGCCAGGCCAGCCGTCATCGGCGCGATCTGCTGGAGGTGGCGCGAGAGGGTCGCGTTGCCGGCGGCAACGGCGAAGATCGGGACCAGGTAGAGCAGCCCGAGGACGGTCCCGATGGCCGTGGCGGCCTCGCGCAGGGCGACGGCGGTGCCAAGGCTGAGCAGGGCGATCAGCGCCAGGTAGAGCACCGACCCGCACGCGGCGCGGAGCACCGGCCCGTCACTGAGGGAGATCGCGGGGTAGCCGTGGGATGGGCCGATGCCGTGGCCGGGCAGGATGAGCCGTCCGGCCAGCAGCGAGCCGAGGACGGCGACCGTTCCGGTGACCAGGACCAGGCCGGTCAGGACGGCTGCCTTGGCGGCTAGCACGGTGGCCCGGCGGGGCGTCGCCGCCAGCGTGAGGCGGATCATCCCGGTGCCGTACTCCCCGCTGGCGGCCATCACGGCCATGATCGCGATGATTGCCTGGCCGAGGTAGATTCCGGTGAGGCTGATCTTGGCCGGGTCCTCGGCGCAGCCCCCGGACGGGCACGTGGTGGCCGCCGCCGCAGCGGCGCTGGCCGTGACGGTCAGCGCGATCGCGGCGAGCAGCAGCCAGAAGGTGCTGGTGAGAGTCCGCAGCTTGGTCCATTCAGCATGCAGAGATTCGCTCACGCGTCCCTCCTGTGCAGGAGGTATGTGGCCAGTGCCAGGGCGAGTGCCGCATACCCGCAACTCACGGCGAGGCCGGCCCACGGCGCGAGCGGGAAGTAGTCGTTAAACGGCGTGTAGCTGGCGTCTACCTGCGGGTAGGCCGGGATGACCTGCCTGATGGCGAAGCCGGCTGCCGGGGTGAGGCGCAGCAGCCAGGCTCCGGCGCCAGCGGGCAGTGCTGGGATGGCCGCGGTCAGCAGGTAGGGCAGGATCACCGCGGTGACGGCGGCGGTGACCGCCCCGGCGCCGTGGCGGAGGATGACGCCCACGGCGAGGGCGAAGACGGCGAAGACGGCGACCAGCACGGCGGTCCCGGCGATGACGCGGACCTCGGTGAGCGCCGTGACCGGGTAGACGGGGTTGCTGGCGCGTAGCAGCGGGCTCCCGAGCAGGACCGCGCCTGCCGCGCCAGCGAGCCCGGCGGCGAAGGCGACGGCGCCGAGGACGAGGGCCTTGGCCGCCAGGACCCGGCCGCGCCGGGGGCTGGCGGCGAGCGTGGCGCGGATCAGGCCGCGCCGGTACTCGGCGGTGATGAACTGCGCGCCGACCACCAGCATCGCGATCAGCGCGATGAACACGCCCACGAGCAGCACGTCTATGGGCGTGCCATCGGTGACGTCCGGCGCTATATCCCCGGAGCCCGTGACGGTGAAGGCCCCGCCGACCTGGTGGTATCCGGCCTCGTGTCCCGTTAGGTACGGGGAGTTGGGGCCGGCGTTGACGGAGGTGCCGGTCCAGGAACTGCCGGGCCAACCGCCGTCCAGGCCGACGCGGTCGAACGTGGCGGTGGCATCAGTGGCGCCACCACCACTGCTCGATGCGTTGGAGATTCCCGAGTTCGTCGCCACCGCCTGGCTGGGAGAGGTGACGAACAGCCCGGCCTGCACGGCCGGTGCCAGCCCGGGCAGCGTTACGGCGCCGATCTTGGTCCAGTTCGTGCCGTCGGCGGAGTCGTAGCCGGTGATGACGTCACCGGCGCGGGCCAGGCGCAGCCAGCGCGGCGATGCGCCGGACACGTTGCCCGCCAGACCCGGGGCATCGCCGGTGTAGTTCCACTGCATCCGCGTGCCGTGGCTGCCGGTGGCCATGACCGCCGCGTACGCTGACCCCTGGCCGGGGCCCGCGGTGATGATCAGCCCGGCCTTCGACCACGGAACCACGGTCGGCTGGGTCTGTGCCGGACTTCCCTGCGGGGTGGTCACGCCGTTTTCGGCCACCTCGGTCAGCGAGGTCACCCGCACCGTGATGCTGCCGTCGCCAGTCAGCGGGCGGTCCACGAAGTAGAGGGTGTCGGTCACCATCTCGCCGCCGGGACCGGTCGGGATGACGTACTGACACGCCGAGCCATTCGGGCCATCGGTGCACGGTGCCATGTGGCTGTGACTGCCGTTGAACAAGCCGACCAGCACGGTCACGATGATCGCGACGAGGGTGGCGATGACCCAGCCGCGGACCGTGCGGAACTTGGTCCACTCAGCGCGCAGCAGGTACGCGAAGCGGTCGTGCCCGGCCGTCGTGTCCGGCCGGGCCGCGAGCGCGGGAGCGGTCATCGCGTGGCCTCCCGCGCGGAGGCGGCGCGGTAATCCACCGCGTCCCTGGTCAGCTCCATGTAGGCCTGCTCAAGCGTCGCGCGGCGTGTTGAGACCTCGGAGGCCGGCACCTTGCGCTCGGCGAGCAGCGCTATGACCCGCTCGGCTGCCAGGCCGGAGACGGTGAGCACGCCACCGCCGGCATCGGCCACCGTCGCCCCGGCGTCTGACAGGACGCTCATCGCGTCTAAGGGGGCACTGCTGCGTACCGTGACCTGGCCCGCGGATGTGGCGGCGATCAGGTCCGCGACCCTGGTGTCGGCGATCACCGTGCCACGGCCGATGATCACCAAGTGGCTGGCGACCTCCTGCAGTTCGCCCATCAGGTGGCTGGAGACCAGCACCGCGCGGCCCTCGGCGGCCAGCGAGCCCAGGAAGCCGCGCATCCAGATGATGCCTTCGGGGTCCAGGCCGTTGAAGGGCTCGTCCAGCATCAGCACCGGCGGGTCGCCGAGCAGCGCCGCGGCGATGCCGAGCCGCTGGCGCATGCCCAGCGAGTACCCGCCCGCCTTCCGACGCGCTACCTTCTCTAGGCCGGCCTGCGCGATGACCTCATCGACCCGGTGGGCTCCAAGGCCCTGGGAATGCGCCAGCCACAGCAGATGGTTGCGGGCGGTCCGGCTCGGTTGCAGGGCGGCGGCGTCCAGCAGCGCCCCCACCTGGGTCAGCGGGCGGCGCAGGCTGGCGTAGGGCCGGCCGCCGATCAGCGCGTGCCCCGCGTCGGGGGCGTCCAAGCCGAGGATCACCCGCATCGTGGTGGATTTCCCCGCCCCGTTCGGGCCGAGAAGGACGATGCGCGGTCATGAGGGTGCTAGTGGTTGAGGATTTCGAGCCGATGGCCCGGGCGATCGTGACCGGGCTGCGCCGAGAAGGCATGGCCGTCGACGTCGTCCACGACGGGCACGAGGCGCTCAGCCAACTCGCCGCGACCCGCTACGACGTGGTAGTGCTCGACCGGGACCTGCCCGGGGTGCACGGCGACGAGGTCTGCCGGCGGCTCGCGGCCGGGCGGTCACCGGGCCGGATCCTGATGCTGACCGCGGCCGGCAGCCTCAGCGACCGAGTGGACGGCCTGGACATGGGGGCCGATGACTACCTGGCCAAGCCCTTCGACTTCCCCGAGCTGACCGCCCGGGTGCGTGCCCTCGGCCGCCGCACCGCCATACCGGTGCCCCCGGTGCTGACCCATGGCGGCATCAGGCTCGACCCCGGCAGGCGGGTCGCGTCCCGTGCCGGGCAGCGGCTGTCGCTGTCCGCCAAGGAGTTCGCCGTGCTCGAGTACCTGCTCGCCCGCACGGGCCAGGTCGTGTCCGCCGAGGAGCTGCTTGAGCGGGTCTGGGACGATGCCGCCGACCCGTTCACCACCGCGGTCAAGCAGACCATGCACCGGCTGCGGGCCAAGCTCGGCGAGCCACCCGTCATCGGTACCGTCCGCGACGGCGGGTATCGGATCGATGAACTCTGATGCTTGAGCGCCGCAAGCCGCGTTCCACACGCGCCCTCCGCCGCCCGGCCCTGCGGACCCGGATGACCCTGCTCTACGGCGCCGTCATCTGCGCGTCAGGTGTCGCCCTGCTCGCCATCACGCCCTTCCTGGCACCGGACCTGTTCCAGCACGACCAGCATGGAGGGCCGACTCCGCCGGTGCCGGGCGCGGTCGCGGCCCCGCCCACCCGCATCCCATTCATCGGCTCGCACGTGTTCTGGGAAGACGTGGCCGGGCTGGGAATCCTGGCCATGCTCTCCCTTGTGGCCGGCTGGCTGATCGCGGGCCGCTTCGTCCGGCCGCTACGCGCGATCATCACGACCGCCAAGGACATCTCCGCTAGCAACCTGCACCACCGGCTGGGCGTGCGCGGCCGCGGCGACGAGTTCACCGAACTCGGGCAGGCGCTCGACGACCTGTTCGGGCGGCTGGAGGCGTCGTTCCAGGCGCAGCGCCATTTCGTCGCCAACGCCTCACACGAGCTGCGAACGCCGCTGTCCGCCGGACGGGCGCTGCTGCAGGTCGCGATCGCCGACCCGGAGCCCACCGTGGAGATGTTGCGGGCGACGTGCGAAGAACTGATCCAGCTTGGCGATCAGCAGGAGCGCCTGATCGCGGCGCTGCTCGCCCTCGCCAGCAGCCAGAGCGGGATCGGGCACCTGACACGCCTGGACCTCGCCGACATCACCCGAGATGTCCTCCTGGCCCGCCAGGAGGAGGCCAGGCGCCGCGGCACCCACCTCAGCGCGACACTCGCCGCGGCCCCGGTATCCGGTGACCCGAGTCTGGTGGAGAGCCTGGTCGCCAACCTCCTTGACAACGCCATCCGGCACAACCTGCCCGGCGGCCAGGTAGAGATCTCCACGGTACTGACCACCGCGGGCGCCGTCATCTCGGTCAGCAATACCGGCATACCCGTCCCGCCAGATGCGCTGGAGGAGCTGTTCCAGCCGTTCCGGCAGCTCGGCACGGAACGGACCCGGCGCGGCGAGGGATACGGGCTCGGCCTAGCCATCGTCCGCGCCATCGCCGACGCCCACAGCGGCGCCCTCACCGCCCGCGCCCGCCCCGGAGGCGGCCTCGACATTGAAGTGATCTTTCCCGGACATCCGCTGGCGCGGTAGAGGGCGTGAGTTCCACAAATTCCCGGCACTGAAACCGAGACCGGCCTTCGGCGTTGCGTGGAACGCACAAGTTGCGTATCACGCAAAGCCAAGGTAGGGTGAGGCTTATGGGACGCGAGGCGACAACGACTGCCGAACCCGTGGGGGTGCTACGGCGGGAGCTGTATAAGGATCGGACGCGCCTGGATCTGGCGGTGGCCGCGTTCGAGCTGGCGAAGGCCGAGGGACTGGCCGCGGTGCGAGTGCCGCGGGTCGCTGCGGTGGTGGGCGTGTCGCCGCGGACGTTCAACAACTATTTCGGGAGCAAGGAGCAGGCGATCGCCTGGTTGGCTGGGCGTCATGCATCTGGGATGGCTGCCGCGTTGCGGGAGCGGCCGGCGGATGCGCCGTTGGGTTCATCGCTCGTGGAGGCGGTGTTGGGCCAGTACCGGCCGGCGCGCGAGGATGGCCTTCCGCCGCATTGGCTGCAGGATTTTCGAGCACTGGTGGCGCGTGAGCCGGCCCTGCACGGCGAGTACCTGACCGCGATGGCGACGGCGGAGCGGGATTTGGGTGACGCGATCGCCGAGCGGGTGGCCTCGATCGGGCCGCTTCAGGCTCGGGTGATGGCGGCGATGGTGGTCGGAGCCGAGCGGGCAGCGGTGATGTACTGGATGCAGACCCGCTCCGGTTCGCTGATCGCCACGGTCCAGGAGGCGGTGGAGCAGGCGGTTGCGGGGATGGGTCGGCCGCGATGAGCCGCCCGATCGCGCCACGCGGGCGTGCGCGGGTGACTCGTCGCGTACGGCTCACGGACGATAGTCGGCGCGACTTGGCGCCGGAGGCTATGCCCTCTGCCGCCCCCGCGACTCAGTCGAGTGACGGTTCGGCCGGGTCGGTTCGCCCGTCTGCCGGTGTGAGCCGACGCCGAGTCGTGCGGATGCTGGTAGCGCCGCTCGTATCGGTGGCCGTGTATTTCGTGGTGCGGCCGGCCATCGGGTCGGACGCGGCGGCCTTGGCTATCGCCGGAACCGTCCCCGCCGCGTATGCCATCGTCGCCCTGATGGTGCGGCGGCGCGTCGAGCTCTGGGCGGTGCTGACCGCCGTGGGTTTCGCGCTCGGTTGTCTCGCCTCGTTGCTGGCCGGCGGGAGTTCGCTGCCGTTGAAGCTGCACGAGGCCGCCGTCACGTTCGTGGCTGGCGTCGTGCTGCTCGTCACGGCGCTCGTCCGCCGGCCTCTGCCGGTTGGTCGGGTGCTCAAGGTGCCCCAGGCCACCCGTGCGGTCGACGCCGCGTTGAGCGTGATGGTCGGCGGCTTTCTCGTGGTGCACGCTCTGCTGCATCTGGCCCTTGCGTTAACCCTGTCGACGGCGGCCTATCTGACTGCCGGTCGCGTGATTAGTTGGGCGACGCTCGCCGTGGGCGCGATGTGCCTGTACGGCTACCTGCGACGCCTGCGTCAGCGTGGGCAAGGGCCGCAGGGAAGTCCCGATGCGCCGATCACACCGCCAGGGCGACGATCGTGACGCTGGGGGGACACCACTACCTGATCATCGCCTTCGTGGCAGGGCTGCTCGCCGCCCGGATCATCTACGCCGTCATCCGCGGCAGGCGCACGAAGAACAAGTAGACGAACGCAGCAACCATCAACCGCGAGACCGCGCCCGCGCACCCGGGGTCCCGTGTCAGCGATGAGCACCGCATCGGATGGCCGGGATCGCAATGTCATCGACGATCCATGCGAGCTCGACATCAGTGGGTAGCTGTTCGGCTCACGGTCGAGCGGTAATCCAACGTGTCCGGACGGCCGTCGCGATACGAAAAATGTCTCGTGTTCGAGGGGTGACCGTTTCGCGCCCACGGCAGGAGCCGGACCAGATCCATGCACCCCGATCAGCCCGTCTAGCTGCAGAAATACCAATCCGCCCAACCCCACAATGGCAGGAACGCCATCAGGATAGGCGACGTTGACACCCGACTGGTGGCTCAGATCGTGCTGCCCGCCACACCGCGCAAGTCACAGACCGGGGACCTGCTCTGGCATCCTCCGCGTCAGGTTCAGACCGGCAGGGAGAGCACCTCATCGGCCACTACCCGCCGATCGGAATCGGCTCCGATGTGGGGGCTGTCGGCAATGCCGACTCGGATTGTGGTCCGCTCCGACGCTGATAGTTGCCGCCAGCAGGTCCGGGCAAGCTTGAGGCCGTGATACTGCTCGTTGCCCGAACGGGAGTCGATGATGGCCGAGGCTATCGTGGCTCCGTCCGCCAGCGACGGGTCTCCTTCCATCAGGCCCAAGGCCAACACTCGCATCATGGGCGAGCCCTCCCTGAAAAGCACCCTGACCTCCGAGGCTTTCAACTTCTGACGGCGAGCGATCGCTGCTGCGCGTTCTACGAGGAGGTCCTGAAGGTAGATCTTTGCTGCCTGAAAGCTCGGGAGTTGAAGCTCTTCATAAATCAGGGCATAGGACTCGGCGAAACCGGCGAGGCCGGTGCTTTCGAGGACCCGCGCCGTGTCCGGGGCACCGAGTTCGACGATCGTGCGGCTGAGCCGGATCTCGAACCCACTGCCGCTGACCGAGAGGTTTTCAAGTCGATCGATGATGAATGGGCTGATGAGCAGGACTACGCCTGCAACGACGAGAGCGACGACGCCTCCTTCGCTGGCTTTGGCATTCACGCGGATCGCACCGATGGCAAGCAGCACGATCCCGATTGCGCCGAACAGCCATCTCGTTCGATTCTTCATCGCGTTGACCATTGGCGAACCATGACGACTCGTAGTTCCAAGAACCTCAAGAACCCCAACGCCTGGACGGGCCGCTTTCGAGGCTCCCCGGTCGAGTGGAGCACCGCCGACGGCGAGGCGGTCGTTCGAGCTGTCTTGGAGGCAAAGCTCATCCGGTTTCCCGTCCGGTCGACCCTGCCAAGCTCGCCCGACGGCCGCCAACTCGATGAGGACACCAGCAAGGCGATTAGGATGATTGACGTGCGCAGAAGCCGCGGTAGACGGGAAAGCTCTCAAGGCGGAAGTGGTACATCCAGGGAGGCTCGTCTTCCGGCCGGCTCGTGGCGAGCACATCGGCTGCGCGGTCGAGCGCACCCTGACACGCGCCAGCATCGCCCGCGAGCGCGTGGGCGTAGCCGTCGGTGCGCAGCGCCCAACCGAGTATGGCCGGGGTCGGCTTCCAGATCGAGGACTGTGCCGCCTGGGCAAGGAGCAACGCCTCACCGGATCATGGGCTTCATATGCCTGGAAGCTGCTGCAACTCAGCACGTAGGAGCTGAGCGAGGGGTCCTTGGCGGCGATTGCCAAGGCCAGGGCGTGGTCGTTGTAGTGGCGGGCCTTGGCGTGGTCGCCGCTGTCCAGGCAGAGCCAGCCGGCGAACTGTGCGAGCTGCCCGGCACGCCACCCCGGCGATGGAGGCGCGCATCATCGCCGCGATCGAGGAGCGACTGCGATGACTTTCGCCGCCTCGGGCGGTCCTATTGGTTGGCGATCCCTATCACTTCCAACTGATGCCGATCCGGTCGGCCCGGACGGTCGAGCTCGAGAGGAGACGAGATGCCCGAGCACACGATCGGAACCCGCGAGGAATGGCAGGCAGCGCGCGACGAGCTCGCCAGGCTCGAGGCGGAGCAGGCCAAGCGCGACGAGGAGATCACGCGGAAGCGACGCGAGCTCCCCTGGGTTCCGGTGGAGAAGGACTACGTGTTCGACACCGAGGAGGGCCAGAAGACGCTCGCCGAGCTGTTCGATGGCCGCTCCCAGCTGCTTGCCTACAACATCATGTACGGCCCGGACTACGAGATTGGTGCTTGCCCCGGGTGCACGAGCCTCGCCGACGGGTTCGAGGGGGCATTGCTGCATCTGAACAAGCGCGACGTGACCCTCATCTGCTTCTCGCGCGCGCCGATCGATCGGATCGCCGCCTACAGGAGGCGGATGGGATGGCAGTTCTCGTACGTATCGACCTACGGAACCGATTTCCCGTTCGACTTCGGGCTTGCGCTCACCGAGGAGCAGGCCGAGCAGATCCCCGAGGTCAAGGTGATGGTCGACGAGCCGCCGGAATGGCTCCGGTTCTGGTCGGAGCAGATCGGCGCCGAGCTCAAGGACGGGCTGCGCGAGGCGCCGGGCTACATCGCATTCGCGCGCGAGAATGGGACCGTCTACCACACGTACACCGTCACGGCGCCGGACCCGTTCGTCGCCCCGTACTTCAACTTCCTGCTCGATCGGACACCGAAGCCGCAACCCGGCGAGCCGCTCAACTACCGCAAGGATGAGTACCCGGACTGAGGGGTTAGCCGGAGCAGGACCGGAGAGCCGGCGCTCGGCCGACTTCTCATCCGGGCCTGTGGGCGCGGAAACCCGGTTCGTCATGCTGCGACCGCGTGATACTCCCGGATGAGGCCACCCATCACGTCGCGACAGCCGACGTCACGGGGTGGAATGGGTCTTGAGCCCTGTCGAAGATCGCCGTGATCCGGCGGGTCGGGAACCGCCAAGGGCATCCAGTCGAGGCACTCGGTCCTTGCGGTCTGCACCCACCGCTCTGCGTAGGCGTTCGCCTTCGGCGCTTGGATCGGAATTCGGACAATCTCTGTCCCTTCGCTGGTGAACACCGCATCGAAGGAGCGAGATCGGCACCCTCTACCGCCACACCACCCCGGAGATGGCCGCCCGGGTGGTCGCCACGATCGAGGAACGGCTAGCGATCGTGCTCAAGGTCGCCGCCGAGACCAGCCAGCACCAGTGCCCAACAGCCACCGCGTAGCGCGGTTTTGTGCCCGCGAACAGCGCCCGTGCCGACAATGTGCTGACCGTGACGCGAAATCGGGGGTTCGCCGGGGTGAAATATGCCTGGCGCCCACGGCAGGAGCCGGACCAGATCCATGCACCCCGATCAGCCCGCCTAGCCTAGCTGCAGAAATACCGATCCGCCCAACCCCACAATGGCATGCACGCCGCCAGGACAGCCGCGTCACGGCCAAACGATCCACGATCGGCGTCCACGCAGCGACCCTGCCACTGCGAACCCATAAGCCGTGGGCTACCGCGATGGGGCGACGATGTCTGGCCGCGCTTCAAGGTAGAGGCGGCTGACCGGTGAGCTGGGGTCGTACAGGTCGTCCACAAACTGGTAGGCGTCGAGGACGGCACGGCGGGCGGCTGGCGGCAGGCGTTGCTCGTTGGCGAGGTCGCTGCGGGCCTGGTCGATGAGGGCGGCGACGCGGGCGGTGCAGTGCTCGTAGGCACCGGACGCGCGGATGGTGTCGGCAAGCGGAGTGAGCCTGTCTGGGTCGTCGCTGTCGAACCGGTGGAGGAACCGCTGCCGCTCGTCGCCGCCCAGCCGCGCGACGGTCGCATGCACGAGCAGGGTGCGACGCCGTCGTTCGAGATCTGAAGTGTTGGCCAAGGTGAGGGGGTCGCCGGCAGGGTCGGCGAGGATGCGTTCCAGCTCGGCGAACCCGGCGAGGTCGTTCTGGACCTGCAGGGCAGCGCCGAGCCGCTCCGACACCTGGAGGATCAGGTCGGCCACATCGCGGGAGTGGCCGGCAAGCAGCGCCGCCAGGCCGAGCGAGCAGCCCACGGTGGCTGCGGCCATGTTGGAGCCGTGGGCGGCCAGGATGGTGTCCTCGGTAAGATCCTCGACGGCGGGGACGGTGTCGAGGTAGAGCTGTTCGGCTTGGCCGGCGGCGGTCGTGGCTGCGGTGGTGAGCAGCCAGTCGGTCGCTGCGGTTTGCTCGGCGGGGGAGAGACCTGAGCGGAGGATGGGCAGCGGGGTGAGGTTGGTGAGCGCGTCGCCGAGGAAGATGGCGGCGGCGGGCCCTTCGTGGCCGTAGCTTGAGGCGGTGAGCGCGGCGGGGGCGGTGGCGATGCCGCCGCGGACCTCGTCGCGGTCGACGATGTCGTCGTGGACGAGGATGGCTGCGTGGCGTAACTCCAGCGCGACGGCGGCCGAGGTCAGGTCGCGGGCCGGGTGGCGGGGTTGGTTGTCGACCAAGCCGTGGTAGGCGACGAGAAACGCAGCCCAACGAGCCGTTTGCTTGGCCGCAGTAGGTAGTTCCTGGCGGTGGCGTACAGCGCCGGGTCGGTGGCGGGGGCGAACGCGGGCGCGAGGGTGTCGTCGGCGAACTGGGTGAGGGCGGTTTCAAGGTCGCGTTGCCACTGGACCAGGTGGGCATGGTTCGGCGACGGCACGGGAACCTCCGACTCGACTCGACTCGGCGCGGGTGGTCGTGGGTGGCGGTCGCAGTGGTCGTCGTCGGCGGCCTCACTCCCTCAGGTGGGCCAGGGCAGGTCAACCTCCACCGGGGCCTGGTAGTCGACGCCGGGCACGTCAAACCCGTACAGGCGCCGCACCTCGGCGCGGAACCATGCCGCGTCGGCCAGGTCGCCGAGGTTGGCGGTGGTAACTTGCTTCCACCGGTCGCGGAGCTGGGCTTGGACGCCGTCGTCCAGTTCCCAGTCGTCCAGCCTGGCGCCGCCGAGCACGCCGCGCAGCAGGCTCGCGTACAGGGGGATGCCTGGGATGGCGGTTGCTGCCTGGGTGACCATTGCTCCGTTGACCGAGATGAGCGCGGCACCGTCGTGGGCGGCCAGCGCTTGGTTGAGTCGGGTCGCGGTGGCCTCTAGGTCGTCTTTGGCCCGCCCGATCGTGCCGTTGCGGTAGATGGCGGCGGTCACGTCTGAGTCGACATACGACAGGGCCACCGTCCTCCAGGGTCACCGCGACGAACCCTTTGCCCTTGCCTGCCGCCAGCGATGCGAGGGTGGGGACCTGGTTGGCGGTCTGCGATTGGACCAGGGCGAGGACGCCAAGATGGGTGAGCCGCAACTCGCCGACGCCCCAGCGGCGGTTCACGCTGACCGCGCGGGCCTCCAGCAGGCTTTTGGTCATCTCGGGGGGAAGCGCCCTGACTGGTAGCCGCTCGCCGGCACGGGCGACACGTCGTAGCGCAGCCAACTGCGGTGCCGACAGGCACGGGATCTGCTCGCGGAGGCTCGGCCGGCGCATCATGTCCTCCCACCATTCGGTCGCACGGCGAGCCACGCCGCCGGGTCGGCCCCGGTGCGAGGGCGATCAGGCTCGCGTGTGCCTGACGCAAGCCTAAGGGCGTGGGGCAGGCGCCGGACAGCCCGCAATGGTGGTGCTGGTCGACCTCGCAGCGCGCCTACCTGCTCGGTGCCTATGGCCGCAGCAGTGCCTTGATGGCGCGGCGCTCGTCCATGGCCCGGTAGCCCTCGGCGGCCTCCTCCAGCGGAAGGGTCAGGTCGAAGACCTTGCCGGGGTCGATCTGCCGGTTCCAGATCAGGTCGATCAGCTCGGGCAGGAAGCGGCGCACCGGGGCGGGGCCGCCGTGCAGGTGCACATGGGAGAAGAACAGCTCCTTGCCGGGCAGCTCGACCCCGTGGGCGACGCCGACGTAGCCGACGTGGCCGCCGGGCCGGGTGGAACCGATGGCCTGCAGCATCGACTCCTGGGTGCCGACCGCCTCGATCACCGAGTGCGCCCCCAGCCCGCCGGTGAGATCCTTGATCCGCGCCACGCCCGCATCGCCGCGCTCGGTGACGACGTCGGTGGCGCCGAACTCGACCGCGAGCTGCTGGCGGGGCTCGTGCCGGCTCACCGCGATGATCCGCTCGGCGCCGAGCTTGCTGGCCGCCAGCACAGCCAGCAGCCCGACGGCACCGTCACCGACCACCACGACGGTCTTGTGTGGGCCGGCCTCGGCCGCCACGGCGCCGAACCAGCCGGTGCCGAGCACGTCGGAGGCGGCGAGCAAGCTGGGGATCAGGTCGTCGGAAGGGAGGTCCGGGGTGGCGACCAGGGTGCCGTCGGCCAGGGGGACGCGCAGGTACTCGGCCTGGGCGCCGATGGCGCCGATGG
>WNGQ01000483.1_pt1 | contig 76015 bp, 60 predicted proteins | sample 5407661 | NCBI WGS metagenome assembly WNGQ01 (sample SAMN13153382, study PRJNA577476) | soil metagenome | isolation source: 60 cm soil or saprolite under Garry oak tree replicate 2 | place: USA:California | collected 2016-06-15
CGTGGTGTCGAGGATCAGGCGTCGGGCCAAGCGCGCTCCTGCTCAGCCGTGAGCCCTCGTAGCGCGCGCAACTCCTCGATCCATGCGGGATCCGGGCGGTGGCGTCGCAGCAACTCCTTCACAGCCCGGCCAGGGCAGGGCGTGCCGGCCGAGGGGATCGTGCTGGAGGAGGAGGCGACCAGCACCTGGGAGAACCTCACGCTGACAGTGCCGCTGATCGAGGCCTTCGACACCATCATCATCGCCTCAGACCCCCTGCATGCCTGGCGGTCGCACCGCTATCTGGTCAGGCATCGGCCCGACCTTGGGGCGCGACTGGTGTTCGCCGACGACTACCGGCTGCTGGAGCGGTGGTGGCTGAAGCTGCCGATCGCCGCATTTGAGTTGGTTTTCGTGACACGAGACTGGCTTCGGTATGGCAGGGCAGCGTGACAGTCGATCTCGGCATTGTCGGCGGTTCGGGGAGGCAGTAGGGTCGCCCGGTCGGTGTGGTCTGTGAGGTTTTGGCCGGAGGCTGCGGCGGAGGAGGTGGGTGGGATGGTGGTTCCGTATACGGCGGTGGGGCTGGTGACCACGGTGCGGGGGGTGCGGCGGCGGGGGGAGATCAAGCGGAATCTGGAGCACATCGCGGATGTGATGGGGGCGGCGTCGTGGCTGTCGAGCCTGGATTTGCCGGTGCGGCTGGTGGCGATTCCGGAGGGGGCGCTGCAGGGGTTCACTGACGAGGTCTTCGACCTGGACCACGCCACCTACGCGGAGCAGGTCGCGATCGACGTGCCCGGGGAGGAGACGGCCATCCTGGGGGAGCTGGCGCGGCACTGGAACGTCTTCATCATGGGGCAGGCGAAGGCCCGCAACGAGCACTTCCCGGGGCGGTTCTTCAACGTCGGGTTTGTGATTGACCCGCGCGGCGAGGTGATCCTGCGCCACCACAAGGTGGCGACCCTCTACCCGGTCGAGCATTCGGTGGTTCCCCATGACGTCTGGGACCGCTGGATTGAGCTGTACGGCCGCACCCTGGACGCGTTCTACCCGGTGGTTGACACCGAGATCGGGCGGCTCGGGATCATGATGGCCAACGAAGGGTCCTACCCGGAGAACGCCCGCGCCCTAGCGATGAACGGCGCCGAGGTCGTCTATCGCGCCTCCTACCCGCACCCGCACACCGGCAACGAGTTCTTCGAGGTGCAGAACCGGGCGCGGGCGCTGGACAACAACTTCTACGTGGTCGCGCCGAACCTCGGCACCTACTACCTGGAGCAGGACTCCGCCCTGCCGGTCGACACCTTCGGCGGCCGCTCGATGGTGGTCGACTACAAGGGCCGCGTCGTCGGCCAGCACAGCTACGGGGCGGGCGCCTCCTACGTCGCCGGCACCGTCGACATCCAGGCGCTGCGGGACTTCCGCGCCCGCGCGCAGTGGGACAACTGGCTGAAGGACCTGCGCACCGAGCAGTACCAGCTCATTTACGAGCAGCCGATCTACCCCAAGAACCTCTACCTGGACCGCGCCCCCTACACCCATGCCGAGTTCCGCCGCGAGGTCATCGACAAGCAGATCGACAAGCTCCACCAGCTCGGCATCTGGGCCAAGCCGGCCGACACGGGCGAGTAGTGCCGACCGTTACTCGCTGTTGCGGCGCTGGATGACCTGGCCGCGGAACAGGGCGACCGACTCGCCGCCGTCGGTGGTGACCGTGGTGTCGTAGAGGCTGGAGCGGCCCTGCTGGTAGATGCGGGTGCAGCTGGCAAGCAGCACCTCGCCGGGCCGGGCGGAATGGGTGAAGACGATGCTGGCGTTGGAGGCGACGTTGGTCTGGGTCTGGTCCGGGGTCACCGACGCGTAGGCGAGGGCGGTGTCGGCCAGCAGGAAGATGATGCCCCCGTGGCAGATCCCGTGCCCATTGGCCATGTCGGAGCGAACCGGCATACGCAGGCGGGCATGGCCGTCGCCGACCTCCTCAATAGTGATGTCGTGAGCGAGGGCGCAGGTGTCCCGCTCCCACAGTTGACGCGCGCCCTCGCCCTGATCTCGCCAGGAATTCATCCGGGAATGGTACGGGCTATGGCTTCACCGGGGTGCGCAACTCGGGGACGTGGGCGGTGGTGCTGTCGATCAGGCCGACGCCGTCGAGGCGGACCAGTGGGGCGGTTTTGGGTTTGCCGACGGTGGCGGCGTGCTCGCTCAGGGTGTGGGGGGCGGGGCGTTCTTCGCGGGCCCAGACGGGTTTGCCGTCGGGGGGGCGGAAGTGGGGGATGACCTCCTCGGCGAGCATCTCCATGTTCTTGTGGACCATCCAGCGGGGCATCGCGCCCCAGTCGCCGCAGAGGACGACGCGGCCGGCGCCCAGTTCGTCGGTGAACTCCTGGAGGCCGGCGATCACCGTCTCGGGCGAGCCGACGAGCGCCCACTTCTCCTCCAGGAGCTGGTCGAAGGTCATGTCCCACATGTCGACCGCGCCGTGGCTGCCGCTACTGAGAATGCCCCGCAACGAGCGGGTGCTGGTGTAGCCGGGCGGCAGCAGGTGGTAGGTGGGGGTCTTGAGGCCGTTGCGCATGAACCACATCAGATGTGGTTCGGCCTCCAGCCGGGCCTGCTTGTCGGTCTCGGCGACGTAGATCTGCAGGGTCGCGGCGAGCTGGTTGGGGTGCGGGGTGTAGCCGTGGCGCTCGGCCGCCTCCCGGTACATGGCGCAGGCACGGGCCAAGGCGGTGCGAGGCGAGAACACCTGCATGAAGGTGTAGCGGTTGCGGGCGGCGGCCTCGATCGTCTCCAGGGAGCTGACCCCGGGCAGCCACACCGGCGGATGGGGCTGCTGCAGCGGGCGTGGCCACGGGTTCACGTAGGGAAGGTTGAAGTGCTTCCCCTCCCAGGGGAACGGGCCCGGCTCGGTCCACGCCTTCATGATCAGGTCGTGAGCCTCCCAGAAGCGCTCCCGGCTGGTCGCCGGGTTGATGCCGTAGGAGTGGTACTCCATGCCGGTGCCCAGCACGAACCCGGAGATAATGCGCCCGCCCGACATCACGTCGAGCATGGCAATGTCCTCGGCCACCCGCAGCGGGTTGAGGTGGGTGTTGAGCACGTTGCCCATCACGCCGATGCGGATGCGCTCGGTCTGGGCTGCTACCCAGGCTGCCGGCAGGTTGGGGTTGGGCATGGTGCCGTAGGCGGTCTGGTGGTGCTCGTTGGTGAGCACGCCGTCGAAGCCGAGCCGCTCGGCGAGGACGTTGGTCTCCAGGTAGTGCTGGTAGAGCCGGTGCCCGATGCGGGGGTCGTAGTGCTGGTTGGACAGCACGATCCAGCTCGACTCGACGTCCTCGCCCGGCGGGATGTACGGGTAGGGCATGAAGTTGATGAGGTAGAACTCGAGCGTGCTGGTCATGATCCAGCCTCCTGCTCCTGGATGAAGCGGGTGATCAGCGCGGCGGCCTGGTCGGGTTCCTGCACGATCAGCCCGTGCCCGGTGGGGTGCGCCGCGCCGCGCACCCGCTCCAGGCGGGCGTCGGGCAGCAGTTCCACCCAGGCCTCGAAGTGCTGGCGGGGCACCAGCTGGTCCTCGTCGGGCTCCACCACCAGGGCGCGGCAGCGGATGCGGCCGAGCCGCCGCGCCAGCTTGCGGTCGTGGCGCGGGTTCCAGGCGAGCCGGGCGAAGGTGCTGGCCTCGGTGTAGCCCTGCACCACCGCCTCGACGTCGTGCGGGTCGAGCAGGAAGTCCGGGTAGTCCTGGGCGCGGCCGTTGTAGAGCAGCTCCGGGATGTTCTCGGGCGGCATGCGGAACAGGTCCGGCAGCGGGTGGCCGGGGACGCGCAGCCCGACCGGGGTGATCAGGGTGAGGCTGGCCAGCCGCTCCGGGTAGAACACCCCCAGTTCGGCAGCGATCCAGCCGCCGAGCGAGAAGCCGATCAGGTGGACCTGGTCGAAGGCGAAGGCGTCCAGCAGGTCGCGGTAGTGCAGCACCAGGTCGTCGAAGCCCTCGACCCAGTCCGGCAGCGGCGTGCCGCCGAAGCCGGGATGCTCCGGCGCCACGAAGTCCACCGCGGCGGCCATACGCTCGTAGAAGGGCAGCCACAGCTGGGTGGTGCCGGCGCCGTGGAGGAACACGGTCGGCGGCCCCTCGCCCCTGCGCTCGCCTTTGCGCCGGTAGGCGACGGGGAGGCCGTTCACCTCGATCCGCTGCGGTTTGGTGTAGTGGGGTGACCTGCCGGGTGCCTGGAGCGTGACATCGGCCATGACTCACCTCCGCGACGTGCGACGTACGGAATGCGCACGAAGATATATGATTTTGGTGATCCAAGTCTGCGAGCCGCTCGGCCCGGAGTCAATTGTTGAGGGCGCGGGGCCCGCTCAGCGTGCCGGCTTCGCCTGCCTGGCAGGCTTCGGCGGCTTGGCCGCGTTGAAGGCGGCGAGCGCGTCGCGGCGGACGTCGAGCAGGACGCGGGTGATCTCCGCGCGCCGCTCGTGGAAGCGCTGGGCCGGGACCACGACCGAGACGGCCACGAGCGCGCCGAAGGGGTCGCGCAGGGCGATGGCGGCCGAGCAGACCCCCGGGGTGACCTCCTCCAGGTTGTAGGCGACGCCGTTGCGGCGGATCAGCGCCAGCTCCTCCAGCAGCCGGTCGAGGTTGGTCTGGGTCCGCTCGGTGTAGCGCTCCAGCGTGGCGGGCAGCAGGCGCTTCACCTCTTCCGGCTCCAGCTCCGCCAGCAACACCTTGCCCTTGGAGCTGCCGTAGAGCGGGAAGCTGGCGCCGATGTCGGCGACCGCGCGCAGCGGGTGGTGGGTGACGAACAGGTGGACCACCCGGACGTGGTCCCCGTCCAGCACGGCGCAGTCGACGGTCTCGCCGAGCGCATCGTAGATGCGCCGCATGTAGGGCTCGGCCTCGCGCCACAGCTCGCGACGGCTGGAGGTGGCCAGGCGCGCGAACTCTGGGCCGATCCGCACCCGACCGGACGGGGAGGCGCTCTCCAGAAGCCCTTCCGCCAGCAGGGCGCTCACGATCCGGTGCACGGTAGAGCGCGGCAGGCCGAGGCGGACCGCGAGCTGGGTCAGGCTGAGGCCCTGCGGCTCGCCGTCGAGCGCGCGGAAGACCTGGGCGACCCGGGCGATGACCTGGACTCCCCCCGGAGTTCCACCCGGAGGTCCAGACGGGGACGAACCCGAGAGGGTGGATGAAGACGACACGGCTGGGAGCATAGCACCCGAACGGCCGGGCGGAATCGGACTCCCCCCCGGCCGTTCGGGCTGCTGGTTGCGTGACAGTGGCTCAGCCGCCGCTCGGGAGCGGGTACAGCACCTGCGCGGTGGCGAACTTCTTGGGTGCGACCACCACGTTCTTGCCGTTCTGCCACTGCTCCTCGACCATCGGCAGCGTGTAGGTGTGGTTGGCGTCGAACTTGACCTGGCCGACCACGTACATGGCGTCGGTCTGCCCGATCGCCGCGTTCAGCTTGGTCTTGTCGGTGGTGCCGGCCCGCTTGAAGGCGTCGAGCAGGATCTGCGCCGCCGCCTCGGTGTCGGCGATGTGCTGCGAGAACGTCTTCTTGGTCTCGGCCTCGAACTCCTTGCGCAGGTCCTGTGCGCCGGGGTACGGGAACGAGGGGTCCCAGAAGCCGCCCACCATCACGCCGTTGGCCTGGGTGCCGAGCGCCTGGGCGTACTGGACCGGCTCGCCACCCTCCTCCTGCACGAGGAGCTTGGGGTTGTAGCCCGCCGAGATCATCTGCTTGCGGATCGCGAGCGAGGCCGGCGGCGGGAACACGCTCAGGAGCATGTCGGCACCGGACGCCTTGACGCTCTGGAGCGCCGAGTTGAACTGCGTGGTCCCGGGCGGGAACGCCTGGTTGTAGGTGACCGTCCAGCCGTGCTTCTGCGCCCACTTCGGCCACTCGGTGCTGCCGATGTCGTTCTCGCTCTTGCCATTGGAGTGCAGGATCGCGACCTTCTTGTTGGTCTTCAGGCCCAGCTCGTCAACGGTGTTGAAGGGGGTCTCGGTGAGCTGCTCGGAGTTGAAGAACAGGTCCCAGGCCCAGGTCCACTTCTTGGCCGCCTCGAAGCCGTTGGTGGTCGCGCAGCCGGTGACGAACGGCACGCTGGCGCGGTCGGCGACCAGCGCCCCCGGCTCGACCAGCGAGTTGGTACAGGAGCCGAGCAGCGCGTCGACCCGGTCGCTGGTGATCAGCCGCTGGATGTTGTTCACCACGTTGTTCGGGTCGGTGGCGTCGTCCAGCAGGATCAGCTGGATCTTGCGCTTCTTGCCGTTGATCTCGATGCCGCCGGCGTTGTTGACCGCGTTGACCGCGTGCTGGTAGCCCCACTTCTCGAAGAAGCCGAAGCTGGCCAACCCCCCGCTCAGCGGGATCGAGGCGCCGATCTTGATCGTGTCGCCCGAGGAGCCGGACCCACCGCTCCCGCCGGACGAACTCTTGCCGCTACAGGCGGCGAGCGTGAGCACCAGCGTGAGGACCGCGACCACGCTGACGCTTCGGCCCCTGACTCCCATCAACTTCCACCTCCGGGTTGCTTCCTCGCCGACGACGCCCGTGCTGTCTGTGGGTGCCGCCTGCCCGCAATGTGGATGGACCGTACCAACTAGTGGGACGGCCGACGGTAACCACCAGGCGGACCCGCTGTCAAGACCCAAGGGAGGCAAGGGTCATAGTCCCCACCGAGCTGGGAGCTGGCTGGGAGTCGGCGCCGGGGCGTTAGAGGTGGTGGATCTCGACCGGTTCGACCGGGTCGCCCAGCTCGAAGCCGAAGATCTGGCTGTAGAAATACAGCTCCGCCTCGGCAGCGCGCTGGACGTTCTCGGCGCGGCGGAAGCCGTGCTGCTCACCCTCGAACGGCAGGTAGGCGTAGGGGATGCCCTTGGCGTCCAGGGCTGCCGCCATGGTCTCGGCCTGGGCGGGCGGGACGATCACGTCCTCCAGACCCTGCAGCAGGATCACTGGGCACGACAGTCGCTCTGGGAAGCGGATGGGCGAGCGCTCATGGTAGACCTCGGCCGCCTCCGGGTAGGGGCCGATGAGCCGGTCCAGGTAGCGCGACTCGAACTTGTGGGTGTCGGTGGCCAGCGCCTCCAGGTCGGCGACGCCGAAGTAGCTCGCGCCGGCGGCGAAGTCGTCGCGGAAGGTGAGCACGCACAGGGTGGTGTAGCCGCCGGCGCTGCCGCCGCGGATGGCTAGGCGGCCGCCGTCCACTTCGCCCTGGGCGGCCAGGTGCAGGGCCGCGTTGGCGCAGTCGGCCATGTCGACGATCCCCCACTGGCCGTTGAGGCGCTCGCGGTAGGCGCGGCCGTAGCCGGTCGAACCGCCGTAGTCGACGTCCACCACGGCGAACCCGCGGCTGGTGAAGAACTGCACCGCGAGGTTCAGCACGCTGCTGGCCTGAGCGGTGGGCCCGCCGTGGCTCACCACCAGCAGTGGCGGCCGCTCGCCCTCGGGGGCCTGGAAGGCGGGGTTGGCCGGCGGGTAGTACAGGGCGAAGGCGCTCTGGCCACCGTCGGTGGGGAACTCGATCGGCTGCGGGATGGACAGGTACGCCGGGTCGAAGTCCAGCTCGCGGCTGCGGCGCAGGGTCGTGGCCGTGCCGCGGTCCGGGTCGATCACCACCAGCGCGGGCGGCAGGCTTGGGCTGCCGGCCACGCAGGCGAGCTGCCCGGCGAGGGCGCCGCCCAGGGCGTGCAGCCCGGAGAAACTGGTGAAGGCAGTGGGCACCGCCACTGGATCGGGGCGGTTGCTGCCTTGGCTGAGCACGCCGAGGGAGCGGACCGGACCACGGCCGTAGACGCAGGCGATCCGCCCGCCGTCCCCGGGCAGGAAGGCGTAGTTGGACAGCCCGAAGACCCACTGGGGCGAGCCGAACTCGGCCTCCATCGGGGCGAGCGGCTCGGCCTCGACACGATCGGCACTGGCGTCACCGAGCCGGTGCAGGTTCCACCAGCCGCTGCGGTCGGAGACGAAATGCAGCCGCCCGTCAGCACTCCACTCGGGCTGGAAGACCGACTCCTCGGCACCGCCCGCGACCAGCTTCGATGCGGTCAGCCGCTGGCGGCCGTCCGGTCCCGGCTCGACGGCGGCGACGCGCAGCTCGGTGCCGTCCCAGGGCATGTTCGGGTGGTCCCATTCGAGCCACGCGAGCCGGCGGCCGTCTGGCGCGAGGCGCGGGAAGGCATAGAAGTCACGGCCCCCAGCCAGGATCCACGGCTCCGCCGAGCCGTCGGCAGGCAAGGCCACCAGCTCGTTGACCACCTCGCCGACTTCGTCCTCGTGGCGCTCGCGGACACAGAGCAGCAGCGAGCCGTCCGGGGTGAGGCGCGCGTCCGCGTAGCGGAGCGCTGCCGGGGTGGCGGGCTCCGGGGTGATCGGCCGTGGCGGCTGGCCCGGGTCCTGCCGGTAGAGCCGCTGGTCGGCGAAGTTGGAGAAATAGACGACCCCGTGGTGGGCGACGAAGGCGCCGCCGCCGTACTCGTGCACGCGGGTACGCACGTTGAAGCCGTCGGGGGTCAGCTGGGTGATGCCGCCCTCCCCTGCGCTCCCGGCGCCGGGCCCTGGTTCCCAGCGGCACACCACCTGGCGGCCGCCTTCGGCCGGGCGCAGCTCCAGCCACAGCAGGGCGTCGCCGTCGGTCTGGACCTCGCCGAGCCCGACGCCGCCGCGTGCCAGCTGCTCCGCGCTGATCGGTGACTTCCACGAACCGTACGGCGCCACCTCCGGCATGCGTCTCCCTCCTGATCCCGAGTCCAAGGGCTAGGCTAACCCGGCGGCCAGCCGAAGCTCCGGCCGCCGAGGACGTGCAGGTGCAGGTGGTCGACGGACTGCCCGGCGCTTGCCCCGATATTGCTGACCACCCGGAACCCGCCGCTGATCCCGTCGACGACGGCGACTTCGTTGATCGCGCCGACCAGGCTGGCGAGCAGGGCGGCGTGCTCGGCGGCGACTGCCTCCAGGCTCGGCAGGTGCTCTTTGGGGATCACCAGCACGTGGGTGGGCGCCTGCGGGTTGATGTCGCGGAAGGCGAGCACGTCGTCGCGATCGAGGACCACGTCGGCCGGGATCTCTTTGGCCGCGATCCTGCAGAACAGGCAGTCGGGATCGGTCATCCCACCAAAACCCCCTCCATACCTTCGTTGTCGGCGCGAGTGCCCTGGACGGTAACCAGCTGGCCGGACAGCCCCAGCCCCGGCTCCTGCTCCGGGCCGCCAGGCCCAGGCCAGGCGAAGCGGACCTTGATGTAGTTGTCGCTGGTGCCTTCGGCGAGCCCCTCGCCCTCGCCTTCGCCGCCAGGGGCGGACTCGACCAGGACCGCCAGGGGCTGGCCGACGTGCTGCTCGTGGAAACGGCGGCGCAGCTCGTTGCCGAGCGCGATCAGCTCGCGGGCGCGAGCCTTCTTGTCGGCGTCGCCGACCTGGTCGGTCATGGTGGCGGCGGGCGTGCCCGGCCGGGCCGAGTAGCGGAACACGTGCAGCTTGGAGAAGCCGACCCGCTCGGTGACCGCCAGGGTGGCGGCGAACTGCGCCGCGGTCTCGCCGGGAAAGCCGACGATCACGTCGGTGGACAGGCCCAGGCCACCGATCTCGGCCTTGGCGTGCTCGACCCGCTCCAGGAACTCGGCGATGCGGTAGGGGCGGTGCATGGCCGCGAGCACCTCGTCGTCGCCGGCCTGCAGCGGCACGTGCAGGTGGCGGCAGACCTTGGGGTCGTCGCGCACTCGCTCGACCAGTGCCGGGGTGACCTGCACCGGCAGCACGCTGGACAGGCGCAGCCGGACGAGGCCGTCGATGGCGGTGAGGCGGTCGACCAGCCCGGCGAGGCCGTCGCGCTCGCCCCGGTCGTCGCCGTACTTGCCGAGATGGACGCCCGTGAGCACCACCTCCCGGACGCCCCTGGCGACCTGGCGGCGCACGTCGGCGACGATCTCGTCGGTGGGGTAGCTGTGCAGCGGCCCCCGGGTGCGCGGGATGATGCAGAAGGTGCACCACTCGTCACAGCCGGTCTGCGCCTTGATCGCCACCCGGGTCCGCAGCCGCTCAGCGGGCGCCGGCCGCACCGTCAGCGGCAGGCGGCGGACCTTCGGGACCGCCGTGATCAGCGCCGCGATACGGTCCTTGTCATCGTTGCCGACCACCAGGTCGACGCCGGGGATTGCCCGGACGGCCTCGGGATCGCTGACGGCGTAGCAGCCGGTCACCACCACGGTGGCGCCGGGGTGGGCGGCGGCGGTCTTGCGGATCAGGCGCCGCGAGGAGGCGGTGGACTCCACCGTGACCGTGCAGGTGTTGATCACCACCACGTCGGGTTCCTCGCCGGCGTGGGCCAGGTCGAAGCCGCGGGCGCCGAGGCCCTCCAGGGCCTTCTCGGACTCGGCCTGGTTGAGGCGGCAGCCGAGGGTCTTGAAGGCGACCTTCGGTGCCGGCGCCTGCACTTCCTCAGCCACCTTCGCCCCAGCCGCTGAACGCCTCCACCAGCGACGACTCCGGCGGCTCGCCCGGGTCGGGCACGGGGTGGATGCGGATGTAGTCCTCGCTGCTCAGGATCTGTGGGAGCAGGTCGGGCCGCTCCAGCAGGGCGTACATCCCGCCCATCTGGGTGCGGTGCTCACGCAGGGCGCGGGCGGACAGCTCCGCCACAGCGGAGGTGTCGACATGGCAGGTGAACTGCCCGTCCGGGGTCCCCGTGGGGGCGAACGGCTGGCCCTCCTCGGGGATCTCCATGCCGATCTCGGCGGCCAGCTCGCGGAAGCGGTCCAGCTTCGACTTGGGCAGCCCCCAGTAGTAGAGGCGCGGCTCCCGCCCCTGGCCGGCCTTGCCGTCGCCGAGAGTCGCCACGTAGGCGGTGAAGGCGATACGGGTCGCGGCGCTCACCGCCATGTGGTCGGCGTGGGCGGTGACCCCGCCCGGCTCCATGGTCACCACCACGTCCGGGCGGACCTCCTCCAGCAGCGCCAGAACGGCGCGGACCAAGTCGTCGGCGCGGTCGCTGACCTTGCCGTCGGCGAAGTCGCCGAACAGGACCTGCTCGACGCCGACCTGGGCCAGCGCCGCCCGCTCCTCGGCCTCACGGACCGCGGCCAGGTCCTCCGGCTCGACACCGGTGTCCGGGGCGATCTCGCCCGCCTCACCGCGGGTGGCGGTCCAGATCATGCAGCGGATGCCCTTGGGGGCCAGCAGCGCCAGCGATCCGCTCATCGACCAGGTCTCGTCGTCGGGGTGGGCGAAGCAGCCGAGCAGGGTCAACGGGCGAGCGGCCATACGACCTCCAACTCCAGCGGCAAGCGGTTTCAGCTTCAGTTGTGGCTGGGACGGCGCAGGCCCAATTCGGCGAGGCGCCCCACCAGGCCGCCAGGAGACTGGTCGAGCACCGCTGCCAGGACGCGCACGTCGTCCCACCTGATGGTGAGCATCTTGCCGTTGAAATCGCCACGCTGCATCTGGATGAGAGAGACATACCGTACGAGGGTGCGCGCCTCGGGCTCCTTGCGGCCGTCAAGGGCCTCCAGGTCGATGCACACCGATTCGCCCTCCACCACCACCGTGCGCTCGCCAGCGCCTGGCGGCGGGCCCAGCCGGGGGAGGAGGTGATCGACGGGGACGTCGTAGAACATCGCCAGCCGCTGCAGCCGCGGGACCGAGATGCTGCGCTCACCGCGCTCGTAGGCGCCGAGCACGCTGGCCTTGAATTCCTTGTTGGAGCCCTGCTCGACGTCGTGGAGGGAAAGCTCCTTCTGCAACCGGATGTTGCGGAGCCGCTCCCCCACTTGCTCCGCGTAGGTCGCCATGCCAACCTCCGGTTCCTCGGCACATTGTGGGCGGACAATAGCATCACACCCTAAGCGCTTCAATCACCGAAGGTGGCCGAATCCGCACCATTGGTGCGGGACTATCGAGCGTCTGGACCCCGCAACACCGCATATTCCGGGTCGCTGGAGGGTTCATTCCCTCCTTCGCTGCCGGCAATGCGCTCGGCGACGACCTGAATGCCACCCGCTGGATCACGGACTGGTTGTGCGGCCTGGAGGGCGAACGCCGCGGCGACCAGCCGGCGAGGAGCTGCGTCAGCCCGAGACTTGTGAGCGCTGGCGCTTCACCACGTACTTGGGGTCGCGCGCGGACAGGCGGCCTGCGGCGACCACGGCCTGGCGCTCGCAGGCGGAGCCGGCCAGCAGCAGCGCGGCACCGACGGCGGCACCGAAGCGGCGGCGGCCAGCGAGGCCGAGGGTCAGCGCACCCGCGACGCCAAACCCTTTGGCGAGGCGGGCCAGCCGGCGCACGGGCGGCTGCCCGTAGGGCTCGGCCAGCTCGCCGAGGCGGCGCTCCATGACCGTGACGGCGGCCAGCTCGGCGGCGGCACCGCCGATCGCCAGGCGGCGCGCAGGCCCGGCGTGCTCGGGCGGGGTAAGGAGGCAGGCGGCGGCGCCAGCGGCCGCGGCGGCGCTGCCGGCGAACACGAACGGCAGCTCCTTGCCGGCCTCGTGCCAGACGGGCACGGCGGTGTCGGCGAGCAGCACGGCGGTGTAGGTGGCAAGGCCCGGGCCGAGCACGGCGGCGACACCCTCCGCGCTACGCGCCAGCTTCGGCGCCACGCCGAGCCGGTCAGCGGCGGCGGCGCCCAGCAGCGGCGGGCTGAGCGCGGCCAGCAGCCAGCTGCCCATGTTCATCGGCGAAGTCGGCCGGAAGACCCGCAGCATGTGGTGGAAGCGCTCCGGCCGGCCGAGGTCGGAGACCAGCAACGCCGGGCTGGCCGCCAGCGCCGCCGCGCCGGTGGTGAGCGCGGCGCGGGCGAGCCGGTGGTTGCCGGCCAGGCGCGCGGCGAACGCCAGCGGCGCCGACGCCCCCGCGATCCCGCCGAGGAAGAAGTACCAGGGGATCTCCCAGGTCCATACCGGTTCCTTGAGGATCGGGCGGCCGTAATAGGAGCGGAAGTCGGCCTTGCCGACCATGTTCGCCCCGGGCCGCTCCCCCCTTGTCGTCGTCACCTGCGCCCTCCTCCTGATCCCGATCCCGAGAACGCGATCGCCACGCCTGCCAGCAGGGCGCCCGCCGCCACCGCCGCAGCCTTCCAGAAGCCGCCGACGTCGTGGGTGGTGCTGACCGGGTCCGGCGGCAACCCGTAGACCTCTGGCTCGTCGAGCAGTAGGAAGAACGCGCCGGCCCCGCCGACACCGTTGGCCTCGTCGGCGAGATAGAGGTTGGCGCCCGCCACCCCGCGCTCGTGCAGGGTCGCCAGCCGCCGGTCCGCCCGTTGGCGCAGCTCGTCGAGCGGGCCGTACTGGATGGAGTCGGTCGGGCACGCCTTGGCGCAGGCCGGCTCCAGCCCGTCCCGGGTGCGGTCGTAGCACAGCGTGCACTTCCACGCCCGCCCGTCGTCCTCGCGCCGGTCGATCACCCCGAAGGGGCAGGCAGGCACGCAGTACCCGCAGCCGTTGCAGATGTCGGGCTGTACCACCACCGACCCGATCTCGGTGCGAAACAGCGCCCCGGTCGGGCACACCTCCATGCAGGCGGCGCTGCTGCAGTGCTTGCAGACGTCCGACGACATCAGCCAGCGCATCCCGTCGCGCTCGCCGTCCAACGTCCCGTCCAGCGTCCCGTCCAGGATCGCCGCACCGCTGCCCTGCTCGGTCGCGGCGGCGGCGCTCCCGGCAAGATCCAGATCCAGGCCTGGCACCGCTACCGGCTGGCTCTGTTCGATGAAGGCGACGTGCCGCCAGGTAGTGGCGCTGAGCGCGAGGGTGTTGTCGAGGGAGTTGCCGGAGAACGCGTAGCCGTCGGCGGGCAGCAGGTTCCACTCCTTGCAGGCGACCTCGCAGGCCTTGCAGCCGATGCAGACGCTGGTGTCGGTGAAGAACCCCATGCGCGGGCGCGGCCCGGCGTAGCCGCCACCGAACGTCGGCGTGGGCAGCATCTGGGAGGTCATCCTTGGTCGCCTCCTGGGGCTTCCGCTTCGGGCAGGCCGGTTTCGGGCAGGCCGGCGCGGCGGCGGTAGCTGGCGACCAGCTCGCTGAGCGCCCGCCCGCGTGGCCGGCGGCCGGGCCGGATGTCGCAGGTCATAACTTTCGAGGGCGGGATCTGCACGTTGGGGTCAAGCTCCAGGCCGATCAAATCGTTGGCGGCGTCCCCGGTGACCAGGCCGTTGTTGCCCCAGTGGTAGGGCAGGCCGATCTGGTGCACCACCCGGTCGCCGAGCCGGATCGGCCGGACCCTGCCGGTGACCAGCACGCGGGCCTCCACCGCCGAGCGGGCCGAGATGATCGTGGCCCAGCCGCCGTGCTGCAGCCCGCGCTCGGCAGCCAGTTCCCGGCTGATCTCACAGAAGAACTCCGGCTGCAGCTCCGCCAGCGGCGCGACCCAGCGGCTCATCCCACCGGCGGTGTGATGCTCGGTGAGCCGGTAGGTGGTGGCCACATACGGGTACACCTCGGCGCCGGGCTGGCCGTCCGCCGGGGCGGTACGGTTGCCGGGCCGGTCGAAGCGGATCCGGACCGGGTTGGCCTGCTGCTTGTAGAGCAAGTTCGCCAGCGGCGACTCGTGCGGCTCGTAGTGGGTCGGCAGCGGCCCGTCGGCGAGCCCGGCGGGGACGAACAGCCAGCCCTTGCCGTCGGCCTGGGTGATGAACGGGTCCCTGCCGCCGAGCGCCGCATACCCGGAGGCGCCCTCTGGCGGCTCGAAGTCCGGCCGCTTGGTCGCCGGGAAGTCGGGCACGTCATGGCCGGCCCACTTGCCGGCGCTCTCGTCCCACCACACCAGCGCCTTGCGTGGCGACCACGGCCTGCCGTCCGGGTCGGCGGAGGCGCGGTTGTAGAGGACGCGCCGGTTGGACGGCCACGCCCAGCCCCACTCGGGCGCGACCCAGCTCTGCTCGGCGCCGGGCTTGCGCCGGTCGGCCTGGTTCACCCCGCCGGCATTGACGCCGCAGTAGATCCAGCAGCCGCAGCGGGTCGAGCCGTCCGCCTTCAGCTCCAACGGGCTTGACAGCGGCTTGCCGCCCGGCCCGAAACCGTTGACCTCGGCGAGCACCGCCGCGGCGCTCGGCTCGGCATGCGGCCCCTCGGTCGGGTAGTCCCAGGTCAGGTCGAGCAACGGCCGGTCCTTCGAGTCGCTGCTGGCGCCGGAACCGGCCAGCCGGTCCCGCAGCAGCCGCCCGAGGTGGTAGAAGAACCACAGGTCGGAGCGGGCGTCGCCGGGCGCCTCCAAAGCCTTGCGGTGCCATTGCAGCAGCCGCTGGGTATTGGTGAACGACCCGTCCTTCTCGGTGTGGGCGGCGGCCGGGAACAGGAACACCTCGGTGCCGATCTCCTCCGGCCGCAACTCCCCGGTCTCGACCCCGGGGCCGTCCTTCCAGAAGGTCGCCGACTCGATCTCCACCAGGTCGCGGACCACCAGCCAGTCGAGCTTGGCGAGGGCGCGGCGGTGCAGCCGCCCGTTGCCGGTGCCGATCACCGGGTTCTCCCCCACCAGGAAGTAGCCCTTGCAGGTCCCGTCCAGCATCGCCATGGCCGTCGCGACCGCCGAGTGGTCGCCGCTGATCCGCGGCAGGTAATCGAAACACCAGTCATTCTCGGCGCTGGCCGCGTCGCCCCACCACGCCTTCAGCAGGCTGACGGTGTAGGCGTCCATCGACCCCCAGGCGCCGCTCTTGGCGGCGTTGCGGTCGATGAAATCGGCCAGGCCGTCGTAGGCCTCCGCATGCGGCATCGGGATGTAGCCGGGAAGCAGGTTGAACAGCGTCGGGATATCGGTGGAGCCCTGGATCGAGGCGTGGCCGCGCAGCGCCATGATGCCGCCGCCGGGCCGCCCGATGTTGCCAAGCAGCAGCTGCAGGATCGCGGCGGTGCGGATGTACTGCACCCCGACGGTGTGCTGGGTCCAGCCCACCGCGTAGCAGAACGCGCCGGTCCGCTCCCGCCCGGAGTTGTCGGCCAGGCTGCGGGCCACCCGCTCCAGCAGCGCGGGCGGCACCCCGCAGACCTCCTCGACCAGCTCCGGGGTGTAGCGGGCGAAGTGGCGCTTGAGGATCTGGAACACGCAGCGCGGATCCTGCAGCGTCGGGTCGGTGCGGGGATGCTGCCCGGCCTGCAGCGGCGCGCCCATGGCGCCGTGGTGCTCCGGGTCGTGCGCAGCGTGACGCACCGGCCCAGCGGGCAGCTCCCGGTTGCCGGAGGCGGCCGCCACCGTGTAGCCCTCGTACTGCCAGCTCGACGGGTCGTACCTGCCAGTCTCGGGGTCCCAGCCGGAGAACAGGCCGTCGCCGTCCTCGGCGTCGACGTAGCGCTCGTCGATAATCACCGGCGCGTTGGTGTAGTTCACCACGTACTCGCGGAACTCCCGCCCGTTGGCGAGTATCCAGTTGACCAGCCCGCCGAGGAAGGCGATGTCCGACCCGGCGCGGATCGGCACATGCAGGTCAGCCACGGCGCTGGTGCGCGTGAAGCGCGGGTCCACGTGGATGACGGTGGCACCGCGATGCTTGGCCTCCATCACCCACTGGAAACCGACCGGGTGCGCCTCGGCCATGTTGGAGCCCTGGATGACGATGCAATCAGCGTTGGCCAGGTCCTGCTGGAAGGTGGTCGCACCACCCCGCCCGAACGAAGTCCCCAAACTGGGGACGGTGGAGGAATGTCATATGCGCGCCTGATTCTCGATCTGTATGGCTCCGAGGGCGGTGAACAGCTTCTTGATGAGGTAGTTCTCCTCGTTGTCGAGGGTGGCGCCACCCAGCGACCCGAAGCCGAGGGTGCGGTTGAGCTGGTTGCCCTTGCTGTCGACGCCCTGCCAGGTCGCCTCTCGGGTTGCGATGACCCGCTCGGCGACCATGTCCATGGCGATGTCGAGGTCGAGTTCCTCCCACCGGGTCCCGAATGGCCGGCGGTAGCGCACCTTGGTGAGCCGCTGCGGGTGGTTGACAAGCGACGCCGATGCGGACCCCTTGGGGCACAGCCGCCCCCGGGAGATGGGGCTGTCGGGGTCGCCCTCGATCTGCATGACCCGCTCGTCTTTGACGTAGACCTTCTGCCCGCACCCGACCGCGCAGTACGGGCAGATCGACCGCACCTCCCGGTCCGCTCCCGCGATCCGCGGCTCCAGCCCCTCCGACCGTGGCGACCGCGCCGTCTCCCCCAGCCCGAACCGGTCCCCTGCCTGCAGTTGCCGCAGCACCGGCCAGCGCCCGAGCTTCCCGAGGCCTCCGAGCCGCTTGCCGACCCCCACGCTGGCCCTCCTCTTCTGACCGGACCCCACTGCTGGATTCCGCGTATCCAGCGCGCCCCATCCTAATCGCCGGTCCCACCTCGACGCCTGCGGCTGCGTCCACCGGATGGTGGATGGAGGGCTCAGCCGTAAACCACCGCTAACTCTGGCCGGCTGGGCGATGTGGGGGTGGCGGCCCGGCGGCGATCCTCGTCATGCACGACCAGCGAAAGGGTGAGATCTTCGGCATCCTCGGGCCCAACGGCGCTGGCAAGACCACTGCCGTGGAGATCGTCGAGGGGCTGCGGCGTGCCGACGCTGGTCGCCGCCGCCTTCGACCGCGGCCTGCTCATGCCAGGCGGCCGCTAGGAGAGATCAGCGAAACTAGATCGTGCTCCGTCAGCGCTACTGATAGACGCTGACGAATCAGGAACGGTTGTCTGGGTCGCCGCGATCCGGGGCTCCAGCCCTACCCAAAGTAGCGCTTTCTGTGGCATAACTTCACAGATCTGTGAAGTCACACGAGCTACGGCTGGAGTCTCAGGATTGATGCGTGGAGTGCGGGCGGTCCGTCGCGTTCCGCCCGTGCGGGCCTGGCCGTACCTTGCCAAGTGGATCGTGCTTGGCATAGTTATCGGCGCGATCGCGGGGCTCGGCGCGATCGTCCTGCACGAATGCCTGCGGCTTGCCACGGCGGTCCTGCTGGGGCGGGTCGCCGGGTACCGGCCGCCGTCGGTCGCGGCGGACGGCGGTGCTCATCCCGCGAGCGGACCGCTCAAGCCGTGGCGGCTGCCGCTGCTGGTCGCCTCGGGCGCGCTGGTCGCGGGCGTGCTGGTGCGCTGGCTCGCCCCGGAGGCGGAGGGCCATGGCACCGATGCGGCGATCGACGCCATCCACCACCATCCCAAGCGCATCCGGGGCCGGGTCACGGTCGTGAAGCTGGTCGCATCGGCAATCACGATCGGCTCTGGCGGCTCGGGCGGCACCGAAGGACCCGCGGCGCAGATCTCCGCTGGCTTCGGTTCGGTGCTGGCGCGGTGGTTCGGCCTCTCCGACTCCGATGCGCGCGTCGCCGTGTCTGCGGGGCTTGCCGCCGGCGTCGGTGCGATCTTCCGGGCGCCGCTCGGCGGCGCGCTGCTCGGCGGGGAGCTGCTCTACCGCAGCGACATCGAACCGGCGATGCTGCTTCCCTCGACGATCGCCTCGATCGTCGCCTACCTGGAATTCGGGTGGCTGCTGGGCTTCACGCCGATGTTGGGCCGCAGCGCCGCCTACCATCCCGGCCTCAGCCACCCACTCGATCTGGCGCTGTTCGCGCTGCTCGGCGTCCTTGCCGGCGCGATCGGCCGTGCCTATGCGTGGTCGTTCTACCGGTCAATCGCATGGTTCTCCAGCCGCCGCGTTCCGCGGCTGCTCTGCCCGGCCGCCGGCGGCCTCATGGTGGGCCTGCTGGGGCTCCTCGTCCCGGGGGCGCTCGGCACGGGCTACGGCAGCATCCAGCAGGAACTGGGCCGGCAGGCACTGCTCGGCACGTCCCTCTGGCTGGTGCTGGCGATGCCGTTGATGAAGATCGTCACGACCTCGCTGTCCATCGGCTCGGGCGGCTCGGGCGGGGTGTTCGGCCCCGGGATGGTGATCGGCGCGGCCACCGGAGCGGCGGTCTGGCGGGTGCTGGAGCCCCTCGGGCTCGCGCCGCACTCGCCAGCGGTCCTGGTCGTCGTCGGCATGGCCGCCTGCCTCGGCACGGTCGCGCATGTCCCCATCGCGGTCACCGTGATGGCGGTAGAGGTCACCGGCAGCATGGACGTCCTGCTTCCAGCGATGATCGCGGTCTTCACCGCGGCCTTCGTGGTCGGCGACGCGACCCTCTACCGCAAACAGCTCGCCACCCGCGCGGACCGCGCCGCGCTCTCCGCCCCAAAAACCTAGCCTAGCGGGCGGTGTGCCGCAGGCGGGAGAAGAGGCCGGAGGTGGAGAGGCTGCCGGCCTCGCCGCGGAGTTCGGCGATTTGGCGGAGGAGGCGGCGCTCCTCGTCGGAGAGGTCGGTGGGGGTTTCGACGGCCAACTCGACCAGGAGGTCGCCGCGGCGGCCCCAGCCGTCGGTGGCCGGGACGCCGCGTTTGCGGAAGCGCTTGATGGTGCCCGACTGGGTGCCTGGCTCGACTTCGACGGTGAGGTCGTCGCCGTCGAGGGTGGCGAGGGTGAGGGTGCCGCCGAGGGCGGCCACCGTCAGCGGGACCGAGAGCTTGCAGGTCAGGTCGTTGCCCTGGCGGCCGAAGACGGGGTGGGGCACGACCGTGACCTCGATCCAGAGGTCGCCGGGCTGGCCGCCGTACTGGCCTGCGTGGCCGCGGCCGGGCAGGCGCTCGCGGGTGCCGTCCTCGACTCCCGGGGCGATATCGATGGCGATCTTGACGTCCTTGGCGACCACGCCCTGGCCGTGGCAGCGGGTGCAGGGGGTGCGGACCTCGTAGCCGCTGCCGCTGCATTTGGCGCAGGTGCTGGCGGTGACGATCTGGCCGAGGACCGACTGGCGCACGGTGCGCTGCTGGCCGCTGCCGTTGCAGCGCGAGCACACCGTCGGCTCGGTACCGGCCTCCGCGCCGGAGCCGTGGCAGCGCTCGCAGGCGCCAGCGAGGCGGACCGGGACCTCTTTCTTGGCGCCGAAGACCGCCTCCTCGAACTGCAGCTCGACCCGCGCTGCGGCGTCGGCACCACGGCGGGACCGGGAGCGTGGCCGTGAACGGGCCGCGAACGGGCCGGTGCCGAAGAACTGCCCGACGAGGTCTTCGAAGGTGGCGAAGCCGAACGGGTCGGCGTCGGCGAACCCGGCGGGGACGCCCTCCTCGCCGAAGGCGTCGTAGCGCTGGCGCTTGTCCGGGTCGGACAGGACGCTGTAGGCCTTGCTGACCTCTTTGAAGCGTTCCTCGGCGGCGGTGTCGCCGGAGTTCACGTCCGGGTGGTGCTGGCGGGCCAGCCGCCGGTAGGCGCGCTTGATCTCCTCTTGGGTCGCGTCCCGGGAGACACCGAGAAGCTGGTAGTAGTCGGTCAAGCGGTTCCCCTTCGCACCGTTCAGCGCTCGACGTCGTCCAACACGTCACCTAGGTAGGAGGCCACAGCTTGCACCGCGGCCATAGCACGAAGGTAATCCATTCGGGTGGGTCCGAGCACCCCGATCGTTCCGGTCGTATCGCCCGCAGGGTAGGTGGCGGTCACCAGCGAGACCGCCTCCATCCCCTCGACCTTGTTCTCCGAGCCGATCACCACCGAGAGCCGGTCGCTGGTGCGCATCGCGGCCTCCAGCAGCCGCAGCAGCAGGACCTGCTGCTCCAGCGCCTCGTAGACGCGCCGGATGGTCTCAAGGCCGTCGAAGGACCCCGGGCCGGCGATGTGCGCCTGGCCGCCAACCCAGACCCGTTCGGTGGAGCGGTCGGCGGCCAGCTGCCCGATCGCGTCGGCCAGGACGGCGAACAGCCAGCGGCGTTCGGGGCGGACCGAGGTGGCCATGCCGGACAGGACCAGCTCGGCGCGACTGAGCCGCTGGCCGACCAGCTTCTCGTTGAGCTGGCGGCCCAGCTCCTCCAGGTCCTCGGCGGTCACCTCGCCGGGGGTCTCCAGGATGCGCTTGGAGACCTGGCCGGTGTCGACGATCAGCACCATCAGGACTACGTGGGGGCTGAGCAGCACCAGCTCGACGTGGCGCAGCCTGGCGTTGTCGATCGCGGGCGTGGTGACCATCGCGGTATAGCGGGTGAGGCTGGCAAGCAGCAGCGAGGTGCGCTGCAGGATCTCCTCCAGCCCGGCGGTGCCGGCGAGATAGTGGATCACCGCCCCCTCCTGGGAGTGGGCGAGGTCGCTCACCCCGGACAGCGAGTCCACGTAGAAGCGGTAGCCACGCTCGGTCGGGACCCGGCCGGCGCTGGTGTGCGGATGGGAGAGGTAGCCCTCCGACTCCAGCACGGCCAGCTCGTTGCGGATGGTCGCGGGCGAGACACCGAGGGTGTAGCGCTCCGACAGCGCCTTGGACCCGACCGGCTCGGCGGTCTGGATGAAGTCGTGGACGACTGCACGCAACAGCAGCGCCTTTCGTTCATCGAGGCTCATGCGCTGAGCGTAGCAGTCCGGAAAGGCGAGTGCTAAGCCGAGCAGGCGGACATTCAGCCGTCTGATTTGTCAGGAACGTCACGGCAGAACGTCCGGCCGGCGTCACGGCGCAAGCCGGCTGACCACCTCGCCGTGGAGGAACATGCCTCGTTCGGTGAGGCGCAGCCACTGGTCCCCGTCGTCGTGAGCGAGCAGGCCGGCGGTGCGCAGCGTGGCGGCCTCGGCCCCAGCGGGATCGGCGCCGAGCGCGCGGGCGTCGGCGGGGCTGAGGCCGTCGGCGGTGCGCAGGCGGAGCGCCAGCGCCTCGAAGCGGGCCTGGCCGGCGTCAAGCGCTTCCTCACCGGCGCCGGGGCGGCGGCCGGCGTGGACCGCAGCGAGGTAGTCCGGGACGCTGGCGGTGTTCCAGCGCCGGGTCTCGCCGGTGAACTCGTGGGCGCCAGCGCCGAGACCGAGGTAGTGGCCGCGGCGCCAGTAGGTGCGGTTGTGGCGGCTGGCCTGGCCGGGCAGCGCCCAGTTCGAAACCTCGTAGTGCTGGTAGCTGGCGGCCTTGAGGACCTCGCAGGTGGTCGCGTAGCGGTCGGCGAGCAGGTCCTCGTCCGGCTCGGCCATGCGGCCGGCCGCGACCTGGCGGCCGAACTTGGTCGCCGGTTCGATGGTGAGCGCGTAGGCGGACAGGTGGTCGGGGTCCAGCGCGACCGCAGCATCCAGGGTCCGCGCCCAGGACGCCTCGTCCTCCTCGGGGCAGCCGAAGATCAGGTCCAGGTTGAGGCTGAAGGGCGCACCAGCCCCGGCGCCGGCCGCGCGCAGGGCCGTGACCGCCTCGCCGACGCGGTGGGCATCATGGGTGCGGCCGAGCGCCTCCAGGACCCGGTCGTCGAAGCTCTGTGCGCCCATCGAAACGCGGTTCACCCCGGCAGCGGCGAGCCCGGCGACGACCTCGGGGGTGATCGTCTCCGGGTTGGCCTCGACGGTCACCTCCGCGTCGGGCGCGAAGGGCAGCAACTCCCGCAGCCGCGCGAGGACCCGGGCCAGGTCTGTGGCCGGGAGCAGCGTGGGCGTGCCGCCGCCGACGAAGGCGCTGGTCACGGTCGGCAGCTCGGCCTCCACGCTGGCGAACTCGGCGACGGCCAGCTCCGCCTCGGTGAGCAGGGCAGCGGCGTACGGGCGCCGTAGCCCCTCCATGCCGGTGTAGGTGACGAAGTCGCAGTAGTGGCAGCGGCTCAGGCAGAACGGGACGTGCAGGTAGACGCCGAACAGCGCCGGGTCGCTGAGGACCGGGGCGGCCTCCCGCGCGGTGAGGGTCGCAGTACTCACCTTCCGTTGTCTCCGTCGTCGGTGCGCAGGGCGGCCACAAACGCCTCCTGGGGCACCTCGACGCGGCCGATCTGCTTCATCCGCTTCTTGCCTTCCTTCTGGCGCTCCAGGAGCTTGCGCTTGCGGGTGATGTCGCCGCCGTAGCACTTGGCGAGCACGTCCTTGCGCCGCGCGCTGATCGACTCCCGGGCGATCACGCGCGAACCGATCGCCGCCTGGATCGGCACCTCGTAGAGCTGGCGTGGGATGAGCCGCTTCAGCTTGGTTGCCATGGAGCGGCCATAGGCGTACGCCTTGTCCTTGTGGACGATGGCCGAGAAGGCGTCGACCGGCTCGCCCTGCAGCAGGACATCCACCTTGACCAGGTCGGCGGCGCGGTAGCCGCTCGGCTCGTAGTCGAGCGAGGCGTACCCGCGGGTACGCGACTTCAGCTGGTCGAAGAAGTCGAAGATGATCTCGGCGAGCGGGAGCTGGTAGCGCAGCTCCACCCGCTCCTCCGACAGGTACTCCATGGTGTCGAGCACGCCCCTGCGGCCCTGGCACAGCTCCATCACCGGTCCGATGAAGTCCGCCGGGGCCAGCACCATCGCGGCCACGTACGGCTCCTCGATCCGCTCGATGCGGCCCGCCTCAGGCAGCTCGCTCGGGTTGGAGACGGTCAGCTCCCGGCCGTCGGCGGTGAACACCTGATAGGCGACGTTCGGCGCGGTGGTGATCAGGTCCAGGTTGAACTCGCGCTCCAGCCGCTCCCGCACGATGTCCATGTGCAGCAGCCCGAGGAACCCGCAGCGGAACCCGAACCCCAGCGCCAACGAGGTCTCCGGCTCGTAGACCAGCGCCGCGTCGTTCAGCCGCAGCCGGTCGAGGGCGTCGCGCAGGTCCGGAAAGTCGTCGCCGTCGATCGGGTACAGGCCTGAGTACACCATCGGCCGCGGCTCCCGGTAGCCGGGCAGCGGCGCCGTCGCGCCGGCTGCGCCCGCCGCGGTGATGGTGTCGCCCACCTTGGCCTGGCGGACGTCCTTCACCCCAGGGATCAGGTAGCCGACCTCGCCAGCGGACAGGTCGGTGGTGGGCACGGCCTCCGGCGCGAACACGCCGACCTCCTCGGCCTCGGACACCACCCCGGTGGCCATCATCTTCACCCGCTCACGCGAGGCGAGGCGCCCGTCCACCACCCGGACGTAGGTGATGACGCCCCGGTAGGAGTCGTACAGCGAGTCGAAGATCAGCGCCCGAGCCGGGGCTTCCGGGTCGCCCTTGGGCGGCGGGACCCTGCGGACCACCGCCTCCAGCAGATCCGGCACGCCCTCGCCGGTCTTGGCCGAGACCCGCAGCATCCCTTCGGCGGGGATGCCGAGCACCTGCTCGATCTCGCGCGCGACCCGCTCCGGCTGCGCCGCCGGCAGGTCGATCTTGTTGATCACCGGGATGATCGCCAAGTCCGCCTCCAGCGCCAGGTACAGGTTCGCGAGCGTCTGCGCCTCGATCCCCTGGGCGGCGTCGACCAGCAGCACTGCCCCCTCGCAAGCCTCCAGCGCCCGCGACACCTCGTAGGTGAAGTCCACGTGCCCGGGGGTGTCGATCAGGTTCAGCACGTAGTCGAGCCCGTCGGCGGCGTGGTAGGCGAGCCGCACCGCCTGCGCCTTGATGGTGATGCCACGCTCGCGCTCCAGGTCCATCTTGTCGAGGTACTGGGCGCGCATCTGCCGCTCGTTCACCGCATGGGTCAGGTCGAGCAGCCGGTCGGCGAGTGTCGACTTGCCATGATCGATGTGGGCAATAATGCAGAAGTTGCGCAGACGCGCAAGGTCCATAGGTGTGCCGTAGCCCTCCGGGACGCTCCAACCGGGCCTTCAGCCGGCCCTCCCCGGCTCTTCACCCGGGCAGCGAGCATACCCTGACGGGGCTGGTGGCGGGCCCGCTTGCGGACCCTTGGAACGTTGAGGGTACGCGAGCGCCTGTGCTAGCCTGCGGCAGTTGCGACCAATCCCATGCAGAGCAGAGGGCTGACCTTCCTTGGCCAACATCAAGTCCCAGATCAAGCGGAACCGGCAGAACGAGGCACGCCGGGTGCGGAACAAGTCGGTCCGCTCCGCGCTCAAGACCCACGCCCGCCGGGTCCGCGAAAGCCTCGCCGCAGGCGACAACGCCGCGGCCGAGTCGGCCTTCCGCCGGGCGGCCCGCGCCTACGACAAGGCGGCCACCAAGGGGGTCGTCCACCCCAATAACGCCGCCAACCACAAGGCGAGCCTCGCCCGCGCCTTGCACCGCGCCAGCGAGTAGCGGCACCGGCGACACCGACCTTGAGGGCGGCCACCTGGCCGCCCTTCTTGCTGTCCGCCGCTGCTGGCGATGGTCAGCGGGCTCCCGCGGCCGCGATCCGGGTCACCACCAGCTCCGCCAGCAGCCGGGGCGGCAGGTGGCCGTTGCGGACCTCCGCGTCGGCCACGGCGATCAGGTCCAGCGCCCGGCGCAGGTCGTCGGGGCGGAACCCGCGCGCCTGCCGGCGGGCCCGGTCGACCTGCCAGTCGCGCACTCCCCCGCCGATCGCCTGGGCGACCTGGCCCTTGGGAGCGTTGCCGTAGTCCAGCACCCGCAGCAGCAGCCCCAACTGCCGCGCCAGCATCCCCAGCAGCCCGAGCACGTCCTCCCCCTGGCCGAGCAGCGAGTCCAGGTGCTTCAGCGCTGTCGCCGGCTCGCCGCCAAGCACTGCGTCGGTCAGCTCGAAGACTCCCCGGTCCGCCGTCGGCGCCAGGAACTCCGCCACGTGCGCCCGGGTCCACACCGTCGGCGGCGGCACCGCCACCTGCAGCTTCGCCACCGCGCCAGCCAGCTCCCGCAGGTCCTGGCCGACCGTGTCCAGCAGCGCCGCCACCGCCCCGTCGTCAGCCTTGCGGCCCAGCCAGCGGATCTCCGCACGCAGCCAGCCAGCCCGCTCCGACGGCTTGAGCTTGGCGGCTGTCACCGTCACCGCGTGCTGCTGCAGGTCCTTGAAGAACTTCGCCACCCGCCCGGGTCCCGCCGCCCGCAACACCAGTACCGTCCCGGGACTCGGGTCCGCCGCCGCCGCCAGCACCGCCCCTCGCGCCGCCGTATCCAGCGTCTCAGCCTCCCGCACCACCACGATCCGCCCGCCGCCGAACAACGACGCGGTCGCCAACCCCATCGCGAACCCGTCCGGCAGCGCCCCCCCGGCGACCTCCTCCACGCTCGTCCCGGACCCAAGCTCCGCCTTGGCCGCCGCCACCGCCTCGGCCACCGCCCGCTCCGCGAGCAACTCCTCTTCCCCGATCACCAGCGTGACCGGGGCCATGCTCTTCTCACCATGACTGGGCATAGCCGAAAGCCTATCTCGCCGCGATGACGCCCGGCCCGCCCGCTCCCGCTGAGAAATTCGTTCGCCGCAGAACCGGATATTTCATACAGTCAGCGCCACGATGTCGATGCAGATCACCTTCACACGGCGTGGCAACAGCGGCCCAGCCGCGGCCATCGCGGTCCGCGACGACGGCACCGCCATCGAGATCCCCGGCCACCAGACCGGCAACAAGCTCCCCCACGACCTGGTCCACTACGTGGTCGAGGCTGAGCTGGAGCTGCGCTTCGGCTTTTGGGGGCTACTCGCCGCCGGAGCGGAGTTCTCCAACGTGCTGGTTGTCAACCGACGCGGGAAGCGGCCCTCGCCCCGAGGGCGTCAGCTCATCCGCGAGCACCGCGACGACCTGGTCGAGGCCGAAGCCCTCGCCGGGACCTTCACCGCCATCTGGCGCGGCGATGCCCGCCACGACGACGACTGGCCCCAGGTCCGCGCCCGCCTCGCCAACACCTGGACCCACCGGCCCCAGCGCCGCCCGATCGGCCCCGCCGACGTCGAACGGGTCTGTGCTGCCCTGGACGCCCTCCAGTTCCGCTGGCAATACCTCCCAGCTGACGAGGCATTGACCCTGTACTGGCCGCCCGGCTCGGCGCCCGCTGGGCGCGGGCGCGCGGCCCTGCGCCCAGCCTCGGGCAAAGACGACCCGTCAGACCCGTCAGAGGACCCCGGGGTCGCCTGACCATCCCGGCTGGTGACGTCGGCGAGGGTTGGCGGCTCGCCGTCTCGCGGCCGTGATCCGCTGACGAACCAGGCATCCACAGGCCAGGACCAGGACGGCGAGTGCCGGTATGAGGCGTGTGGGGCCGGGCAGGACCATGGTCCCGGGCGGGAGGTGGGCGGCGGCTTGGGCGACGGCGAGCAGGGCGGCGAGGAACGGAGCGGCGAGGCGGCAGGCGACGGTGGCGAGCGGTGGGGCGAACGGGGCGGTGAGGGCGGCGACCACGCCAAGGAGCATGGGCGGAGTCGCGAGCGGGAGCGCGAGGAGGTTCGCGGGGAGGCCGGCGAGGGAGAGTTGTCCCAGGGTCAGGGCGACCGCGGGAAGCGCGGCGGCCTGGGCGCCGAGGGAGAAGCCAGTGGCGGTTCGCACCGGGCGGGGCAGCCATCTGGGAAGCGCTCGCGCGATCGGTGGCCCGAGCCACAGAACACCGGCGGTGGCGGCGACCGAGAGCTGAAAGCCGAGCATGACGGCGAGGGCTGGGTTGGCGAGCAGCAGGAACACTACGGCGAGGCAGAGGGCACGACGCCCCCCAGGGCCTCGGCCGGTGGCCACCCCGGCGAGCATGAGGACGGCCATGACACTGGCCCGCAGGACGCTCGGCTCCCAGCGGGTCAGCAGCGCGAACGCGGCGGTCAGCAAGATGCCGGCGGTGGCGAGCAGCGGACGGCCGGCACCGAGGGCGACCATGAGCCCGAGGCCCGCCGCCAGCAGCACCGCCAGGTTCTCGCCGCTGGCGGCGAGCAGATGCGAGAGGCCCGCCGCTTTGAACGCGTGATCGAGGTCACCGCCCAGAAGCGAGGTGTCGCCGAGCGCCATCCCGACGAGCAGGCCGGCGTGTTCGGACGGCAGGCTGGCCAGGGCACGGCTACGCGCGGCGGCACGAACCGTCTCGCTCGCCTGTAGCAGGCGCGAGCCAGCCGGCGCCCAGGCCTCCAGGTGGGGCCGGGCCAGGCTGACCGACGGCGGGCTGCCAAGTCCGAGCGGATCAGCATGGGGTGCCGGCTCGACGGCGGCGTGGAGGCGGAGCTGATCGCCGACCGCAACCGCGCCGCCGGTGCCGAGGGGCCCGGCGTCGCGGCTGAGGACCACGGCGGCCCGCTCCCGGGTCCGCCATGCCTGGCTGCCGGTAGCGACCTGATCCACGCTGAGCACCACCAACTGGCCGCCGTAGCGGACCGCGCGTGGCTCCTCCGCCACGGTGCCCGTCACGGTCACCGCCATCCCACGCTCCGCCAGCGCCAGGCCTGGGAGGAGACCCTCGCTGGTGCTGGCGACCCGCATGGCCGCGACGGCAGCAGCGGTCATCGTCAGCGCCGCCAGCACCAGCACGCCAGCAAACACAGGCCGCTGAGCAAGCCGCACGCCTGGGCCGGACTGGGACCGGGACCCGGACTGGGACCGGGACCCGGGCCTGGCGCCAGCGCCAGCGCCGAGCAGCGTCACCGCGAGCGCACCGGCAAGGAGGGCGACCAGGACAGCCACCAGGCCCGCGTTGGCCCCGGCGCTCACCCCCACCCACGCTCCCAGAAGCACCCCGGCGGCGACGGCGGCGGCGAGCGCGACTCCGTCCGGGTCCGGGTCGGGAGCCCGCCGCCATGCCCGGTCGGAGTCGGGGCCACGTTCACGGCGCATTGGAGACCGTGACCAGGTCCTTGAGCACCGCGAAGCGGCGATCGCCGATGCCTGGCACCTGCCGCAGGTCGTCGACGGAGGTGAAGGGATGGGCGCTGCGATAGGCGATGATGCGGCCGGCGGTGACCTGGCCGACGCCCGGCAAGGTGTCGAGCTGCTCGGCGGTGGCGGTATTCAGGTCGAGCGGGCCTGCGGGCTGGCTCCCGGGGGTCACACCGCTGCCGGGGTCAGGCTGGGCGCCCGCGGGCAGGACGACGGTTTCGCCGTGGCGGGGGACGCGGAGCTGCTCACCGTCGGTGAGTTTGCGGGCGAGGTTCACCGCGTCGAGATCGGCCCCTGGTGCCGTGCCGCCAGCTGCCTGGATCGCGTCGATGACGCGGCTGCCCAGCGGGAGGCGGATCAGTCCCGGGTGGCGGACTCGGCCGACCACGTCCACGGCCAGCAGGCCGGCTCCGGTGCCCACGCCCGCGCTGCTGGCGGCCGTCCCGGCTCCTGCTCCTGGGGCGAGCGGCAGGGTCACGCCAGGGCCGCTGTCGGCGGCGGCCCCTGCCCCTGTGGCGCTGGCCAGGAACGCGCCGGGCGGCTGCTGGCCAGCGATCGGCTGGCCGCTCGGGTGCGGTGCGCCCCGGAACCAGATAACGCTCGCACAGGCCAGCGCGACCAGTGCGATGGCAGCGAGCACGACCCGCTGGCGCCCTGCACCGGCGAGCAGCCGGCCGGCCCGGTCACGCAACCGGGCGGCAAGATGGTCGGGAGGCAGGACGAACGACGGTGGTGTTGGCATGCGGCTCCTCCAGAGACGGCGGGCGATCGTGGCCCGATCGCTAGGTTCGGGAGGACCGTAGCCGTTCCGGGAAGCCGGCGTGTTTCGTTATCCACAGCCCCTCACCAGGGGAAACGTGGAATTCTCCAGGTCAGCGGGCGGTGACCAGGTTGACGAGCTTGGGTGGCACCGCGATGATCCGGGCGATAGTCCGCTCGCCGAGCGCCGCCTTGACCTTCGGGGAGCTCAGCGCGAGGGCGCGAAGGTCGTCTTCGGTGGCGTCGGCGGCGACCTCGACGCGGTCGCGGACCTTGCCGTCGACCTGGACGATGCAGGTGAGGCGTTCGACGCGGACCAACTCGGGGTCGTAGCCGGGCCAGGCGGCCTGGTGGACCGACTCGGTGTGGCCAAGCGCATGCCACAGCTCCTCGGTGACGAACGGCGCCAGCGGGGCCAGCAGCAGGACCAGGCGCTCGGCCGTGTCGCGCTGCTCGGCGGCGCTGCCGCGGCCGCTGCGGATGGCGTCGGCCAGATCGTTGGAGAGCGTCATCAGCTTGGCGATGGCGGTGTTGAAGCGGAAGCGCTCCAGGTCGTCGCTGACCGCCTGGGTGGTGCGGTGGGCGTTGCGGACGAGGTCGACGTCGGTGGGGCCGCTGTCGTTGGCGTGAGCGGCGGTGCGGACGGCGCGCCAGACCCGCTGGATCCAGCGGGCCATGCCTTCGGGTGAGACGTCGGCCCAGTCGACGTCGTCCTCGAAGGGCCCGGCGAACAGCATGGTGAGGCGGGCGACGTCGGCGCCGAGCTCGTCGATGATGGTGGCGGGGACCACCAGGTTGCCGCGGGACTTGCTCATGGCGGCGCCGTGCATGACCACCATGCCCTGGTTGAGCAGCGCCTGGAACGGCTCGTTGAAGCCGACGAGGCCGATGTCGTGGAGGAACTTCACGAAGAAGCGGGAGTAGAGCAGGTGCAGGATGGCGTGCTCGATCCCGCCGGTGTACTGGTGCACGGGCATCCAGCGGGCGACCCGCTCGGGATCGAAGGGGCGCTCCGGGTCCAGGCCGGTGTAGCGGAGGAAATACCAGGACGAGTCGACGAAGGTGTCCATGGTGTCGGTCTCGCGCCTGGCCGCTCCGCCGCAGCGGGGGCAGTTGACGTTGACCCAGTCACGCACGGTGGCGAGCGGTGACTCACCCTTGGGCCTGAAGTCGGCTACGTCGTCGGGCAGCGGGACCGGGAGCTGCTCGTCGGGGACGGGGACCTCGCCGCAGGACGGACAGTGGACGATCGGGATCGGGCAGCCCCAGTAGCGCTGCCTGGAGACCAGCCAGTCACGCAGGCGGTAGTTGATGGCGAAGGAGCCACGGCCCTGCGCGGCCAGGTCGGCGGTGATGCGCCCGATGGCGTCGGCGGCGGGGATGCCGTCGTAGGGGCCGGAATTGACCATGACCCCCTCGTGCCCCATGGCCTCGGTCATCTGGTCCGGGTCCAGCGGCTCCGCACCTTCGGGCTGGACGACGACCCGGATCGGCAGGCCGTACTTGCGGGCGAACTCGAAGTCGCGCTGGTCGTGGGCTGGGACGGCCATGATCGCGCCAGTGCCGTACTCCAGCAGCACATAGTCGGCGGCCCAGACGGGGATGCGCTCGCCGTTGACCGGGTTGACGGCATACGCGCCCAGGAATACGCCCGTCTTGTCCCGTTCGGTGGAGAGACGCTCGACCTCGGTCTCGCGGCCGACGGCTTCGCGGAAGGCACGGAAGGCGGCTTCGTGCTCGGTTCCGGCGACCAGTTGCTCGGCCAGCTCGTGCTCGGGAGCGAGCACGAAGAACGTCGCCCCGTACAGAGTGTCCGGGCGGGTGGTAAAGATCCGCACAGTCTGTCCGGTTTCGGAAATGATGAAATCGACGTAGGCCCCCTCGGAGCGGCCGATCCAGTTCCGCTGCATGGTGAGGACCTTGTCGCTCCAGCGGCCCTCCAGGGGCGCCATATCGTCCAGCAGGGCCTGGGCGTACTCGGTGATCCTGAAGAACCACTGGGTCAACTCGCGCTTCTCGACCAGTGCGCCGCAGCGCTCGCAATGACCGTTGATGACCTGCTCGTTTGCCAGCACGGTCTGATCATTGGGGCACCAGTTCACCGGCGAGGCCTTGCGGTAGGCCAGGCCGCGCTCGTACAGGCGCAGGAAGATCCACTGGGTCCAGCGGTAGTAGTCCGGATCGCAGGTGTTGAAGGTGCGCGACCAGTCAAACGAGACGCCCAGCCGCTGGAAGGTGGCACGCTGTGTGTCGATGTTCTGGTACGTCCAGGTCTTGGGGTGGATGCCACGGCTGATGGCGGCGTTTTCGGCCGGCAGGCCGAAGGCGTCCCAGCCGATCGGATGCAGCACGTTGTAGCCCTGCATGCGCTTGAGGCGGGCAATCACGTCGCCCCCCGAGAACGCCTCCAGATGGCCCATGTGCAGGTCACCCGAAGGGTATGGGAACATGTCGAGCGCGTAGAATCGGGCGCGCTCAGTGTCGTTCTCGTCAGCCCGGTAGAGCGCCCGCTCCTCCCAGGCCGCCGTCCATTTCGGCTCAACCTGCTGCGGGTCGTAACGCTCGGGATCCACGGTCTTGCCCACCTTCTCAGGACTCGGACGAAAAAAAATTCTGGAGCGCGGCGATCAGGACCGGCATCGCCACGCCGCAAGCATAACAGCAGGCCAGCGGTGGTTCGGGAGGCGCCGCGCAAGCGGACAGGTCAGCCGATCCGGGCTGTGACCGACTTGATCCCTTTGATTGCCCTCTGGACAGGAGGCCACGTCAGGTGCAATGTTCCCCGCCATATCGTCGAAGTCGTACGAGCCGGACGTAGATCGCTTCGGGTGGCAAGCGGGCAGCGTCCTTGAACGGAACGCCATCCAGAGGGGAGGCATTCGTGGTAACAGCACGCAATCAGGTGGGAGGCCAGAGTCCCTACCGGACAGTCCGGAACTGGCAGCCGCCTCGCTCGTACGAACCACCATTCCGTCCCGTCCCGGCAACCCCAGCCGACAGCGAGGAACTCGAGGTGCTACTGCGCACCACCGAGGTCGCGCGGCGGCTGCAGGTGAGCGCACGGACCGTGCTCGCCTGGGCCCAGGCGGGCAAGCTGCCGAGCATCCTGACTCCGGGGGGCCACCGCCGTTACCCGGCGCAAGGCGTGGAGCAGGTGCTCGCGACCATGACCGCGGCTGGTGAGCCGCGCGTCGACGACTGACAACCAGCAACGAGCAACGCTGATAACGCAGTGCTGATAACGCAGTTCTGCCGGCCGCTGGGAGCGTGCATGCGCGGATCGGTGCACGCTCCCAGCCTTCCGGCGGAATTGACCCCGTCGAGGGTCTGATGCGTGAATGTCGGTGAGATGACAACCGCAGCAGAAGGGCAAGCAACGACAGTGAGCCTTCCCAGGACCGCGGCCTGGGTCTGGCACGCGGAACCACGGTCGATCTTCGGCCTTGACGCCGTCTTCGTGCGCTGCGCGAACGGCACCAGCACCACCAGTACCAGCGGCGACGGCTTCGACTTCGCTGACAACTACCGCCGCTGGCAGGACACCCGCGGCCCGGCGGTGGTCCCGTGGACCTGGTTCGGCCCCCCCGCCAGCTCCGACGGGACCGCCGCCGCCGATCTGCTCTGCCAGGTCGCCGGAGAGCAACCGCTGTACGTGGTCGAGATCGGCTTCAAGGCACCCGCCGAGGAGGTCGTCGCCTTCGCCAAGCGCATGCGCGAGCGCCAGCCGGCCGCGCTGCTCGGCTTCTCGACCTACCCCACCAGGGCCGAGGCCACCGCCAACGGGGTCCCTTGGGACGCCTGCGTGGCAGTGTTCGACCTCGGCCTGCCGCAGGTCTACACCGCCAAGCAGCGCTCGGAGCTGCTACGGCCGGACAGCCCGGTGGTCGCCGACATGGCGGGCAAGCCAATCCACGTGGTGGTCTGCCCGGACAGCGACCCTGACTGGCTCGAAAGCGCCCGGGCGGGGATCGCGCGCCATGCGGGCGTCTCGGCCTGGGCGGTGGACCAGGCAAGCTTCACCACCTGGCGGCGCCACCTCAGCGGCTTGGCCGAGGAACGCCCGGCGGCCAAGCATCCCGCACGACCGGGACCAGCGACAACGGCCGAGCTGCCGGCTGCGGGCGCGATACCGCCGCCTGCGGCGCCCGCAATGCTCGCTGCCGCTCCGCCGCCTGCCGAACCGCCTGCTGCGCGGCGTCCAGAGGCCCTCGAACCAGGCGAGCAGGCGCTGCTCGCCAACCGCATCATCGCGATCGTCCAAGCGCACCTGGACGGCGGCGGGGCGCTGGGCGATGACCAGCTCCTCACCGAAGTGGAGCGCGCCCTTGGCGACGCTACCGCTGGTCAGTGACCTCGCTGCCGCGGTTATCCACAGATCGCGGCGAACATCTTGATCGGCCTGCGCGCCGGTGCTCTTATTACCCCGGGGTAACCAGAACCACGACAGGGGCAATCTCGCCCGGGACCTAAGGAAGGACCCGGAGGAGGCGATCATGCAGGCATCCGCAGCGACCGAGCGAGCCGCCATCGACGCCGAGGTCAGCGGCAAGACGCTCGGCGACCTCCTGCTCCGCAACGCCGAGACCTACGGCGAGCAGCCGGCGCTCTCCTGGAAGGCGGACGGCGACTGGCAGCACCTGACCTGGCGCGCCTACCGCGAGCGCGTCGCCGAGGCCGCCATGGGCCTGGAGGCGCTCGGGGTCGGGCGCGGCGACTTCGTGGCGATCATGGTCCGCAACCGGCCCGAGCACCTGATCGCCGACCTGGCCGCGCTGCACCTCGGCGCCACCCCGGTGTCGCTGTACAACACTCTCGCCCCCGAGCAGATCGCCTACATTGCCGGCCACTGCGAGGCCAAGGTGGCGGTCATCGACTGTCGCCAGTTCATGGAGCGCTGGGAGAAGGTCAAGGACGATCTGCCCGCCCTGCGCCACGCGGTGCTGGTCGAGGACGCCGCCGATTTCGCCGGCTACGACTGGGCGCAGCCCTGGGACCAGTTGCTGGAGGGCGGGCGTGCCGCGCTCGCCGCCGGAGACGGCCGCGAACGCTTCGACGCTGCCTGGCGGCAGGCCCAGCCGGACGACCTGGCCACGGTGATGTACACCTCGGGCACCACCGGACCGCCCAAGGGCGTCATGACGACGCATTACAACGCGCTGTGGACCGCGGCGGCGGTCGAGCGCTGGACAGCAGGCTCGAAGCGGGCCTCATGGGGCCCTGGCTCGACCTACCTGTCCTACCTGCCGCTGGCACACAGCCTGGAACGGCTGAGCGGGCACTACGCCGCCCTGTGGCGGGCGGAGTCGGTGTGGTTCTGCCCGGAGGTGCTCAGGGTGGTCGAGTACCTGCCGCAGGTCCGGCCCTCCACCTTCGTGGCAGTCCCGCGCCTGTGGGAGAAGGCGCAGGCCGGCATCGCCGCGGTGCTGGCCGCCGAGCCGAACCCGCGCCGCCGCCGCATCGCCGAGCAGGCGATCGCGACCGGCCGGCAGGCGGCGCGACTGGCCCAGGCGGGCAAGCCGGTCCCCCCCGGGCTGCGCCTGCGCCGCGCCCTGTTCGACCGGCTGGTGTTCAGCAAGATCCGCCACCGGCTCGGCCTGGACCGCTGCCTGGTGGCGTTCAGCGGCGCCGCCCCGCTCGCCGAGGACGTGATGGAGTTCTTCCTGGCCATCGGCGTGCCGCTGCGCGAGGGCTACGGCCTGACCGAGTCGACCGCGCCGGCCAGCCTCAACCTGCCCGAGCGGGTCAAGGTCGGCACGGTGGGGCCGGCGCTCCCCGGGGTCGAGCTGCGCGTCGCCGACGACGGCGAGCTGCTGATCCGCGGCGGCAACGTCGCCAAGGGCTACTACAAGGACCCCGAGCAGACCGCCGCGACCTTCGACCCGGACGGCTGGCTGCACTCCGGCGACGTCGCCGAGGTGGACGAGGACGGCTTCATCCGCATCGTCGACCGCAAGAAGGAGCTGCTGATCACCGCCGGCGGCGACAACGTCTCGCCCTCAAATCTCGAAAATCTGCTGAAGGCGCACCCGCTGATCGCCCAGGCGTGCGCGGTCGGCGACCGCAAGCCCTACATCGCCGCGCTGATCGTGCTGGACGGCGAGGTCGCCCCCGCCTGGGCAGCCCAGCACGGCATCCCCTTCCAGAGGAGCAGCTCAAGCGCTTCACCGTCCTGCCGGCCGAGTGGACCGTCGACTCCGAGGAGCTGACCCCCACCCTCAAGCTCAAACGCCGCGTGATTCACAAGAAGTACGCCGCGGAGATCCAGGCGCTGTACCAGTAGGGCCTCGGTGCAGACCCCAGGGCTCAGAAGAGATGGCTGGTCCTGGACTCCGTGTCTTTGGCGATGCCTTCGGCGACGGCGTCGGCGACGCTGCGGGCCTCCCATTTGAGGGCGGGCGGGAGGCGCAGCTCGAAGCGGGCGCCCGCGTCGGGCCTAGTCGGCTCGACCAGCAGCAGGTCGCCGCCTTCGGCGCGGGCGAGGCGCCTGGCGATGTACAGGCCCAGCCCGACCCCGCCGGCACGGCGGACGGCATTGGCGTCGAGCTTGCCGAAGCGGTCGAAGATGCGCTCGCGCTCGGCGGTGGGCACCCCCGGGCCGCCGTCCTCGACCGCGAGGACCACGAGGCTCCCGTCGCGCAGCGCGTCGACCCAGACCGGCACCCCGGCGGGTGCATACTTGGCCGCGTTGTCGAGCAGGTTGCTGACCGCCTGCAGGACTGCCTCGGGGGCGGCATGCACCGGCAGGTCATCCTCGATGTCCAGCTCGATCACGCGGCCGGGGTAGCGTGCCCGGGCCGCCACGACCGCCTCGTGTGCCAGCTCGCCGGCATCGACCGGCGGATGCCGGTTCGGCAGCGGCTCGCCTGACGCCTGGACCTGGGCGGCGAGCAGCAGCTGCTCGATCAGTTCCTTGAGCCGTTCCCCTTGGCGGGCGGCCATGTCGAGCAGCTCGCGTCGCTGCTCGTCGCTGAGCAGCTCCTCGCGTCTCTCCAGCGTCAACAGCGCCCCCAGCACCCCGGCAAGGGGCGTACGCAGCTCGTGAGAGACGCTGGCGAGCAGGTTGTCCTTGAGCTGGTCACCCTCCAGCAGGCGCTGCACCACGTCCTGCTCAGCCTCGACAAGACGGGCTTTCTCCGCCGCGACCCTCCGGGCCTCCCCGGCAGCCACCTCCGCCACAGCGCGGTTGGCGTGCGCATCCGCCGCCGCCTTGTAGGCGAGGTAGACCCCGACCATTGGCAGCGACAGCAGCAGGACCGTTACGGCGCCGTGTTCAGCGAGGATGACCGCAATTGGTGCCATCGCAACCAAGATCGCCTCGGGAAGCGCAACGAGGCTGATCTTGTCCAAGACCTGAGGAACGAGCGGCCCACCTTGGCCGAGTGCGATGACCGTTCTGACCAGCACCCTGTTGGTCACGAAGAACATCAGACCCGCAAGGACCAAGGCCGCCAAGCCGCGGATCGAGAGCTGCCAATCGGCCCCGCCCACACGCTCAAGGACTCTACCGGCCGCGGCGAGGACGAGGACGTACTGGGCAGCATTGAAAAGCACTCGCACGAACGGCTTGCGCCGCAACAGATCGGTGATGATGGAACAGGCGGCCAAGACGAGTGCGGCGGGCCCGAGCCCCCATCCAAGAAGCAGGGCAAGGGTGAACGTGGCGGAGGTGGTGAACTCCTCGAGCTCCCCACGTCGCAAGATGAAAATCGGGCGGATCTCGGTCACGGCGAGAAACAGGGCGAGCAGCCAAAACGAGGCAGGCGCGCGCTGCACGCCGACGACGCCGCCCCGGGCGGCGAGCAGAGACACAACCAGTGCGCCAGCCCCGATGACGGCAACTACGTAGCAGTGGAACGACCAGCGGTGGGTACCGGTCATTGCCCTCAAGCTCGCGAGTCTGGACAGCGGGACCGATAGCACACCACTTCGCCCCGGCTCTTGTCGAGTCCGGGGCGAAGCGAGCTGTCATGATCGATCCACTACCACTTCTGGGGAGCGCCCAGCGCGACAGCAAGAGCGCCGAAAGTGGCGAGCAACAGGGCGATACGGATGTATCGGCGCTTGAGGAAAGCCACGACCCTTCACCTCCTCATCGTGATGCACGTGCGACCGGGGACCGGGCTGAAGTCGCGACCCGACATTGCTTGGTGAGGAGGATCCGCAGTCCCCCCGGTACAGCCAGATTATACCAAACAGTACAAGCGCCTTCTTTGACCTCCGGTGCCAAACTCGATTAAGACACTTGAAGCACCTTCACCGCTTCTCCATCCGCCAAATTCCGTACATATACCCTACAGCATAGGAACTAGAAATGGTCGCCTAGGTGGATTTTGACCCGGTGCATCCTTTGCTGAAGGCTGATGCCTCCGGTCCAGCGCACCGCTACAGGTGCACAACCCCATCGAGGAGGCAGCGTGAAGCTGCGCGCATCCCGCTTGTTCCGCACGACCCTTGCCGCCGGGGTCGTCGCGATGCTGGCGGTCGCGATGACAGCGTCGGTCGCAACAGCATCCAAGGCACCCAGCCAGGTCTCGCTCCATGGGAGCGTCCCGAAATGGGCTTCGTCAGGCCACCGGCTCGGCCGCGCGGCCGCCACCGGGGCTGTCGAGTTCAAAGTCCTGCTCAAGCTGCGTGGCCGCAGCGCCGCGGACGCCGCGGTGTCAGCACTGTCGACCCCGTCAAGCTCCAGCTACCACCACTATTTGACGCCTGCACAGTTCCGTGCCGCCTACGCGCCCTCCTCGGCCGCGGTCGCCGCGGTGTCGGCGTGGTTGCGCTCGCGGGGCTTCCGCATCTCCTACACTCCGCCCAGCGGCATGTACGTCGAGGTGACCGGCACGGTGGCGCAGGCTGAGGCGGCTTTCGGCACGACCCTGCAGAACTACAGCTACAAGGGCAAGACCCTGCGGGCTAATACCACCGAGCTGCAGATCCCGTCCGCGTTGGCCGCTGTGGTCAGCGGCGTGGTGGACCTCGACGACTCCATGGTGCTGACGCACCCCACGGCGAAGCTCCCTGGCCCCCCGTCAGGCAACCGTTACGGGGTCCAGCCCTGCTCGACCTACTACGCGCAGAAGGTCGCCACGACCAAGCCAGCAGCCTACGGTCAACACCAACCATATGCAGTATGCGGATACGTCCCTTCGCAGTACCAATCGGCGTACGGCATCGACAACCAGATCGCCCAGGGCTTCGACGGCAGCGGCCAGACAGTGGCGATCACCGACGCCTACGCCGCCCCGACGATCCTGCAGGACGCCAACACCTACTCCGCCCGCCACGGGCTGCCGCGCTTCAAGGCAGGCCAGTTCCGCCAGATCACCCCATCGACCTACAACCTCGTCAACGCCTGCGACCCGCAGGGCTGGTACGGCGAGGAGACCCTCGACGTCGAGGCGGTGCACGGCATCGCCCCGGGCGCCAAGGTCCTCTACGTCGCCGGCAAGAACTGCGCCGGCGGCCTCGACCGGGCCTGGGCCGACGTGATCGACCGGCACCTGGCCAGCATCGTCACCAACTCCTGGAGCTCGGGTGTCGGTGAGCTGCTGCCGCGACAGGACATCCTGTTCTTCGACCAGTTCGCCCTCGAAGCCGCACTCACCGGCGTCGGCGTGTACTTCTCCAGCGGCGACAGCGGCGACGACAGCACCTCGGTCGGCTCGCGGCAGGTGGAGCTTCCCGCCTCTGACCCCTATGTCATCGGCGTCGGCGGCACCAGCGTCGCCATCGACCGGAACGGCAAGCGCCTGTTCGAGACCGGCTGGGGCAACAGCTACTCGACCCTGACCGACGGCGCCTGGGACCCGGCGCCGCCCGGCAACTACAGCTCCGGCGGTGGCGGCGGCACCAGCCAGGTCTTCACCCAGCCGTTCTACCAGAAGGGCGTGGTGCCCGACTCGATCGCCAAGTACTTCGGCCCGCCACGGGCACGCGCGGTCCCCGACGTCGCCCTGCCCGGCGACCCCAACACCGGCTTCCTGGTGGGCGAGACCCAGGTATTCGCCGAGGGCACCCACTACGCCGAGTACCGCATCGGCGGCACCAGCCTGTCGTCGCCGCTGTTCGCCGCCGTCATGGCGATCGCCGACCAGCGGGCGGGCTTCGCCCACGGGTTCGCCAACCCCGCCCTCTACGCCCTCGCCGGCACCAGCGCCTTCCACGACGTCGCCAGCCCTGCCCACCCGCTGGCGCAGGTCCGCACCGACTACGCCAACTTCGTGGACAACTCCGCAGGCTTCCTGTTCCGCCTGCAGACCCTTAACACCACCGGCAGCATCTCCACCCGCCGCGGCTACGACGACGTGACCGGCGTGGGCACCCCCAACGGCGCAACCTTCTTCAACCGTCTCTCCTGACCTCCCCCATCCAGCCGTCGAGTGTGAGGGGTGCGCCCGCGGGCGCACCCCTCCACGTTCGCGGCACAGTCCGTGGCACAGTCCGTGCACGTTCGCGCATGCAAGCGGCGCGGCTGTCGCGGACGTGATAAAGAATCGACTCCATGTCGTTCTACGCCGACCTCCACATCCACTCGAGATTCTCAAGGGCGACCAGCCGGGATCTCGACCTCCAACAACTCGCCTGGTGGGGCCGCCGAAAAGGCATCGGGATCCTCGGCACCGGGGATTTCACCCACCCCGCCTGGATCGAGGAGCTGCGCGCCAACCTGGTGCCGGCCGAGCCGGGCCTGTTCCGGCTGCGGCCAGAGCTGGAGCAGACCGTCGACCGGTCCCTGCCACCGTCGTGCCGTGGGCCGGTCCGCTTCATGCTGTCGGTGGAGATCTCCACCATCTACAAGCGTGCCGAACGCACCCGCAAGGTTCACCACCTGGTATACGTGCCGGACTTCGACGCGGCCGCCGAGTTCAGCCGCCGCCTTGGGCGCATCGGCAACCTCGCCTCCGATGGGCGGCCGATCCTCGGGCTTGACTCACGCGACCTGCTGGAGATCACGCTGGAGAGCGGCGCGGGCGCCTACCTGGTGCCGGCGCACGTGTGGACGCCGTGGTTCGCGGTGCTCGGCTCCAAGTCGGGCTTTGACGCGATCGAGGACTGCTACGCCGACCTCGCCGACCATATTTTCGCGCTGGAGACCGGGCTGTCGTCCGACCCGGCGATGAACTGGCGCGTCTCCTCGCTCGACCGCTACCGGCTGGTGAGCAACTCCGACGCGCACTCCCCTCCGGCGCTCGGCCGGGAGGCGTCGGTGTTCGACACCGAACTGGACTACTTCGCGCTGCGGCGTGCGCTGGAGACCGGCGAGGGCTACCGCGGCACCGTCGAGTTCTTCCCCGAGGAGGGCAAGTACCACCTCGACGGCCACCGCAAGTGCGGCGTGCGCCTGGAGCCGCCCGAGACGCAGCGCCTCAAGGAGCGCTGCCCGGAATGCAACAAGCCGCTCACCGTCGGGGTCCTGAGCCGGGTCGAGGTGCTCGCCGACCGGCCCGAGGGCGCCCGGCCGGAGGGTGCGGCCGGCTTCCGTTGCCTGGTGCCGCTGCCCGAGATCCTCGGCGAGCTGCTCGGCGTGGGCGCCAGGAGCAAGGCGGTGACCCAGCAGTGGGAGACCCTGACCGAGCGGCTCGGCCCAGAGCTGCCGATCCTGGAGACGCTGCCGCTGGACGAGATCTGCCGCGCCTCCGCTTCGCTGCCCCTGCCCCTACTCGGCGAGGCGATCGAGCGGCTCCGCCGCGGCGAGGTCGTCCGCGACGCTGGCTACGACGGCGAGTACGGCGTGATCCGCGTGTTCCGCCCGGAGGAGCTGCGCGCTCGCTCTGGCGTAGTGTCGCTGTTCGAGCCGGGCACCCCGGCCCCGGCAGCTCCGTCACGGCGTCAGCGCACCACCAAACGCCGCGCGGACGGCGCCAACGCCGGCGGCAAGACGCAGGTCACAGCCGCGAGCCCGCCCGGCACCCCTGTGGATAACCCGCTCGCGACCCCTCCCGAATTTGCTAGGCTCGCTTCGGGGGGACCCCCACGGGACGGGGGCGTCGCGGCGGGCATTGACGCTGGAACAGACGTCAGCGCACCCCGGGACGGGGGCGGTCCGCTGCTCAGCGCGCTCGACCCGGAGCAGCGTGCGGCTGCGGCGGTCGGTGCGGGGCCGCTGCTGATCATCGCGGGGCCGGGAACCGGGAAGACCCGCACGGTCACCCACCGGATCGCCCACCTGGTCAGCACCGGTGCGGTGCCGCCTGAGCAGTGGCTTGCCATCACCTTCACCCGCCGCGCCGCCGAAGAGCTGCGCGAGCGGCTGCGGGCGCTGATCCCCGACCGCGCCAGGCGCATCCTGGCAACCACCTTCCATGGGCTCGGGCTGCAGCTGCTGCGCGAGGAGCACCAGGCGGCCGGGCTCAGCGAGGACTTCCGGATCGTTGACGAGGCCGAGCGGCTCGCACTGCTGCGGGCAGCACTTGGCTCAGCCGCCTCCGAACGCGAGGCGCGGCGCCTGCTGCCGGCGCTGTCATGGCACAAGCGCGGCACCGCGAACGCGAGCACAACCGCGAGCGCGACCGGCCACCCCGAGCACACCGAGGCCTTCGCCCGCTACGACCAAGCCCTGCGCGAGCGGGACCTGGTCGATCTCGACGATCTCATCGCGCTGCCGGTGCGGCTGCTGGAGGACGACCCCGCGCTGGTCGAGCGCTGCCGGGAGCGCTGGCGCTACGTCGCGGTTGACGAGTACCAGGACATCGACGAGCTGCAGTACCGCCTGCTGCGGCTGCTGGCCCCGGCCGACGGTGACCTCTGCGCGATCGGCGACCCGGACCAGGCGATCTACGGCTTCCGGGGTGCGGACGTTGGCTTCTTCCTGCGCTTCCAGGAAGACTTCCCCGGCGCGACCGTCGTCCAGCTCAGCCGCAACTACCGCTCCAGCGCCGCGATCGTGGCGGGAGCCCTCCAGGCAATCGCGCCCGCGACGCTGGTCCGGGGCCGGGTGCTGGAGGCGATGCGGCGCGAGCCTGCGGCGGGCCCGCCGCGCATCAGCCTCCACCAAGCCGCCACCGAGCGGGGCGAGGCCGACTTCGTGGTCCGGTCGATCGACCAGCTGCTGGGCGGCTCGTCATTCTTCTCGCTGGACTCCGGCCGGGTCGAGCACGGCGGCGAGGCCAGCCTGTCGTTCTCCGACATCGCCGTGCTGTACCGCACCGACGCGCAGACCGCGCCGCTGGTCGAGGCGCTGTCCCGGGCAGGCGTGCCGTTCCAGAAGCGCTCCCACGACCGCCTCGCCGACCGGCCTGGCGTGCCGCCGCTGCTGGCGGTGCTCCGTGACCGGGACGACGATGTCGACGGCACGCGGCGGCCCTGGGGCGGCTTCGGGGAGGCGCCGGTGCTGGCCCGCCTGCAGCAGGCCGCCGAGGCGGCGGCAGTCCCGGACCCGGACCTGGAGGGCGAGGTGCGCGGGGCGCTGGAGCTGCTCGCGCCGTTGGCGGAGCGCTGCGGCACCGATCTGGAGCGCTTCCTCGCGGAGCTGGCGCTCGGCGCCGAGGTGGACACCTGGGACCCGCGCGCTGACCGGATCTCGCTGCTCACCCTCCACGCGGCCAAGGGCCTCGAGTTCGCGGTGGTGTTCCTCACTGGCTGCGAGGACGGCCTGCTGCCGTTGCGCTGGCAGGGCCAGGGCCGGGCTGAAGACGACGCCGAGGAGCGGCGGCTGTTCTTCGTCGGCATGACCCGGGCACGGTCCCACCTGCTGCTCACCCACGCGCGCCAGCGGACCCGCCACGGCACGGTCGCCGAAGCCGCCCCCTCCCCCTACCTCGACGACATCGAGGAGACCCTGCTGGAGCACTACCAGACGGCGGCCAAACGGCCACAGCCGGTGGTGTCAAGCGGCGACCAACTGCAGCTCCTCTAGGCTACTGGCGCGGCCGGCCCGGCGGCGTCATCGAGGTGGTGCTCGCCCACCCCACCGGGATCGTCGAGGTCCTGGAGGGAACCATCCAGTGCTCCGCGACGCCCTCTCCATGGCCGCCGCCGGCGAGCCGCTCACCCCGCACCTCAGCGCCGAACTGCACCGGGTGCGGTAGCGCCCGGACCCTGGGAGCTGGTCAGGCAACCAGATCGGCCGGCGCCGCCGTGCGACGATGTAACGCCGCGGTGGCCATCGGCAGATTCCCCTGTGAAGCTGCTGCCGAGACCGCAGGGACGGAGGCCACGGGATGGACAACCGTTGCGACGAGGATCTGGTCGCCGCCATTGGGGCCCGCGGCGACCCCGACCCCGAAGCGCTCGCCGAGCTGTACCGCCGTCACGTCGACCGGCTGATCGGGTTCGCGGTGCGGCGCCTTGACGACCCCGAAGAGGTCGCTGACCTGGTGGCCGCTGTATTCCTCGAACTGATCCACGCGGCCCGCCGCTTCGACCGGCGGCGTGGCCACGCGCTGCTATGGCTGTACGGCCTCGCCAACAAGCTGCTCGTCGAGGAACGGCGACGCAAGGCCCGTGACGCGCGGGCGGTCGGCCGGCTCACCGGGCGGCGCTGGCTGGAGCCCGACGAGTTCGCCCGGGTCGAGGAGCGGATCGACGCCAGCGCCAAATGGCACACGCTGCGCGCCAGCGCGGAGCGGCTCAGCGTTGCCGAACGGGAGGTGCTCGAGCTGGTGGTCCTCGACGAGTTGACGCCGACCGAGGCTGCTGTAGCGCTCGGTATCCGCCCAGTCGCCGCGCGGGTGCGCCTTGCCCGCGCCCGCAAGAAGCTCCTCCCGCCTTCCACGCTCATCAGTACCAGCCCGACGCTCTCCAGCGAGGTGCCGTCATGACCGCGAGCCAACCTCCGTCCTGCTATCCCGAGCTTGACCGCTTCAAGGCGCGCCTGCTCACCGCTGCCACCGAGTCCCTCATGCAGCACCCTGAGCGGCACCCCGACGAGGCTGCCGACAAGGCTGCCGGCCCCACCCGCATCCGCATCCGCGTGGCGGCCGGGCCCTGGCCCAGGCGGCGCCGCCTGCTGCTGCTCGCCACGGTCGTCTCCGTGGCCACGGCGCTGGTGCTGACGCCGGTCCTCGGCAGCCACCGGCAGCGGTCCGGCCGCCAGGCCAACCCCGGCCGTGGGCAGGTTCTGGGCGGGTCGCCGGCGTTCGCGGCAGAGCGGCTGACCGACGGCAGGATCCGCTTGGAGCTCGACCAGGCCCCGTGGGCGGGACCCGGCGGCTTGACTCGCCTGGAGCACCGACTCCGCGCCGCGGGCGTCCCCTACCGGATCAGGGAATTCCCTGTCTCGCCGACCATGGTGCACCAGATGCTGTTGGCGGAGGAGACCAACGGCGCGATCGACGAGGGCAGCGCGGTGCTGATCGACCCCACCGCCCGACCCGCCCAGCTCGTCCTCGAGGTCGGCCGAGCCGCCAAGCCAGGCGAGCACTACGAGTCGGCCACCGACGCCTTTGCCCCCGGTGAGCGGCTGGCGGGGCTGCCATGCGTCGCCGGCGCCCCGATGGACAGCGCCACCCTGCAGCGCTACGCCACCCGGCTCGGCCTCCGCGTCCATTGGGTGCTCCTGCCAGCCCAGAACGGCGGCATCCCGACCGACCCGGCGCCGCAGCGCCCCGAGGGTCTGGTGAATGGGGCGTTCATGGACGACGACCACACCGTTCGGGTCGAGGTCGACGGCCCAGGGGGCTACACCTGGCCGCTGTACTACGGCCATGGCTGGGGTGGCTACAAATGCGACGCCGCCACCATCGCCCGCTGGCGCTGAAGCGGGAACACAACCACCAGGCAAGCCACTATTCAAGTCAAGCGGATGGCCGCCCCGAAAGGTGCGGCCATCCGTGCTTGAACCAGTCGGCACTCCTCTAGCCTAGAGCGTGTTTCTCGGATCGCCGGTCTCGGTGCTCGCGGCGGACCTGCACGCAGGCCCGATTCATCGGGGGCGCCGCGCAGGCCCCCGGACCCTAGCGCCGGGGCGGGGGGTTGGTGCGGGTCATCTCCTCGGCACGGGCGAGCGCCTCGGCCAGCAGCGGGACGTCCCACTGGGCGCGCTCGGCGTCGGTGGTGGCCGGATCGACCTCCCACAGCACCCAGCGGCCACCATCCGGCCGGTACTGGGTCCCGAATTTCTGCGGGCGGCCGTTCATCATCAGCCAGCGGTCATAGGCCGCCGCAGCCAGCCAGCGCGCCTTGTGGACACCCAACTCGGCGCTGCGGCTGGCCAGTTCGTGCGCACGCAGGTAGTGCGCTGGCTTGGTGCCATGCTGGAACACCATGGCCGCGTGATAGAAATCCTCGGGGTCCTGCAACCCCCCAGCGGCGATCAGAGCCTCGACCTGATGCCGCCGACGGTCGTCGCGGGCACGCACGTCAGGCCGGAGACCGCCGTCCCGGTCTGCCTGATCCTGTTCGAATAGTGCCCGCAGTTGCTGATTCATCCTCCCCCCTCACCCACGCGGGCCGTACCTGCACCACGACGTTTCCCCCGTGCACGAAGATACCGCGTTTTCCCGACAAGTGCGCTTAGGCAAGCCGAAGTTCGAGCGCACCCGCAGGTCGAACCCCGGCCTGGGGCCGGCCTGCCGCGCGGTGGATCGGCAGGCCGGCCCCAGCGAGAGGGCGTGCGGTTGGTGGTTAGCGGTTGGTGGTTAGTGGATCTCGACGTTGGTGAAGATGTCGGTTTCGCCGATGCCGGTGGTGGCGATGGCGTCGTTGCGGCCGTCGGTCCAGACGGGGTACACGGCCTTGCTGGAGACCGCCAGGCCGTTGTAGTCGCCGATGAACGCGCCCGAGGTGAAGAACCCGAGGTCCGGGTTCCACGACACCGTGCTGATCCGGGCGGTGCTCCAGGAGGTCCCCCCGTTGGTCGAGACCGCCTGCCAGGTGTCGATGTTGCGATTGGCCGGGTCGCGCCGCCGGTCGAACCAGATCGCGTACACCGTGCCCGAGTTGTCGGTGGCGGCCCACGGGAAGAACTGGTCGTTGGGTGCGGCAGCGCCGCCAGCGGCACTCAGCACCTTGGCGTTGCTCCAGTGCAGCCCGCCGTCGCTGGAGGTCTGGTAGTCGATGTCGGTGCCGGAGGTCGCGTCGTTGAGGTCGTTTTGGTAGACGTACACCAGGCCGCCGGTCTTGGGGTTGTAGGACAGCGACTCGGTGTTCGGCGCGCGGAACGCCGTCGGCGGCAGGAGGTCGGCCGGGTCGGGGTTGTCCTGGAACTGGCCGGGCTTGGTGACCTGCACCGGGCTGGCCAGGAAGCTGGCGCCGCCGTCGGTCGACTTCTGGAAGCGGAAGCCGTGGTCGAGCGCGGTGTTGCACTCCTCCAGGCTGTAGGCGACGTCGAGGGCGCCGTTCTTTTCCACCTGCGGGGTGCCGAACTGGTCAGCGGACTCGCCGAGCCCACCCGAGCCAGGCGCGTCCGGGACCACCGCGGTGTGCTGGAACACCGCCAGCAGGGGGTTGGTGGTCGGGATCGAGTCGGTGTAGGAGAGCTGGATCGGGCAGAAGTCGCTGGTGCCGTCCGCCAGCAGGTGGAACTTGGTGTAGGTGACGTAGAGGCGGCCGTAGTGCGGGCTGGTCGGGGTGTTGTCGACCGCGATCAGTTCCTTGTCGTTGAAGATGGTGTCGTCGACCGTGCCGGTGGCGTAGTCGAAGTTGGTGGCCGCACGGGCAGCCTGACGGCCGGGGGTCCAGGTCTTGCCGTTGTCCACCGACTTGTAGACCTGCACCTCGGAGAACGGCAGCGCGCGGAAGAAGCACAGCTGCGCGATGTAGAAGGCCTTGTCGCGGACGCTGTAGGCGACCGCGGGATCCCCACCTGTGCAAAAGTCTCGGGTGCCGCCGAACTCCGGCACGACCCGGATGGTCGCCCAGGTCTTCCCACCGTTGGCGGTCCGCATCACCGCCACGCCCCCGCTGACGTAGTCGTTGGACGCCGCCACCGCGACCAGCGGGTTGGCGAGGCTGGCGGCGACTGAGGTCTCGTTCTGCGGCAGCGGCGGGTTCGAGTCGTCGTTCATCTGCACGTTGTGCAGACCCGAACTGCTGGCCGCCACGACGCTGGCGTGCTTGGCCCGCGCAGCTACCGCCTCCGGCGAGGCCATCGCGCGGACCCCGGCGGAGATGCCGCCGGAGAAGCGCTGGGTGTGCAGCAACCAGCGTGGCGTCGCGGTGGCCGCCCCGGCTGGTGTGCCGATCGGCGCCACCGTCGCCAGGAGTGCGGCGAGGGTGGCGATGGCGAGCAGGACGCATCGCGCTCTTCTCACGCGTTGCTCCTTTCAAGGAGGGAACCCTGCCCTATCAGTGACACTCTCAGCCTTCTACGGTGTCAATCCGCTATGTGCCGTGATATCCAACTGTTCACCCTGGTTCTCTTCGGTCCAGCGGTCGGGGCCACGACGATTTGCGGGATAAAACCCGTAGGGACCGCCCACATTGACGGTCCTTACGGGTTCCTGGCTTCTGGTCACTGGCTGGCAATGGCGGCGAGCATGTTGAGCTTGGCGGCGCGGCGGGCGGGGGCGATGGCGGCGACGATCCCGGCGACGGCGGCACCGATGACGTAGACGAGCAGCTGGGTGCCTGGGACGGCTACGGTTGCGGCGCCGTTGCTGCCGGTGAGGGCAGCGGCGAGGGCGCTGCCGAGGCCGACGCCGAGGGCGATACCAAGAAGGGCGCCGAGGACCGCGATGATCATGGCCTCGCCGGCGATCATGGCGCCGAGCTGGGCGCGGCGCATGCCGATGGCGCGCAGCAGGCCGAGCTCGCGGGTGCGCTCGACCACCGACAGGGCGAGGGTGTTGACGATGCCCAGCAGGGCGATCACCACCGCGAGCGCCAGCAGGGCGACGAGCAGGTTGAGGATCTGGTCGAGGGTGGCGCCGGTGGACTGCTTGAAGCCGGCTTGGTCGAGGACCTTGGCGCCCGGGTAGGGGCCGAGCAGACCGGTGATGCGGGTCTGCAGGGTGCTGACCGGGGTCGCAGCTGCCGCCTTGACCATCAGCAGGGTGTCGACCCGCTGACCGGTGGCCTGGTCGTAGGTGTCGAGGCTGATCAGGTAGTCGCCGAAGGAGCCCTTGTTGGCGAAGGTGCCGACGACCCGCAGGGTGCCCGACCCCTTGGTCTTGTCGAGCTTGACGGGCACGGCGCTGCCGACGGCCCAGTGGTGGGCCGTGGCGGCGGTGGTGGAGACCAGCAGGTTGCCGCTGGCCTGACTGAGCGCTGCCACGCTGCCGGTCCGGACCTTGAGGTCGGCGAGCTGCCCGACGGTAGCGGGGTCGACGCCGTCGACCTTCTGGAACGAGGCGCCAGCGATGCTCGCCTCGGTCTCGCGCACCTCGCTGACGGCGGCGACGCCGGGCTGGGTGGCGATCGAGCGCGCCAGCGCCGGGTCGAGGCCGCTGTCGGGGTCGGCAGGCTGGACGTAGAGGTCGGCGAGGGTGCCCTGGTCGATCGCCTGGTCGGCGGCCTGCTTGAGGGAGGCGTCGAGCACCGCGGAGGCGGCCACCAGGGCGAGGCCGACCATGAGCGCGGCGGCGGTGGCGGCGGTGCGCTTGGGGTTGCGCATGGCATTGTCGCGGGCGAGCGCCCCGGTGCGGCCGGGCAGGCGGCGCAGCGGCGCGCCGATCGCCCCGGCCAGCGGCTTGGCGAACAGCGGGCTGAGCACGGTCACGCCGATGAAGGCGGCGAGCGCGCCGCCGCCGACCAGCAGGGCACCGCCGTGGGCGAACAGCCCGGTGAGCAGCGCGCTGGTCCCGGCGACCAGCACGGCAGCTCCGGTGACCAGGCGCCGGCTGGAGAAGGCCCGCTGGACGGGCGTGGTCTCGCGTAGCGCGGCGATCGGGGCGATGACGGTGGCTTTGCGGGCGGGTGCGAAGGCGGCGACGAGGGTGACCATCACGCCGGTGCCGACCGCGAGCGCGGCGTAGCCGAGCGGCAGTTCCAGGCCGCTGGTGGGCAGGTTGATGCCGGCGCTGCCGAGGAGGGTTTGCAGGCCGCTGGCCGCCAGCACCCCGAGGCCGAGGCCTGCCAGGGAGGCGAGCAGGCCGACCACGGCGGCCTCGACCAGCACCGAGCGGAGCACCTGGCGGCGGCTCGCGCCGAGCGCGCGCAGCAGCGCCAGCTCACGGGTGCGCTGCGCCACCAGGATCGAGAAGGTGTTCCAGATGATGAAGGCGCCGACGAACAGCGAGATCAGCGCGAAGGCGAGCAGGGCGTTGGTGAGGAAGCTGATCTTGCCGCGGAGGTCGGAGGCCTGGGCGGAGGAGGCCGAGGCGGCGGTGACGGCCTCGAATCCGCTGGGCAGCCCGCCTGCGACGCGGCTGCGCAGGGTGTCAGGGGCGACGCCGGCGGCGGCCTTGAGGTCGATCTGGTCGAAGCTGCCGTGCCGGCCGTACAGCTGCTGGGCGGTGGCGGTGTCGAAGGCCACCATGCTGACCACCCCGGGGCCGTCAGCCTGGCCGAAGCCGACGATGCCGCTGACGGTGAAGGGTCGGGCGGCGCCGCCAGCCACCACGCGGATCTGGTCGCCGATGTGGAGACCCTGCTTGCTCGCAGTGGTCGCGTCGATGGCGACCTCACTGGACTTGGCCGGGGCCTTGCCCTGCCGCACCGGGTAGACGGTGGCGAGGGCTTGGTCCGCCGGGTAGTTCACGGCGAAGCCGGAGCGGCCGCCGATGACCTTGCCGTCGGTGCCGACGATCCCGGCGCGGTCGGAGATGGCTCCCTCAGCCGCGGCGACGCCAGCGACCGAGCGCACCTGGCTGACCAGGCTCGCTGGGACTGCTGAGTGAGCGAGCGACTGGCTGCCGCTACGGGCGCTGTTGCCGCCGTTACTGCTGTTGTTGCTGTTGCTGCTGGAGGCGACCGGGCGGACGATCACGTCGGTGCCGGCGCTGGCGGAGGCGAACATGTTGTCGATGCCGTGGTGAATGGTGGCGGTCAGGATGAAGGTGCCGGCCATGAAGCCCACGCCGAGCGCGATCGCGCAGGCAGTGAGGGCCAGGCGCACACGGTGGGCAAGCAGGCCCTTGAGGGTGGCGCGGAGCATCGGGATCAGCCTCCCAGCTGCTTCATGAAGTCGAGGACGCGCTCGGGGGTGGGACCGGGCAGGTCGCCGACGACGTGGCCGTCGGCGAGGAAGACGACGTGGTCGGCGTAGCTGGCGGCAACCGGGTCGTGGGTGACCATGACCACCGTCTGGCCGAACTCGCGCACCGAGCGGCGTAGCAGGTCGAGGAGCTCCGCGCTGGCGCGGGAGTCGAGGTTGCCGGTGGGCTCGTCGGCGAAGACGATCTCGGGCTTGCTGACCAGCGCGCGGGCGACCGCGACGCGCTGCTGCTGACCGCCGGACAGCTCGCTGGGCCGGTGCGCGAGCCGGCTGCTCAGGCCGACCGCGCCGATCACAGTGGCGAGCCAGTCCCGGTCGGCGCGGCGCCCGGCGATGTCGAGCGGCAGGGTGATGTTGGCGGCGGCGCTGAGCGCCGGCAGCAGGTTGTAGGCCTGGAACACGAAACCGATGCGGTCGCGGCGGAGCCTGGTGAGGCGCTTCTCGGGAAGCTGGGTGATCTCGGTGTCGCCGATCCAGATCTCGCCACTGCTGACCGCGTCGAGGCCGGCGAGGCAGTGCATCAGGGTGGACTTGCCAGACCCTGACGGGCCCATGACGGCGGTGAAGGTGGCGCGGGGAATGTCGACGGAGACGCTGTCGAGCGCGGTGACCACGTTCGCACCGCTGCCGTAGCGCTTGGTCACGCCGACGGCGCGGGCGGCGGGCGCGGTCGCGGGCGCGGTGATGCGCTCGGTGGCGGTCCCGGCGCTGGTGGCAATGGTGAGCGCCGTCGTGTCGGTCATTGGTGGCCCCTCTCGGAGGTGTGCTGGGTTCCTTCGAGAGGACGCTACGGCCGGCGCCTGCTGGCGTCGTCGGCCGCGCGATCTGGCTTTCGCCTGCATCCGGCGGTCGAGACGGCGGCGGGCTCCACCTCCAGATGGACTCCCGATGACCAGCTAGAGGAGGGCGCGCGCTCAGCCGCCTTGCGGGCGGACCAGGCCGGCCTCGTAGGCGAGGACCACCAACTGCACGCGGTCGCGCAGGCCGAGCTTGGTGAGCAGGTGGTGGACGTGGGTCTTGACGGTTGGTTCGGACACCACCAGCTCGGCGGCGATCTCGCCGTTGGACAGTCCGCGGGCGACCAGCCTGAGCACGGCGACCTCCCGCTCGGTCAGCGACTCCAGCGCCGCCGGCGCGGACCCCTCCGCTTCCCCGGCCCCGGGCAGGCGGTGGGCGAAGCGGTCGAGCAGCCGGCGGGTCACGGCGGGAGCGACCACCGCGTCCCCGGCGGCGACCAGGCGGATCGCGCTGACCAACTCGGTCGCTGGCACGTCCTTGAGCAGGAAGCCGCTGGCGCCGGCGCGCAGCGCCTCCACCACATACTCGTCGAGGTTGAAGGTAGTGAGGATCAGCACCCGCAGGGGATCGGAGCGGGCCAGCTCCCGGGTTGCCTGCACGCCGTCCATCACCGGCATGCGGATATCCATCAGCACCACGTCCGGCTGCAGTCGCCGCGCCAGACGGATCGCGCTCTCGCCGTCCCCGGCCTCCCCCACCACCTCGATGTCCGGCTCGGCCTCCAGGATCATCCGGAACCCCGTCCGCAACAGCGGCTGATCGTCGGCGAGCAGCACCTTGACGGTCATCTGATGGCAACCTCCAGCGGCAGGCGGGCACGGATCTGGTAGCCGCCGCCCGGCCGTGGCCCGGCGGTCAGCTCACCGTCGAACAGGGCTACCCGTTCGCGCATGCCGACCAGGCCATGCCCGGACCCGGACCCGGGCAGCCCGGCGCCGTCCCGGTCCGGGTCCTGGCCCAGCGTGGCGGCGGCGCCGCGCCCGTCGTCGCTGACGGTCAGCTCCAAGTCGTGCTCACCGTAACGCAACACCACCTCGGCGCGGGCGGGCCCGGCATGCTTGAGGGTGTTGGTGAGCGCCTCCTGCACGATCCGAAAGGCGGACAGGTCCGCGGTGGCGCCGAGCGGGCGTTCCGCTCCCTCGACCAGTAGGGTGACCGGCAGGCCGGCGGCGCGCACCTGCTCGACCAGCTCGCCGAGCCGCGCCAGACCCGGCTGCGGCCCGTAACCCTCGCTCTCTTCGCACTCGCCGGGCTCGCCACCGGCGCCACCGGCGCCACCGGCGCCACCGGCGCGCAGCACCCCGAGCAGCTGGCGCATCTCGTCGAGCGCCTCCCGCCCGGTCGTTTCGATCGAGGCGACCACGGCGCGGGCCCGCTCGGTGTCCCGGTCGAGCATTCGCTGCGCCGCCTGCGCCTGCACCACCACCACGCTCAGGTTGTGGGCCACCACGTCATGCAGCTCGCGCGCGATCCGCAGCCGCTCTTCGGCGACGGCCCGGCGCGCCTCCAGCTCCCGCTCCCGCTCCAGCCGCGCGGCCCGGTCCTCCAGGTCGACGAAACGGCCGCGGCGGTCCCGGATGGTGTTGCCCACCAGCCAGGCGACCACAGCAACCACCAGCAGGCTGATCGCGTTGCCCCGGAACGAGGACGGCAACCCGGTCGGCAGCGCCAGCACGAGCAGCGCTACCCCGGCGCCGACGGCGCTGGCGCGCTGCACCCGCCGGCTGCCGTACAGCGCCACGCTGTACGGCGCGACCATCTCCACAAGGAAGTTCGCGCTCGGCTGCACCCGCAGGGCGAACAACCCCGCCTGCAACCCCGCCACCACGACCAGCATCGTCCCCGGCCACCGCCGCCGCACCCACAACGCCGGCGCCAACCCCGCCAGCAGCACCACCCCGAGCCTCGGCAGGTGCGCCCCCCGCCTGGCGTCCCCCATCGCGCTCGCCACCGCCAGCCACCCAAGCCCAGCTGCCAGCAACCCATCCACCACCGGCACCGGCAGCCCCCGCACCCACCCCGGCACCCACCCCGGCACCCGCCAGCCCCGCGCCACCCTCACACCAAACCCCACAAACACCGCACCCGCGCTCCTCGTCGAGCGCCATCATCTCGGAACCGGGCCCGTGGCACCACACCTAGGGTGGTGGAGGCAACACCCGGCGGGGGTGGGGGCCACCCCTTGAGGCCCTACTGGGCGGGGGTCACTGGGCGCAGCATGGGTGCAGCGGACCAAGACCAAGAGGACCAGGGCGATAAGGCCCAGTAGTTGGAGGGGGAAGGGTCATGAGCAACGAGGGATTCAAGCGGAACACGCCGGGCGGGCAGCCGAACGTGCCGCTGGAGGAAATGCCGACGCAGGAGCAGGCGCAGCCGGACCTGGGACAGCAGCCGGAGTGGGCGGCGATGCTGAACCAGGCGATGCCGCAGCCGGCCGGGCAGCGGGTGGTCGAGGTGCGGCCGCCGCGGCGGCGGGTCGGGATGCTCGTGGCTGCTGGCTTCGGGATCGTCGGGCTGGTGGTGGGGGCGGCGCTGATGCGGCCGGCGTTCACCCGCAGCTCGATCAACGCGACCACGGTTGGCGCTGTCGCCACGACTGCGGGCGGGACCGCCCAGGCCCAGGGCTCCGGGCAGGGCGGCGCGTCGGCGCCGGCCGCCAGCAACAGCAACAGCAACGGCAACGTCCAGATCGTGCGTCAGGGCTTCGCGCAACTCCCGGCCGAGGCGGACGGGGGCCAGAAGCTGACCTACGCGGTGGTCCTGCGCAACCCGCGCAGCAACCAGGTCGCCGCGGACGTGCACGCGATCATCAGCTTCACCAGCCGCAACGGCGTGGCGATCGAGCCTGAGGACAAGGACCTGAACGCGCTGCTGCCGGGGCAGACCAGCGCAGTGACCGGCGACGTCGACGGTGCCGGCGTGACCCAGATGAGCGTCCGGGTGGTCGTCACCCGCTGGGCGCCAGCCCAGGGCCTCAGCGGCAGCCTGACCGCCAGCGGCATCAACAGCAACCGGGTCGCCGACGAGCTGACCACCACGGCGAGCGTCCACTCGACGCTGGCGCGGAACCTCAGCGACGTCAAGGTGACCGCGGTCTACTACAACGGCGCTGGGCAGATCATCGGCGGCGACGACGACAGCATCGACTTCCTGCCCGCCAACGGGACGGCTCCCGTGACGATCGACAGCTCCCACGTGCCGATGGGCGTCGCCCGCACCGCGGTCTACGCCAACCCCGACGGCCTCTTCACGGTCCCGGACTCCTCGGACTGAACCCCGCACTCCGAGCCCGGACCAGCCGGGGTCGCGGCGCCCAGCAGCCAGGCGCCGCGGCCCCGGCCTTTTGGCGTCGCATTGGCGTTCGCATTGGCGTCGCCGCTGCGGGTGCGCTCAGCCGCCAGCCGGACCGCCAGCGAGCCAGGCGGCGCCGCGGGCGTAGAGGGTCTCGACCTCTGGGCCGGTGAGGCCGGGCATGTCCGGCTTGACGGCGTAGCCGGCCTCGGCCTGCAGGTAGGCGAGGTGGCGGTAGCCGGAGGGGAAGGCGGCCAGCCGCGCCGCGTCGAGGGCCAGAGTCGCCGCCGGGTCAACCGGGTCGAGGCGGTCCTTCTCGTAGATCGGCTGGCGCAGGACCAGCCCCCAGCGCCCGTCGCGCCGCTCGATGAAGTCGTAGAAGCGGCCGGTGCAGACCACGTCGCAGAGCACACCGTGGACCGGGCCGCGCTGGGAGATGGTCATCTTGGTCTGGGAGAGCGCCCGGTCCCCAGCAACATCGACCGAGCTGCCGCCGAGGAAGTGCAGGATGCTCACCCCGCGCTCCCACCCTTCGCGGCTGACCTTGATGAACTCCTCGAAGGGACCCTGGAACCAGGTGGCCATCATGCGCCCGTCGTCGTGCCAGACGCCGCGGAACCGTTCCCAATCCCCGGCGTCGCGCCACACCACCCAGTTTTCGACCAGCTCGCGGATGAGCTGACGGTCGTGCGCGTGCAGGTCCGTGCTCACGGTCACCTCCTGTGACGGTCCCTGGTGGGGGCCTTCTAGCCTACTGGGGACCCCGGTGAGCGGCGTGGCCGAGGCGCCGTGACATCGCCACGGCGGCGTCGACGGTGACGCGGCCGAGGCCGGGCAGATCGATGGCGCGGACGCGGAAGGACGGCCCGGAGACGGCGATGGCGGCCACGACCTCGCCGTTAGCCTGGCGGACAGGAGCGGCGACGGCGTTGAGGCCCTCCTCGATCTCGTCCTGGATGCAGGCGTATCCCCGGATGCGGGCCTCTTCGAGCTGCTGGCGGAGGCTCGCGGGGTCGGTCACGGTCTGCGGGGTGTAGACCTGCAGCGGCCGCGCCAGCAGCTGGTCCCGCTTGGACGGGGAGAGCCAGGCCAGGAAGACCTTGCCGCTGGCGCTGCAGTGCAGCGGGGTGCGCTGACCGATCCAGTTGCCGCTGACGATCAGGCGGGGGCTTGCAACCTGGTCGACGTAGATCACCTCGTCGTTGGACAGCACGCCGAGGGTGACGCTCTCGCGGGTACGGTCGGCCAGTTCCTCCAGCACCGGGCGGCCGGTGCGGACCAGGTCGAGCCCGGCCATGGCGGTGCCGGCGAGGCGGATGAGCCCGAAGCCGAGCCGGTAGCGGTCGCTCACCGGGTCACGCTCCACCAGGCCGCCGCCGGCGAGGGTGGCCGCCAGGCGCGAGGCGGTCGCCTTGTGGACGCCGAGGCGGCGGCCGAGGTCGGTCACGCCAAGCTCACCGGCCTCCGCGATCAACTCAAGGGCCTGCAATGCGCGAGTGACCGACTGTACGCCGCCACGTACTTCGTCGCTCATAGCGCAACTCTAGCCTGCGATCGGCAATCCTGTCCCAGGTAGGCTTGCTGGTATGGCGATGCGGTACTGGCGAGCGGCAGAGCCGAAGCGCTCCTACGACGTCGTCGTGGTGGGCGGCGGCGGGCACGGCCTCGCGACCGCCTACTACCTGGCGCGCAACCACGACCTCACCGACGTCTGCGTGGTCGAGAAGGGCTGGCTCGGCGGCGGCAACACCGCCCGCAACACCACCATCATCCGCTCGAACTACCTGTGGGACGAGTCCGCCGCCATCTACGAGCACTCCCTCAAGCTGTGGGAGAGGCTGGAGGAGGACCTCGGCCTGGACCTGCGCTTCAGCCAGCGCGGCGTGCTGAACCTGGCCCACGACCTCGGCGAGATGCGCTCGTCGCTGCGGCGGGTGAACGCCAACGCCCTCAACGGCGTCGACGCCGAGTGGCTCACCCCGGCGGAGGTCGCCGCGTTCTGCCCGGTTGTCAACGTCTCTCCGGACGTCCGCTACCCGGTGCTCGGCGCGACCCTGCAGCGGCGCGGCGGGATCGCCCGCCACGACCGGGTCGCCTGGGGCTTCGCCAGCGTCGCCGACCGGCTCGGCGTCGACATCGTCGAGCACTGCGAGGTGACGGGATTCGTCCGCAGCCCTGCCGGGCGGGTGACCGGCGTCGAAACCACCCGTGGGACGATCACCGCCAACAAGGTCGCTGTGGTCGCCGCCGGGCACACCTCGGTGCTGGCGGCGATGGTGGGGCTGCGGCTGCCGCTGCAGTCGCACCCGCTGCAGGCGCTGGTCTCGGTGCTGCTGACGCCGGTGCTGGACTGCGTGGTGATGTCCAACGCGGTCCACGTCTACGTCTCGCAGGCCGACAAGGGCGAGCTGGTCATGGGCGCGGGCATCGACGGCCACAACAGCTACACCCAGCGGGGCGCCTTCCACCTGATCGAGGAGCAGCTCGCCGCCGCGCTGGAGCTGTTCCCGGTGTTCGCTCACGCCAAGCTGCTGCGGACCTGGGGCGGGATCGTGGACGTCTGCCCGGACGCCTCCCCGATCATCGGCCCGACCCCGATCGAGGGCCTGTGGCTGAATTGCGGCTGGGGCACCGGCGGCTTCAAGGCGACCCCGGGCTCCGGATGGGTGTTCGCCGAGACGATCGCCAAGGGCGAGCCGGCACCGCTGGCGCTGCCGTTCGCCCTCGACCGGTTCACCACTGGAGCGTTGATCGACGAGCACGGCGCGGCGGCGGTGGCGCATTGATGGCGGCGCGCTGATGCTGCTGCTCCCCTGCCCGTGGTGTGGGCTCCGTGAGGAGGTCGAGTTCCGCTACGGCGGGCAGGCCGGGATCGCCTACCCGGCCGACCCGGACGCCCTCTCCGACGAGGAATGGGCGGACTACCTCTTCATGCGCGACAACCCGAAAGGGCCGTTCGCGGAGCGCTGGTACCACGTGCACGGCTGCCGCCGCTGGTTCAACCTGGTCCGCGACACCGCCACCAACGAGCTGCTCGCGGAGGGACGCTGACGTGCCCGGACCCGGACCCGGGCGCCGGCTCGCCTCCGGCGGCGCGATCGACCGGACCAGGACGCTGGGCTTCACCTTCGACGGCCGGGAGTATGCGGGGCTGGAGGGCGACACGCTCGCGTCGGCCCTGCTGGCAAATGGCCTCGCCGGCGGGTTCCAATCGCCGCTGCTCGGCCGCCCCCGAGGGGTGATGAGCGCCGGGCCCGAGGAGCCGTGCGCGTTCGTGGAGGTGTCGGCACCGTGGTTCGACCTGCTCGCGCCGGCCACGATGCTGCGGCTGGTCGACGGCCTTGCCGCCATCCCGCGCACCGGCGTCGGGCGGCTGCCGCCACCGGATGCCTCGGCGGTGGCGGCGCGACCGCGCCATGCCCACGTCGAGACGCTGGTCGTCGGCGGCGGGGTCGCGGGGCTGCGGGCCGCGCGGGAGGCCGCGGGGCGCGGCGACCGGGTCCTGCTGTTGGACGAGCGGTCCTGGCTCGGCGGGACCGCCCGCTCCTTCGAGCAGGTGGAGGGGCGGCCGGCCTGGGAGTGGGTCGAGGAGACCGCCGCCGCGCTGCGGAGCGCGCCGGACGTGACGCTGCTCACCGAGGCCACCGCGCTCGGCCTCTACGACGCTGGCTACGCTGTCATCCACGAGCGCTCCCGTCCGGTCGAACATCTCTGGCATGTCCGCGCGAAGCGGGTGGTGCTTGCGACCGGCGCCCACGAGCGGCCGGTCGCGTTCGCCGGCAACGACCGGCCGGGGGTGATGCTGTCCGGGGCGGTGCTCACCTATCTCGACCGGTTCGGGGTGCTCCCGGCGGAGCGGGCGGTGGTTTGGGTCACCAACGACGCTGGCTACGCGACCGCGCGGGCGCTCCGGGCGGCGGGTGCCGAGGTGGTCGCGGTGGTCGACGCCCGGCGCGAAGGCGAGGCCGCCGCCCAGGACCAGGCCCGCGCCGACGGCCTGGAGGTGCTGGCCGGGGCCGTGATCGTCGCCACCGACGCCGCCACCGGCTCCGGGCACGTCAGCGGGGCGTTCGCGGTCGGACCCGACGGGCAGCGGATCCGCCTGGAGGCCGAGCTGCTGGCCGTCTCGGGTGGCTGGAACCCGGTGGTGCAGCTCCACCGGGCGATCGGCGGCGGCCTTCGCTACGACCCCGCCCGCGCCTGCTTCGTACCCGACGGCGGACCCACCTGGCTGTCGGCGACCGGCGCCGCCGCTGGGGAGGTTCCCGCCGCCGAGCCGGTCTGGCACATCGCCGCTGGGGACGGGGACTCCAGCGCCCTCTCCACCTCTCTCTCGGAACACTTCGTCGACCTGCAGCGCGACCAGACGGTCTCCGACGTCGCCGGGGCCCTCGACGCGGGCCTGCGCAGCGTCGAGCACATCAAGCGGGTGACCCACATCGGCACCGCCGCCGACCAGGGCCGCACCTCGGGGACGCTCGCCGCCGAGATCGTCAACCAGCTCCTCGGCGCCGACCCCGGCGCGCAGGGCCCGACGGGAGCCCGGCCGCCGTGGGCGCCGCTCCCCTACCACGTGCTGGCCGGGCCGTTCCGGGGCCGGCTGTTCGACCCGGTCCGCGAGACGCCGATCCATCCCTGGCACGTGGCCCACGGCGCGGTGTTCGAGAACGTCGGGCAGTGGAAGCGTCCCTGGTACTTCCCGCGCGAGGGCGAGTCGATGGAGGAGGCGGTGCTGCGCGAGTGCGCGGCGGCCCGCGACGGCGTCGCCCTGATGGACGCCTCGACCCTCGGAAAGATCGAGGTGGTCGGCCCGGACGCCGCGACCTTTCTCGACCGGATGTACACCAACGCGATCTCCACCCTGCCGGTCGGGCGGCTCCGCTACGGGGTCATGCTCGGCCTGGACGGGATGGTCTTCGACGATGGCGTGGCGATGCGGCTGGCCGCCGACCGCTACCTGGTCACGACCACCACCGGCAACGCGGCGGCGGTGCTCGACCGCTTCGAGGAGTGGCTCCAGACCGAGTGGCCCGAGCTGCGTTGCTGGGCGACCAGCGTGACCGAGCAGTGGGCCACGATCGCCGTCGTCGGCCCCCTGGCCCGTGAGGTCCTGTGGGCCGCCGGCACCGACGTGGACGTCAGCACCGCGGCGTTCCCGTTCATGGCCTGGCGCGACGGCACCGTCGCCGGCGTGCCGGCCCGGGTCACCCGGGTGTCGTTCTCGGGCAGCCTCGCCTTCGAGGTCAACATCGCCAGCTGGCACGGCCTCCAGGTCTGGGAGGCCCTGTACGCCGCCGGGCAGCCGTTCGGCTTGACCGTCTACGGCACCGAGGCCATGCACGTCCTCCGCGCCGAGAAGGCCTTCCCGATCGTCGGCCAGGACACCGACGGCACCGTCACCGCCGACGACCTCGGCATGTCCTGGATCGTCAACCTCCGCAAGGGCGACTTCGTCGGCCGCCGCTCGCTCCGCCGCGCCGACCTGACCCGGCCGAACCGCAAACAGCTCGTCGGCCTGCTCCCCCAGGACACCGCCGCGTTGATTCCGGAGGGCGCCCAGCTGATCGACCCCGGCTCCGTGGGCGCCTCACCACTCGTGCCGATGCGGGGCCATGTGACCTCGTCCTACCGCAGCGCCGCGCTCGGCCGGACCTTCGCGCTCGCGCTGCTCGAAGCCGGCCGGCAACGCCACGGCGACACCGTCTTCGCGTTCGACGCCCGCCTCACCGAACCGATCGCCGCAACCGTCGCCGACCCAGTGTTCTACGACCCGGAGGGAGCACGCCGCGATGGCTGACGTCAGCATGGTGGAGGTTCCAACCCTCTCCCAGGTGAGCCTGCGGGTAGACCTGACACCAGCGCAGGGCCGGCCTGCACCACCGCTCGAGCTCCCGCTCCAGCCGAACAGTTGGCGGCGGATTGGGATCCTGGAGGCCCTATGGCTCGGCCCCGACGAATGGCTGGTGACCGCCGGTCAAGGCAACACCGGAAAGATGGTGATCCTGCTGGAGGCCGCCTTCGACGGAAAGCCCCACTCCGTGGTCGACGTCAGCGCCAACCGCATCGCCATCGACCTGACCGGCCCCGACCGGCTCGACCTGCTGGCGACCGGCTGCCCCCTCGACCTGCACCCCCGTGTCTGGAATGAGGGCGCCTGCGCCCAGACCCTGCTGGCCCGCGTGCCCGTCCTGCTCCAGGAACGCGCCGCCGGGACCCGCCTGTTCGTGCGCCCGTCGTTCGCAGCCTGGCTGACCGACTGGCTGGACGCCGCTGCCGCGGTCTCGTAGCCGTCAGACGTTTGAGTCGGGGAACGAGGCTTTGCGGCGTTCGATCCACTCGCGCAGCTCCTGGTCGACGGCGTCGTCGATTGGAGGGGGCTGGTAGTCGGCGAGGGTCTTTTTCCAGAGGGCGTTGGCGCGTTGGGCGGCGTCGCGGGAGCCCTCCAGGTCCCATTGCTCGAAGGAGTTGGCGTCGGCGACCTGGGAGCGCCAAAAGGCGGTCTCGAAGTTGGCCAGGGTATGGGCGGAGCCGAGGAAATGCTGGCCGGGACCGTTGGCGATGATCGCGTCCAAGGCCTGGCCGTTCGGGGAAAGGTCCACGCCCCGGGCGAAGGCGTGCCAGGCGCCGGCCTGGTCGTTGTCGAGCACGAACTTCTCGTAGCCCATGCAGAGGCCGCCCTCCAGCCAACCGGCCACGTGCAGCACGAAGTTCACGCCGCCGAGCATGGTCGGCTGCATGGTGTTGGCCGACTCGAAGGCAGCCTGCGCGTCGGGGACCTTGGCGGCGGTGAGCGCGCCGCCGCTGCGGAACGGGACGCCGAGCCGGCGCGCGCAGGCGGCCAGGGCGTAGAGCACCAGGGCGGGCTCGGGGGTACCGAAGGTGGGCGCGCCGGACTGCATCGACATCGAGGAGGCGAACGAGCCGAACACCACAGGGGCGCCCGGCCGCACCAGCTGCACGTAGGCCATGCCGGCCAGCGCCTCGGCGAGGGTCTGGGCGGCGGTCCCCGCCACGGTCGCCGGGCTCATTGCTCCCGCCAGGATGAACGGGGTCATCAGGGTGGCCTGATTGGCCTCGGCGTAGACGCGGGCGGCGCCGAGCATGGTGGCGTCCCAGACCAGCGGGGAATTCGCGTTGATCAGGCTGAGGATCACGCAGTCGCGCTCCAGCCGCTCGGCGCCGAACACGATCCGGGCCATCGCCACGGTGTCGCTGGCGCGGTCGGGGTGGGTGACCGAGCCCATGAACGGCTTGTCGGAGAGGCGCAGGTGTGCCTCGACCATGTCGAAGTGGCGCTTGTTGACCGGCAGGTCGACCGGCTCGCAGACGGTCCCGCCGCTGTGGTGCAGCCAGGGCGAGGCGTAGGTGAGCTTCACGAAGTTGCGGAAGTCCTCAATGGTCCCGTAGCGGCGGCCCTGGTCCAGGTCGCGGACGAACGGCGGCCCATAGGCGGGGGCGAACACCGTGGCGTCCCCGCCGATGCGCACGTCGTTGGCAGGGTTGCGGGCGTGCTGGGTGAACTCGCGGGGCGCGGTCGCCTGCACCAGCGCGCGGGCCATGCCGCGGGGAAAGCGGACCAGCTCGCCGTCCACCTCGGCGCCGGCGTCCTTGAGGGTGGCGAGCGCGTCGGCGTCGCGGAACTCGACGCCGACCTGCTCCAGGATCACGTCGGCGTTGTGCTCGATGAGGGCGAGGCCCTCCTCGGAAAGGACCTCGAACGGCGCCATCGTGCGGGTGATGAACGGGACCCTCTCGACGACCGCGTGCAGCCGTGCGGCGCGGCGCCCCTCGCGCCCGCCGCTGCGCCGCCCCCTCGGCTCGGCCTGGTTGCTCACCGGGTCCTCCTTCTGGTCCTGGTCCTGGGGTGCATCCGCCCGTTCGCGTCCAGATCGCGCTCGGGGAGCGTGACCACCTTGGCGAGGCGGGCGTAGGGGTCACGGCGGTGCGGAATCGCCATCGCGTCGACGAAGTGTTCCTGGAAGCGCGGCTCGACGGCGGTCTCGACCTTCTCGACGCGCCGCACGGCTTCCTCGACCTCGCGGCGGGAGCGGCCAGAGAGCAGCGCGATGCGGGCGCCGGTCCCGGCGGCGTTGCCGGCGCTGCTGACCGCCGCGGGGTCGCAGTCGGGGACCATGCCGAGCACGAGGGCGTGGACCGGGTCGATATGGGCGCCAAACGCGCCCGCCAGGCGGACCCGGTCGACCTGGTCCACACCGAGGCGGTCCATCAGCAGCCGGCAGCCGGCGTGCAGGGCGGCCTTGGCGAGCTGGATCTGGCGGATGTCGTTCTGGGTGACCAGGATCCGCTGGAGGGCGCGGTCGTGCAGCACGTAGGCATACGTGCGCCCGTCGGGGACGACCCGGGAGGAGCGCGCGGCGGCGGCGCCGTCGATCACGCCGGCGGCGGTGACGACCCCGGCGAGGTACAGCTCGGCGACCGCCTCGATGATCCCGGAGCCGCAGATGCCGCTGACAGCAGCAGGATCGAAGCCCGGCTGGTCGGACCAGGCCGGGTTGCCGATCACGCGGAGGCGCGGCTCCAGGGTGTCGCGGTCGATGCGGACGCGCTCGATCGCGCCGGGTGCGGCGCGCTGCCCGGCGGAGATCTGCGCGCCCTCGAACGCCGGGCCAGTGGGGCTGGAGGCGGCCAGCAGCCGGTCGCGGTTGCCGAGCACGATCTCGGCGTTGGTGCCGACGTCCACCAGCAGCGACAGGTCGTCGCGCTGGTGGGGCGCCTCGGCCAGCAGCACCCCGGCGGTGTCGGCGCCGACGTGTCCGGCGATGCATGGCAGGACATAGGCGCGGGCGCCGGAGTGGACGGCGAGCTCCAGCTCGGTGGCGGCGCGCAGGCGCAGCGCCTGGCCGGTGGCCAGCGCGAACGGCGCGCCGCCCAGCTCCGTCGGGTCGATGCCGAGCGCCAGGTGGTGCATCACCGGGTTGCCGACCAGGGTCACCTCCAGCACGTCGCCGGGCTCGCGGCCCGCCTCGGCGACCAGGGCGACGACCAGGTCGTTGAGGCAGCCGCGGACCGCGCGGGTCAGCGCAGCGGTCGAGCCCGGGTTGAGCATCACGTAGCTGACGCGGCTCATCAGGTCCTCGCCGAAGCGGATCTGTGGGTTCATCGCGCCCGCGCTGGCGAGCACCTCGCCGGTGGCGAGGTCGCAGAGGTGCCCGGCGACGGTGGTCGAGCCGACGTCGAAGGCGATCCCGAGGGCGACGTCGCGGAACCCCGGCCAGACCGCCGTGATCGCGCTGCCGTCGTGGACGGCGACGGTGACGGCCCACTCCCCCTTCCGCAGCGCCTGCTGGAGGCCCTGGACGACGTGTATGTCGGCGGTCAGACCAGTGAGGCCCCACTCGCGCTCCAGCGCTTCGAGGAGGCGGGCGTGGTCGCTGGTCTGGGTGCCGAGGGCGGGCTGCTCGACCTCCACGTAGCAGAGGCGCACCACCGGGTCCAGCTCGATCGCACGCGCCTCGGCGGGCTTGCGCACCACCTGCCGATGGAGCTGGCTGTCGGGCGGCACGTCGATCACCAGGTCGCCGACCATGCGCGCGTGGCAGCCAAGCCGCCGCTCCGGGTCGAGCCCCCGCCGGGCCCGGTAGGTTGCCTCCGGCGCCGCCCACGGCGTGAGATGGTCAGCCCGCGATTCGATCTGGAGCTTCGCGTGCGCCCCCTCGCTCACCCGGATCTGACACCGCCCGCAGATCCCCCGCCCGCCGCACACCGAGTCGAGGTCAACCCCAAGCGCTCGCGCGGCCTCCAGCACGCTGGTCATCACCGGGAACGACCCTCGCCGCCCGGAGGGTGTGAAGATGACCCGCACTTCATTCACAAATCTTGTGCCGCGCGGCGGCGTCCCTCCCGGCCACCTCGACGCCGCCCAGCGCCGCCGTCGGAGGTACCGGGCTGAGCGCCGTCGCGGTAGCGGCTGATCCAGGTCATGCAGTCGCGGTCGTTGCCGAGGAGCACGTCGGCGGCGGCGACCGCGCGGCGGACGTCCTCGTGGAGCGGATTGGTGATCGCCGAGGTCATGCCGGCGGCGGCGGCCATGGTCAGGAACGCCGCCGACAGCGCGTGGCGGTTCGGCAGCCCAAAGGCGATGTTGGAGGCACCGCAGGTGGTGTTGACGTGCAGCTCCTGGCGCAGGCGGCGGACCAGGTGGAACACCTGCCGCCCGGCGCTCGCCACCGCGCCGATCGGCATCACCAGCGGGTCCACCACGATGTCGGCAGGGGTGATGCCGTAGTCGGCGGCGCGCTCGACAATCTTGCGGGCGACCTCGAAGCGGACGTCGGGGTTCTCGGAGATGCCGCGCTCGTCGTTGCTGATCGCCACCACCGCGGCGCCGTGCCTGGCGACCAGCGACAGCACGCGCTCCAGCTGCTCCTCCTCGCCGGTGACGGAGTTGACCAGGGCTTTGCCTTTGTAGACGGGCAGCGCCGCCTCCAGCGCCTCGACGATTGAGGAGTCGATACACAGCGGCACATCCGTCACCGACTGGACCAGCTCGACCACGCGGGTGAGGATCGCGGGCTCGTCGGCCAGGGGAACACCGGCGTTCACGTCCAGCATGTGGGCACCGGCCTCGACCTGCGCGAGGGCGTCCGCGATCACGGTGGAGAAGTCGCCGATCGCCATCTCGGCGGCGAGGCGCTTGCGTCCCGTCGGGTTGATCCGCTCGCCGATGATCACAAACGGCCGGTCGAACCCGATCACGACCTCCTTGGAAGCCGACGACACCACGGTATGGGTCATGCGCACGCCACCTCCATAGCTCGCCGCCTCGCAGCCTGGAGTGCCGGGACCAGGTCGCCGTAGCCGCTGTGGCGGACCTCCAGGGTGAGGCCGAGGTAGGCCGCCGCCTCCTTCGCCTTGGCGAGCAGCGCTTCGTCGGCGCGTTGCGCGAGGTAGACCAGGCGCACGTAGTTGCCGAAGTAGGCCGGCAGCAGCTCCGGATGCCGGTCGAGGCCGAGGCCCCGCACCACCAGCCGGTCGAAGTGGCGGCACAGGAAGTCGGTCAGGTAGAAGGTCCGCGGCTCCGCGTCATGCAGTGCGAGCCAGGAGTCCACCCCCGCGAAGAAGGCGTAGCAGTGGTCGCCGGGAAGGCGCCCGACGCCGTGCTCGTCCAGGACGCGGTCGAGCGCCCCGCCGGTGCCGCAGTCGCCGTAGGCGACCAGGATCCGCTCGGGCGGGTAGCCTTCCGCCTCGGCCTCGCGGAGCTTGGCGTCCACCCGGGCGGCGATCCGCTGCGGCGTGTTGTGGAGCTGCGCGGGCAGGCACCGCAGGGTCACCTCCCGGTCCCAGCCGTTGAGGCGGAGCACCGCCAGGACCTCCCGGGCGATCGCGCCGCAGGCGATCACCAGCAGTCGTGGCCACGGCTGGAGGGCCGTCACCGGCTCGCTCCCCGCCGCTGGGCGCGCCGTTCCAGCACCATCGCCTGGGCCATCTCGGCGGCGATGGCGGCGTCGCGGCAGTAGCCGTCGGCGCCGACCGCCTTGCCGAACTCCTCGTTGAGCGGGGCGCCGCCGACCAGGACGATGTAGTCGTCGCGGATGCCCCGCTCGACCAGCTCGTCGATGACCAGCTTCATATAGGGCATGGTGGTGGTGAGCAGCGCCGACATCCCCAGGATGTCGGGCTTGTGCTCCTCCAGGGCCTCCAGGTAGCGCTCGACCGGGTTGTTGATGCCCAGATCGACCACCTCGAAGCCGGCGCCCTCCAGCATCATCGCGACCAGGTTCTTGCCGATGTCGTGGATGTCGCCCTTGACGGTGCCGATCACCACCTTGCCGACCCGCTCGGCGCCAGTCTCGGCCAGCAGCGGGCGCAGGATCGCCATGCCCGCCTTCATGGCGTTGGCGGCCAGCAGCACCTCAGGGACGAACAGGATGCCGTCGCGGAAGTCGATGCCCACGATCCGCATCCCCTCGACCAGCGCCTGGTTCAGGACCTCGCCCGGCCCCCAGCCGCGGTCGAGGAGGATGGTGGTGCCCTCCACGATCTCGTCGGCCAGGCCGTCGTAGAGGTCGTCGTGCATCTGCTTGACCAGCTCCTCGTCGGGCAGCTCAGCGAGGACGATCTCTTCCTGCTCTTCCGCCATCAGTACAACCCCTGTGTCATCGACTGCCTGTCAGGCCTTCAGCCGCTCTCCCTTCGGGTCGAACAGCGGCTCGCGGGCGACCGTCGCCGGGTAGCGCTCGTCGAAGTACTCGACCTCGACTGGAGTGCCCACCGCCGCCAGCTCGATCGGGAGGTAGCCGTAGACGATCCCCCGGCCGATCGAGTAGCCGTAGCCGGCCGAGGTCACGTACGAGACCACCTGGCGCCGGGGGCGCGCCCGGATCGGCTCCTTGCCGAGCACCACTGCCTCCGGGTCGTCGAAGACCATCGGCACGAGCGCGTGCGCCAGCCCGCGTTGCCTGGCCTCCAGGAGGGCCTCCTTGCCCTGGAAGTCCTTGTCCCACCGCAAGGCGAAGCCCAGCCCGGCCTCCAGCGGGTTGTGCTCGGCGTCGATGTCCTGCCCCCAGAGGCGGTAGCCCTTCTCCAGCCGGAGCGTGTCGAAGGCGCCCAGCCCTGCGGCGATCAGACCCTGCTCGCGCCCGGCCGCCCATAGCAGTGCCCAGAGCCGGTCGCCCATGGCCATCTCCCCGTACAACTCCCAGCCCAGTTCGCCGGCGTAGCTGATCCGCTGCGCCCACACCGGCACCTCGCCAACGTGGAGCCAGCCGCCGGTCATATAGGGGAAGGCGGCGTTCGACACGTCCGCATCGGTGACGCTCGCCAGGATCGCGCGGGCCTTCGGGCCCCACAGGGCAAGGGTGAATAGCTCGTCGGTGCGCTCGCTGACCGCCACCCGCTCGCTGCGGCGCTGGGCGCGGAGCCAGGCGAGGTCGTGTTGGCCGCTGCCTCCTCCAGTAATGATCCGGAATTGGTCGGAGTCCAGGCGGGTCACGGTAAGGTCGCAGCGGATCCGGCCACGCGGGGTCAGCATCGCGGTGTAGATCACCGCGCCGACCGCCCGGTCGATCCGGTTGCCGCAGACCCGCTCCAGGAAGGCGAGCGCGTCTGGCCCTTCCACGTCGGCCTTGACGAACGGGGTGAGGTCAAAGAGCGCTGCGTTGGAGCGGGTTGCGAGGTGCTCGGCGCCCTCAATCGGCGACCAGAGCTTCGCCGCCCATCCCCCGCGCCGCTGCCACGCCGCGCCGCTCCCGGCTGCGCCCCCGCTGAGGAGCTGCCGGTTCGCCTCGAACCACTGTGGGCGCTCCCATCCGGCGGCGGTCACGAACTCCGCGCCCTGCTTCACATGCCGCTGATGGAAGGGGGTGAGGCGTAGTTTGCGCGGCCGTGCCGGCTGCTGGCGCGGGTGGATGATGTCGTAGACCTCGCGGTATTGCTGCGTGCCGCGTTCCAGCACGTACGGCGGGGAGGTCTGGAACCCATAGAAACGGTTGGCGTCGGCCTCGGCCAGGTCGTAGCTCACTTCCCCCAGCGCCATCCACTCGGCCACCTGGCAGCCCATGCCGCCGGCGTGGGTGATCCAGACCGCCTCGCAGACCCAGACACCGCGGGCCCGCGCGCTCTCCCCGACGATCGATCCCGCGTCGGGCGTGAACGAGAACATGCCGTTGAGGGAGCGCTCTGGATCTGCCGGGCGCATGGTCCCCTTCAACGCCGGCATGATCCGCGCGGCCTCCGCCTCGGCCACGTCGAAGTCGCCCGGGGTGAACGGGTTGATCGCACGGGCGCCGAGCTTCCCCTGCCTGACCGCGATCGGCTCGTGCTTGTAGCTGCCGACGCCGTAGTAGTCCTCGCGCTGGCGGAAGTACATCGCCATGTCCTGGTGGCGCACGATCGGGTGGGCGACCTCCCGGGTGTCGCCGGCCAGCTCCGGGACCGGGGCGGTCCACACCAGCTGGTGCTCCACGGCGACCAGCGGGATCGGCACCCCGGCCCGCGCGCCCACCGTCGGGCCCCAGATGCCGGCACAAATCAACACCCGCTCGCACTCCACCCGACCCCGGTCAGTGTCGACCGCCCGCACGCGGCCGGCCTCCACATCAAACCCGGTGACGGTGACGCCGCCCTGGAACGCCACCCCTTTGGCGCTGGCGGCGCGGGCGAGCGCCGCCACGATCCGCACTGCCTTGGCGATGCCGTCGCTGGGCACGTGGTAGGCGCCGAGGATCGCCCCCGGGTCGAGCAGCGGCACCCGCTCGGCTGCCCGTTCGGGCGTGAGCAGCTCCCCGCCTTCGATCCCGTAGGAGCGGGCCCAGCCAAGCCGGCGCTTCAGCTCCCATGCCCGCTGCGGCGTGGTGGCGATCTCCAGCGAGCCGACGCCGTACCAGCCCGGCTCGCCGTCCAGCTCCAAGGTCTTGTAGAGCGCGACGGTGTCCTGCGCGACCCGGCACATCAGGCGCGACGGGTTGGTCTGGAACACCAGGCCCGGCGCGTGGGAGGTGGAGCCGCCAGTCTCGAACAGGGGCCCCCGGTCCAGCACCAGCACGTCCGGCTGGCCCAGCTCGGCCAGCTGCCAGGCGGCGCTCGCGCCGACGATGCCGGCACCGACGATCACCGTCTGCGCTCGCTCCGGAAATGCTGTGGGCGGTGCGCTACTCAACCGGGATCTCCTGGTGGATCGCTTTCAGGTCGATCCCCTGGCTGCGGCGGACCAGCTTGGCCACGACGTAGATCACCAGCGCGAGCAGGTACATGCCGCCCATGAACCACAGCGAGGTCTTGTTGTTGACCGCGTAGAGGCTGTCCGCGAACCACTTCCAGAGGTTGAAGACCAGGAAGGCGGCGGTCACGACTCCCGCTATCGTGATCAGCGGGACGCCGAAGACCTTGTAGCGGGCGATCGCCGAGTTCTCGAACAGCTGCTTGCGGCGGTACGGCAGCAGGATCGCCGCGACCGCGGTCCCGAGGAAGGTCACCGCGATCACCAGCACCGCGTCCAGGATGTAGGTCGAGAACTTCGAGGTGTAGGAGTACATCGCGCTGACCCCGATCGACGGCACCAGCATCAGCACCAGCGCCCACACCGGCACGTGCCGCCGCTCCGACACGTCCGCGACCCGCTCCGGCAGGATCCGGTCGAACGCCGCCGCGAAGATCACCCGGGTCGACGACAGGAACAGCGTCCCGGCCCAGCCGACGAACCAGGCGGCAAACGCCAGGATGATGACCGTGGAGATGAAGGCGTTGTGGAAGTAGAACGCGGCCAGCAGCGGCGCATATGGCCAGATCGGGATGGCAGCCTTGCCGGTGCCGTAGACCACGTTCCAGTAGGCGAGGTTGGAGGCGTTGAAGAACTGCCAGCCGAAGAACTTCGCCGCCAGCAGCACGAACACCACGGCGATGGCGATGGTGACCCACAGGCCCCACATCATCCCGTTCATCACGCGCTTGAAGTCGCTGGCGCCGCGGACCTCCCCGTACAGGGTCGCGCCCCAGTTCGGGTACATGATCCAGAAGGCCAGGAACGGGATCAGCAGCAGCGAGCTGCCGAAGAAGGGCGAGAAGCCGAGGTCCGGGACCACCTTGGCGCCGTTGCCGGCGAGCTGCAGCGTCTGCTGGTAGGCGTCGCCGCTGGTGCCGAACAGGTTGGACGCCTCGCGGTTGAAGGCCGACTGGAACCCGCTGCGGGACCCGAACAGCATGATCAGCATGACCACGGCCAGCGCCGCGATGCCGAGGTAGAAGCTGTACTTCTGGACCTTGGCGTAGATCTCCATCCCCAGCGACACCAGCACCCCGGCCAGCGCCACGGTGATCAGGCAGACGGTGAACAGCCCGTTGTGGGTCGCAAGGAAATTGGACAGGCTGGTCAGCTTCAGCACCGCCGCGAGCGGCTGGAAGACCTCGACATTGAGGATGTTGGCGTAGACCGGCGCCCAGTACCACAGGATGAACCACCAGCCGGTCACCGCCAGCACGAAGGCGACCCCGCCGCCGAGGACGCGGCTCTGCCAGACGTAGTCGCCGCCAGCGCGCGGCATCGCCGAGATGAGGCCGGCATAGGTGATCACCAGGAAGGTCATGAACACCCCGGTGACCAGCAGGGCGGGGAGGATCTGCCCGCCCGGCACGAAGCCGAGCACCGACAGGCTGAAGAACAGGCCCAGCGTCACGAAGTTGACCGACATGAAGGAGTAGAGGAAGGCGTCGAACTTCGACCACCCCTTGACCAGCCCGGTCGCCTTGCGCAGAAACAGCGTTGGAGCCGCAGCATCACCGATCGCCGCCATCAGCACCCCTTTTGGGTTGGAACGGCTGGGGCTCAGCCGTTCACGAGCTGGTAGTTCCGGACCTTGCGCTTCTTGGTGTCGAGGTTCACCACCGCCGCCTGCAGGACCCCCTCCTCGTAGGAGCTGCCGGGGTTGAGGGCGAGCGTCTTGCCGATCCTGGCCGTGCCCTTGGCCTCGTGGATGTGGCCGTGCAGCGACAGCAGCGGCTGGAAGCGCTGGATGGCCTCGCGGACTGAGGTCGACCCGACCGGCCGCAGCGCCTGCCCGCCGGAGACATAGCTGAGGTCCTCGTTGAGCGCGGGCGCGAAGTCGAGCTTGGAGCCGTAGGGCGGGGCGTGGAAGTTGAAGATCGTCTGCGAGGGCTCGCCGGCGTGGCTGAGGGCCACCTCGATGCGCCGCGCCAGCTCCGGCTCCTCGGCCTCGCGGAAGGTGTGCCAGGGCGTGGGGTTGGTCCACCCCATCGACACCATGGTGACGCCGTCGCCGAGGTCGATCGGGTGGTCCTCGTCGCCGGTCTCGACCACGCGAGCGCCGCTGAGCAGGTCGTCGATCTCGAACATGTCGTCGTTGGCCGGGCAGGCGATCACGCGGATGCCGCTGCCGCCGAGCTTCTCCTCGGCCATCGCGATCCAGCGCTCGGTGCCTTCGAGCATGACCTCCTTGAAGCGCTTGTCGACCAGGTCCGCGTCGGCCTGCAACGCGCGGTACTCCTCCTCGGAGACCTCGATCGGGTAGTAGCCGCGGTTCTGCACGCGCTTGGTGAACTGCTCGACTTCGCCGCTTGTCTCCAGGACGTCGGTGTGGTCCTGGAGGGAGGCGATCCAGGTCGCGTTGGCGCGCTGCACGATCGGCACCATCGCCTTGCCGGTCACGTCGCCGCCGAGGATCACCACGTCGGCCTGGTAGAACGCCCCGGCGTTGAGGAACTTCTTCCAGCAGATCTCGGAACCGTGGAGGTCGGTCACGAAATAGAGCTTCATCCCGCGCTCCCAGCGCTGGAGCCGTGTCGTCCCTTGCCGCCATCTTCGACCGGCTGAGCAGCACCGCAAGGTTCTCGTTGCGGTGCGGGCAACAAGCGAATGGGGAGGGAGTTAGTGCGCCACCTCTTCGGGGAGCTCGTACCACTGGACGCGCTCACCGACGCGGGCGCGGAGCTTCCACTTGAGGGACTTGGGGGCCGCGTCGGCGTGGCGGCGGAGCGTCAGCGCCTGCTCCACCGGGTCATGGGCGGCGCCTAGTGGCACCAGCCGGGCGAGGTCGCCCCGGACCAGATCGGCGACCCGGTCAAGGTTGCCGGTGACCGTCCGCCACCAGCCCCAGTCGCCAGCCACGACCGCACCGAAGCGGGCAAGGCCGACCGTGCCCGGCTCGTCGCCGTCGCGGACCTCGAAGGCGGCGAGCAGGTAGACGATGTCATGGACGTCCTTCTCATTCTGCTCGACCACCTGAAGCTTGGACAGCAGCAGGTCGGTGACGTCCAGCGTGCCGGGCATCCGGCTGATGCGATCCTTGAACGGCAGTACGTGACACATCTGCAGCTGGTCCATGACCACGTCGACGGCGGTCCCGCTGGCGAGCGACTGGAAGTACATCTGCCGGTGCCCGTGCATGATGTTGAAGCGCCGGTCCCCCTCGAAACCAAGCGCCGCCAGCAACTCCATCACCTGCTTCTTGGCGCTGGAGACCGAGGCGAAATCCATGTCCTGCCCGTTACGGACCCGCGGAGGGTAGGCCGGGGTCAGGTAGCGGACCGCCTGGCCGCCGATCAGCTTGAGGGGGATGCCTTCCCGGCTGGCGGCCTTCACGGTCGCGACCGCGGCCTCATAGGTGTCGGCTGGCAGGGTCATCGTCTCACTACCTCGCCCGAGGTGACCTCGTTGCGGCTACGACAACGCCGCTGCGCATCTGGCGGTCGGGAGCATGCAGACTTCTGGGCCAGCGTGCATTGCGCAAGTGCAGTTGCAGCATGACATGGAGGCGAGGGGACGGCGACCCGTGGCCAGGCCATCGCACCAGCAGCACTATGACTTCGTGATCGTCGGGGGCGGCTCGGCAGGGAGCGCGCTGGCCAACCGGCTGAGCGCCGACCCCGGGAACCGGGTGCTGGTGCTGGAGGCGGGACGGCGCGACTGGCGCTTCGACCCCTTCATCCACATGCCGGCGGCGCTGTCGTTCCCAATCGGAAGCCGCTTCTACGACTGGCGCTACCAGTCCGAACCCGAGCCGCACCTGCACAACCGGCGCATCTTCCACGCGCGCGGCAAGCTCCTCGGCGGTTCCAGCAGTATCAACGGGATGATCTTCCAGCGCGGCAACCCGCTCGACTACGAGCGGTGGGCCGCCGACCCGGGCATGGACGCCTGGGACTACGGGCACTGTCTCCCCTACTTCAAGCGTATGGAGCGCTGCCTGGCCGCAGCCGGCACGGAGCCTGACACTGGCACTGACGACGGCGGCTACCGCGGTCACGACGGCCCCCAGGTCCTGGAGCGGGGGCCCGCCTCCAGTCCGTTGTTCCAGGCCTTTTTCGAGGCGGTGCAGCAGGCCGGCTACCAGCTGACCGACGACGTGAACGGCTACCGCCAGGAAGGCTTCACGGCCTTCGACCGCACGATCTCGCGAGGCAGACGCCAGTCCGCCGCCCGCGCCTACCTGCACCCGGTGCTGCGCCGCCCGAACCTGGAGGTCCAGACCGGCGCGTTCGTCACCCAGGTCGTCTTCAATTCCAGCAGCCGGCGTGCCGTGGGCGTTGACTACATCGTTTCTGGGTGGAGGGCGAGCGGCGCATCGCGACCCCGGCGGGTCCTGGCCGGCGAGGTGATCCTGTGCGGCGGGGCGATCAACTCGCCGCAACTGCTGCAACTCTCCGGCGTCGGCAACGCCGCCGAGCTGGAGGCCCTCGGGATCACGGTGGTGGCGGATCTGCCGGGAGTCGGCGAGAACCTCCAGGACCACCTGGAGGTCTACGTGCAGCACGCCTGCAGCCAGCCGGTCTCGGTCGCGCCGTACCTGCGGAAGCGCTGCTGGCCGTGGGTGGGGCTGCGCTGGCTGCTGCTGCACGCCGGGCCGGGGGCGACCAACCATTTCGAGGCGGGCGGCTTCGCCCGCAGCAACAACGAGGTCGCCTACCCGAACCTGATGTTCCACTTCCTGCCCGTCGCGATCCGCTACGACGGCTCCCAGCCGGCCGGCGGCCACGGCTACCAGGTCCACGTCGGACCGATGTACTCGGACTCGCGCGGCTCGGTGAAGCTCCGCAGCGCCGACCCCCGCGAGCACCCGGCGCTGCGCTTCAACTACCTGTCGACCCCCACCGACCAGCGCGAGTGGGTCGAGGCGGTCCAGAGCGCCCGCCACATCCTCGGCCAGCCCGCCTTCGCCCCGTTCGACGCCGGGGAGCTGTCGCCCGGCCCGGCGGTCCGGACGCCCGCAGAGATCCTCGACTGGGTCGCCCGCGACGCCGAGACCGCCCTGCACCCGTCCTGCACCTGCAAGCTCGGCACCGACTCCATGTCGGTGACCGACCCGGCGACCATGAAGGTCCACGGCCTGGAGGGCCTGCGAGTGGTCGATGCCTCGGTCATGCCCTACGTCACCAACGGCAACATCTACGCCCCGGTGATGATGGTGGCCGAGAAGGCGGCCGACCTGATCATGGGGAACACCCCGCTGGCGCCCGAAGCAGTCCCGTTCTATCGCCACCCACAGGCCAAGCACGCTCGGTAACACCCCACCGCCTTGGCCGGTCTCCTCGTGAATTCCTCGCGTGTTTCCTCCTGCCGGTTGGACCGTGGTGGACTTGACGTCCGACAATACGAATGCTGCTCGGCGCGAGGCGCAGAAGGAAGGGTCATGCCGCGGTATCTGCTGATCCGGTCGTGGGGAGAGGTCTCCGAAAAGGAGATGCACGACAACGGGCGCCGCTCCAAGCTCGTCAGGAACGAGGGCTTCCCGGACATCGTGTGGGAGCACAGCCATGTGGTGACCGACCGCCGCGGCACGGTGGTGTCCTACTGCGTCTACCAGTCCCCGAACGAGGAGCGCCTCCAGGAGCACGCCGCAGCGGTCGGTGGGCACTTCGTCGATGAGATCCTCGAGATCGCCCGCGACGTCAGCCCGGGCGACTTTCCGGTGTGACGGCTGGCGGGCCGCCGAGGGCTTGCGCGGTCGCATCGTAGGCCGGCTTCTTGACGAAGTTCTCGTCCCATGGCAGCGCCGCGCCCTGCCCGGGGAAGACCGACGGGATCCAGGAGTACTTGTCGGTGTAGTCCCAAACCGTGATCCCCACGCAGCGGGCCACCGCCAGGCAGGCGGCAAGCAGCCAGCCGAGCGCGCCAAAACGAGAACGAGGTTTCATCGGAGGCAGCCTCCCGCAGAGAGCAAGGCGGCGTAGCGCTGCGGGCTCGGATCGCGGAGGCTCCCACCGGCAGTCTGGAACCCGGAGCTGCGAGCGTGTCAATGGAGTCGTTGGTGCCGATAGACGGGCGCACGTTCGTTTATTACTATCGCTCCGGGAGCCACGTGCCGCGCTCAGTCATGAGCAGCTCTGGCGCAATGCGGAGGTTGAAGGCTCCATGCGACTCCCGAAGCCCATCACACGAGTATTCCCGGTCGCCGTCCTGGTCGCGGCCGCCCTAGCCGGCGGTGTCGCGACCGAGGCGACCGCCGCCCCGCCCTGCCAGGTCACCTACACGATCGTCAACCAGTGGTCCACCGGCTTCCAGGCCGCCGTCAACGTCACCAACAACGCCGCGCCGGTCACCAGCTGGACGCTGGCGTTCCAGTTCCCCAACACCCAGCAGGTCACCAACGGCTGGAACGCAGTGTGGAGCCAGAGCGGCCCGCAAGTCACCGCGGGCAACGCGGCCTGGAACGGGAACCTCGGGACCGGGCAGACCGCCGGCCTCGGGTTCGTGGGCACCTGGTCGGGCAGCAACGACCTGCCAACCTACTTCACGCTGAACGGCGCCGCCTGCAACGGCGTGGCGCAGCGCCCGACGGTGAACCTCACCGCACCGGCCCCGAACGCCATCTACACCGCCCCGGCGAGCGTCCCGCTTGCCGCCACCGCCGCCAGCACCTCCGGCGGCACCATCGCGCAGGTGCAGTTCTTCGACGGGACCACCCTGCTCGGCACCGACACCACCAGCCCCTACGCGCTCAACGCGACGCTGGCCGCCGGGAGCCACACGCTGTTCGCCCGCGCCCTCGATAACACTGGGGCCACCGCCGACTCGGCCGCGGTGAGCGTCTTCGTCCGCAGGGCCGGCAGCAGCGGCGCCCCCGCCCTGCACGTGACCGGCAACCGGCTGGTCGACGCGGCCGGCAACACCGTGGTGCTGCATGGCGTGAACCGCTCCGGCGCGGAGTTCCAGTGCGTCCACGGCTTCGGTATCTTCGACGGCCCCATGGACGCCGCCTCGGTGACGGCCATTGCGAGCTGGAACGTCAACGCCGTGCGCGTCCCGCTCAACGAGGACTGCTGGCTCGGCCTCGCCAACGTCCAGCCGCAGTTCGCCGG
>WNGQ01001507.1_pt1 | contig 74733 bp, 71 predicted proteins | sample 5407661 | NCBI WGS metagenome assembly WNGQ01 (sample SAMN13153382, study PRJNA577476) | soil metagenome | isolation source: 60 cm soil or saprolite under Garry oak tree replicate 2 | place: USA:California | collected 2016-06-15
GTGGCAACTGACGCCACGCTGAGAACGCTCGGCACGGAGCAAAGCCAAACTCCAAAGGCCTACGACCCGGAAGGTAAGCAAATGAACCATGAAGTTCCCCTGCTCCCGCCGCCACGGCTTCAGTTGCCACACAGACTCGTGGGGGGTACCCGTCCCTTCGCCGTTCACTATCCAAACCACGCCCCACACGTGTCCGGTGTTGGGCTGCGAATTCCCGCCGCCCGACATCACCAAGGCGTCGCCCCCTGGTTCTGCGCAACCGATTGCTCCAAATCAGCTTTTGATCCCACGGGACTACGGCCGTACCCCGTCGTCTATTCCTCATCGGGAACGGCTCTTGGTTCAGGCTCGCGGAACAAAGTTTCGCCGTTCAAGTATTCAGTTTTGAGTATCCAGTCAAAGGAGTGCTCATGCGGACTCTCTTCCAGGACCTGCGGTTTTCCTATCGGGAGTGGAGCAAGCGGCCCGGGCTGGCCCTGACGGCAATCCTATCGTTGGCGCTTGGCATTGGGGCGACGACGGCGGTTTTCAGCGTCATTTATGCTTTGCTGGTCAATCCTTACCCATACCGCGCTGCAGACCGCATGATCCATCTAGTGGCTCTGAACGAGAAAGGGGAGGACTGGTGGATTGGGCTCACCGGACCTCAACTCAAGCTGGTGAGCCAGGCGAAGTGTATCGAAAGCATTGCGGCGACTTGGGGGACGTGGAATCTCACCACCACGGATGAGGAACTTCCGGAGGACGTGCCATCGGTCAACATGACTGCCAATGCAGGCATTCATTTTGGGGTCCCGGCGCTGCTGGGCCGCACGCTCCTTCCATCGGATGCGCCGGAAGGGCAGGACCCGGAGCCCGTGGCTGTTCTGAGTTATTCGTTCTGGCAGCGCCATTACAACGGCGATCCTACGGTTGTGAGCCGCAAGATTCAGCTGGTCCACAAGACCTATACGATTGTTGGGGTGATGCCCTCGCGGTTCACGTGGCAAGATGCCGATGTCTACCTTCCGCTGAAACTCCCTGGGGGCACCAACGATGTTTATGATCCGACGATCCGGCTGAAGCCTGGAGTTACGCATGAAGCGGCCAACGCCGAGTTGCAGCCGCTGGTCGAGCAGTTCGCCAAGGAAGCCCCGGCGCACTTTCCCAAGAAGTTTCGCGTGCACGTTAAGGGTCTCAACGACCAGTTTATGGAGCATCTCGGTCATTCCTTATTTCTGCTGTTTGGGGCGGTAGGCCTGCTGCTGGTCATCGGATGCGCTAATGTTTCGATTCTGTTGCTGGCCCGGGGCACGGCGCGGCAGCAGGAGCTGGCGGTGCGATCCGCAATCGGGGCGAGCCGATGGAGGATTCAGCGCCAGCTCCTGACGGAAGCTCTGTCACTTTCACTGGCCGGGGCGCTTGGCGGCGTCGTGGTCGCTTACGGTTTGCTTGGCGTGCTGGTGCGCTGGCTGCCTGAATATTCCTTTCCGCACGAAATTGTGATCAGGATTAATTTGCCGGTGCTGGCGTTCAGCGTCGTGGCTGCCATCGTTACAGGCGCGCTGGCGGGAATCTCGCCTGCCTTTCAATTCTCGCGGCCCAACGTTTTTCAGCTCATGCAATCGGGTTCGCGCCGCACTACAAGCGGTGTGCACGGCAAACGTGCGCACAGCCTGCTGGTGATGGGCCAGATCGCGTTGACGCTGCTCCTGATGACTTCCGCGGCGGCGGCGATCAATGGCTTTGTCCGCATCGTCCGGGCGAATCTCGGTTACGATCCGCATAATGTGATGTCCGTGGGCATCCCGGTGCACCAGAACGCGCACGTGCCGTGGGAAGACCGTACGAACTATTTCGAGCAGCTCCGTGAGCACATCGCGGCCCTGCCGGAAGTCGTTTCCGCGGGCATTTCGACCAATGCAACGCCGCCCTGGAATGGCAACGAGTCGACACTTGAAGTCTTCGGACGGCCCTCGGATCAGCAGCAGACCGCTCGGCTGAATTTCGTCGACTCGGAGTATTTTTCGGTCTTGCATATTCCGCTGTTGGCCGGGCGGCTGTGGGACCATCCCGAATTGATGCGCGGGGCGCGCATGTGCTTGGTCAACCAGACTTTCGCGCGGCAGCATTGGCAGCAAGATGATCCTGTTGGCAAGCAGTTGCGCTTTCCTGATTTGAAGAGCGAGCCGCCATACTTTCAGGCTGTACCGGACAGCAATAATTGGCTGCAGGTTATCGGCGTGGTTGCGGATGCGCGCGACGATGGATTGCGCAATCCTGTCAAGCCCGCAGTTTTTGTGCCGTTCTCCCTGGCGGTCCGCGTCTGGACGCAAATTCTCGTGCGCACGCATGCAGCCCCATTGGCAGCTCTCAACCGCGTTCGCGCGGCCGTCAAGAGCGTTGATCCGGACCAACAAGTGTTTGGCCGCACGCGCGACCTGCAACAGTGGATTGAACGCATGCCGGAGTATTCTTATGGCCGGCTGGTATCGGGAATGTTTGGGGGATTCTCAATCCTCGCGCTGGCGCTCGCGGCCACAGGACTTTTCAGCGTGGTGTCTTACACCGTGGCGCAGAGGACGAACGAGTTTGGCATTCGCATGGCGTTGGGAGCGAATGGAGTGCAAGTGCTGCGGCTTGTGTTTGCGTCTACGGCCACGAGCGTGATTGGCGGACTGGCGGGAGGCATCGTGCTGAGTCTGGCGTTGAGCAAATTCCTTTCGCGCTGGGCTGAAGGAAGCGCTCAGAGCCCGCTTCTGTTTATAGCCGCCACGTTTTTGTTGATTCTAGCGGCTGCTCTGGCAGCTTTTGTGCCCGCGCGGCGAGCGTCTTCGATCGATCCCATGGAAGCGCTGCGCTACGAGTGAATCACTAGCGACCTGGGCGCGGCGCAGTTGCGGCATGAACCGGCAGCGCGAAGGCGTAAAGATTGTCTTGAATGGGAGCGATCAGGTATTGGCGGCCGTCGAGTTCATAGGTCATGGGCGAGGCAACCAAATCTCCACCCACGTTGAGGTGCCAGAGGGTTTTGCCCGTGGCGGGGTCAACGGCGAGGAGGTTGCCGGAATTGTCAGCGGTAAAAAGCAGATGTCCGGCTGTGGTCAAAATGCCAGCGATCGTTCCGCCATTACCGAGTTCATGATTCCAAACGACTTTGCCGGTTTTGTAGTCCAGCGCGCGCAGAGTGGAGTTTGCCCATAGATTGCGGTCGCGGCCGCCCCAGCCCTCCGCCTTGCCCTCGGTGGTGCGGTAAAAAACGCTGAAGATGCGGCGGCAATTGACATAGAACAGATTGGTCTGGGGATCGAAGCTCGGCGCCATCCAATTCGTACCTCCGTCTGAGCTGGGTTCGACGAGCGCACCATCGGGGCTGGGAGCCGCGTCAGGCTTGGCGATGGGGCGGCCCTTTGAGTCGATTCCCGAGGCCCAGGTCTGGTCGATGAACGGAGCGGTGAGCAGATGCTCGCCGGTGGAGCGGTCGAGGACAAAGAAAAAAGAATTGCGGCTGGCCTGAGCGAGAAGCTTGCGCGGCTTGCCCTTGAACTCGGCGTTGAACAAAACGGGAGTTTCGACGGCGTCCCAGTCGTGGACGTCATGCGGTGAAGGTTGAAAAGCCCAAACGAGTTTCCCCGTGTCCGGATTGAGCGCGACAATGGAGCAGGTGTAAAGATTGTCGCCGGGGCGCTCGTCGCCAACGAGAACGGGATTAGGATTGCCGGTGCCCCAGTAAAGAAGATTGAGCTCGGGATCGTAGGTCCCCGTCATCCAAGTCATGCCGCCACCATGGAGGAGGGCGTCGGTATCTTTCGGCCAAGTTTCGGAGCCTGGCTGACCGGGATCGGGCTCGGTATACCAACGCCATTGGACGGCGCCGGTTTCCGGATCCAGAGATTCGAGATAGCCGCGAACGTCGGTGACGTCGCCTGAAACGCCAGCGATGACGTGATCGCGGACAACCAGCGGCGCCATCGTGGCGAAGTAGCCGAGCTTGGGATCGGCGAGTTCGACATTCCAGCGAACGGTGCCGTCCTTGGCGTCGAGGCAAATCATGTGGGCATCCGGGGTGGTGAAGTAGAGCCAATTCTTGTACATGCCGAGGCCGCGATTGCCGATGTGATCGCCTTCCGATTTTCGGTAGTAATGCCAAATCTCACGGCCGAAGCGGGCGTCCACGGCCAAAACATTGTCAGGAGAGGTGAAATAGAGAACACCGTTCACTTCGAGGGGAGTGGATTTGAGCTCCAAATGCGGGGAATAAATCCAAGCGAGTGTGAGGGAGTTGACGTTGGCAGCGTTGATTTGGTCGAGCGTACTAAAGCGCCGACCGGAATAATCGCCGTTGTAGGTGGGCCATGTGTTGGTGGCGGGTTTGAGAAGAGCGGCGGGATCGAGGCCTTGCGCGGCAGCGAACCGCGCGCTCAAACCGAGAATAAGAAACAGCGGCAGGATCGCCGTTCGTGTTTTTTTCGAAAGGCAAGAAAGCATTGCGGCTCCTCTCTTCTGATTCACAATTCCACTTCCCTACTTCAGGCTTGCCAGATACGCAAAAAGATTGTGGAGATCGGCTTGCGTAAGTTTGGGGAGCAACTCGCGATGGGCGGCGAGCGGATCATGGAGCTCAACCTTCACTCGGTCGCGCGAGAACGAACGATACCAGCCGGAGGCATCGCGCAAGCCGACCACGAAATCGTCGGCGTGCACCACCTGTCCTTTGATTTGCTCGCCCGAGGGAAGCGTAACGACGGCTGTGGTGCGTGGACCTTCTTTTCGGTGGCCTGGGTAAAGCATGCGCGCTTCGAGCTCGACGGGAGAATATTTGGCGGCTATGCCAGCAAGATCGCCGGTGGGCGAATGACAGCTCTTGCAACCGCCAGCTCCATTGAAGAAAGCTTTGCCGGCGTCAGCGTTGCCGCTGAGCAGTTTCTCGACGGGATAGGATCTTGGAATTCCGGCAGACTCGAGCCCTTCCTTGGCACGCTCATGCAAAAAGTCGGCGATATCCGCCACTTGCTCATCCGTCATGTTGGCCAGGGGCGGCATGCCTTTGTCGGGGCGGCCGCGGCGAATCACTTCGCCAATCTGGTCACCCTTGACGTCGTGAGCGACAAGCGGCGAGCGGACCAGATCCGGTCCGCGCGCGCCTGTGGCGTCGGCGCCGTGGCAGAATCCGCAGGATTCCGCGAACTGCTGGCGACCGCGCTGGACGGCGGGATCTTTCGCAGCGGAATCTTGCGCAGCGGTTTGCGAGCGCGCCGCAGCGAGACCAAAGAAGAAAAAGAGCGCCAGCAGCAACGCTAGAAACTCGCCAAGCTTTCCATTTTGAGGATGTGCACGCTTCCGCATTTGTTCGCCTCGCCGAAGTATTCTACAACGCCGCCCTGGTTTGGCAGACGTTCGAGTGTAGAAGAAAAGTTGAAAAAGGTGGAATGGTGCGGAGCCGGGCTGAAGCCCGGGCCCTCCAGATGCGCGAGCGCGCCAACCACGGCGAACTAGTGAGCGGCGGATGGACGCGGGCGAACACCGAGGATATTAGGAACGGGCCACGCAACGGAATTCGTGTCATTTTCCTTGAAAGAGGTTTCGTAGCCGCCACAGAGCTCCATCTCGACGGTTCCCACGTGCACGTAAAGCTGGGCTTCCGGCCCGCCCTCGAGATGCTGGGCAGCGACGAGCCCGATGCCGGCAGCCAAGAGCTCATCGTTGAGGTCGTGCATTGAGAAAGGCGAACGGGAGTAAATAAACAAAATCCGGCCCGCATCGTCTTCGCCCAAAGCCGCCTCGCTCCATTTGCGTTCCTGCTGGCTCCATTGATTCACGCCAGAGCGCTTGACTAGGCGCAGATTCTGAAGAACGGAACTGTAATTCTTCAAAATGTCCTGAAAATGGATGCCCGGGTCGTCCAGGTCAAAAATACGGAAGAAGGGGTGGGATTGCGAATCGCGGGGCTCGAAGGCGGCAACGGATTGGTAGGCGTTGGAATGGCTGTTGTTGATATGGCTGGCGGAACCCATGTAGCCGAGATGCGTTTTGTAATCTGTAGCGAACATTCCCGCATTAATGGCAGCGGAGAAATTGCGGCTCTGTGACCAGGAGCGTGCCGTATGTCCCGCGGATTCGCCCGTTTGCGTGATGCCCACAGCTTCCAACTGCCAGAGGCTCGGATCCATGCGCAGGATGACGATGCGCGAGTCTCCAACTGAACTGGGATGTTTTGCGGTCACATATTTGAGGTCCATGCCCGGAGCGAGACTCTTCCCATCGGAAGCGGGGCGTGCCAGCAGGAGCGAAGAGAGACCGAGGGAAAGAGCTGCGACGAACAGGGTTCCTGGGCGGCTGGAATTAGAGAACATGGCAAGACAAAGTGTAGCAAAATCGAATTTAGAAATTGGAAATGACAGCTCCCTGCCGTTTAAGACTTGCGGCGCTGCTTGCCAAGCAGATAGCGAGCAAGCGAGAGAAGTCCGGAGAAACGATATGTAGGATCCACGTATCGTTTCAAGACGTAGAAGGCGAAATAGTAGAAACGACAGAAAGACCACACCACGAGAAGAAGCAGGGCGGCGTCGCGAAGCGACGGGCGCTCGAAAAACAATAGTGTCGCCGAGAACAAACCTAAGACAAGGAAGAGGAACCCTTTGGCTTTGATCCACGCAGGGTTAGTCAAGTCTCTCATGTTCGTCGGCAGTGAGACCTTGAATCGTACTAGGAAAAGTGGACTTCGAGCGGACGGCCGTCGAATTCGACCTTCTTCATGGAGTCGCCGAGCTTGACTTCGATGCTGCGTCGCAACGGTGGAAGCATGCGAGAGCCCGCAGCCAAACGAATCGTTAGCGCGTGTTGCGAGTCATTCCATTTCAATTCAAGGCCCATCCAATCGCCCTTGCGGTAATTGAAGGAGATGCCGTCATCTTCGTAAAGGAGAAATTGCCCGTCCGCGCCGGGATAAACGGTGATGGAGAGCGGGCGGTCGACTTTTTCGTCAGCGTATTGCTTAACCGGGCCGAGCGGAAGAATTGCGCCTTCGCGGACGAAGAGCGGAAGGGTTTCGAGATCGACGGCGCGCTCGATTTCGCGGCCACCGTCGTGGCGTTCGTTGGTCCAAAAATCGAACCAGCGGCCACGGGGGAGATAGAGACGGCGCGAGGTCGCTCCTTTTTCGACGACGGGAGCGACGAGAATGTCGCGGCCCCACAGATACTCATCGCCGCGTTGCACAGCTAGCGGATCATCGGGATAGTGAAGCCACAGGCTGCGCATCGCGGGCATTCCGGTAAGAGTGGCCTCGTGCACGGCGCTGTACAGGTAAGGCAGCAGGCGATAGCGCAGTTCCAAATATTTGCGGCAAATCGGCTCGACTTGCGCGTTGTGCAATTCGCCAGGATCCGGAAGCGTGGAACCACCGTAGCCGCTGATTTCTGTAGGCCCCGTTTCGCCGGTGTTCCAGCCCCAGGGCAGGCGCAGCTTCCACGCGCGGCCGTGGCATCGGAAAAGCGTGCAAAAAGCGCCGAATTGGAACCAGCGTAAGTAGAGTTCGGCGGTGAATTCTTTCGTGGGAACGAAACCGCCGATGTCTGTGCCCCAATAAGGAATGCCGGTGAGCCCGGTGTTGACGGCAATGGGAACGTGAGTCTTTAGCGTTTCCCACGTGGAATAGACGTCACCGGACCAGAGGAAGGAGCCGTAGCGCTGCATTCCAGCAAAGCCGTTGCGATGCAGCGCGTAGGGGCGTTCGTTCGGGCGGTCGAGCTGCGGACCTTCCCAATACATGCGGTTGCGAGCGAGGCGCGCTTCGATGTCGAGGGGATCGCCTTCGTCGGGCCACCAACCGTCCACGCCTAGCGCGAAGGTTTTGCGATGCGCATCCCAAGCGCAACTTACCTGCTCTTTGTCAAAGCGGGTGACATTGCAAGGATCGCGGACGGTTCCGCGCAAGTCGCTCTCAAGAATCACGGAGTGCAACACGACACGGAAGTTTTCCTGATGAAGCTCGTCGATGGCTTGTTTGGGATCGGGAAAGACGCGCTTGTTCCAGGAAAAGGAACCGTTCTCGGCGTTCCAGCCGGAAGGACAAAATCCGATGCCGAGATAGATAAGTATATCGCAAGGAAGCTTTTTCTCGCGAAAAGTTTTGGCTTCTGCAATGACTTCTTCGTGGCTCGCCAGAGTGCGATGCGATTGCTGGTAGCCGAAAGACCAGAGCGGAGGCAATTCAGGATGGCCGGTGAGCCGAGCGTATTCGGCCATCAGAACTCTTGGTTCTTGAGAAATCACGACGAAAATGTCGAGTGGCAGCGCGCTGGCGGGATCTTTGGGGATGAATTTGCCATCGGTTCCTGTGAAGTCGAGGGTGCCGAAGGGTTGATGGAAGTAGAGAGCCCAGCCAGGGGTTCCAATGAGCCACGGGATGGGCACACGACCACCGTGTGTGTGGAGTTGGTAGCCGCCCTGGCCGCTGCGCATCGCATCGACGGAACCGCGGCGGTCGAATTGCGGACCGCCTTCGCCGAGGCCGAAGAGCGCAGAATCTTCGAGCAGAAAAGAGACGGCGCCGGTTTCAGAATCGATGGTGAGTTGTTGAACTGCGTCGCCCCTGGAGTTTTGGACGACGGCTTGAAGCGGATTCACTGTGAGCTTGACGCTGAGTTCGCCGACTTTAACGACGTGCTCTCTTTCGGTGCCTGCGAATTTTGCCAGCGGCGGCCCCCAGGAGGCTTGCACCAAAGAGCCATTGCCTTTGACTGGTTGCGGCTGACCACCTTCGATGGGGAGAACGCTGAGCCGACAAGTGTGCGGGCTCACGGGCAAAACCTGTACTTCGACTGTGCGGCCAGCGATTTGAAGATTTTGTTGTGAGACGTCATTGCCGGCAGGCCAAAGAAAGCTAGTGGCGCAAATGGCGCCAGCGCCTTTCAAAATGTCGCGGCGATCGTAACGGTTGGTCATTTGGTCAGCATCCCGAAGCAGATTGGAACTCTTTTCGGAAAAGCGGAGCCGCGATTATACACGCAAATATGGCCGATGAAAGCGCTTGCAGAACTATTCCTGCAGGAAAGCGGAGGAGGCTTGGATGAACTCAGGCCAGCGTGCGCCGATAACCGGGCCGTGGCCGGAGTTGGGAACGATCCAGAGACGAGAGTTCGGAATGGATTTGAACAATTCGACGGAGAGTTCGACGGGATAAAGAGGATCGCGGTCACCCTGGATGATGAAAGTACGGGCTTGGATGGTGGAGAGAAGAGGAGGCGTGAAGTTCAGGTCGTCGTAGCTGGTAGCAAAGGACGTGGTACTTGCGAGGATGCCCTTGATTTGTTCATCGCCGCCAGGATGGCCACGGCGCAGGATTTCCCACTGCTCTTCCGGCAGGTTGTCGGCGTACTGACTCATGATGGCGCGCGCTTGCGCGGGAAAGTAAGGAGAGGCGCTGACCAGAATCATGGCCGTGATGCGCTCCGGCTGCTTGGTGGCCATGTGCAGGAAGACGTTGCCGCCAGCGCTGATGCCTACACCCTTGCAGGTTCGAATTCCGAGATGATCGAGCAGGGCAAGCATGTCGGAGGCAGCGTCGTCGTGGCGGAAGGGCTTCGATAGAATGCCGGAGCGGCCGTGGCCGCGCAGGTCTGGCAAGATGAGCTGAAATTCTGTTCCCCATTGCAGGAGAGAAGGAATCCAATCCTGGTTGGAGCCGGAAAAGCCGTGGAGCAACAAGAGCGGCTCACCGGTTCCGTGCACTTCGAAGTAGAGTTGTTGACCATTGAGCGTCTCGATGCAACCGGGCGGACGTGTGGGCGCCATCGTAATGCCTCCCTTTGAAAAATCTTATTGGGCAAAAAGAAAACCGCCCGCGCTTGCGCACGGGCGGTTCGATATCTTTATTCAGTGTAGCACTATAACGAGTTTTTCCTTGGCGAAGGGGACGGCGTAGGCGGCGGGAGGATTGTGGGCAGTGGCTACGGCGGCTTTGCGGTAAGACTCGATGGCTTTGTCTTTCTCGCCGAGCCTCTCGTAGGTCTGGCCGAGCAAGCATTGGATAAAGGGATCGTTTTGATTGGCTTTTAGCAGTTCCTCGAGCGCGGTCTTGTAATCCTGCCCGTAAAACGCGACATAGCCGCGCAGATACGGGAAGAACTGTGCTTGTTCTGGATTTGTACCTTTGTCGAGGATGGCTTTGGCGGCAGTGACGTGATCCTGAGCTTCAGCCAGGTTTCCGCGGCGAGCTGCGACGCGGGCTTGCGCGTGCTCCCAGCGGAAGTTCCACAGATCCACGCGGGCCGGTTTGATGTCCGGCTCCTTCAGTCCTGCGTCGTGGCCATTCTTGTACCAGTGGAGCGCGGCGTCCAAGTCGCCGGAATCAATGCAAACGCGGGCGGCTTCGTCGGCGATTTCGCCTTGTTGGAAGAAATCCTTCACGGCAGCAAAGTAGTCGAGAGCTTTCTGCTCGTGTTCGACGGTCTTTTTGCAGTTGCCTTCAAAGGCGTAGGACATGGCCATGGAGCGATTCGCCGAGGCTTTCTGTTCGGGCTTCTCGGCAACATCGATGGCTTTCTGAAAATACTTGCGCGCTTCTTCGCCCTTTCCCAGCAAATCGAGCACGTTGCCAGCAGCAATGTTGGCCGGGAGCGACAAAGGCGAAGTTTGCAGCGTCTGGCGATACAGCGCCAGAGCCTCCTCCAGCTTTCCTTCGCGCATCAGTTGCTGGCCCTGCTTGATGAACTCCAGTTGCTGGCGTTGCGCGGGAGCCTGCGCAGTCTGTACAAAGAGAGAAGCGGGAAAACCGCAGAATGCAACAAGAGCCGAGAAACCGATTTGAAGAACAGCCTTCATGCCGCCATTTTATCCCAAGAAGGCTACCGCAACGCACCCTTCTGATGACCCAGAATGGGACAGCCTAAGACCGCTTCTTCATCAAGGAACCCAAAAAAGTACCGGTAGCTAAAATTGTTTTAACAGACAGGGAAACCCTGTTCTGAGTTACCATAGATGCCCCGCCCAGAAATAGGGGGCTACATGCACAGAAGTTTGCGGTTTCCTTCCTCGGCTCTTCCTCTCGCTCTACTTTGCATCTTGCTTGGGGCTCCGTATTTGGCCGCCCAGGAAAGCAAAGTCATGGGCGAGCTGAAGTTCAAAGGCGCCACCGGCGTCGAGAAAGATGCCGGCGTTTGGATCGACGGCACTTACGTTGGCTATGTCAAGGAACTCAAGGGCGACAAGAAGGTGCTGCTCTTGCCCGGCAAACATCAAATCACTGCACGCCAGTCAGGTTACAGTGACTTTGTGAGAGATATTGTCATCGAACCTGGACAGGTACAGAAAGTCCGCGTGGCGATGCCTTTGCTCAAGGGCGCACGGCCACCTTCCATCACTACGGAATTGAAGCTAACGGTGGGACCCGGGCGCGCCGCCGTTTTTGTGGATGACAATTATGCGGGCCACGCCAGCGAGTTTGGAGGCGCTCTCCATTCTCTGCTGATCAGTCCCGGGAAGCATCGCATCCGAGTAGCGCTGCCCGGCTACCAGACATTTGAAACTGAAGTCTCTCTTCTGGCGGGACAAAAGTCGGAAGTGAAGACCGAACTCCTCAAGGGAAGCATTGAGCAAGCCAGCTCGGACATCAAGAAAGACCAGAATATTCAGAAAGACCAGTAGCCTTTCTTCGGCCCGCCTTGGTCGAGTGCGGCAGAAGGGTGTGTTCGGGGCTTTGGCTGGACCGGGATGGGCTTAGTTTACCGTGAGCTGGGTAGTGGCGGTGTGACTTATGTTCCCCGAGGTACCTGTGACAACGATGGAATAGGTCCCGGCGGGAGTACCCCCGGGGTTCACCGAACCAAAGAACGCGAAGCGGGGAGTGGTCATCACGACGAGATACGCGTTTGATGCATTTGTTCCGTCCAGGGTGACCGTGGATGGCGCCACAAAGCAGAAGGCTCCGGTGGGCAGACCGGAGCAACCGAGCTTCACGACGTTGTTGAAGCCTCCGCTGGGCATGACTGAGACGGTGAACAGGGCGGCTTGCCCCGCGTTGATTGTATCCGCGGTTGGACTGACCGAAGCGCTAAAGTCCGCTGTGTTTCCGCTGGATGGAGACACGGACTGCAGCGCTTGCACCAAGTCCAACCGTCCATTGCCCATGCCGGGGCCAACTGGCACTGCGTGCGCCACTGCGGCTGCGGCCTTCGATTCGTTCGTCGTTGGATCGAGATTCAGCAGAAGAGCCCCCGCGCCGGAAACAAAGGGGGCACTAAAGGAAGTGCCCCATCCCGCGGCGTAGGTGCTAAAGGGATACGTGGAGATTACGCCTTCGCCGGGCGCAGCTACCCACACAATGGCGTCACCATAATTGGAAAAAGAGGAGCGCGTATCGGTGTCGCTGGTGGAGGCGACCCCCATGACGTCATTTTGGTAAGCCGCTGGATAAACAGTCTCCTGCATGCCATCGTTTCCCGCCGAGGCCCCGCAGATCACGCCGTTCTGGTTGGCGTAATTGATGGCCTTGGAGAACTCCGGCGAATTCGACTTCATATCGAAGCTCATGTTGATGACGTTGGTGCCACTCTGCACACCGTAATAAACGGCGTGCAAGATGTTGGACAAGTAGCCCGTTCCGTCCGAACTGAAAGCCTTCAAGGGGAGCAACTGCGCCTGCGGCGCGACCAGGTGAATGATGCCCATCACCATGGTGCCGTGGCCGAAGGCGGCGTATTGGGGATTCACAGTCGCATCCAGAACAGCGGCAGTCGACTGGTCAAGAACGGCCGCAGTTGATTGATTCACAGTGGCTACACTGGTCGGACCACCCGAGGGTGGAGGACCGCTGTAGTCAGTCATCTCCGAACCGCCAGGCTGGTTTCGCGTGAAATCGTAGCCCGGCAACAGCACTGGTTTCAAAGCGGGATGATTGGGATCCACGCCGGTATCAATATCAGCAACGATGCCCCTTCCCATTACATTGAAAGTGGTTTGAGCGGCAGAAACGCGCACGATGTTTGCCGCTGGTTGGTTTACATAGCCATCCCACACCGTGGAACCGGAGTACTGTACGGGGGTCGTATCCGAAAGTCCTGCAGGGGGTGTGGTTACTTGATTCAGGCCGCCGATCAAACTAAGCAGCTGATCCAATTCAGCATCGATAATCCCCAAGGGATTGCCAACGAGATTGAGCAGTGAGGTGAGGTCGAGGGGAGTGGTGATGAGGAATAGCTGCCCCAAAGGATCGCCTAATCCGCCAACCACAGTGCAAATGGAGGGCAGTAACGGGGGATTGCACGCCGCCTGAAGCGCTTGAAGATTGAGCGTCGTCCGTAAAATGACCCGATTGTCCGCCCTTGCCGGACTATTGCACAAACCAAAAACAAACAACGGGACCCACAGCCATCTAAGTCTCATGCCCATTTACCTTTTTTCTTTACGCGCCCGTTCGTACTGGTCACGGAAGGATCATTTGGGCTGGGCTCACTGATGCTTTGCCCCTCACCTCCTACAGCCCAATCCAGCGGAGGCGAAATTAACAAGACCCAATCGTTGGGGCTGACTTCAATTTCGAGTGATAGGCTGCTCTCGTCTTGGAATTCGAACGAGAACTCTCCCGCCTCGTTGGTCATCTTCACATCCAGGGGTCCCTTTCGGTCCTTGAGCACAACCGTGACACCGTTCAGGGGCATGTGCGGATCTTTAGTCCTCATGACCTGCCCGATCAGCGTTGTGCGGAGCGAGTTCGGCGGACGCTCAAACGCGATGTCCGCCGTCAGCGCAGGAGCTTCGTAGACAAGCTGGCGCGTATTGGGCTGTACGTACCGGATTCCAGCGGGCAGGGGTTGCAAGAAAGTGTCCAGGACGAGGCGGGCTACTTTGGCGACGCCGCGAGTTTGGAGTTGCGGATAGACCATTGATTCCAGACTGGGCCAGAGATCCACGGCGAGGCGGTCACGCTGAACAAAGGGTATCGAGTATTTGGTTATCAATTCGCGAATTAGAGGGCCAGGTGTTTCGTCTGTCAGAACAATCACTCGACCAGGAAAACGCACGAGAAGTTCCCTTACACCTTCTTCCAGTTTTGCAGGGTCCGAAATTGTACCCGGAAGTTCCAGCAGAGTCGCGGATGTTCGTTCGCGACCGAGCAGAACCAAAGCTTCCTCAATGCCCGAGGCAAGAACCCACTGACACCCCATGGTCCCTACGAGCACACGAATCGTGTCTCGTTCGGCTGCGCGGTCGCAAATAATCAAAACCCTGGGTTGCATAGGGACAGATCACCCTGACCGCTACACATGGGAACAGGAGCGGGCTCTTGCACCCCTGATTCTCTGCGCTTGTGTAAGCGTAGCTGTACCAAGTGTAGGAACTGACTGCCTTAGAACAATTGAGCGAATACCGGATTCGTCTCTAGGGTAAACACCTTAACCCTATAGGGGTGGTGTCTCTAGGAGTTGTATTCGCTACGCTCTAAGGCCATAGAAATGGAGAAGAAGTAGACGTCAGGTACGGGAAGCACTAAATCCAGCGGATTTGCGTGGCGTTTTTGGTAATGACAAAGATACGAAGGTTGTTGGAGCGGGGATCCGCAGGCACCAGGAAGAAGCCTATCTTTTGGGGATTGTAGGCGTCCGTGGTACCAATCAGTTTTTCGCCATCGCGAAAAGTTACCTCAGCTTTTCGGCCACCATTCTGGGAAATCAAGATCTGGGATTCCGTATATTCGCTATTGCCGACGAAATCCCTGGCGAAGAAAATGGCCTTCAAGTCCTTCATTTGCACAGCTGTGCCTTCGCGCTGGAGAGTGTCTTGTTCGAAAAAAAGGCGGAAGCTGTCTTTCTGCGCGGAGAAGTTGTAGATATAGCCCTTCAAACGGCGGCCATCGAGGAAGGCGACTACGGCCTTGTTCCGGAAGTCCGGCCGGTTTGGCGTCTCCGTGCGGGCCCCGTTTTCGTCTAGTTGGGTGAAAGGCCCATTAGTGCTTTGCTTGCTTGGCAAGGTCCCACCCCTCCATCACCACGGCGCGATAGTCCTGTTCTGTGCGGAGGGAATCCTGCACAATTTCCACCAACCTAGTCTTCATTTGCTGCGCTCGAGGATCTTTAGGGTCCAACTTGCCCTGGCTCTGCAACGATTGCACTTGACCAACAATTTGCTTCAACTCGGTAATCAACTGGCCCTCACGAGAAACGTAATGTTCTTTGGCCGCGTAAAGTTTATCCTCCCAGGCGCGGCGATTGGGAAAGTCCACATCATTATCCAGCAAGAGGGCCTTCGCCAGAGTCGTGCGGTCGAGTGACTCCAATTTCTTTAGACCCGCTTCGGCTTCTTCGACTTTGGCCAAGGCTTTGGCCATTGCGCCGCTATCAACTGCGCCTTGCGAACCGCCGAGGTCGCCCGCCAGCCCATTTAAGCCTTTGCTCGAAGGCATATTCTCGTCGGTGATTACCGTCTTGGCCTTGGCGGCGTTCTTCTCCTTGTCCTTGCGGGCCTGGCGTGCCACGTCCGCTAAGGACGGCTGTGGTTGAGGTTGAGCTGGATCCTGAGATTGATCTTGGGCGTAGCCGGGTGTCGCAAGAAGCGCGAGCCAAAGAAGAGCTGCTACTACTCGTATTGGCCGCAACATGATGGGCATAGGTGGTCTCCGCAAGGTCCTCGGGACATAGGAACGCAAGGCCCTAGGGCTGATGTTCCCTTTTCGAAGTGTAAAGAAGCCATAGCCAAAGAGTACTGCGTTGGCCAAAGCGGCATTACTCGATGCAAGGCAAAGAAACTGCCTGGCCCAACGGCTTCTATTGCGGGGCGGTGAGGTATGTCTTGCGGTGGCGAACCTGGTAGTTGCCAGTAGTGACTTTCACTTCGATGGAGCGATACGTGTTCGCGGGTCCGCGGGGATTGGGATAATAAGCGAGGCGATACTGCGTGCGCAGCTCGCGGTCGATGCGGTCGAAAATCGCAGTCAGTTCCTGCTCCGTGTCGGGATAGAACATGGCGCCACCCGTAGTATCGGTCATGGTTTCAAGGGCATGCTCGCCCGCCGTGTTGCGCCCGTTTTCGTTTTTCACGGGACGGATCACGATCGTGTAGAGAAGCACATTCGAACTTACGGCCTCTCTACGGGCGGCATCAAAATCAAAGCGGCTCGTCGTTTCCCCGGCATCCGTGACGAGGACGATAACGCGGCGGCGGTCGTCCCCGCGGTGTGCCAGTGCGCGCGAGGCCAAAAGCACGGCGTCATAAATGGAAGTTCCCGCCCCATCCGGAATTTTGCGAACCGCCGCCTGAAGAGCGGCGACATTGTCGGAAAAACCCGGTGGACGCTGTGTCACATCCTCATCGAACGAAAAGACAGCCAGGCGATCGCCAGGCCGGACAACCTGGCGGATAAAATGAGCCGCCGCTTCCTGCTCAAACGTAATTTCCTTGTGCGCGCTCATGCTCGCGTCAATCATCAGCGCCAGGTCGACCGGCAGAGAAGTCTCCGGCTCGAAGATGTCGACTTTCTGTTCGTTGCCCTCATCGAAAAGCTGAAACGCTTCGCGCGGCAGATCAGGGGCGGGACGGTTGTGCTCGTCGAGAACGCTAACCAGCACAGTAATCAGGTTGACGTTGACCCGAATGCGGTTGCCCTGCACCGCTGGCTGCGCGGACTCTTCCTTGGGAGGTGGCGGCGTGGGCTGAACGATCTTGCCGGGCTCGCCATCGGGAGGAGCAGGAGAGGGACTCGCGCTGGACGCGGTACTGGAGGAAGAATTCTTCTTGGCCTTGGACTTCTGCGCCCAGGGAGGACGGTTGGGATCGTCCTGCGTGGCGGCAATTCCGCTTCCCAGGAAAACGGTAAGGGCCAGGAGGATAGAGCGGCTGGCGTGGGGCGTCGGGGTGAGCATTGGGAATTAGGATGCGGGTTTCGCGCGTGGCGTCGCCACAGGCGCGGGGGGGAGTTCGCCATCGGCCCAGACAGCGCCGTCCTCGAAATACTCCTTTTTCCAGATGGGGACGGTGCGCTTGAGCGTGTCAATGGCAAACCGGCAGGCGTCAAAGGCAGCCGCGCGGTGCGGCGCGCTAACGGCGATGAACACGCTGGTTTCACCGATCTCCAAACGGCCCAGGCGATGAACGATCGCGACTCGATGAATGCGGTATTTTTCGTGAAGCTCGGCAGCGATCTCGCTCATTTTGCCAAGGGCCATGGATTCGTAGGCTTCGTAGTCGAGGTAAAGGGTGGGACGATTGTGCGATTGATTGCGCACGAAGCCATCGAAAGTGACGATGGCGCCGTCTTCTGGAGCGCGTAAGGAGTCGATTAGGGGGCGAGGATCAATTGCCTCGCGAACGAGGTCGATAATGTCGTCGTGATCGAGAGGCGGGGTCAAGGTTGGAACCTAGCCGCCACTAACGGGCGGGAGGAAGGCAACTTCGTCGCCAGAGAGGAGCAGCGTGTCCCAGGCAGCAAACTCCTGATTGCGGGATGCCACGACAGAAGAGCGATATTTAGCAAGTTCGGGAACACGCTCGGAATAAAGAGCAAAGAGCTGCTCGATGGTGGAAGCGTCATTAACATCAAGAGATTCCTCGGATCGGCCGAAAACATCTTTCAGGCGGCCGAAGAACAGGACCTTCACGCGAACGGTTTGTGAGACAGGAGCCACAAGGGAATTGTAACGCGAGCAGGCGTAAGCAGCCAGTGGAAGAGCCAATGGTTCACACATGTTTCATCAGAGTTGGATGTTTTGAAAGATTCGATACCTTGACCACAGAGCGCGGGTTGCGTACTACCTTCCAATGACACAAGGGCAGCGGAGGAAGCGATGAAGATTTTAGTTACGGGTTCGACAGGGTTGGTTGGGACGGCGCTAGTGAACTCGCTGGCGCAAGTGGGTCACACCGTGTGCCGTCTGATTCGGCCACAAAGTGTGTCAACTGCAGACGCGAAAGAAGGCTTCGATGTGGCCTGGAATCCTGCGACGGGAGAATTGGGCGGAGCCGGAGTTGGTGCGGATGCGGTCGTCAATCTGGCAGGAACATCCATCGCCGGAGGACGCTGGACGAAGGAGCGAAAGGAATTGCTGCGTACAAGCCGAATTGATGCGACGCGAGCACTGGTCCATGCGCTGGCGAAAATGAATGCGCGGCCGAGAGTGCTCGTGTCGGCGTCGGCGATTGGAATTTACGGTGATCGCGGAGATGAGGTTTTGACGGAAGAAAGCAAGCCGGGGACAGACTTTTTGGGGGGCTTGGCGCATGAGTGGGAAGCAGAAGCATTGAAAGCGGAGGCGCTCGGAATTCGCGTAGTGGTCGCGCGCTTCGGGATTATTCTGTCAAGGCATGGCGGCGCGCTAGCCAAGATGCTTCTACCTTTCAAGCTAGGAGCGGGAGGCCGGCTCGGCTCGGGGAAGCAATGGATGTCGTGGATCACGTTGGAGGATGTCGTCGCAATCATCCGTGTTGCCATTGAGAATTTGGCCATCCGAGGCGCGATAAACGTCGTTGCGCCGAGCGCGGTGCAGAATTCCGAGTTCACGAAGGCGTTGGCAAAGACGCTTCACCGGCCCGCGCTCTTCCCTGCTCCGGCGTTTGCCTTGCGCCTGGCGCTGGGAGAAATGGCCGACGCGCTGCTGTTATCCAGCCAGCGCGTCGCACCGAAGAATTTACAGCAGCTTGGCTACTCGTTTCTGCATTCGGACTTGCCATCCGCATTGAGTGCGGTGCTGGCCTAAATCTCGCGAACACTCTACTTCAGCACATTGACGGTGACTGCAACTCGGAGAGTATGGCCGTTAAGAGGATCGGTGGACAGGAGATTCTCTGAAGTTTGCCCGTCTTTGAGAATCAAGTACCCACCTGTTCTGAATTGACGGACAAGTGGCAGACCATTAGGTTCAGCAACCAACCTTTCACCCTCAGAGGACTTATTGGGGTAGAGTGCAGAACGGTCAAAGATCAGGGAAACGTGGAAACGCCCGTCATCTTCACTTCTGATTCCACAATCGATGTTTGAGCCAATATCCATATACGTGGTTTTCTGGTCCTTTGCGTCCGTTTCGATGGGAACCCGGATGCCCGTCCGGAGGCTCGTGGTGTAATTAGCGGGGCCTGACTTGTCATCGCTAATAACCGTAAAGGAATACGGCATACTCGAAACTTTTTTGTCACCGTCGTATTCCGTAAAGAGGATCTGGACCTTAACGGGAGTGAGAACTTTCGCTCGCTCTTCGGCCTTTGGCTTCTCCTGAGCACAAACCTGAGATGTAGAAAACCAGGTCGCGCCCGCCAAAAGCAAATAGAATAGCTTATTCATTTTATTCCTCCTGGATAATTCGGTTTATTCTGAGATTTGATACCCGTTTGTGGAAGTCATATCGATCCGTCTTCCTTCAAGAGCTTGACGTCAAGCTGGGTAATTTGGATCGGTGCGACTTCGAGAGGCGTGACCGTTGCCTGGTTTACGTCTTCTTGGACTAGGGGTGCTCTCTTCTGCGTACTCCATTGCCGCGCGTAACTCGCTATCAAGAGTTCCTGGTCCTTGGGGACGAGGACTTCGGGCATGGAGCTGCGACTGACCAAAGCTTCCTGCGGCACGCCCCTTTTCGTTCCGGACAATTTCAGTGGGGAGGACTCATCTGCTGGCTTCGGTGGCGCGGAGGAGGCGACATTGGGTGGAACTTGCGTTGGCTGTGAGGTCGAAGATGCACTGGCGATGGGACCTTCGGCGCTGTTTCCTCCATTGGGGTAGTGAAAGACGTTCACAGCGAAGAGAAATCCGGCGACTACTACTGCGGCGGACAAAGCAGGCCAAGCGATGAGCCAACGGCGATCGCGTACTATGGCCGCGTCGAGGCTTGCGCGAACGCGAGGAAGAAGAGAGGGTGGGACTTCGGCGCTAACGGCGGCGTGAAGGCCAGAATCGATGGCAGCAAAAAGCGTTTGCCCTTCTGCAAAGGCGGCCCAGCACGAAGGGCATCCGACAAGATGCGCGCGCAGTTCGTCTTGCGGCGCGGCCCCCGAAGCAGCTGCCTCGATTAGCGCATCTTTATAGTGTTCGCATGGCATCGCAACTTCTCCGCTAATTTCTTTCGGGCGATAAAGATCCGAGACTTCACCGTTCCGAGTGGGACACTGAGCATGGAAGCAATTTCTTCAATGGTGTAGCCGTCCATCGCCGAGAGCAAAAGCACCAAACGCAATTTCTCCGGCAGCTCTTCCAGCGCCCGATCCAAGTGAGCCTGAAACTGGTTCGAAGCAGCAATCTCTTCCCCGCTGGCCACGGGCGGCAGATGCTCCGGCTTTGCCCACAGCGTGTCGCGCTGCTCGCGGCGCTTCGCCGAGCGCAAACGATCCAGCGCCAGCCGAAACGAAATGCGCACCAGCCAGCCGCGGAACCTGTTATGGTCGCGGAGGCGGTCGAAGCTCTTGTACGCCCGGAGCAGCGCCTCTTGGGCAACGTCTTCCGCATCCGCCGTGTTGCGCAGCACGCCGCGAGCAACGCGAAAGGCCAGCGGACCACATTCGGCAAGGCGCTCTTCGAACTCCCGCCGGGCGTCCGCTGCCTCGCGCACCAACTCGCTCCTTGCTGTGCTGACTGGTTGGTTCAGGACCAGCTCCTGCATAGGATCCCTTCTAAACGCTCGCCACACTGGCGGCCCGGAGGAAGCTACGGGCCTCATCCCCGTACAATTACCAGACGCCGGGGTGGCGGGTTTGGTTCACTGCGAAGCAGCTTTGGTACGACAAGGCGCTAAATGCCCAGTTGGCCTAAAAGCTCTTCGAGATTGTCTCCGTTGACAACGACTTCTTGGGGCGGCTCCCCTTGGGGACTGGCTTTGACAACGCCCTCGTCGAAGGCGTTGAAGAGGCGCATCTTGGCCACAGCATATTCTTCGGAGCTGGAGAGCGGACGGCCGTTTTGCGTGGCCCAGCCATCGAGCGCGGATTGGTGCACAAAGATCTTGAATGGGAAAGCAGATTGCCGGTCTACGGAGACGACGTAGGTAAACTCGCCGCCCGGGTTCCCACCGCGTTGCGCGCGGTTCCCCTCAAAGAAGTAATACTGATACACGAAGCCGTCGGCGGCGGAGTAGGCCTTAACGCGGCGAACAGCATCGGGGCGAGCCATGCGCAGGATTATTCGCGGGAGAACGTGGGAAGTCAACGCAGGAAGCGCTCAAGGAGGTGGCGAGGCGATACCGAAATGAAACAGAAGCCTAAGGTTTCAGCACCAAATTAGAACAAGGTCAGTTTTCAAAGCGAAGCCCTGGAGCAACCCACGCTCCGAGGCCTGAGCCGAGAAAAGCTCTTGTGGATAGCCGCAAGCCTTTGATTTCGCATAGGTTTTGGCCGAAAGGTGATTCGTCCTAAACCCATGCCACTTACCCCTCGTCTCTAAGTTATTTCGCTGGCCCTTCGCCTGCTTCCCTCAAGGTATGCGACCCCTTCCGCAAAGCATCGTTGAAAGTTTTCAAAAGACGCGAGTCAGCTTCTTCACTCTTCTCGCAGCGGGCGCATGGACACTCGGCTGCGGCGGAGGAGGCGCAGTCGCCCCGCCGCCACCACCTCCTCCTTCTATTACCGTGAGCGTCGCGCCGTCGAGTGGCCCTGTCGTGCTCGGCAACCAGGTGACGTTTACCGCCACCGTCACCAACGCCACGGACACGACCGTGACCTGGAGTGTAAATGGCACTGGCGGAGGAAGCTCGACGGTCGGAACCATCTCGTCCACAGGCGTCTACACCGCGCCTGCGGATTTGCCTTCTCCTGCCACGGTGCAAATCACGGCGACGAGCCACTCGAATCCCACAAAGTCCGACACTGCCAACATAACCGTCACGAGCGACATCACCCTGTCGCTAACGCCGAATCCGGCCAGTGTGGAACTCGGCGCTAGACAATCCTTTCAGGCCACCGTAACGAGCAGCGGTCATCCCGATACCACCGTTCCCTGGAGTTTGTCAGGCGCAGCGTGCCCCAGCGCGTGCGGGACGGTGGATGCCAGCGGCACGTTCACCGCTCCGGGAATTCTGCCCGCATCTGCAAACGTCACGCTCACTGCGCAAAGTGTTGCCGACCCCTCGAAGCAAATCTCTGCCGCGGTAACCATCACCAGCAATTTCGCGTTGCAACTTTCAGCGCCGTCGAGCGTCCCAGCGGGAGCCAGCGCAACGATTGTGGCCACGCTCACACCTCTTCCCAATTCCAATCCCAGCACAACAGTTGCTTGGTCGCTTAGCGGAGCAGGCTGTAGCGGATCCACCTGCGGAGTCTTGAGCGTCACAACCACGCAATCTGCTGGCGGAAGTTCGATTGCGGATTCCGCGACCTACACCGCACCCGGCACTGCTCCCAGTCCAAACACCGTGACTGTCACGGTTACTCCCCAAGCCGATTCATCCAAAAAAGCCCAAGTCACCCTTGCCATTCAACCAGGAGTCAGCGTGATTGTTTCCCCCGCAACGGACACGCTCGCAGCAAACCATCGCACGACGCTGACTGTCCAGGTCAACGGAACTTCCAACACGACAGTGAACTGGAACGTCAACGGAATTCCTGGAGGGAACTCAGTCTTGGGCCAAGTCTGTGTCAGTGGCTCAAATCCCTGCCAGGTCGTCACGAGTTCGACCGCCTCCACTGTCGATTATCTTGCGCCGGGCAGCATTCCTTCTCCGAACCCCGTCAGCGCCGCGGCTGTGAGCGCTGCCGACTCCACAAAAAGCGCCAGCGCGCAAATCACCGTCATCAATCACGTGCTGGTTTCTGTTCAGCCGGCGAACGTCACCATGGCACCGCTGGCCGTGCAAGCATTTCAAGCCTCGGTGTTGGGAACCGCTAATCAAAATGTAGTCTGGCAAGTGCAGGGTGCAGCGTGTGCAACAGCCGGCGCCTGCGGAACGGTCAACACCAGCGGAATCTTCACCGCGCCCGCTTTTACTCCGTCGCCAAATTCGATTCAAGTCGTGGCCATCAGTTCGGAGGATCCGGCACAGTCCTCCGCAGCAAACGTCACGATCGCAGGAGGTCCAAATGTTCTCACACTCCATCCATCGAGCGTATACGCCGGTGCAGCTCAAGGATTCACTCTTCGTGTGGATGGCAGCGGCTTTGTCACATCGAGCCCTGGACCGGGCTCGACGCTGCTCATCGCAGTAACGGCGGGAACAACAACATGCGTGTCGGCCCAGGAGTGTAGCGCGCCCGTCACCGCAACGGACGTCGCTTTCGCGGGAAGCGTTTCTGTCCAAATCCAAAACCCTGACGGTGCGACATCGAATGCGGTATCGCTGGTGGTTGTCCCGCCTAATCCCTCCGACGAAGTTATTACCCTAACGAGTTCGTCGCCCGCCGCCACGGGCAAAGACATTGTCGTTGTGGATCCCACGACCGCAGGCGTCTCTTCTTCCGGCAACGACCTGGATCTCAACGTAGCCGCGCTGGGGACATTTTCAACCGCGAACAATTCTTGCGCGCTCGGGGGCAATCCGATTCCGCTACAACGCCCAGCGACCGGCACTGCTACAGCCGACATCTGCCTTTTCTCGCAAAGCGGATTCGACACGAGCATGACTTACAACGTGAGCGGGCCCGGAGACGTCACCGTGATTTCGAAACAGCCCGCGGGTCTCGGCATCATCCACCTGACTCTGCAGATTCCTGCAACCGCGGCGATTGGCGCGCGAACGCTTTTCATCCAAAACACAAATCTGGACAAGACCGCGGCAAGCGGCGTTCTGGAGGTACGTTGAAATGAGTTACGTCGAGCGGCGGAGATTTCTGTGGATTCTGTTCTTCGTGGCTCTCACCCTGCTTGCTATTGCAGCCAACGCCACGACGCTAGTACGGATGCGCTTCGAAGAACTCGCCCAGCAGGCCACGGCGGTGGCGCGTTTGCGTTGCCTCAGCACACGTAGCTTCTGGCACAACGGCGAGATTTGGACGGACACCCAGTTTGAGGTTGTCGAACTGGCAAAAGGCGCTCTGCCGGCGACCGTCGTGGTGCGCACCCTCGGCGGCACTCTCGGCCGCTTGCATTCGAGCGTCGAAGAATCCCCGGTTTTTCATTCAGGTGAGGAAATCTACCTGTTCCTCTGGGGCAGCGAAGACAAGCCGCTGCATGTGCTCGGCTGGTCGCAAGGAACGTTTCGCATCGCTCGCGAAATAAGCACAAATTGCGAAAAGCGCTCCAAGGGGAACTGGCGCGATGACAAAGAAAATAACCAAGTGTTCGAAAAAACAGGTCTTCGCATGGGCTCTTTCTCTTCTTTATGGCATTTCGTGCGCGCCAGCGTCGCAAGCCTATTCCCTCAACATGATCGTCTCTGATGTCCGCCAGCCCGCGTCAATTTCCGGCGGCTCGGCGTGCCCGGTGCGCGCCCATCAACTCACGGCTCCGGGGAGCATCGCCGTCCAATGGAGCACCGCGTTGAACACCAGCCCCTTAACCATCCTGACGCAGAATCAAACCGCAAGCGGGCGCCTCACCGAAATCGAACAAACCATAACCCAATCCCTCGCGGTGTGGACCGGCGTAAGCGGCACGCTATTGTTGCCAGCAACACTCACGCCTTTGACGCGAACGGCCCAGCAGAACGCCTGCGGCGCTGACGGCCTCAACTCGATCTGCTTCGACCAAATGGATATGGCCTTCACTCCCGGCGTCCTGGCGTTCACGCGCGTAATCACTGCTGACATCACCGGCATCCAAGTCGGCAGCAGCGCCGTTTCCACCGAACTCGGGCAGATTCTCGATGCAGACATCTACTTCAGCCCGGGCGACCCCAACACCACTTTTGCTGCTCCTCAAGCCCTTCCGTTATCTCCAAAAGCTTACGACCTCGAATCCGTACTGACTCACGAACTCGGCCACTTCCTCGGCTTCAGCCATTCGGCGGTGTGGAGCGCGATGATGTTTCCTTACGCTTCGGCGCCTGGAACCATCAGCGGCACGCGACCAACGGCGTTGCAACCGGACGCTCCGCTCGCTGACGACGACCGCACGGGATTGCGCGTTCTTTACGCCGATCCTGCCGACACGTTGCATCAAGGTTCCATCAGCGGCAGAATAATTCCCGCAAATCCGCTCGCACTCCCCGCTTTCCCGCCGGGAGTGACGGGAGTTTTCGGCGCACAGGTCGTTGCCGTGGACAATGCGACCGGCGCGGTGATTGGCGCAACGCTGGGAGGATGGAGTTGCGTCGTTCCAGGCCCGGCGCAATTTGACGGCACCTACCAAATTGCCGGATTGCCTGTCGGCAGCAGCTACACGGTTTACGCGGAGCCCCTCAACGGCACGGCCAATCCTGCACAATTCAACAACGCCCTCACTTCGCTTTGCCGCAACGCCATGACCGATGCCGGATGGCCGCCGTTGCAAGCCTGCATTGTTCCCTCGGTAGACATCAGCTTTACCACACGAACGCGGCCCGGGCCGTAAGCGGTCTTGTAGTGGCTGACCTCCAGATCGGCTCTTTCCATCGCGTTCTTTATCTACGAGCAGCGGAGAAACTCTTTGGCCTGCATCACCAAGGCGTCAGCCACGCTCCTCCAAACAACAAGCCGGGGCCAAGCGAGGCAAGAAAGATAGGCTTCCGTTGATCAGCTTCCGATTGTGCTGCGTTTTGCAGCGCTGCATGCAGCGCTGCACCGCACATCGAGGAGCCCAAATTACCCGTAGTTTTGCAAATTGCGGGAAAAGCGTCCGCCGAAACGCCGCACTGCTTCGCGAGAAGCGTCAACAGCCGGGGATTCGGCTGGTGCGTTGCAAAGCCTACGACCGAAGCGCGCGAAATACCGCTGCGCGTTTCCACGGCGGTGATGACTTTTTCCAGCCGCGTAATCGCCGCGCGCGAGAGCGCCTCACCATCAAACTGCACCTCGAGCCCGCCGCCGATTCTTGCGGCAACCTGAATCGCCGCCGCGTATTGGCCCGCGCAGCCAAAAAGAAAATCGCCAATTCGGTAGCTCGTGCCCAGCGACGATCGCGGTTCGCCGCGCACCAAAAATGCGCTGGCGCCGTCTCCGAAGAGCCCGCCAAATTCCCCCGCGACGCGCTCCGGAGTCAAGACTCTGCTATGCACGTCCGCCGTGACCACGGCGACCGTTCGCGCTGCGCCCGAACCAATCAACGATTGCGCGACCGCAAGCGCATTGAGCAACCCGAGGCACGCCCCGCCAACGTCCAGCGCCCCGCAGTTTTCTCGGACCAGCAGACGGGAGTGAAGTTGCGCCGCAAGAGCCGGGTAGTCGTGATGCGTCTCGCTGGTGGCAATAATCCAATCCAGTTCCTGCGCTCCGGACGAGGCCGCGCGCAGTGCCTCTTCTGCAGCCCCTGCGCCCAGCGTCAGTTCGCTTTCGCCCTCCGCAGCGTACGCGAGCGACTCGATGCCCGCGCGGTTACGCAGCTTGCCAACGGGCATGCGGAACACCCGGTCCACCTCCTCGGACGGCACCACTCGCGAGCCATGGACAGAGGACGAGCCCGTTAGAAATGCGGCGGATGAAGAGACATCCCCCGCCACTCCTTTCTTCTCATCCGCCGAAGGCAAAGACCCTTTGTTCGAACTTCGCAGCGCCGCTAGTATCGACGCGATACTAGCGGGCTGTTCGTTGAGATCAGAACCGAGATCCGAAATACCGCTTGCCGTTTCGACGGCGCGAAGAAAACTCACCCAAGCCATCGAATCCAGGACTCCCGTTTCAATCAAGTCTGCGGTGTCTCCGGGGAGTGGCATGGAGGAACCCGCTTCCCCGCGAAAGCAGGTATCGACAATGCGTCTGAAGGGGTCTTCTCCTTCAGGCAAACGAATAGGGTGCCGTGCCATCAAAACTCCTCAAGCCAATCCGTTTGGGGCAACGGAAAGAGTGTGTCCAGCATGAGCCAGCAAACATCCCGGTAGGGCCTGGTGAGACCGATGCGGACAAAATGATGCGGACAAGACATGATCTTGTAGTGGAACTCAGAATTCAAGAACCGTTCGAACCTGGCCGCTCGATTTGCTCCTCGGTCCCCGGCGAGCGCGGCATCCATGAAATCAAGCCAATCGCGGTCGACCACGGGGAGGTCTCTCAATAATTCGCCCGATGAGAGCACTAGAGTGGCGCGCAATTCATTGCCGCAAAGCTCCAACCGAAGGTTCTGTGTGCGGCAACCGCAAATGGAACGGCGGGCCTCCGTCGGAAGTGCATGCGTCCCGCTTCCCCGTTTGTTTTCGTAAATGCCGCATTCGAATAGCCCACTCAAGGAATCGGAGCATTCCGCTTTGCGCAGATAACCGGCTACTTCGTTCTCGGCGACCGCGGAACACTTTTGAAAACCTCGCGTCAAGAGCCGGTCTTCAATATGCGGCGGCGTCCCAACAAACGGCATGAGTGAACACTCCAGAATTTCGCCGCGTTGATAAGGAAAATCTAGCCAGCTGTTAGCTGTTGAAGAAACGGGCCGGATCGATTGAAACTTTTGTTGGTCGTGCTGCAAGCCGATGACACAAAAGGCGGGCCCCATCCGAGTGATTTCAGTGATCAACAGCTTGGTCATGTGACAAGCGCTGTTTTCTTGCCGCGGGTACGGGCTTCCCCATTAGATTTTGAAACCAAGTGCCGAACTTCCACTTCGTCGCCGCGTGCTCGCCAATGGTCTGCGAGAAGATCCGCCACGAGCCGCCTATGGCATTTTTCCGGGCCAGGCTCCGAACACAATAGCGCCACTTTGCCGGCCCACGAAGCGGTGTCCACCTTCTCCGGCACTTCTCGCTCCTTCATTTCCTTCAGGAAAGCCGCTTCATAGACAGGCCAGTCTTTACCTTTGCGATAGCTTTTCAGCAGCTCCGGAGGCGGAGCAAGGAGCGGCTCGTGCGCATACTCAATCTTTTCCACGGCGCGGAGAAAAAATGACAGATCGGGGTGCTTGGCGAAGCCGGAAAGTTGCCCTCCGCGATTCTGGCGTACATCAATCAACTGCTGGATGCCTGCCCCCCGAAGAAGCGCAAAGAACTCTTCCGCTGTTTTGCCCGCGAAACCGATCGTGCAAAGGAGCCTCTGCATTGTGTTCAGAAATCTTCCATTTGCTCGGGAGAACCGCGAAACGCGTATTCCTGGGCTTGGCGACGGAGCGCATCTTCGAGCGCGGGACCGCGCTCCGCAGCAAAAAGGGCATCGCTCGTAAATGCAGTCAGATCATTCTGCGCCAAAAGACGATCCTCCGCTTCGCGCTGCGATTCCAAAACGCCCCCGCGGCGGATGTGAACCGGCGTCACCCCGCGTTCGAGCAACTCCGGACAAATCATCAGAAAGCGGTGACAATGCAGGGGATCTTCCTCGGCGCACATCAAAGCGACTTCCTGCCCCCGCGAAAGCTCCACAACGCGATCCACTTCGGCCACGAAATCGCGCGCCTTTCGGCGTAGAAAATAGTCCACCAGGCCGTTTGCTTGATAAACGTGAGGATCGGCTGGCCTTCCCCCCAGGGATTCTCCGAGGAATTCATAACTGAATCCGGCGTCTCGCAGGTTCACTTCGAGAGATTCGCGGTTGAATTGCGGGAAGCGAAAGCTGGCCGGCCGGCTCCGTACGTCGCACACGGTCTGCACTCGGTGTCTCGATAGCGTGGAGAGGAACTCCTCCAATTCCAGATTCGAGTGGCCGATGGTGAAGACCGTTCGTGTCGCTGCTTGCGAAGGAGTCATGGAGGGATCGCCAGAACGCTCTCGAATATTCTGCCCAAAGATGCAGGATGCGGCAAGGACGTTGAACCGGAATCCGTAGTACTGAATTGTCGTCGGGACTGTGGCCGGCAATAGCTCCAAACGAGCGTCATGCTAACCTAACGATAGGCTTCTTGCGTTCTTGTTTCTGAAAAGGGACTTGATTCTGCCTAAGATAGAAAAGCCCCAAATTGTGATTCCAAGACTTCATATTCCGATGTTCCGGTGGCTGGGCTTCCTCTCGACGTTTGTGTTCCTCCTTCTCGGAACGTCAGGCGCGAACGCCCAGCGCGTCCGCGGCGAGTTGCGCCTCGAAGTGCACGACGCACAGGGTGCCGCCCTCGCGCCGTCCGGTGAACTCTCGAGTGAGACTAATCAATTTCGGCGAACCTTCGCGGTTGGCGCGGACGGACATTACATGGCGCAGGATCTGCCTTTCGGCGTTTACCGGCTCAGCCTGCACTCCGAAGGGTTCGCCCCGTGGAGCGACTTGGTTGAGATTCGCTCCGAAGTGCCTGTCCACTTGACCGTAACCATGGGCCTCGCGCCAGTAACGACGCAGGTGCAGGTCAATGATTCCGCCACGCTCGTGGACCCGTATCGCACCGGAACGCTATACACCGTGGGCCGCCAAACCATCAGCGAGCAAACCCGTGCGCAGCCGGGCCGCGATTTGCTGGACTTGGTCGCCGATCAACCAGGATGGCTGCTCGAAGCCAATGGCGTGCTGCACCCTCGCGGCTCGGAATACGACGTGCAGTATGTCGTCGACGGTCTCCCGCTGACGCAAAATCGCTCGCCGGCTTTCGCGCCCTCCTTCGACACCGACGAAGTCGAATCGCTTCGCGTTATCACTGCCAACTATCCGGCGGAGTACGGCCGAAAGCTGGGAGGAGTCGTCGAGCTGACTACGCAGAAAGACGTCCCCGTGGGACTCCACGGCCAGCTGGATGCCGGCGGCGGAAGTTTTTCCACCGTAAATGGATCCGCAGGTGTCTCCTTCGTTCGCGGCGAGCATCGCTTCTCAGCCAGCGCGGACGGATTCCATACCGACCGCTACCTCGATCCACCAGTCTTGCAGAACTTCACCAACCGGGGAAACGCCGCCGGCTTCTCGGGTTCTTACGAACGCGATTTCTCCGGCGGTGACCGCCTGCGAATCACCGTGACGCGCAACGCCGTGCGCTTTCTCGTGCCCAATGAACTTATCCAGCAAAACGCGGGACAGCGTCAGGATATCGCCGACACGGAAACTAGCGGCCAAATCTATTTTCAACATCCCATCTCTCAAGACCTATTCCTGAGCTTCTCCGGCAGCGTGCGCGACGCCAACGCAACTTTGCGTTCGAATCCAGCCGCAACGCCAGTGATTGTTTCGCAGGATCGCGGCTACCGCGAAGGCTATCTTCGCGCCGATCTCGCCGGGCACCGGGGCCATCATGACTGGAAAGCGGGTGTGGACAGCCTCTTCAGTCCCGTTCACGAAGCTTTGCAATACACGATTACTGATTCTTCGCAATTTGATCCGGGCACTCAGACTCCCTTTCAATTTGCGGACCGACATTGGGATGTCGAGCCTGCGGGTTACGTGCAGGACCAGTGGCACCGGAACAATTGGAACGTAGGAGCGGGACTGCGCTTCGATCATTATGGATTTGTCGCGCACCAATCGGGCTGGAGTCCGCGCATCGGAATTTCCCGTTACGTGCCGTCGTTGAACTTGCTGCTGCACGCCTCCTACGATCGCGTGTTTCAAACGCCGACGATGGAGAATCTCCTCCTCGCGAGTTCGCCACTGGTCAAATCCATCGCTCCCATCGTCGTGCGCCTTCCCGTGCGCCCCGCGCACGCAAACTACTACGAGGGTGGCTTCACCAAAGCGCTTCTCGGTAAATTGCGCCTGGACGCGAACATTTTCCGCCGAGATTTTCACGACTATCCCGATGACGACGTGCTGCTCGACACCGGCATCAGTTTTCCCATCAGTTTCGCGAAGGCGCGAATTTTTGGCGAGGAATTGCGGCTCGAAGTACCGCATTGGGGACGATTTTCCGGCTACCTGAGCTACGCGAATCAAGCCGGAATTGGTCAGGGACCGATTACCGGAGGACTTTTTCTGGGAAGCGACGCGGCGAACCAGCTAACCAATACAAGCAAATTCGCGGTCACACAGGACCAGCGCAACACGCTCCGCACCTACATTCGCTTTCAGGCTCCCGCGCGCGTCTGGCTTGCGCTGGGTTCGCAATACGGCAGCGGCCTGCCCGCGGATGTTGGCAGCGCCGATCCAAATTTCCTTTTGGCGCAATACGGGCTGGAGATTCTAAGCCAGGTGAACCTGCCGCGGGGCCGCGTCCGCCCGAATTTCTCCGTGGATGTGGCCAGCGGAGCAGAGTTCTACCGGAAAGAGCAGCGCAGCGCGATCTTTCAAATCCAAATCTCGAATCTGGCCGACCGCGTCAATGTTATCAACTTCGCCAGCCTTTTCTCCGGCACCGCCGTCGCCCCGCCCCGCAGCGTCTCCGCCCGATTGCGACTTACTTTCTAACCCGATGTGCCGCACCACTTATTCCGAAGAGCCGACTTTGCCAAATGATGTCATTCTGAGCGCCTCCGAAGAAGATGGGGGAATCTCAGCCGATCCGAAACAGTGAGGCGTTGATTGGCTGAAATCCTTCACTGTTATGCAGGCTTGGTCGGTGCCGTATCCCAACAATCTTCCGAGGGCAGGCTCATCCACCGCGACACTCTCAATCCTCGACAGGAGAATCTCTACCGTTCGGCGCTCGGCGATGCCCGTCTTCACGATGACTCTCTTGCTCGTGACCGCCATCTCCGTGGCCTTGCGCCGCAACTGCCCCGCAAGAAACAATGCTCCGCCGGCAAGAAAAACCACCAGCGCAACCAGGTAAATCGCTCCCGGAACCGAGGAGCCTTTCGTCTTAGCCCCCAGCGAAGCCCAGGTAATCGGAATCGCAATCGCGAACATGACAAGGAGAATTCCGACGACCGCATGCCCCAGCATGACAATCCAATGCAGCCTGGTTTCGTACTGAACGGACTCTCCCGGAATCAAGTGCTTTTCGACGTAGCTCAAGGAGTCTCCTTGAAAGGTCTTTGTGATGTCACTAGCCGCTGTTATTTTGTACGAATTTTGCGCGGCGGCACTAAACCTGTTTTGATTTGATGTATTGATCAGCGGCGGCTTCAGCCGCCTGCTTGAGCTTCACCTTGTCAGGCTCTTGGCTTCCGACAGCCTGCATCCAACCGACCACAAATCCTGCTCGGAAACGATCCGGCACTTCAGGCTTGGGAGAATTCTTGTCGTCTGCCATTTTGTTCTCCAGAAATTTGGTGGCGCTAACGGGAATTGAACCCCTATTTTAGCCTTGACAGGGTTCGGTGATTCACGTTTTTCCCGGCGACTATACCGGTTCCTTGCTTGTATCAATCTTGCAACGACGGTTTGTGGGCTTTCTCCAGTTCTACGACCCTTACTTCGAGGCGTGCTACCTCTTCGAGAAGGGTCCTTAGCGCCTTGGCAGTATCATGCGGGCTTACTTCAACTAGGTCTCCGTGCAGCACTACCGAGGCACTCCCGTCCGGCTTCGGCATCGAAAGCATAAGTTTATCTCCCACCTACCCTCTGTTTGGTCTTCCTCTGGCAGCACTGCAACGATCAGGGCTTTTCCTCGGGCTTACTTTGCGCGGCCTTCGGACGCGGCCAGCAAATTACAACAAGCATTGCCAATAGCAAGACGATCGGTATGGCTAGGTGCCCCATCATGCCCTCTACATCCCCGCGGTCTGACGCTTCCTCAACACCGCGCCTGTTAATCGTGACAAGAGCCAGCACTCCAAGGACGATCAGCTAATCGCTCGGCGTGATATTACTTTCGCCATTGCGGGCCACCTTCGACAATTTTGGTAGCGCTAACGGGAATCGAACCCGTATTTCGGCCTTGAAAGGGCCGCGTGCTAACCGTTGCACCATAGCGCCAAATTTGCTGTGAGTCTAACCAACCTAGAATACGGAAAAACCCTGCATGCGACAAGCGAAGGAAAACCGCTTCAACCCTGGCGGTCCTGAAATTCCTCGTGCCAGGCCATCTGGATGGCTTCGAGCTTCGATTCGTTGGACGCGGCGGGATCACCCGTGAAGCCGGACAATTCCGTGATCCACTTGTGCATATCTGTGAAGCGGACGGTCAGCGGATCGGTGTCAGGAAATTTGTCGGCAAGCGCGATAGCGATGTCTTCGAGATTGTCCCAAGTGAATGTCGGTGGCATGTAGATCCTCAGTGGTCCAGTTCCTTGGCGTAGTTTTTATTCCAATCGGGAATCTCCACAACAATGTCTGTCGTGCCGTCGGGCACCGTCTGGCAACCGAGGCGCGACTTCGGCGTAATTCCCGGCGCCTCGTCTAGCTCATCGAATTCCGCGTCGGTGGCTTCGTTGCACGACTCGAGGCCCTGCTGCACGATCACGTGGCACGTCGAGCAGGCGCATACCCCGCCGCAGGCATGGTCGAGCCCTATTTTGAAGCCTTCGGAAATGTCCAGAATGCTTCCCGGAAGACCGTTGTGCCCGTACGGGATTTTCTCCGGATCGACTTCGATAGTCTTGCCGCTGGGAAGAAATGTCACCTTGTATTTCTTCGTGGCGGGTTTGTACTTGACTTCTTCGATGTATGGATTTGTTCCGCCCATGACTACCCCCAGTATCTTGCCGTCATCACAAAGCCGAAGAGAGATTTCTCGCTTCGCTCGAAATGACGCAATCCTTTGCCGCTAAACTTCCGCGAGCTTCCGCCCTTCGAGCGCCGACGAGACTGCGCTGCTCATCAGCAGTTCCGCCAGATGCTCGGTCGCATGATTCAACTCATCAACGCACTTGCGGATGAGCTTGTAGTCGCTGCCCGCAACGGATTCTTTCAATGCCGCAACAGTTGCATCAATCCTCGCGCGTTCTGCCGCATCCAAACTCGCGGACTGCGGATTCATCAGCGCCTTGGCTGTCGCCGTCAGAATTGATTCTGCCTCCGTGCGTGCTTCGATCAACTGGCGCTCGCCGAAATCCTGCTCCGCATACTCGATCGACTCTTCCAGCATGCGCTCGATCTCCGTATCACTGATGCCGTAGCTCGGCTGCACCTCGATCAAGTGCTGCTCGCCCGTGCGTAAGTCTTTCGCTCCAACTTGCAGAATTCCATTCGCGTCGATCAAAAATTTCACTTCAACGCGCGGCAGGCCCGCCGGAGCCGGCGGCACCTTCAGTGTAAACCGCGCCAGCGAACGGCAGTCCTTGGCCAGTTCCCGCTCGCCTTGCAGCACGTGAATATCAATTCCCGTCTGATTGTCCACGCCCGTGGTGTAAAGTTCCTGCGCGCTTGCGGGAATCGTCGAATTGCGCGGAATCACCTTTGCCACCGCGCCGCCGTACGTCTCAATTCCCAGCGAAAGCGGCGTCACGTCGAGCAGCAGCATATTCTTTACGCCGCGGTCGAGAATATTCGCCTGCACCGCCGCGCCCAGCGCCACCACTTCATCGGGGTTCAGTTCGGTGTGCGGCCTGCGGTCAAAATATTCCTGAACCGTGCGGCGAATCAGCGGCGTGCGCGTAGCTCCGCCGACTAAAACAACTTCGTCCATATCTCCCGGCTTGAGTTGCGCATCCGCCAGCGCCTGCTTCAGTGGCCTCATCGTGCGGTCAACAACAGGCTTAATCATTGCCTCGAGCGCGCCGCGCGTAAATTCGTGCGTGAAGACTTTTCCACTGGGCAACGGAAAACGCAGCGTCGCGCTTTCGCTTTCCGACAACTGATGCTTCACGTTGATCAGTGCTTTCCGCAGTTCTTGCGCCAGCTCGCCATGCGGCGAAAAATCAATCTCGTCGTGCTGGAGAATCAGTTCGTGGACAAAAGCCTGAAGCAAATTGTCGATGTCGTCGCCGCCAAGGTGCGTGTCGCCGTTCGTCGACAAGACTTGATAAATGTCGCCTTCGCTCGTGGAGATGAGCTTCAAAACAGAGATGTCAAACGTGCCGCCGCCAAGATCGTAGACAGCGACTTTGCCGCGCTGCTTTTCGTGCAGGCCATAAGCCAGCGCCGCGGCTGTGGGCTCGTTCACCAGACGCAACACTTCGAGGCCTGCGATCTTGCCAGCGTCTTTTGTCGCTTGGCGCTGCGCGTCGTTGAAATACGCCGGCACGGTGATGACCGCACGATCCACCGTTTCGCCGAAAAACGCTTCAGCCCAATTCTTTAATTCGCGCAGAATAAACGCGGAAATCTCCGGCGGCGTAAAGACTTTGTCTCCGAGCCGCACGCGAATGACATTTTTGCTGGCAGCGTCAATGCGAAACGGAAAGAGTTTCAGTTCGCTCTGCACGTCCGCAGTTCCGCGGCCCATCAAACGCTTCACGGAATAGATCGTTCGCTCCGGCTGCGTCAGCAGCCTCCGCTTCGCCGGCTCGCCTACGATAATGCTTCCGTCCGCATCAATGCTCACGACAGACGGGCACAACGTCGATCCATAAGGACCCGGGATACACTTCGGCTGACCCGTCTGCGCGTCGGTGTACGCGACCAGGCTGTTCGTCGTCCCGAGATCGATTCCGACAATCCTTGCCATGCTTTCGATCAAACCTCCCCTAATTCTTTGGCGACGTTCGTAACCAGATTCCGGATGTACGAGCGGCGGTTCAGCAACTCATTCAGCTTCGCCATGGTTTTCTTCCGCGCCGCTGAATCGCCAGTGAGCGCCGCATCCCATTGGCGCGCGGTGACCTGAAGCTCGCCATCAACTTCTTGAAGCTTCATTTGAAAAGTCTTCTCGGCGGATTCCAGTCGCGCTTTCAGTCCTGCCAAGTTTGTTCCCGAAGCCTTGGCTTCGCGCAATTCATCAAGCGATTCGTTCAACTCAAAAACTTCTTCGAGCAATTCGGGCGGTGCTTGCTGCTTCTTCTCGCCTTCTTTGCGTTCCCCCTCGATCGCGAGCAAATATTCGACGCGCGCGATGGGATCACGCAACGTGCGATACGCGTCGTTCAGTTCGGAGCTGCGCTTTAGCGAGAGCTCTCGCTCCTGCTCCGTAGCATTCACAAAATTGTCTGGATGCAGCTTCCAGCTCAGCTGCAGGAATTTCTGCTCCAGCCCGCCCATTTCAATCCACAACTGGCGCGGCATCTCGAACAGCGCGAAGTAATCAACCCCTTGCGGCAACTGCACCAGCTTCCCGCAGCTCGAGCAGAAGTGCGTGCCCAGCGTACGCTCATGGCAATTCCAGCAGACCAGCGGACCCTGCGCCGATGTGGGAACCGTGCTCATAACTTTTTCAGGAACTCCTCATGATGCATAAATGAGGCACAAAAAAAGTGGCTGGCGCTAGCGGCTGCCAACCACTTGTCCGATTCGCCGGCGCGACTCCTTCACCCGAGCTGCCGTGAAGCGCAGAGCACAGGCAAGAGCGCCTGTGCCACGCTATGCCGTAAAAGAGCTGCCGCAGCCGCAGTTTCGCGCCGCATTGGGATTCTGGAAAACAAATCCCTGGCGCATCAGCGTCTCTTCGTATTCCAGCGTCGTGCCATTCAGGTACAAAAAGCTTTTGGGGTCCACGAAAATGCGCGCGCCAAATTCTTCGAAAATCTTGTCGCGATCGCGCGCCTGCGTATCCAGGCGCATCGCATAGGACAATCCGGAGCAGCCGCCACCCTGCACGCCGACGCGCAGCCCGCCAACCTCCGGCGACACACCTTCCTTCTCGAGCAGCTTGCGAATCTGTTTCGCCGCCCGTTCGGTAAGGTGGATGGCCGGGGCGCTAACGACGCCCTCCCCCGTTTTTGTGTAAGTGTTCATTCTAAAGCACTTAGATCTACCGTAAGTCTGTTAGAATCAACCCTTCCGAGATACCCTATAAGTGTTCATTCTAAAGCAGTTAGTCCATGCACCATTTCTGCACCTCCCTGCCGCCTTAGCTAGTAATCTGGGTGACAGACGGCGGGATAAACTCGCCGCTGCAAAACCAGCAGAGGGAGCGGGTCTTAGTGCGAGGCCTTTTCGGTGGCCGGCACTTCGACGCCGTTCTTCTTCTTCCAGTCGCCGATGGCGGCCTTGATGGCGTCTTCCGCGAGCACGGAACAGTGGATCTTCACCGGCGGAAGCGAGAGCTCGCGCACGATGTCCGTGTTCTTGATCGAAAGCGCCTCTTCGACCGTCTTGCCCTTCACCCATTCCGTGGCGAGCGAGGAGCTGGCGATGGCCGACCCACAGCCGAAGGTCTTGAACTTGGCTTCTTCAATGACCTGCGTCTCCGGATTGATTTTCATCTGCAGCTTCATCACGTCGCCGCACTCCGGCGCGCCGACGAGCCCGGTTCCGACGTTGGGATCTTCCTTCGGGAGGCTGCCGACGTTGCGGGGATTGTTGTAGTGATCCACTACTTTGTCGCTGTATGCCATTACCCGTTGCTCCTTGCCAGATTTTCGACACTTATGAAGCCCGCGCTCTTCACAGCCTTGTCCGAGAGCGAAACGTTCGGCACCGAAGCCGAACGGCCCGCGGTAAGCTGGCGAAGAGCATCCTTAATGTACTCCGCTCCGAGCCCAAGCATCTTCAGGAAAGCGCGCACCTGCTGAAGTTCGCGGAATGAGCGCTCACCCCCGGTCTCCTCCTCCGCATCGTAGGGAACGAAGCTCACGCGGAAAGCCGCGCCCGTCCCTCCAATGGACCGATGAATGCGAATTGTTCCTTCATTTGCCATTGTTTGTTTCTCAGCCCTTCTAGGCGGTTTGCCATTTCATTTTTGAGATGTCGATTCCCTCTTTGGCCATTTCGTAGAGCGGCGAAAGCTCGCGCAGCTTGGTGACGACCTGCACCATCTTGTCGATGACGTAGTCGACCTCTTCCTGCGTATTGAAACGGCCGAGGCCGAATCGAATCGAGGTGTGAGCGAGGTCTTCGCCTACACCTAAAGCTTTGAGTACGTAACTGGGTTCGAGGGTTGCCGAGGTACAGGCCGAACCGCTCGAAACCGCGATGTCGTTAATGCCCATCAGCAGAGACTCGCCTTCCACATAGGCGAAGCTCATGTTCAGGTTGTTGGGTAGACGATGTTCCATCGAACCGTTGACGAAAACTTCGTCCAGCTTAGCTTCCAGTCCCGCCTTCAAGCGGTCGCGCAGGCCGCGCATTTTCACGCTCTCTTCGGGCATCTCTTTTTGCGCGATTTCGCACGCCTTGCCCAGACCCACGATGCCCGGCACGTTCAGCGTGCCGGAGCGCATGCCGCGCTCATGGCCGCCGCCGTCAATGATGGCGGAAAGCTGTACGCGAGGATTGCGGCGCCGCACGTACAGAGCACCTACACCCTTCGGCCCGTAAATCTTGTGCCCACTGATGGCCACCAGGTCGATGTTGTCCTTCTGAACGTCAACCGGAATCTTGCCAACTGCCTGCACGCCGTCCACGGCAAAGAAAATCCCGCGCTCCTTGGCAAGCTTGCCGATTTCCGCGATGGGATTGATCACGCCAATTTCATTGTTGGCGTACATGATGGTAATCAAAATCGTGGTCGGCTTGATGGCCGCCTTCAAATCTTCCAAGCTGACGCGGCCGTCGCGCTGCACCGGCAGATAGGTCACCTCGAAACCATGTTTTTCAAGGTTCTTGCAGGTATCGAGCACGGCTTTGTGCTCGATGGACTGCGTGATGATGTGATTGCCCTTTTCGCGAAACATTTCCGCGATGCCCTTGATCATCAAATTGTCAGACTCGGTCGCGCCGCTCGTGAAAATAATCTCCTTGGACGTGGCGTTAATCAGCGAAGCGATCTGCTGGCGCGCGTTTTCCACGGCTTCTTCGCCAGCCCAGCCGAAGGAATGATTACGGCTGGCGGCATTGCCAAATTTATTGGTGAAATACGGAAGCATCGCCTCCAACACCCGGGGATCGACCGGAGTGGTCGCATGATTGTCCATGTAAATCGGCAGTGTGACGGCCATATCCCTTTTTCTCCTAATTCTCCTAAGTCCTCAATGCCACGAGCGATGGCTCGTGCGGATCTTCGCTCATCTGCGCAATCGTGACGGAGCCCAACACACTTAAGATGCTTTCGTTCACGCGCCGTAACGGCTCTTTTACCGAACAGCGTTCAGTCGCATCGCAATTCCCGTGGTTCGTCACGCACGAAGTAATCAAAACCGGCCCGTCAATCGCGGAAATGACCTCCAAGGCACTGATTTGCGACGGCTCCTTCGACAGTTGGTACCCGCCACTCGAACCATGCTTGGCCGCCACAATGGACTGGTGCGCCAGCTTTTGCAGCACCTTGGCCATCAGCGTGGCGGAAATACCGTATTCCTCGGCAATTTCGCTGGCGCTGCAGGCGTGATCGCGGCGATGCAAAGCCAGGTGCTTGACGGCTATTAACCCGTAATCAGCTCTCTTGGAAAGCTTGAACATTGAAACCTAGAAACTGACCTCTTCCCCCACATATACGACCGTTCTGGTCGCACATAGAATATACTCCATTTCCAAAGGAAAAGTCAACGCTATCTTATCTGCGAGGATGTCAGTAAGTCTTTTATTTTGTACTATTTATAATAGGACTTAAACAGTCTCATATTCCAGGCCGTTTTACTTCCCGCCGGCGCAGGTTCCGCTGGCGCCAGCTACTTCGATGAGTTTTTGTACGGGGGCCACAGGAACCAAGAGCAGTTGAGCCTGAGGTTTCTTCAATTGTTCGATGGTAGCGAGCTGCTGCGCTTTCCAGGAATCCGGCGCAGGCTGGCGTTTGGCTGTAACGTCCAGAGTGGCAAGGCCCATCGCTCCGAGCATCGAGAGGTCCTGTGATTTTCCTGCCGCTTCCTGTACCAGGAATGAGCGTTGCGCGAGCGGCCGTAGCTTGGCGTCATTGTCGCGCCAGAGGGTGAACTGCGCGCGGAGGCGCTCGCCGGAGTCGGTGTCCAGGCACGAAGTCGAAATGAATTTGTCGACCAATTCACCGAAGTGCCTTGCCGCATCGCTTTCCGGCGGGACGGCATCGACGAGATGATTGAGAGGAGAGGTGGTGATCGCTTTCCAGGAAGTGGAATCGCCGCGCGTGTAGTCCTTCACCGGCTCGAGTATGTCGGCGAACGCCTTGAGCGCCGCAAATTCCTCCGGCGTCGCAGTACCGGCGATTCTTTGCAACATTTTGCGATATTGGCTGCGATGGGTAATGCCGAGCCACTCGAGTCTCTGGCTGATCACGTCGAGGCGCGCATACATGGAGTTCACATCCGTGACCGATTGCGGCGACCAGTAGCGCTCCGCGATTGCCGCAGTCCGTGGCCAGATGCGCGAGTCAATATTCTCCCAGTTGACGAATTCGGACCACATGGTGGCTTCTCCGCCAAGCACGAGCTGTTTCTGCTCCGGGGTCAAATCGGCCGCGGCGCCTCCCAGGGGATCCACAGCATAGTGCCGCGCGGCGCTCCACATCAAATCAATGTAGTAGCCGTTGGAAAGAATCCCGCGATAGCCCTGCTTCGCCGCGGCTGCAAGCGAGTCCGGTCCGCGCCAGGAGTGAATGACGATGTCCTTCGGCGCGCCGGGAACAAAGATTTCGTCCCAGCCGATGGCCGCTTTTCCGTGCTTGGTTACCAGCTTCTGCACACGAGTGCTGAAATAGCCTTGCAGATCCTCGTTTGATTTGTAGCCGTGGGCTTTCTTGAATTCCTGGATCTTCGCGCTGGCGTCCCACGCCTTTCCGTTCACTTCATCGCCGCCAATGTGAAAGAAGTGATCCGGAAAGAGCTTGGCCATCTCTCCAATGAAAGGATCGAGGAATTTGTAGGTTTGTTCGTTTGTAGGATCCATCGCGGGATCCAAGACGCCCCATTCTTCATCGATCTTGAAGGGCCCAGGCGTGCTGGCGATTTCCGGGTAGCCGACAAAAATTGCCGTGCTGTGTCCCGGCATCTCAATTTCCGGCACGACGCGGATGCCGCGATCCCGGGCATAGGCAATCACGTCGCGGACTTCATCCTGGGTGTAATAAAGCCCGCCGGAACCAAGCTCGTGAAGCTTGGGAAACCTCTTGCTTTCGACGCGGAAGCCCTGGTTGTCCGTGAGGTGCCAGTGAAAGACATTCAGCTTCAAGGCTTCCATGCCGTCGAGATTCCGGCGAATCACGTCGAGCGGAGTGAAATGCCGCGCCGAATCGATCATCAGTCCGCGCCAGGGAAAGCGCGGCTTGTCTTGAATCGTCACCGAGGGGGCCGCGAAACCGTCGCTGGAAACGTCCACAAGCTGCAGAAAAGTCTGCAAGCCGTGCAGCGTGCCGAGAGGCGTCGGAGCAGTGAGTTTCGCGCCTGTGGAAGTCACTTCAAGGACGTAAGATTCGTCCTCGCCGACTTCCTGGACTTCCTTGCTCGGATGATCAGTGTGAATGAATAACGTGGCTTGCGCCGATTTAGCCGGCTTGGAACTCACAAGGAGCGCTGTTTGACGCTTCAGGTGCTCCAGGAACCGCTCCACGCCACGGTTGAGGCGCGGCTCAGTGTGCCCCGTCAAGGCAACGGAGAAGGAGGAATCGATGCGCAGGCTTCCTGTTCCTGCCTGCACGCTTGCGGGCATGGGCATGAGATTCAGAGTGGGCTGCTGAGCGATGGCTATTTTCGGAATCAGGAGAGCGCAAAAGAAAAACAAGAGAAAACCTCGCACCGTGAAATTCAGAATGACATTTTGCAAGAAGCTCTGAAGCATGGTCTTGTCAATCCCTTCCGCCAACGAGAAATGCAAATTGCTGCTATGTAGCACTGGCACAGGCATACTGTCATATCTCCGAATTTCTGCGAAGAGGATTTACAAGGCGTGCTCAAGCGGACGGCAAACTTTCGGCAGGCGGGCTTTTTGTGCATGAGTTAGAATAGCCCCGGCATTACGCATAGATTGAAATTGCGATGAAAACATCGATTGCCATCTATCCGGGTTCGTTTGATCCGGTGACCAACGGCCACCTCGACCTGATCGAGCGCGGCGAGAAAATGTTTGACCTGCTGATTGTGGCCGTGCTGCGAAACACGGAAAAGCAGCCGCTGTTCAGCGTTCCCGAGCGCGTGGAGATGCTGCGGGAAGTGACGAGAAACATTTCGGATTACGAATTCGAATTGCAAATGGCGTTGATGAATCGCAAACTCGAGCCGCGGCTGGAAACCGTCTTCATGCTTCCCGGCGAACCGTACAGCTACTTGAGTTCCAAGCTGGTGCGAGAGATTGCGCAGCATGGCGGGCCGCTGGACGGGTTGGTTCCCCCCATCGTCGAGCAGCGGCTGCGGGCGAAAGTGTCGTAACGGAATATCCCCCATTGGATACGCTTGCTTTTCTAAGTAATTGAATAGAAAGAGCCTGCGTTGTCTCGGGCGGCCGCCAAAGCTCATCGTGGAAGGCCGCAAGCTAGCTTATGGCGCAAGCTAGCTTATGGCGCAAGCTAGCTTATGGCGCAAGCTAGCCTGCGCTACAAGCTACTTTGTGACACAAAGTACATGGCGCGGCTACCTACATAGCGCCACGAGTCGCGACTTGGCCGGGCGCCCCCGAGCAGGCCAATTCGGTGTTTGCCCCGCTGCGTCGTGCCTGTAAACTGGTGGCTGCAACTTGCCCCACGCCGAAGGAGCTTGAGGTGCAACTCACCGACCGCATCAACCGAATCCAAATCTCGCCGACCGCCGCCGTCCTTGCCGAAGCGGAAAAGCTGAAGGCCAAGGGCATCGACGTGGCCGACTTCGGTCCGGGCGAGCCGGACTTTCCAACCCCGGACCACATCAAGAAGGCGGCTATCCGTGCCATTCAAGAGAACAAATCCAAGTACACACCCGCGGGTGGCATTGCCCCACTGCGCGAAGCCATTTGCGCATGGCACAAGCGCGAACTGCATTCGTCATTCGAACCGAAGGAATGCGTGGTCAGCGTAGGCGGCAAGCATTCCATCTTCAATGTGATGAGTGTGATGATTCAGCGGGGCGACGAGGTCATCATTCCTACTCCTTGCTGGGTGAGTTTTCCGGACATTGTGAAGTACGCGGGCGGAACGCCGGTGTATGTCGAAACGCATCCCGACGATGGCTTCACAGTACGGGCGTCGGCCATCGAAAAAGCGATTACACCGAAGACGAAACTCTTGATTGTGAACTCGCCATGTAATCCGACTGGCGGAGTAGTCCCTCCGGATGAGTACGAACGGATTTTGGCGGTTTGCAAAAAGCATAATGTGTGGCTGATGGGCGACGAATGCTATTCGCACTTTACTTATGAGCCGCACAAGCCGTACTCGATTGCCAGCGCGAATGGCGCAAAGGAAAAAGTCATCATCATTGGCTCGATGTCGAAGACGTTTGCGATGACCGGCTGGCGCATTGGGTACACACTGGGGCCGGAGGCGCTGATTCAGGCGCTGATTAAGTTGCAGAGCCAGTCCACATCGAACCCCACGTCGATCGCGCAATATGCCGCGCTCGAAGCCATGACAGGGACGATGGAAACCGTACCAGTGATGCTGGCGGAGTATGCGAAGCGGCGGAAACGCATCGTCGAAGGGCTGCGCGCGATTTCCGGCGTTACTTGCGAGTGGCCCGGCGGCGCGTTTTATGCGTTCCCGAATATTTCGGAGCATCTCAGCAATGGCGGAGGTCGGTCCGCGTTGGCGAAATCGTGCACGGAAATTTCGAAGATGCTGCTCGACAAAGTGCACGTGGCCGTCGTTCCCGGAGAAGCTTTCGGCGCACCCGGAAATTTGCGCTTGTCGTACGCCACTTCAATCGAGCGCATCGAGGAAGGGCTGCGCCGGCTAGAAAGATTTTTTGCGCGCGCGGAAGCCGCCGTCTAGACTGTGAAGCCCGAGCCCTTTCGAATTGAGCCGAAGTTCGTAGAACGCATTTGGGGGATGCGCTTCCTCGCTCCGCTTTTTCCTGAAAAGACAAATTTGGCGGAGCCGATTGGCGAAGTCTGGCTCACTGGTGTCGATTGCAAGGTCGCGACCGGGCCCTTTGCAGGCAAGACACTCGGGGAAGCATGGCGAGAGATGCCGCCCGAATGGCGCGGCACGCGCTTCGCTGGGGCGGGGGATTTTCCGCTTCTGATTAAGTTCATTTTTCCGAATGACAAGCTCTCCATCCAAGTGCACCCGGACGATGCGTACGCAGCCGCTCATGAACAAGCCGCCGGTGGCCGCGGGAAAACGGAAATGTGGCACATCATTTCCGCCGAGCCCAGTGCACGCGTCCTCATCGGACTCGTGCCGAAGGCTGACCGGGAAAAGTTCGTGAAAGCTGTCGAAGCTCAAACGCTGGAAGAAATCTTCATTCATTGGCGCGTGCAATTGGGAGACACTTTTTTTGTTCCGGCAGGCACCCCGCATACCATTGGTCCCGGGATGGTGCTTTGCGAAATTCAGGAATACTCCGACCTGACCTATCGCATTTACGATTATGGCCGCGTGGATGCTCATGGGAAACCCAGAGAATTGCACATCGAGAAAGCCCTAGATGTCATTCAGTTCGGAAGGCCCATTCTGGGCAAAGCGTCGCGGCTCCCTTTGCCATCCCATGGATCGCGAAAAGAGCTGCTTGCCGCTTGCCCGCACTTCGCAACCGAGCGATGGAAAATCATCACGCCCATGGAGAACCCTTCGAACCCCGAGCATTTTGATTTGCTCGTCGTTTTGACCGGGGGCGGCGATTTTGCCTGGAGCAACAAATCGGCGAGATATCAATGCGGAGAATGCTGGTTGATTCCCGCGGGCTCGGAGAAATTTGCGGTGAATCCTACAGAACCCACGAAGGTCCTAAGCACGTACGTGCCAGACTTAGCCGCACTGCGGGCTCGCCTCGAGCAGAGCCATTCGTGGCGTGAAGTCGAAAAGACGGTTTTCGAATAAGCGCGAAACCAAGACCCATGAAACAGCTCACAACACATGCGGTGATTCTGGCTGGGGGGCGGGGGACGCGGTTCTGGCCGCGGAGCCGGACGCGCACGCCGAAACAACTGCTGAACATCGTGGGCAAGGAAACGATGCTGGAGCAGACGGTCGCGCGGCTGCGCCCGCTGATTCCCACCGAACGCATCTGGACGGTGACGAACACGGAACAGGCTGCGGCTGTTCGAAAGCAGGTACCTGCGGCGGCACGCAAGCGCGTGCTGATCGAGCCGAAAGGTTTGAACACGGCGGTGGCGATTGGGCTTGCCGCGATTCACGCGCGGCATGTCGCGGGCGGCGACGCGCTGCTGGCGGTTTTGCCTGCGGATCATTACATTGCGCAGCCGGAGAAATATCGAAAGATCGTTGCCGCGGCGCTGGATGTGGCGCGCGAACAGGGGCGCATGGTGGTTTTGGGCATCCCTCCGACGCGGCCGGAGACTGGGTTCGGCTACATCGAGCGCGTGGGGGAGCCGATTTCCGCCAAAGGATTCCCTGTCTTTGCGGTGAAGCGCTTCACGGAAAAGCCGGCGCTGCCGTTTGCGGTGGAATATGTGGCCTCCGGCAAGTATCACTGGAACGCCGGCATGTTTTTCTGGCGAGTCTCGACGTTTCTCGAGAACCTGAAGAGTTTCTTGCCGAAGACGGGCGCCGCTCTGGAAGAGCTTGCGGGCTTTATTGGTAAGCGCGACTACGAGCGCAGGCTTCGTGCCGTGTACGAAAGACTGGAGAACATTTCTGTGGACTATGCAGTGCTCGAGCCAGCCACGCGCGTGGAAGGCACGCCGCGGGTATTTGTGATTCCCGCGGAAATAGGCTGGAGCGACATTGGCTCCTGGGCGGCTGTTTACGAACTGCTCACCAAGAAAAATGGTGAGAACGTGCTTGCCGGTGCGGGCCATGTGCTGGACGCGGAAGGGAATTTTCTGTGGGCACCTTCGAAATTCGTCGCAGCAATCGGGGTGCGCGACCTCGTCGTCGTGGAAACGCCTGACGCGTTGCTCATCTGTCCACGCGACCGCGCCCAGGACGTCGCCAAAATGGTGAAATGGCTCGAAGAAAATAAGCGTTCCAGCCTTCTTTAACCCTGAGATCTCCATCGGCTTCCAAGGAAAAGACCATAGGCTATGCTGGTATTCGATATGGTATAATCGAGTCATGAAGACAGCGCGCAAAATCACGGTAGAGATACCCGCCGAGCTTCTCAAGAAAGCGCAGCGCGCTAGCGGCACGGGCATCACACAAACCGTTCGCACCGGACTGCAGCTTGTCGCAGCATCAGAGACATATGCTCGCTTACGACAACTTCGAGGCAAGGTTCGGTTCAGTCGAACGTGGCAAGAACTGAAAGACGATCGATGATTGCAGCCGACACGAGCACGTGGGTCGCCTTTCTGCAAGGCGACTTAGGCAGCGACGCCCAGTTGCTCGATAAAGCGATGAAAGAAAGGCAATTGGTTATGGTGCCCGTTGTGCTTACGGAGCTTCTTAGCGATCCCGACCTTCCGGCAGACGTAACCGGTATTCTTTCCGACGTACCCGTCATCGAGATCGGACATGGCTATTGGCAGCGCGCAGGCGTGTTGCGGTCAAAAGTTCTTGCAAAGGGACGCAAAGCGCGCCTCGGAGACGCCCTGATAGCGCAAAGCTGTATCGATCAGGGCATTCCCCTCCTGACGCGAGATCAGGACTTCCGAGCATTCGCCGAAGTTGCAAGTCTCGAACTTGCACCGGGGAAGTATTGATCCACGTCCTCCGCGCAGGCCAATCCGGCTGTTGGCGGGCGCTTGGGTTCGCGTATACTTTTCCTCATTCATGATTCCTTCGATCAAGTTTGGAACGGACGGGTGGCGCGGCATCATTGCGGACGACTTTACATTTGCGAACGCGCGCATCGTGGCGCACGCGATTACCCGGTACGTGGTTCGCGGCGAAGACGCGCGCAAAGGCGTGATTATCGGCTACGACCACCGCTATTCCTCAGACCGGTTCGCCGCGGCGGTTGCAGACGTGATCAGCGCATCGGGAACTCCGGTGTGGCTTGCGGACAAGCCCTGCCCCACGCCTACGGTTTCGTTTTTGGTGCGGCATCAGAAGGCCGCCGGCGGGATCGTCATCACGGCGAGCCACAATCCGTACCGCTGGAATGGAATGAAGTACAAGGCGAGCTACGGAAGCAGCGCACTTCCTTCGATTGTCGCGGAAATCGAAAAGGAACTTGCGGGTGTTCTCGAAAAAGGCGTGCCGCCGCTTCCGGGGCGTAAGGACCTGATTCACTCGGTCGAACCTCGCGGGCCGTACCTGGATGCGCTGGGAAAACTCGTGGACTGGAAGCGACTCCATGCACGGGGCGGCCGCGGGCTTGCTGCCGGAATTGCTCCGCCGCAACGGCATTCCGTGCGACGAAATTCGCGCAACGCGCGACCCGCGTTTTGGAGGGGTGCATCCGGAACCCATCGAGCCGCACATCGAAGCTTTGCGCCAAGCTGTACTCGCGGGCAAATACGATGCTGGCTTCTGCGCGGATGGCGATGGGGATCGCATCGGCGCGATTGATCGCACCGGCGCGTTCGTCAATCCGCATCAGATTCTGGCGCTGCTTGTGTGGCACCTGGCGGGAACGCGGAATCTGCCGGGCGATATCGCAAAAACCTTTTCCGTTACGAAACTTATCGACAAGCTCGCCGCGAAATTCGGGCGCAAGCTCCACGAAGTGCCAATCGGCTTTAAGTACATTTGCGAGTTGATGCTGGAGCAAAACATTTTGATCGGCGGCGAGGAAAGCGGCGGCATCGGCACAAGCCTGTACCTTCCGGAGCGCGACGCAACTGTGTCCGCTCTGTTCCTTGCGGAATTGATGGCCTGGCACGGCAAAACGCTGGGCGAGTTGCTGGCCGCGCTGCATGCTGAGTTTGGCGAATACCATTACGGGCGCGTGGATCTTGAGTTGAAGCCGGGTCAAAAAGAGAAAGCTATTGCGCACTTTTCTGACGAAAAGCTGAATCGCGTCCTCGATTTTCCGGTGGTGCGGCGCGAAGACATGGACGGCATCAAATTGTATCTCGGAGAAGCGGGCTGGGTGATGGCGCGCGCATCAGGTACGGAAAACGTTCTGCGAATTTACTGTGAAACCAGCAAACCGGAAACAACGCGACGCGTTCTCGATTCCGTAACAGAAACCGTTCACGGTCTTTAGCAGGCCGGTGAGGAGCAAAGGGGTGAGGTCATGAACGCGATCAATCTAGCAGACAAGTTCAACAGCTTCTCCGATCGGTGGAGCCCCAAAATCATCGGGGAGCTCAATGATTTTTATATTAAGGCCGTCAAGCTCAAGGGCGAATTCGTCTGGCATCATCACGACCAAGAAGACGAAATGTTTCTTGTAACAAAGGGCACATTGCGGATGAAATTCCGCGATCGTGAAGCGGTTGTTCGCGAGGGTGAATTCATCATCGTGCCACACGGCATCGAGCATCTTCCCGTCGCTGACGAAGAGGTTCACGTGGTGCTGTTCGAGCCGAAATCCACTCTCAATACGGGGAACATCAAGAACGAAAGGACGGTCGCCCAGCTCCAGCGCATCTGAGCGCGGCCGCGACCAACACGGAAATCCAGCCATGGAACACCGCTACTACACGCTCGATGTTTTCACCACCACACGGTTTGCCGGCAATCCGCTGGCGGTCTTCACCGACGGTGACGAACTTTCGGACGAACAGATGCTCGCCACCGCGCGAGAGATGAACCTGTCGGAAACGGTTTTCGTCCAGAAGCCCACGGATGAAGAAGCGCTAGCGCGGCTGCGCATCTTCACGACAAAGGAAGAGCTGAAGCTGGCCGGGCATCCGGTCATCGGAACGTGGTTCTTGCTTGCGGAGCTTGGCGTGGTCCCGGCGCAGGAAGGCGGCGTCCACGTTTTACAGCAAACAGGCGCAGGAGTTTTGCCCGTGGAGATACGCTTCAAGGATGGCCGTCCACACCGCGTGACCATGACACAGAAGGAAGCGCTCTTTAAACCCGCAAAGCTTGATAAGAAGAAACTGGCGGCGGCGCTCGGGCTTTCGCCGAAGGATTTCGATCCGAAGCTAGAGCCGGAATTTGTTTCCACGGGCATTTTTAATTTGATGGTGCCGCTGAGGAGTCGCGCCGCGCTCGGTAAAATCGCGATGAACATGATCGAGTTGGGAAAGCTGCAGGGAAAAAACGCCACGATGGCCTACTGCTTCGCGCCGAACGGCAACGGAAAAGTGTGTTCGCGCGGAATGCTTCCATGGGAGCTTTATGAGGACGCAGCAACGGGTTCGGCGGCAGGATCGCTCGGGGCTTATTTAGTGCGCCACGGAAAGCTGGCGCCAGGTCACACGCTGAGCATCCTCCAAGGAGCAGAGATGGGCCGGCCGAGCCATATCGAAGTCGAGGTCACACAAACTGGCAAGAAACTCGTTCCGCGCGTGAGCGGCGCTGCGGTGAAAGTGCTGGAAGGCACGATTCGAATCTGAGAGAAATCACACTCAAAAAAGTAGGCCGCTCGGAATCCGGGCGGCCTTTTTCTCTATTGAAAAACTGATGACTGAAGGCTTAGGACTGTCTTAGCGTCCCTTGCGGTCTTTGCGCAGGTCCTTGCGATCCTTGTGCAGGTCACGCTTGTCCTTGTTGATGTCCTTCTGATCTTTGTTGCGGTCCTTGCGATCCTTGGCAAGATCCTTTTTATCGTGATTGATGTCGTGCTGGTCGGCATTGCGGTCGCTGCGGTCCTTAGCCAGGTCCGTCTTGTCGTGGTTGATGTCGCGTTGATCCTTGTTACGGTCGGCGCGATCGGCACGGAGGTCCTTGCGGTCGGCCTTCGCTTCGGAGCTATTGGCGCCATACTTTGCATCATCGCGGGCAAGATCGCGCTTGTCCTTGTTGATGTCGCGCTGGTCAGCATTGCGATCGGCGCGATCCTTGGTTAAATCGCGGTTATCGTGATTGATATCCCGCTGATCGGCGTTGCGGTCGGCGCGGTCCTTGGACAGGTCGCGCTTGTCCTTGTTGATATCTCGCTGATCCGCATTGCGATCCGCGCGATCCTTCGCCAGGTCTTTCTTGTCCTGGCGAGTGTCTTTCTTGTCGGCCTTAGTATCCTCTTGCTGCGGGGCCGGGTCCTGGGCGTAAGCACCGGAAACGAGCAGACCGGCAAACGCCATCGCGAGCACACCTCGACGAACCAAGAGTTCAGCCTTCATTTTTCGCTCCTAGTAAAGACGTTTCCTGGGTTCACCACCACACTTACCAAAATCAAACACGCAGGCAGAGGCAAAGTTTCGTGGTTCCGTGGCGGGGTTGCTTTTGACCGATAGAGGGATTTTGCGGCCCGCGATAACTACTTGACTGTCAAGGACTTATGGACGGAATCCAGCACGCCATTGACGAACGCGCCCGACTCTTCGGAGGAGAATTTCTTGGCTAACTCGACCGCTTCGTTCAACACAACTTTGGGTGGGGTATCCAAGGAACTCATTTCGTGGATGGCCAAGCGCAGAATCGCCCGGTCGATGGCCGCGAGACGTTCGAAGCGCCAGTTTTCGCAGTGCTTACTGATGATTTCGTCGAGCGCAGAAGTTTCTTTAGCGGCGCCTTCGAAGAGTTGGTTCGCAAACTCGCGGGTTTTGTCGGCGGCCTTGGCGCTCTTCCAGAATTTCGCCTCCAGTTTGGCGGGATCCTGCTCGCTCATGTCCCATTGGAAGAGCATCTGCATCGCAAATTCGCGCGCTTTGGTGCGGAGGGACACGTTACTTGCGCCGCCGCGGCTCGGCAGAAGCAGCCGAAGCGGATTTCGACTCGGGTGCGCGCAGTTTGCGCGAGAGCTGCGCCATTTCGATGGCGGACAAACCCGCTTCGAACCCTTTGTTTCCGCCCTTGAGCCCTGCGCGATCGATGGCTTGCTCCAACGTGTCGCAGGTCAGGACGCAGAAAACGATGGGCAGGCCGGTATCCATCTGCGCGAGCTGCAGGCCGCGCGCCGTTTCCGAACAGACGTAGTCGTAATGAGAAGTTTCTCCGCGCAAAATGCATCCAATCGCAATCAGCGAGTCATATTTTCCGAAGGCCGCGAGTTTTTTTGCCGCCAAGGGCAATTCGAAGGAGCCGGGAACGTGCACTACATCTACATCTTTGCTCTCCGCGCCTGCGCGCTCTAGCGCATCCGTGGCGGCGGCGAGCAGGCGGTCGGTGATAAAGCTGTTGAAGCGGCTGACGACGATTCCGAAGCGCAAACCTTGGGCGCTAAGCTCACCTTGAATCTTGCCGGGTTGAAGTTTTTCCGCCATTTTTTTCGCGATCGTGTCCTGGCTTTACTGCGCCTTGTTCCTCTATTACTTTCACTTCCCCTTGAATTGCGCCGCCCGCTTTTCCAGGAATGCCTTTGTTCCCTCACCCATATCATCCGTGGCGCACGCCAGCCCAAAGAGCGTCGCTTCGAGGAACAAGCCTTCTTCCTGGGGCATCTCCACGCCGCGCTCGATGGCTTCCATGGCGTATTTCACCGCTAGCGGCCCGTTCGCGATAATTTTTTTCGCCATGGCTTCGGCCGCAGGAAAGAGTTCCGCTGGCTCATAAATATGATTGACCAAACCGATACGTTGCGCCTCTTCGGCGGAAATCATTTCGCCGGTCAGGCAAAGCTCATGGGCCACGCCTTTGCCGCAGAGCCGCGCCAGCCTCTGCGAACCGCCATAGCCGGGCAAAATTCCCAATTTCACTTCCGGCTGCCCCAGCTTCGCGGTTTTGCTGGCGATGCGAATGGTGCAGGAAAGCGCCAGTTCGCAGCCGCCGCCCAGCGCAAAGCCATTGATCGCGCAAATCGACGGCTTGCCCATCGTCTCCAGCAAATGAAAAACGCTCTGGCCATAGAGCGAGAACTCTTTGCCATTGACAGGAGTTTGCACAGCCAGTTCGCTGATGTCGGCTCCCGCGACGAAGGATTTTTCGCCCGCGCCCGTGAAAATCAGAACGCGCACGTTCGCATCGTCGCGCGCGTCGAGCAAAGCATGATGCAATTCCTCGATCGTTTTGCGATTTAGCGCGTTCAGCACCTTTGGCCGGTTGAATGTGATGTAGGCGATCCCATCTTTCTTCTCGCACAGAATATTTTCGTAAGTCATCTATTCTTCTCTGTGTCCTTTGCGATCTTTGCCCTCTGTGTTAATTCCGAAGCCTTTGACAACGTTCAGCTAAAACTTCATCGGTCTCGGCTTCTGCGGATCCGCGTAATCGTAAAACCCGCGTCCCGACTTGCGCCCGTTCCACCCCGCCAGCACCATGCGCTTCAGCAGCGGCGGCGCAGCAAACCGCTTTTCTTTGAACTCATCGAACATAATCTGCGAAATGTAATAGGTCGTGTCGAGCCCTACGAAATCCAGGAGCGTCAGCGGCCCCATCGGATAGCCGCAGCCCAGCTTCATGGAATTGTCGATGTCTTCGATGGAACCCACACCCTCTTCCAATGCGCGAATTGCATCGAGCAGATACGGCACCAGCAGCCGGTTCACGATGAAACCCGTGCTGTCTTTCGCGCGCACCGCTGCTTTGCCGAGCTTCGCGCCAAATGCCACCATCTCTTCGTACACCGCGTCGTCTGTCGCAATGGTTCGCACGACTTCGACGAGCTTCATCACCGGCACGGGATTGAAAAAGTGAAGGCCCACGAAACGCTGCGGGCGCTTTGTGGCTGTTGCGATTTCCGTGATGGTCAGCGAAGAAGTGTTGCTGGCAAAAATCGTCGCAGGCGGGCAAATCGTATCCAGTGACCCGAACAGTTCGCGCTTTGCCGGAAGCTGCTCGATAATCGCTTCGACAATCAGGTCGCAACTTTTCAAGTCGTCGAGCGCTGTGGTTCCCTTCAGCCGTCCGCGAGTTTCGCCTTTTGCCGCCTCGGTGATTGTTCCCTTTTCGACCAACCGATTTAGATTTTTCTCGATGCCCTTCAGCCCTTTGTCCACCAGTTCCGCGCTCACTTCGCGCACCGTCGTGGGGAATCCCGCCGCCGCGCACACTTGCGCGATGCCTGAGCCCATCAGCCCACACCCCACGACTCCCACTTTTTGAATCGCCATGAATTCCTCACGTCTCCAGATTCCAATACCGGCAGGAATTTGCCACCCGGGGAGAGTGTACCAAAGGCTCTGAAAAAACTCCCTTCGGGGACGCTAATTCGACTCTGATTCTATCTGCCTGCACAGAGTTGCGGTCCACTCATTGTTTGAGCCCGCCAATCATTACGACCTGGGCGCAACCGCCGTTCTCGATATTGACGTCCACGGGGTCCTCGTAGGAATCGAGTTCATCCTTCTTAAAGGACGACCCAGCCCGGACCACTTGAACCTTGTAATGCCCCGCCTGAACACGCTGTTGGAACTTGCCTTCTCTAGTGGTTATGGTTTTGTAGGACTTGTCAACACTTCTGATTTCGACGGTGAGATGTTGCATCGGGGCCGAGGAATTTCCTACCCGAACCAATCCTTGGATTAATCCTCCTGTGCGACTTTCCAACGACCCGATGACCTTCAGAATAAAATCAGATTCCCGCATCGGTCCTGAATTCCCACAGCCGTAAATCCACCATGTATGTATATCACCTCCCGGATTTAGGAACAGAGGGTAAGATTCTCCCTTTTTCCAAATGAAAGGCGCACGCCCGGAAGAATTCTCCTCGTAGACCCGAAACTTCTTATCAATATTCCCTTTGAGGACTTTGGTTGTTTCCAGCGTGTAGATGAACCAATCTTGTTTGTCAGGAGGCGAGAAGTGTTCTTTTTTCAAAAGTGTTGCCGTCACGACCGCGCCGCTATTTGAATACTCGGCACAGATAAGACGAGGAAGCGGCTTGCAGTAAGCAAACGCCGCCGGGTTAAGAAACAAAGAGAGCAGACCTATCAAGAGCGTTTTTCTCATCGGATGTACTTGCTTAATTTGCGAGGGCCTCGACGATCATCGCAATGCCCTGTCCGCCGCCAATGCACGCGGTTGCCAGCCCATAGCGCAATCCATTTCGCCGCAGTTCGTTCAGAATCGTGATTACCAGTCGCGTGCCGCTGGCTCCGAGCGGATGCCCAAGCGCAATCGCTCCACCATTCACATTCGTCTTGTCGCGCTTCACCCCCAGCACTTTTTCGACTGCGAGGTACTGCGCCGCGAACGCTTCATTCACTTCCACGCGATCCATTTGGTCTAGCGTCAGCCCCGCCAGCTTCAGCGCCTTTTTCGAAGACGGCACCGGCCCGATTCCCATGATGCTCGGATCCACACCTGCCACCGCCCAGGAAACGATGCGACCCACGGGCTTTAATCCGCGATCTTTGGCAGTTTTTTCGCTCGTGACGACGACAGCCGCAGCGCCGTCCACGATGCCGCTCGCGTTTCCGGCCGTCACGATGCCATCCTTTTTGAACGATGGCGGCAGTTTCTCGAGCGTTTCCATCGTCGTTTCCGGCCGGCGGTGATCGTCTTCGCTTACCATGGTGGCTTTCTTTCCCTGCTTCACTTCCACGGGCACCAGCTCTTCCTTGATGCGGCACGCTTTGTACGCCGCGTCCGCGGCCTGCTGGCTGCGCAGTGCGTAGGCGTCGGCATCTTTGCGCCTGATTCCGTGCTGCTCCGCCAATTTCTCGGCGGTCAGCGCCATCGGCAATCCACAATACGTATCCGTCAGGCCGGCCATCAGCGAATCTTCCAACGCGCCGCCCCCGAGCTTTAATCCGTTGCGCAGCCCGCGAATCACAAACGGCGCTTGCGTCATATTTTCCATACCGCCCGCCAGCACCATTGTCGCTTCGCCGAGCAGCAGCCGCTGCGCCGCCTGTGCGATCGCCTCAATGCCCGAACCGCAAAGACGATTCACCGTAACGGCGGGCGTCTCAATCTTCAGCCCCGCTTTCAAGCCCACATGGCGCGCGCCGTAGAGAGCGTCCGCGCTCGTTTGCATCACATTGCCAAAGATCGCGTGATCGAATTCTCCGGGGTCCACTCCGGAGCGCCGAATCGCCTCTTTCGAAGCATGCGCCGCCAAATCAATCGCGCTCACATCGGAGAACGCGCCGGTGTAACGCGTCATCGGCGTCCGCGCCCCCGCCACAATCACTACATCTGTCGGAAACATGACTTCCTCACTTTCAAAAATGAATTATTCACAGTTTACCGTTGAAGTGCGAAAGCGCCAATCCAGATACGCTTGGGAAAAGGTTGTTGGCTCACTCGATTCCTGGGCCCGGAGTCTCACAATGTACCTGAAGAGCCCGTGTGCTGCGTCGCATACAAGAGACCTACCTAGCCCGGCTCAGAAACAGAATTACACGGCCCAACTACACGCTTTAAGGAGAACGTTATGAAAAATCGCGTAGCTTTATTGGCCGCTTCTGGACTACTGCTGGCGCTCCCTGCATTTGCGCAACGCCCCGAGGATCGGCGCCCGAGCGAGCAGCGGGGTGAGGAAAAGCATGAGCGCGAGCACGGACCGAACGCGCCTCGCGCCAACCAAGGACGCATCCCCGATCCTCCGCAACACCGCGAGTCCCGCTCTGCCCCTCCCGAGCAGGATCGCCGGGAAGGCGGGCGCGTCAACAGCTTGCCCCACGTACACAACGATCATTGGTATGGTCACGACAAACCGAACGACAGGCGGTACCGCGTGGATCATCCATTTGAACACGGGCATTTCGAACACTTCGGCGCGTCGTATCGGTATCGCGTCGAGCGATTTGACCGTGACCGTCATGTTTTCTGGTTTCCCGGCGGCTTTTCGTTTCAGGTCGCCTCGTGGGACTGGGATGTCGCTGCGGGCTGGTGCTGGGACTGCGATAGCGACGATTTCGTCGTGTACGAAGACCCCGATCATGCTGGCTGGCATATGCTGTACAACATTCATACGGGCCAGTACGTCCACGTGACGTATATGGGAACCTGAGGTTCCTTCAAGTCGGACCAAGGGCGGTTCTCGGCCGCCCCTTCGTTTAAAGCTTCGGTGTTTCCAGCGCGATGATGCTGTCGCCGCCTTTCTTGCGGGCTTCTTCCATGGAGAATTCCGCGCGGTTGATCAAGTCCGTAACAATGTCTTCGCTGTCGTAATCCGGCTTCGGTACGGCTTCGACAATTCCCGCGCTTAGCGTAATCTGCGTGGACTCCCACGGCGGCCGCAGACCCGTGGCGGCACGCCGCAATTTATCCGCCAGGTTCTGCGCTCCTTGCAAAGCCGTGTCCGGCAAAATAAACGCCAGCGACCATGCCGTGTATCTCACCGCCACATCGTTTTGCCGTACGATGGGCTGTAAGGCGCGCGCCAGTTGCTCCAAAAAGCGTTCCAGCGGCGGCTCGCCCTGCTGACGCAAGATTTCTCCGCCGCGGTCGATCTGCAAAACCGCCAGCGACAGCGGCGTCCCCTGCGACTTCGCGCGGTCCGCTTCCGTCAACAAGCAACTCACATACGAGCTCCGGCTCAGCAATCCCGAGCGCTCGTCCGACACGCCCATGCGCCGCACCAGGGACCGCAGCCGCGTGTGGCTCACACTCATCAGCATCTGGTCGCCAATGGCCTGTAAGAAATAAACCTCGTTGGGCTTCCATTTGTGACGTTCTGCCATCGCGGCGATGAGCATGCCCGCCGGCGCCTGCGTCTCTTTGTCCAGAATCATCACTCCCAGCGCCGTTTCCACGCCCAAATCACCCAGAATCGAGCCTTCCGACGCTTGCACCACCAAACCGCCCAGCTCGTCCGGCTTGGCCTTTTCCAACTGCGCCAGCAGCAGGACCACCTGCGCGCCCGGCGCAGCCTTCACGCCCGCCCCACAAAATTCCGCGGCCATTTCCGGCGGCCGGCCCGGCGCACCCACCACAGCCAGCGCGCGCGTCGCGTGCAGATAAGTACCCACCTCATTCACCGCAGAATTCAGCATCGCCCGCGGCGTCTGTTGCCGGAAGATTTTCTGATTAATCTCCGAAATTTTAGAGAGGTCGCGCAGTGTATCCGCGGAATATACTCCGGTCTTGCCGGTAATTGGTACCGCCTGGGGCTCAGCGGCCAATGGCCCTGCCGCAGGATCACTCTTCGCCGACGCTTCCGTTTTTGGTTTCTGCGCGCCTGGCGGCCACCAATTCGCTGTTTGATACAAACTCGACAGCCGCGCGTTCCGCGCCTCTTCGCCGGGAAACAGCGAGGCAATCTTTTGCAGCCGCTCCAGCGCCTTGCTCTGCAGCGAATACTGCAAAAAAATCTCCGTCTGGACGATCAGGTCTTCCAGCGCCTGCATCTGCCGCGCTTCTTCTGTGTTCGCCGGCGCAATCGATGATGCGGGCGCTCCCGTCCTGGGAGCGTGTCCGCCTGTAGCTTGTCCTGCTTTCAACATCCGGCTCGACAGCCGGCTCACATAGGCGTCATCCACGCGCCCGCGCAGCCTCTCCATACGCTCCTGATTTCGGAAATCGTAGGGATCAATTTCCACGAGCCGCTCGAGCGACTCCGCCGCCTTCTTCACGTTGCCCGAACTCAGGTACACATCGAACAGCTTGATTAACACTTCGAAGTATTGCGATTCGCGGTTCAGTTCGTTGTGAATGCCGGCCCAAAACTCCAAAATGCTCTGTGAGTGGGGGAATTTCGCGCCCAGGCCATCCATCATGGTCGCGAAATCGGTTTGCCGCTTGTCCGCGAACATCCGCCGCTTCAGCATTTCGAGAAGGGATATTGCCCGCTGGTCCTGCCCCCCGCCGGCGTGCTTCTCGGCCAAATCAAAAAATTGCGTCACCCCTTCATTTTTCTCGCGCAAAAGTTTCTGCAGCACTTCGCTGGCCTTTTCGAGTTGGCCCGCGCCCATCAGCGCTTCGGAATAGGTCATGAGGAATGGCGCGTCATTCTCCGTGGCCGCGAACGGCTCCAAAATCGAGACCGCGCGCACGGCATTGCCGCTTTGCAGGTTCGCCTGCGCATACAGCAACGCCACGCTGCGCTCCTGCGGCGCGAGCTTTTGCGCTCGTCCAAGAAGATTCAGCGCATCTGACGAAGAGCCCTTGGTGGTGGCCAGTTGTCCTGCGCGAAGAAACGCGCGCGCCGCCAGCGAAGTCTTACCCAGCCGCTCCGCGCCTTCCGCCAGTTTGATTTGCCGCGCGAGGTTGTCCGGCTCGAGCTGCGCGATGCGCTCCCAGCAAAATAGTGCATCCTCGTCACGGCCCGCCGCCACAAAAAGCTCTCCAGCCTTGTTGTATTGTTCGATCGCTTCGTCCCCGCGGTTTTGCCTTTGCTGCAGGAAAGCGTAGCGCGCCACTCGCTCGGGAGCTTGCTGCGCCGGAATGGAACGAAGAAACCGGTTGTAGATCGCCAGCGCCTTGCTTTCATCCTTCGGATCAACCAGCAAGTCAAACAACATCCCGTAATACACGGCCGCGCGGTCGGCTTGATCAATGCGCGCGTACAGATCGCCTAGCGCTTGCGTGGCTTCCTGATGCTGCGGCGCTTCATCCAGCACCGCCAGGTACGCTTGAATGGCGTCCTCGACACGATTCTTCTCAAGGAAGCGCTTGGCGCGTTCCAGATGTTTGTTGACGTCTGCGGCCATCCGTCTGAACTGCCCTTGCAGGCTTGCTGTTGTTGAATTTTGCCCCGGCCGCGCTCAATGCGAGGTGCGCGCGGTCATTTCCCACTATACCGCGCGGAAGATGGGCGGGGCAAAACCTGCGTTCAAACGCCTTGTGGTAAACGGCAAGTGGCCTGAGCGGCTATGTTCGTGGTTATCGCACGCCGTTTTTTGGGTCCCAGGAGCCTTGCTCTTTGCGAACGTAAATGATTTGCCCTATGTGATACGCATTGTGTGTGCTGATGTGCGTAAAAACTTGCGCGGATTCCTTCAATTTTGCTTCGTCGGCGGTCTCCACCCATTTTTCGAGTTCGTTCATGACGTTGTCGAGCTGCTGCACGGTTTCATTCCAGGTCTTGGTATCGAACTTGTCGAAGGTCTCATCGTTGTTGCCGCTGAATTTGTCGAGCGGCTCCCCTTTAAGCCTTTGCAGATTGCGCCGGTTCCAATAAACCAGGTGGTACGCCAACTGGCCGACCGAGTGATTGCCTTTGCCGTCTGTCCAACTGGCCTGCTCCGCGGTCAAACCCTTCACCGCAATGTTTGCAGGCACAAACCATTCTTCCGCGCCATGCGTGGATTTCAATTCCGCCAGCAACACTTCGCGCAGCGTCGTCGGCTTTTTGTCTTGCGCATAAACAGGAATCGCCGGCAGCAAGAGCACAAAAACCGCCACTCGCTTCATCATTCGAGGATCCTCCCAGCCCTTAGACGGACGAACTCATTGTCCGGCTTTGGCATACCTTAATGGCGGTCGAGCGAAAGGATGGTCTGCAGGAGCACGTTCGCCCCATTCGCACAATCCTGCCACGTGCTCAGCTCTTTCGGCGAATGACTGATGCCTCCAACACTGGGGACGAAAATCATTCCCATGGGCGCCAGCCGCGCCATCCATTGTGCGTCGTGCCCCGCGCCGCTCGGCAGCCGCATGGTTTTCAACCCTAGGTCTGCCGCGGCCTCTTCAATCCTTTTCTGAATTTCCGGATCGGCCATTGCCGGAGGATCGTGGTCCACTTTCCTAATTAGGATCTCCGTCCTCGTCTGTAGCGCAATTTCCTGCGCTCGCTGTTGAATCTCTTCTCCTAAACGCGCAATCTTCTCCGCGGAAAGGTCGCGCAACTCAATGGTATGCTTTACCAGGCCCGGCACCACGTTCGGCGCATTGGGGAAAACCTGCAACTGGCCCACGGTCCCGACTTGCCGCCCCGGCGCCCGCGTCACTACGTCTTGCACGGCTTCGATCAGCTTGGCAGCCGCCAGCAAAGCGTTGTGCCGTTCCGGCATGGGCGTCGTGCCGGCATGATTCGCAAATCCGCGGATCTCCACCTCATATTCATCAATGCTGACGATTCCTTCCACGACGCCTATCGGAATCTTGGCATTGTCGAGCGTCCCGCCCTGCTCGATGTGTAGCTCCACATAGCAGCAAAACGAATGAGCAGGGATGCGCGCCTCAGCCAATCTTGCTGGATCTCCTCCAATCCTGCGGAGGCCTTCTGCCGTGCGAATACCGTTAAACACGCGATTTAGCACGCTCTCATCCAGCCCGCCAGCGGCTAAGGGGCTGCCCACCAGGTTTTCTTCATTCGACCAAATGACCATCTCCAACGGATGCTTTGTAACAACGTGATGTTCTTCCAGCGTTTGCATAATTTCAATCGCGGACATCGAGCCCACGTCCCCATCAAAGTTGCCGCCGCTTGGTACGGAATCAATGTGCGAACCAAACAGAATGCGCGGTAAAGATGCGTCCGTTCCTGCGCGCGCCCCAAAAATGTTTCCCGCCGGATCGACGCGTGGCTTTAGCCCCGCCTCGGTCATCGCTCGCATCGCATATTTCCGCCCGCCCACGTCGGCATCCGAGTAGGCAACGCGGCTTACGCCATCGGCGAATGTCCCACCAGCAGGCCGTCCGTAAACACTGAGCTCTTCGAGCCGCCGCTGCAGCCGCGCCGCATCAATCCGCATCATGACTCTTTTTTCCTGAGGGATAAGCAGCGCCGGCATGCCAAACCCGGCACACGCCGTGGCCATGCCATAAAGCATTTCACGCCGGTTGGCGCGCATTCTCTGCATTCCTTCCTTTGACGTTGAGCCCTCGCTTGTACTCCGGTTCATGGATTCGCTTTCACTTCCACAGGCACTGGGACGCTTGCCGTTTTTGGCAGCAGCAGCACCAGCATTGCGGCAACCAGCAAGGAAACCCCCGCAAAAGCCAGCCCGCCGTACAATGTGCCGGTCTTGTCCTTAAGGAATCCCACGATGTAAGGCCCGGCGAATCCGCCCAGGTTTCCCGCCGAATTGATTAGCGCGATGCCGCTAGCCGCCGAGAATCCCGTCAGGAATTCGCTGGGCATGGCCCAAAAGGGGCTGAGCGAGCTGCAATAGCCAATCGCCAGAAGCGACAGCAGTACCATGCTCACAAAAGGAGAATGCATCGCGCTCAGCGACAAAAAACCGATTCCTCCCAGGACCAAAGGAATCGCGGCGTGATACCGGCGCTCCATCCGGCGGTCCGAACTCCGCCCGACAAGAATCATCCCGACAAGCGCCACCAGAAACGGGATCATCACCAGATAGCCAATGCGGCTCTTCGAGTATCCGCTCGACAAAGACTCCACCACTTGGGGCGCAAAAAAACTCAACGTGTAGCTGCCGATCATCATCCCAAAATAGATAGTCACCAGGTGCCACACTCGCGGATTTTTTATCCCTTCCATCGCCGAATGCCGCCGCTGTCTCAACTTGAGTTGCTCTTCCCGCGCCAGCTCCCCTTGCAACAGATCCCTTTCATCTTCGGTCAGGAATTTCGCCTCCCCCGGACGGTTGGGCAAAACTAGATAGGTGAAGAATCCAAGGGCGATGGCTGGGATGCCCTCAAGTATGAAAAGCCACCGCCAGCTCGCCACGCCAAACCAATGCACGTGTTGCAAGATGAAGCCGGAGACGGGCGCTCCCACAATGCTGTTCACGGCAAAGCCGGTCAGGAACAGGGCAAGCACGCGCGCTTGTTCCCGCTGCGGGAACCAGTAGGTCAGATACAAAACGATTCCCGGATAATAGCCGGCTTCTGCAAACCCGAGCAGCACACGCGCGGCGTACAACTGATGGACGCTTTGCACCAGCCCGGTCAGCGCCGCCACAAATCCCCACGTCAAGAGAATCCGCGCAATCCAGATGCGCGCTCCGATTCTGTGCAGTATCAAATTGCTGGGCACTTCAAAGAGAAAATACCCGATAAAGAAAATTCCGGCCGCAATGGAAAACTGCTTGCCGCTCAGGCCCAGATCCTTATTCATCGTCAGCCCGGCAAAGCCGATGTTGATCCGGTCGATCATTGCGACGACGTAAAGCAGGAAAAGATACGGAATCAGCCGAATCTTCACCTTGCGAATCGTTCTGCTTTCGAAGGAGTTGGCGCCGCTGTCAGGGAGGCGGTCCGCGATCGCTTCTGTGTGTTCTGTGCTCGCCAAAAGGCCTTACCCACAAGTGCCGCTGACCGCAAGCGTTCTGCCCCCAAACTGGTTGCAGGATTTCGAAGAAACTCTATGCCGCAAGGATGGACCCGTCAAGCAACGATGCTGTGTTCTCTATCGGCTTCCTCAACTCCAACTTTGTGGATTACAACAGTCGCAATTTTTGGGAAACTTTTTCCGGTTTCTTCCGTTCTTATGAGTGTCACGGCCTTTGCCCAGCACACGGTAACAGGAGTGTCTCCATGACCGCACGAGACTTGCTTTCGGAATTCCGCTTTTCCCTGCGCATCCTGCGCCGCAATCCGGGGTTCTCGGTCGCGGCCATGGTAGTGCTTGCCATGGGAATTGGCGCCAATACCGCGATTTTCTCCGTGGTTAACGCGGTTCTCCTCCGCCCGCTGCCCTTTGACGACTCTCCCCGCATCATGCAGGTCTGGCATGTCCCTCCGGCCAAAAGCTTCCCCGGCATGACCATGTTTTCGGTTTCGCCCGCCAACTATCTGGACTGGCAGAGCCAGAACTCCTCGTTTGAGCACATGGCAGCCTACGGCTTTCGATCCTTCACCGTCGGCGGCACGGAACGTCCCGAAGCCGTCCAGGCCGCAGCCGTCGCCTCTGACTTCTTTCCCCTGCTTCGCGTCCAACCGCTGCTCGGCCGCACCTTTACGCCCGACGAAGATCAACCCGGCCAAGGCCACGTGGTTGTGCTGGGCTACAACTTCTGGCGCGATCATTTCGCTTCCGATCGCAACATTGTCGGCCGCAGCGTTGTCATTGACGGCGAAACGTATTCCGTCGTCGGGGTCATGCCCGAAACCTTTCGATTCCCGAGTTGGGCGAAAGTCTGGGTCCCGCTTGCCTGGACCAACGAGAACCGCAACGTTCGAGGCAATCACAACTACATGGTCATCGCCCGCCTGAAAAAAGATGTGGACATCCACCGGGCACAAGCGGAGCTCAGCGCTATTTCCACGCGTCTCGAGCAGCTCTATCCCGAAGATGACAAGGGTTGGGGCGCTATCATCGTCCCTCTGCGCCAACAGCTCGTCGGCGATGTGCGTCCCGCGCTGCTCGTTCTTCTAGGGGCCGTTGCGTTCGTCCTGCTCATTGCTTGCGCCAATGTGGCCAATCTTGTCCTAGCCAAGACTCTCGCGCGTCGCAAAGAGATTGCTATTCGCACCGCGCTCGGCGCCAGCCGGCTCGTCGTCTTGCAACAGATTCTTGCTGAAACCGTACTTCTTTCCGTGACGGGAGGGGCGCTCGGACTGATTCTCGCGCGTTTTGGTATCACCCTTATCGTGAAAGTTTTGGGTGACCGCATTCCCGCATTCATGCAAATCAAGCTGGATATTCCGGTGCTTGCTTTCACACTCTTGCTTTCTGTTGTCGCCGGCGTCCTGGCAGGTCTTATTCCTTCCGTACGCTTTACGAAAGCGGACGTCAACGAGGCACTCAAACAGGGGCAGAGCCGTGGCAGCTCGGATGCCCGCGGTGGAGGAACGCGCCGCCTTCTTGTCGTCTCCGAAGTTGCGCTTTCTCTGGTGCTATTGATCGGTCCGTGTCCGGGTTCTCCCCGGAATTGACTCCGCCGGCGTGATCGACAGCCTGCCCTTGGGCGATGGCGGCTCGCATCAGCCTTTTTCCATTGAAGGCCGGCCTGTCGTACCGATGTCGGAGCAACCAGAAGTCGATGTTCGTTTGATCAGTCCCGGCTACTTGCGCGCCATGCACATTGCCCTCGTCCGAGGCCGCGACCTCAGCAACTCCGATGTTGCGGGCAGGCCTGCCGCGGTTCTCATCAGCGATTCCCTGGCTCGCCGCTTCTGGCCCAATGAAGATCCCATCGGCAGGCATATCACGCTGACGTTTTTCCCGGGCGTCGTTCGCGAGGTTGTCGGCATCGTCGCGGATACCAAACTGGATTCCCTCGACGAGACTCGCCCGGTCGCCACCATTTATCACCCGCTGGCACAGCTCACCGTTCCTCCCAGTGAACCCTGGCGCTCCTTCGGAATGACCTTCACTGTACGCACCAATTCCGATCCGATGAATTCCGTTTCCGCAGTGACTAAGGCGATCCATGAAGTAGGCCCGGATCTTCCCGTGGTTGACGTGATGAGCATGAATGAGGTGATCGCGCAGTCCGTTTCTCCGCAACGTTTCAATATGCTCCTCCTTGCGAGCTTTGCCGGGCTCGCGTTGGTTCTTGCCGCCGTCGGAATTTACAGCGTGCTCTCCTACACGGTTCGCCGTCGTGTCCGCGAAATCGGCATCCGCATGGCGCTTGGCGCTTCCAATCAGGACGTTGTGCAAATGGTCCTCACCGACGGACTGAAGCCGATTCTTGCCGGCGTCATCCTTGGCCTTGGCGCCGCGCTGGCGCTCAGCCGCGTCGTCTCTTCTCTCATTTACGGTGTGCGCGCCACGGACCCGCTCACGTTTGCCGCCGTCGCCCTCCTTCTATTGTTGGTCGGCATCTTCGCTATCATCATTCCGGCGTTTCGCGCTACGCGCATCGAGCCCGTCCGCATCCTCCGCGAAGAGTGAGCGTGCAGAGCAGCCGCGACCGCCGCGAGAATTGGAACTCTCTGCCCGGCCAAGTCGAGAACAGAGAGCCGAAGAACCGGCAACATCTTTCTCTTCCTTCGCTCTCAACTGTGAACTGTCGAGTGCAAACTTTCCCCCGCGGCTGCGCGTTGGCGCGATTTGTGGCACACTGAACGTTACTCGGCACGGTATCATCCTCAAGAGAAGCAGCTCCTGCCGGTAACTGAAAAACGAAAAGCAATCGCAAAGCTGGGCGATAATCGAGCTACATGGATCCAAAGTTCATACGGAATTTCTGCATCATCGCGCACATCGACCACGGCAAGTCCACGCTTGCCGACCGTCTGCTCGAGATGACCGGCGCGCTTTCCGAACGCGAAATGCACGAGCAGTTTCTGGACTCCATGGACCTGGAGCGCGAGCGTGGCATCACCATCAAAGCGAAAAGCATCCGGCTGCACTACAAAGCGAAGGATGGGAACACTTACCGCTTGAACCTGATCGACACGCCGGGGCACGTCGATTTTTCCTACGAGGTCTCGCGGGCGCTTTCCGCATGCGAAGGAGCACTGCTCGTCGTTGACGCTTCGCAGGGAGTCGAAGCGCAGACCGTTGCGAATACTTTTCTTGCCGCGGGACATAACCTGACGATTATTCCGGTGATCAATAAAATCGATTTGCCCGCCGCGCAACCCGAGTTCGCAAAAGAACAAATCGAAACCGTGCTGGCAATTCCTGCCGAAGACGCTCTGTTGATCAGCGCGAAGAGCGGGCTGGGCGTCGAAGACGTGCTTGAAGCCATCGTTGCGCGCGTTCCGCCGCCAAAAGGCAGCGCGGAGAATCCGCTGCAGGCGCTGATTTTTGACTCCTGGTTCGACATTTACCGCGGCGCCGTGGTTCTGGTTCGCGTCAAAGCGGGCCGCGTGACGAATCACTTGAAAGTGAAACTCGTTGCCGGCGACCAAACCTACGAAGTCGAGCAGCTTGGCACGCTCACTCCCAAACCCGTCGCGCTCGAAGAACTCGAAGCAGGCGATGTCGGCTTCATCGTCGCGAACATCAAGCGCGTGGCCGATGCGCGCATGGGCGACACGGTCATCGAAGTCGATCGCCCCGCGCCCGCGCTGCCGGGATTTGAGGCCATCAAGCCGATGGTCTTCGCGGGATTGTTCCCCGTGCTTGCCGACGACTATGAGCCGCTGCGCGACGCGCTGGGAAAATTGCAGTTGAACGACGCCGCGTTTTTCTACGAGCCGGAAAATTCCGTGGCGCTGGGCTTCGGCTTCCGCTGCGGCTTCCTCGGCTTGCTACACATGGAAATCGTGCAGGAACGGCTCGAGCGCGAGTTCGGGCTCAACCTGATTACCACGGCGCCGAGCGTGCGCTACCGCATCACGCGGGTGACTGGCGAAGTGACGGAAGTCGACAGCCCGGCGAAATTTCCGAATCCGAGCGACATTCAAAAAATCGAAGAGCCGATCATCAAGGCAATGATCATCACCAACGACGATTCCATCGGCGGAATCCTGCAGCTGTGCCAGGAAAAACGCGGCACGCAAAAAAAATTCGAGTACCTGTCGCCGACGCGCGTGATGCTGACTTACGAATTGCCGCTCAACGAAATCGTGCTGGACTTCTACGACCGGCTGAAATCCACTTCACGCGGCTACGCTTCGCTCGACTATCATCTCGCGGGCTACAGCGAATCGGATCTGGTCAAGCTCGACGTGCTGGTCGGCGGCGAGCCGGTGGACGCGCTGGCGCTGATCGTGCACCGCGATTTCGCCTACGACCGTGGGCGCGAACTGGTGACGCGCCTGCGGAAATTGATTCCACGGCAACTGTTCGAGGTGCCGATTCAAGCGGCGATCGGCACCCGCGTGATTGCGCGCGAAACAGTGGCGGCGATTCGCAAAAACGTGCTGGCTAAGTGCTACGGCGGCGACATCACGCGCAAGCGCAAGCTCCTCGAAAAGCAAAAAGAAGGCAAGCGCCGCATGAAGCGCGTCGGCCAGGTGGATATTCCGCAGGAAGCGTTCCTCGCGGTGTTGAAAGTGTCCTCCTCCGACGAAGAATAGTCCGTTCCCCATTACAACTCTGAATCCTTGAGGTTTCCTCCCGCGGCGACCAAGAGTAGAATGAGCGTGCCGCAGGGTTAACCGGAGATATCCATGTACAAATCCAGAAGCAATGTGTTCCCAAGGTCTATTTGTCTTGGGCTCGTGGTCGTGTGTTTGGTTCTCCTGAGCGAGTTGACGGCGGCAAAATCGTTCGCTCAGGAGGCACAACCGCAACAAGAAGCACCTTCCCAAACAGAAGAACAAAGACAAGCGCGCCAGGCACTCAATGAAGGAGTGCAGAATTTCAAAAACGGCCAGTATGACGAAGCGATCGTGGCTTTCCAGCGGGCTAAGTTGCTCGATCCGAGGATGATGAATGCGCGGCTGTATCTGGCAACGGCTTATGCCGCGCAATACATTCCCGGCGCGCCAAGCGAGAAAAATCAGGAATTGGGGCGCAAGGCGGTCGAGGAATTCCGGGGCGTGCTTGATATTGATCCACAAAACTTGAGCGCAATCGACGGAGTCGGTTCCATCTTGTATCAGACGGCGGGTCAACCCTACGATCCTTCCAAATTTGAGGAGTCGAAGTCGTACCATCAAAAACACTGTCAGATCAGACCGAATGACCCGGAGCCCTACTACTGGGTCGGCGTGATCGACTGGACTCTGTCGTTTCGTGCAAATAACGCGTTGCGAGCGCGCTACAACCAGGTGCACGTCGCGCACCAAATCCAGGACACGGAGCCGCTCCCGGCTGCTGTTCGAGAGGAATATGTCCGCGAATATGGCTCGATTATTGACGAGGGAATCGAAGCCCTGAAACACGCGATGACGCTGCGACCGAATTACGACAATGCGATGGCGTATCTGAATCTGCTTTACCGGCGCAAAGCGGATGCGGTTGCCAGCCCAAGTGAACGAGACGACCTGCTTTTGATGGCCGATTATCTGGTCGACATGGTCAGGGACATGAAGATGAAAAGGGCGGGACAGGCGACACAGCCCTGACTCAGAGGGAAGGAAGCAGTTCATGTTGTTTCTTTCTTCTTTACTTCGGTGGTGAGGCGGCCGCGGTGGAGCTGGAGCGAGACGGAGTCGCCGATTTGGACTTGGGCGGCGTCGCGGAGGACAACGCCAGAGGCGTCTGTGGCGATGGCGTAGCCGCGTTCGAGGACTTTCAGCGGGCTGCGTTCTTCGAGCTGCAAAGCGAGGCGGGCGAGGCGCTCGCGCTTGACGCGGAGCATGCGTTCGGCGCGGAGGCCGAGATCAGCGGCGCGGCGCTCGAGGCGCAGGCGAAACGCAGCGATTTTCACGCGAAAATCAAAAGACACGATACGCATGTGAGCGGTGTTGAATCGTTTGAGCGATTGCTTGAGGCGCTCGCGAAGACCAAGAGCGAGCCGCGCCGTCATTTCATCGGCGCGCTGGCGCTGCTGGCGAAGGAGATCGAGCGGGCGGCGAAAACCGGGACGGCCTGAAAGCTCATGAATGCGGCGGCTGAGAACCAGGATGCGATAACGCATCTGTTCGGCGAGAGCGCCGCGGAGGTCGGCAATGTGTTTGTCGAATTCGCGACGCGTTTGAACGACGAGCTCGGCAGCGGCGGAAGGCGTGGAGGCGCGGACGTCGGCGACAAAATCGGCAATGGTGAAATCGGTTTCGTGCCCGATGCCGGAGATAACGGGAATTTGGGAGTCGGCGATGGCGCGTGCGACGATCTCTTCGTTGAAGGCCCACAAATCTTCGAGCGAGCCGCCGCCGCGGACGAGCATCAGCACGTCCACGAACTTTTTGGCGTTGAAGAATTTCAGGGCTTTGACGACTTCCTGAGCGGCGCCGTCGCCCTGCACGCGCACGGGGAAAACGGTGAGATGCACGTTGGGGAAACGGCGCGTAAGGATGCGCACGACGTCGCGCACAGCGGCGCCGCCCGGCGAGGTGATGAGGCCGATGCGGCTGGGGAGCAACGGGAGCGGCTTTTTGCGCGCGGAATCGAAGAGGCCTTCGGCTTCGAGGCGCTTTTTTAATTGATCGAACGCGAGTTGCAGCGCGCCAAGGCCAACTGGCTCGATTTTCTCAACATAAATCTGATATTCGCCGCGCTGCTCGTAAACGCTGATGGTGCCGCGCACGGTGACTTGCAGGCCGTCCTCGGGGCGGAACTTGACGCCGCGCTGCTGCTGCTTGAAGAAAACGCAGCGGACCTGGGCGCGGTCGTCTTTCAGGGTGAAATAGATGTGGCCGGACTGGGCTTCGCGGCAGTTGGAGATCTCGCCCTGGACAAAGATGTCGGTGAAATTCCGTGCGAGGAGGTCGCGGATGCGGGCAGTAAGCTCGCTTACGGTGAGCACCGTGCGGGTGGGCTGGAGGTTAAAGGTAAGTTGGCTCATGGTTGGTGACTCGCGGCTGGTGACTGGTGACTCGTAAAATGCACAGCGGAAGCATACGCCGCCATAAAGAGACTTGCCAAATTGGGAAAGATGCTTCGCACCTCCGACGATCCCGAGGCGCGGCGTGTTGCCTTTCGAGTAAGAGGGGGTGGCAGTAGGCGGACCGGGTAGGGGGCTTTCCCCCTGGTTTTTGTGTAACTGCGCATTCTAAAGGAGTTAGCATGTTGCGTAAGCCGTTTAGAATGAGCAGTTGCGCAAGATTCTGTAACTGCGCATTCCAAAGGACTTACGGGAGCGCGCTGTTTGTAAGGAAGTAAACGCGAAGCGTTGGCAGCGACCGGAGGATTTTTGGAGACCTCGCCGTTGCCGCGCATATAGGGAGCCGGGCAGAAAAGAACTCTGCCATCCAGCCAATTCCCTTATAACACAGTTCAGTTTACTTTTCAAGTACTTCTTTAGTGTGTACCTAAGTCATTGGTTTGGTTGGAGATAGGGCAGTGCACTACCGCGGGGCTGTGAGGCCCCGCCTTTACAAATGCGGGGACGGGAGGGGCGCTATTGGACTTTGGCGTTGAGGGTGAGGGAGGCGCCGGGCTTGAGTTCGAGGGGCTGGCTGGCGGGGAGGTATTGAAACATGACCTTGGGGTCGGCCCACTCGAGGTCCCAGCCGTTTTCGATGGCGAGGAGGATGTAGCGTCCGGGAAAAAGTGGGGACATGGAGAAAGAGCCGTCAGAGTCACTTTGGTCGCGATGGTAAAGGGACATGTCGTGGCCGGGATCCTGGGGGACGAGGAGAACCATGGCTCCGGCGACAGGCTTTCCGTTTTTCAGGGCGAAGCCGGAAAGAGTGCAGTTGGCTTCCGCGGCGTGAACGACAATGTTAACAGGTTGACCGGCGGGGATTTCGATGGTGCGGCCGGAGACGGTAGCGCCGGTGGCTTCGAGAGAGCCGACGTGAAGGCCGGTTTGCGCGGCGAATTCCACTTCATAAGGGCCCGCAGGCAGAGGAGAGCCGGTAAAGGAGAACTTTCCCTCAGAGGAAATAGCTGCGTCATACGATTCGCTGGTTTTGAGCGAGCGAAAGGTAATGGTCACACTTGAGGAAGCGGCTTCCATGACTCGCATGAGCGCGGCGCGACCGGTGGAAGGCTTTTCTCCCGGGGGTTGTTCGGCGTTGGCTCGAGCGGGATGGAATTGACTTGAAAGGACTGCGCCGGAGACGTTGGCGGGACCGCCCTGCGAGCTAAAGTCCACTTCGGTGTCGCCGGAGACGTTCAGAGTCTTTGCGCGAGATGCATAGTCCAGGCCATCAGGATTGAGGACCGAACCTCGAAACGAGGCCATGGCCATATTGATTTCCCCCCGAGGAATACCGGAAAGCTCGATGAGGCCCGGAGCGATTTCTTTGCGAATCGGATCGAGTTCATCTGTGTAACCCTCGCCGATTTTGAGAGAGAGGGCGATATCGGGGGAGACATTCATCTGAATGGCCTCGGCGGATGATTCTCCCTGATTGGCTTTTTCTTGCCCGTCGTCTTGAGAGGAGATTGAGATCGCAACAGAGGGCACGACTGGCACGCTCACGCGGAGATGGACGGAAGGGGCAGCGCGAAGTTGGAAGTCGGCGGCTTCGGTGGCACCGGGAGCAAGGGCAAAGCGGCCTGCCTCGGCAAGAGTTGTGACGCCGGGGAAAAAAGTGACGGGATAAACGACATCGAAGAGTTGAGCGAGCGAGGGTTGCGAAGCATCACCTAGGACGATGTCTTCTGAAGTTTCCGGGTGCTCAGTTGTGAAAGCGGCATACTGCCCCTGAGCTTGCGTGTACCAAGGGCGAGTGTATACCGCAACGGCGTAAGTGCTGGATAGGAGATGAGCGAAGCGGTAGCGGCCCTGATCGTCGGTCATTGTTTGATTGACGTTGCGAAGAGTGCGCGAGCCGTCAAACATGCTTTGCTGAAAGAGCAGGACTCTGGCGTCGCGCACGGCGTCGCCCCATTCGTCGGTGACGACGCCGGTGATGAGGGAGCTGGGAATGAGCGGGAAGCGGATGTGTTCGGAGTCGAGGCCGGGACCGACAACGATGGCGGTCGAGAAAGCTTCGTGTTCATGGAACGCGTGAGTCGCGTAGCCGCGACGGCTGGCCATGAGGCGGTACTTGCCGGCGGGCAAATTCGCGAAAGAGAAGCGGCCGCCGGAAGAAGTCAAGTAAGTTTGAGCGTCGTCAAGGGCGGTGACAGGAGCGATGGTGACTTCTGCGCCTTCGAGTGGCTGGCCGGTGACAGAGTCCGCGACGATTCCACCGATGCGATAGGTGGTGAGAGGCGTGGTGCGAAGGCCAGGGCAGTTGGCAACTAAAAGAAGGCTGAGGAAAGAGATGTCCCGGAGCACGGATCTGCGAGGCATGACGCTACTCCTCCACCACGGCGAGTTCGAGGTTGATGGAGGCAGATTGTTTGGGAGAGAGAGTGATTTCCTGAATCTTTGAAGAGATTTTTTGCTGGAAAGCAGGATCGAGATAATCGGGGTTCACGGCAGGTTCCGTAGCGAAAACGCGATAGGACCCGGGTGCGAGGCCAAAAATCCTGTAGGCACCGACGGGGCCGGTATCGAAAGTAATGGGTTTGCTGCGGCTTTCGGAGAGAAGAACAACGACGCCGGGCACGGGAGTACCGCCGGAGGAGACGGTGCCGCTGAGAGTGGCCGGGTCGTCACGAAGTACAACATCGATCGGAGGAATGGAGCCGGAGAGAACGAGGTGTTCGCGGAGGAGGTTGACCGTGCCAGACGAGACGGATTCGACGTAAAAGGAAACGTTGTATGAAAAACCGGTCCTGAGTTTATAGGTTCCGGGAGGAATGCCGGGAAACACCATTCGCAGGTCACTGGAGGGATGCGCGTCCTCGGGATTCTCCCAATCAGGGAAATACTCGGGGCTCGAAGCGCCGGGACCTTTGGGAATGAGGGCGAAGAGACGAGGGAGGAGGCGGAGAAAGAGCTCGGCGCGTTCAGAGGAGCTGTTCAAAGACAGGCCGTGCACGATGAGTGGAACGTTCACGGTGGGCTGGAGAACCAGGCGCAAGTCCGAAACGCTGGAGACAGCATTGATTTGTTGGCTGGCGAAAGAATGGGGGGAGGATTCATGTGTTCGGCCAATCTGCCCGACGATCTGAACGCCAGGGATGGATTGAGAGGAAGGAGCGGGGGCCCCAGGCAATGCAATACTGGTGGCTTGCGCTGCCAGGGTATAGGGGCCGGGGGGAATCCACTCGGTATGGAAAGAGCCGTTGGCGGGGTCGAAGACGATGTGCGGTTCCTGAACGCCGGGAGCAGCTCGAAGTGTAAGAGCGACTTCATCGCCGGGGTTGTAGCCAGAAATGGTTCCGGAGAGGCGAACGAAGGGTTCCCGCTTGAGAAAGAAATTGACTTGCTGAGATTTACCGGGAAGGAGTCTGACGGGGGTGGCGGAGGAAAGGTCATTGGCGCCGGAGTAGAAGACGGGGGCATAGCCAGAGAGGATGGAAGACTTGGCAGGTGATTTCTGGACCGCGCCCTGCGGCGGGAGGACGAGCAGATAGTAGGAGCCGGGAGACAGTTTGGCGATGCGAAATTTGCCTTCGTCGTCGGTGCGTGCGTTGAAAGAGCTCGCGAGACCGACTTCACCAAAACTGGTGTTGAAAGAGCGAGACCACATAGCGACGCTGAAGCCTTCGAGGGGCTCGCCACGCTCGTCGGTGACCTGGCCAAAAATTATGCTTTCGGGAATGAGCTTGAGGGTTACGGGAAGAAGGTCGGGCGTGAGCTGGACGGGAACAGGGAGAGAAAGATGCGGGCCCATGGTATCCCGGGAGACGTAGCCAGGCTTTTCTGTTTCGAGAGTGACGGGGCCGGCGGGGAGGCCCCCAAATTGGAATTTGCCGTCGGAGTCTGTAAGAGCGGCGCGGGAAGAGGCAGCGGAAAGCTTCACGAGGGCATGGGGGACGGGCTGGCCGGAAACGGAATCCACGACGGAACCGTGAAGGGTGCAGGGGCAAGAGGAGGAAGGCGGAAGGGATTGGGCTGAAGTTGGGTGCGCGGGGAAAAGAAATTGCGCGGCGAAGAGAATTGTCCGGATGAGACGACGAGGCATTGTAGGTCCGAATTCCTGACAGCGTATCCGATTCAGTCTACTGCAACTTAGACGCGTGTCGATTCCGCAAGTTTGCATGAAGACTTGGGGCGGCAGCCGATTTGAGCGAACCGGCGACGAAACGGAGGTTTTCGCTGAGACCGAGGGCGGTGACGCATTGCTTGAGGGAAGCGCAGTGGCAATGCTGGAGATTCTGCAGAAGGGTTCTGAGACGGAGCCCGCGGGCGATGCTGGCTTCGACTTCGGAGAGCTTTTTGGCGGCGAGTTTTTTCCAGCGCGGCCCGACGGGGGCCTTGTCGCGGAGGCCGTTGAGGAAGAGCTTGATTTCGGGAAGCGAGAAGCCCATTTCTCCGGCGAAACGGATGAGGAGGACGCGGTCGAGAGCGTCGGGGGGATAGCGGCGCTGGCCGCCGGAGCGATGCGGGGGAGTGAGGAGGCCGAGTTTTTCGTAGTAGCGGATGGCGGAGGCGTTGAGGCCGGCGCGGTGGGCAAGTTCACCGATTTTCGTAGGGCTCCTTTCGAGGATTGGGGTGCAAATCCATCAAGGATTGGCAGTGCTGATCAGTTGAGATCCTTCGCTGCGCTCAGGATGACAAGCACTTAGCGACAGTTGCGATCGTGGCGTAGCGCACTTTCACTGCCGCTCAGGATAAAGCTGGACCACCCCAGAGTCAGAACGGGTCTAAAGACCCGCCACTACAAAGAGCGCCTGCATCCGAAAAGGGCTTGACTTAAAGCTGACTTTAACTTTTAGCATGTAGGAATGGGGCGTGACAAATCCAATTTTGGAGGAAGGCCATGAATCGGAAAAAGCAATTTGCAGGAATGTCCAAGAGAAACGCGGCAGGAGGCGCTGCGTTGACGTTGATGATAGTGGGGATGGCCACAACGGCCGTGCCAAGCTCAGACAAGACCGCGCGGGCCGCAAGCATGGAGAAGCAGGTGAACACAACACAGAGCAAGTTTTATTGCAACATCAAGGCGCTGACGCCGGAAGAGCGAGCGCATCACAAGCAACTGAGCGAAAAGCTGATGGCGGCGCGGAAGGAAATTGTGGAGATGGAGAAGGGGTACGAATTCCAGTTCAGCCCGAAGGACGTCACGCTGGCGGAATTGGCAGACTGGGTGGTGAACGAGAGCAAGTGTTGCCCATTTTTTGATTTTCACATTGATCTTGAGAAGGAAGGCAAGCTGATTTGCCTGCGGCTGACGGGGGAAGAAGGAATCAAGCAGTTCATTCGAGCGGAATTCGAGGTGCGGTAACTTAGCGCCGTCACGCGAGAGTCATGCGGTCGGACTGCCGCTTCGAACGAGAAGCCGGCCTTTGTCTCGTATATCAATTATTTCTAGCTGCCGGAGGATTTGGAGGCCAATTCTTTGGGGAGAGGATTGTCGGCCCGCTCCTCGTCCCACAGGATGCTGACGATCCACCAGCGCGTGCCGTCGTTGAGCAACTGAATGCTGTTGATGCCGCGGGCGAACGGAGCTTCTCCCGCGGCGTGGCGGGATTCGTAGCTGCTGAAGACCTGCGTAATGTTTCCGAAGGTTTCGACGCGGTTCACGATGGGACTTTCGAAAAAAGCATGCTGCAGGAAGTAGCTGCCCGCGCCTTTGGCGTAGTCCTCGACTCCCATGGGCCGTACCCGGGAGGAGCCATCCGCATTCTTGGTGGCAGCGGTGAGGCGCGCCTGCGGCAGAAACAGAGAGCGGAAGCGGTTCCAGTCGCGTTCGCCGGCGGGCCCGGAGATTACGCCGTAGAGCGCGGTCAGAATGCTGTCGATCGACTTCACGTCTTCGGGGCGGGCGGCAGGAACGCTGGCCGAGGGGGCAACTTGTGTCGGCGCTTGCTGCTGGGCAGCCGACGGTTTTTCTGAAGATTGAGCGTAGGCGGAGAGAGCAAGAGCGAGAATTGCGAGTAATGCTTGAAGAGTGCGATTCATATGCTT
>WNGQ01000417.1_pt1 | contig 74530 bp, 69 predicted proteins | sample 5407661 | NCBI WGS metagenome assembly WNGQ01 (sample SAMN13153382, study PRJNA577476) | soil metagenome | isolation source: 60 cm soil or saprolite under Garry oak tree replicate 2 | place: USA:California | collected 2016-06-15
CGCTCATAGCGGGCTTCCACCGCTGGCAAATAGCGCAGAAAGGTCTGATGATCAAAGGCGCTACGAGGCCCTGTGATGAAGCGTCCCGTGTAAGCATCCAAACAGCCTGCAATGCGCCGCGAGGTGTTGTAGCCGATGCGCTTCCGCCGCTAGTGGAGCATCGCTGCCCGCCGTCGCATAGTCACAGAAGACCGTGGGACAGCGATAGGAGGTCAGTTCATCCTGATAGAGCAACACGACGCTGGTGGGGTCCTTTAAGACCTCTTGCCAAGCGCTGCGTAAGCGAGCACTCTTGACTGGATAGTCAGGATCAGGAGAAGGCACATAGCGCCTGCCGCGCTTCTAGGCGATGTGCAAGCGATCCAGCAGTTGGCAGACGCCAGGCAGGCTCAAAGAGGAAAGCCAGGGCACGGTTTGCCGCAGCCCCTCAAGCCTGAAGCCGACTACGTGAGAGGCCGAAGCACTCCGGGCTCTGGTGCACCGTTTCTGTCAGGTCAGCGACGGCCAGCTCCAGATCTTGCGGGGCCTGCACAGGGGGAAAAAGCTGGCTTGCGCCCGCGTCCTGCCTGCACCTGCAACCCCTGCACTCCTCCCCCTTCATAGCGGCTGATCCACTGGCTGATCGTGTCGGAGCGCCTGGGCTTGAGCAGCCCATGCAGAGCCACCTGAAGCATCGAGAGCCCGCTCGCCACTTTCAAGATGGCTGCAGCCCGCTCACGCATGTAGGCTTTCTTGTGGTGGTCACGCACCCCTTGTCATTCTTCCGTTTGTGCTGCTGTCAAGTGAATGCAGCGGGGCTGTGCCATGATCGTGGCCTCCTTCGAGAAGGTGGTTTTCTCTTAGAATACCATGACCGGATTAATTTGTTCATGTTCATTATCGGCCAAATAGAGGGCTACCGTTTTTCGGATTATTTTGTCAATCTGCGTCATTGCACCCCTTACAAAATACGCTTCCCAAACATCATCCTCCCCCTCTTCACAATCATCTTCCTCCCAATCTTGCCGGTGCCAGCAATGGCCCGCATCATCTCCAACAACACCGGCTCGCCATCCGTGAGCCGCATCCGCAGCACAAAATCATTATTTGCATCCAGGCCCGGCTTTCTTTGCCAGAATGAGGCGTGATATAAGTGCTCATTCTCCCCCGCCTCCTCCATCAAAGCAGCAACTTCCTGGCGAAAGGCAACATCTTCGTTCTTTCCCCGACCGAACGTTACCGTAACCTCTTGCAACACGATACCATCCTTGAGCTCAGCAGTCAGCCCCTCTCCTATCTGGTAGATAAGTTCATACATGCCTGCAACGATATGCGCCGAACCTTCCCTGATTGTTCCAAAGCTGCTCAAGCGACTTCTCACCACATGTTCAAGGATATCGTAATGCACGGAACCCCGGAAAAGCAGCCACATCTCATGCAAAGCGCCATCCAACGGTTGAAAACCGATCGATGCTAAATGTTTCTGAGCGGCAGCAACGTTGCTGGCAAGGTCCGGATCTCTGGGCATCTCCTCGCTCATCACCTCTTCGCCAAACCCCTGCACTCCCACTAACGCGAGGGAACCAACTTTGCTTCCCAGGCGACTATAATCCCGAATCAAAATTTCTTGCACCTGCTCCACATCAGCATGTTCTGAAAGAGATGCCAGCCGCTGCAGTTTGCGTACCGTTTCCTCTGCCTCTTCGATATAGTGCTTTTTCAGCCAGCGGTCCAGCTCATGCTCTATAACCTGGAACTGTTCGCGCATATCTTCATGTAAAATGAACATCATGCGCTGGTAATCCTCACGAGAGATCGTTGGCCTGGGCTGGTGCATTACCGTAAGAAGTAGCTGCGGCACATCAGCGTTGAGTGCGCGATAGAGGTCCATAGCTTCTTTCCTCTCTACATGGCTTTTCTTACTGCATATTGTATCAGACATCTCGCGCCACGGTAACGAAAAGGGATACGTTCACACTTTTATCCGCTACAATTTCAGGCTGAGTAGCGCCAGCACCCCGAAGAGCGCGACGATGCAACCGGAGACCCTGTTGATCCACAGCAGCCAGAGCGGTGTAAACCTCGCTCGCAGCAGGTTGACCCCTCCCGTCAGCAAGCACCACCACATTGCCGAGCCGAAAAACACTCCCAACACGACAAGCATCGCGGAGAGATAACTACTGTGTACCCCTCCTACACCGATGCCTGCAAAAATCGCCACAAAGGAAAGGATGGTTATAGGATTGGTAAGCGTCAACAGAAACGTAGAGGCGTATGCTCCAAGAAAATTATGCTTGTTCGCCCGCGCCGGGGCTACCCGTTCAGCCGGCTTCGTCAAGACCGTCTTGACGCCAAGGTAAACCAGGAACAGACCGCCGACCAGGCGAATCCATCCCTCCTGGTTGACCAGGAAAGTTGCCACCACCGTCAACCCAAATCCGGCAATACAGCCATACACTCCATCAGCCGTCGCTATCCCCAGGCCCGATACCAATCCATAGAGTTGCCCTTTATACAGCGTACGTTGGATGCACAACACACTCATAGGACCAACAGCCGCCGCAATAGAAATGCCAATCACCAAACCTCGTATAAAAAAACCAGCATCCACTGTTTCCCTCCCTCGGCTTAAATGTACAGGTAACCCTTGCGATTACCCTGAACTTCTCCCCCGCCAAAACACAAAAGCAGATTGTGTCCTCGTTTGCCTCTCTTAGCCTTAAGCAGGTGAAACTTCATAGACAGTTGTATCGTGATGCTGTTAATATGAGATATCCTTAAGAGCAATGCTATGTGATGGGCTTGTACATTATAAACTGTTATTCCCTCATCTACACTTTCTATCAGATTCAGGTAGCCCAGCCACTAACTGTATCCTTGCATACTCTGCACATAGACACGAGAAAGGAACTATCCATCGTGAAAAGATCAACTATGTTAGATCGCTATAAACCATTTGTAGGGGAAGATTTGCTTGCACAAATTTATCAAGCGGCCGAGCCTCTAAGTGGACTGCGTATACTTCACGTCAATACCACCGCTCAAGGTGGGGGAGTGGCGGAACTCCTGCATGCGCTCATTCCTGTGATGGATGAGCTCGGCATTAACAATACCTGGCAAGTGATCTCGTTAGATGATACCTCTAACCTTTTTACTGCGCATCTCGTCGATCTCCTGCAAGGTATTGAACATGGGAACATTGCTCAAGAGGATCAGCACGTGTTCCTTGATACATTACATCGTTTTGCGCTCAAGAGCGAAGTAGAACACAAGCAGGCCGATATCTACTTTATTCATGACTTTCAACTCGCTCCCCTGGCCACATTCTTTCCCCGGTTGCGACCAGCTCTATGGATGTGTCACGTAGATACGGCCAATCCAGACCCAGGTGGAAAGGATTATATCGAACAGTTCCTCGACGCCTATAAAGTTTGCGTTTTTAACACTCCCCTATCTATCTTTAAAGACATGCCACAAGAAAAGGCCCATGTGATCACACCGACAATAGATCCTTTCGCTGAAAAAAAATAGAGTCATCCCACCAGCGAAGGGCTTGCAGATGCTGGCTCGCTGCGGCATAGACTCGACGCGGCCCCTCATCACACAGGTTTCACGCTTTGGCAACTGGAAAAATCCCTGGCAGGTTCTTGATGTGTATCGCCGGGTGAAGCAGGAGCTTCCCTCTGTTCAGGTCGCTCTTGTCGGTGCCATGGAAGCGGCTGATGATATCAAAGCTATAGAGATCCTCAAAGATATCCAGGGGATGGCAGGCGATGATCCGGATATCCACCTGCTGTACGATCCTGCTGTGATAACACACGCCGAAGTGAACGCGTTTCAGCGCTATTCCAGCGTGATCCTGCAACGCTCAACGCGCGAAGGCTTTGGCTTGACTGCGACGGAAGCCATGTGGAAAAACCAGCCTGTCGTCGGAACTTCTGTCACAGGCTTACGCACGCAGATCATCGACGGGCAGAACAGCTATATTGCCGATGACACCGAAACGTGCGCGAAGTATACGCTCAAGCTCATCCAGGATCGCGAGCTCTGGCAGAAACTCGGGAAACGAGCACACGAACGCGTCAAGGACAATTACCTCTTACCCATGATGATTTTGCAATACCTGGGCGCTTCGTCACGAAACGTTTTGCTCTCAAAACGGGCGATTCGTTTTTCACCAAATTCTTACTTGAAGAAGGAGTTCCCTTGCAGGAACATCTCAAGCCATTAGAAACTCACTAGTTCAAAAGAAAGCCTTAGGAGCTCATCTAGCTCCTATAGCTTTCCTTTGAAACGTAGTAATATCCCTTTTATAACCCTGTTTTAGTATATAGTGGTTCGGCTACTTGGGCCATGACATGATGAAGAACATCGCCATTTTTGAGAGGTCCGAGCATCAACTCTCACAACTTCTTAAAAACCTCATCCATCTTACCCGCCGCCTCTTGCTGCATCGATGGCAACACATGAGAATACACCTCTAACGTCATCGATATCTTACTATGCCCCAAGAGCTCCTGTATCACTTTGGGATTCACACCCGCTACAAACAAGATGGTAGCTGCACAGTGCCGCAGATCATGAAATCGCATCGTTGGCAAACCAGCATCTTTCAAAAGTTGACGAAACAGATCAAGGACTGTATCCGGCCTCAAAAAACCGCCATATTTATTCGTGAACACAATTCCTCGATCATTCCACTCTCCATGATATCGGGTATGCACCATCGCTCAACAAAACAGGGTTTCATCCTCTTGATGGCGCAAACTATGTGATCCAGTCCTTTCGGGATGTACGACTCGCTTCGCTGGTTGCCTCTCATTCTGAAGTGGCATTTGAAGCGCGGCTACGAGGCTATGCTCACGCTCTTCATGCGTTCCCACGCGAATACTCAGCCGTAGCAGACGCACTGACCTTTTGCGATATGACAACAAGTCCAAAGGGGAATCACATCTCTTTTGAAGAGCGTATTGTTGAAATCCTCTGTCGTTACAAAGAACAAGACATTGTCAGTCTATTCGTCAAGCAACGCCCACTTTATCTCGTGACATTAAGCGTACAAAGCAGATGCTTCACCAACATGAAATAAACGCTTTCGATAGAGTTGGCGTTGTATAAGCAACGGCTAATACAAGGAGCCCTTTTCTAGGCTTGCTATGAGAAATGCCGTGTCAAGTCAAATGAAAATGTTACCGAACGATGACGGTTCCCCAAATGTGCTCAAAATGAACTATAATGCTACCAATTATTTTTGATGAATCTGCTAAGCAATTTGGCTAATTTAGAGAAGAACAGAATAGTTAGAACTATTTGAGGCCTAGTTATAAAGAGGAAGCCTAGCTGGAGGCTTGTACCAGCAAGGTATGGCACCTATCATTGTAATAGAATGAGCATTTCAAAGGCATCTTTGATGGGCACGGGCAGGTTCCTACCAAGGGTTGATCGCTACTCACGCTTCGCAAATGGCGAGCTATCCTTGTCTACCAACTGGCCCTACTGTACCGCTTTGAGCACCATCAGGAACTCTGTGTCGGTCTCAAAGCGGCCTGAGCATTTATGAGCAGGCCTCAGTTCGTTCAAGATTGTAGCACCTGCCCAGGGCGCTCTCGTAGAATATGTTCCGCCTCTGCTACGACCTGCCTGACGATATCTCCCGCCGCTTCGATTTCATGGATCAGGCCCACGGCGTTGCCCGCACGCACCGCCGCAATACGTGCGTTCCCCTCTTTCATAGCCGCGATGACCTGACTTCGCAACTCTTCACCCTGTGCCACTACCTCATCATCGCGCCCGTGCCACTCTGCCGTAAAATCGTTGCGCAACACACGGTCTCCAACGGTCGCAGGGAATGGGAAAGCGAGAGTCAGGTCATAAATTTTGGTGAACACGGTATCGTCTGTGCCCGCCTGGACCATGCGCTCTTTTTCCCAGTTCCCTGCACCCGCTTCCTTGCTCGCATAGAACCGTGTTCCCATCCAGGCACCTTCGGCCCCAAGCACTAGCACTGCCGCAAGTCCTCTTCCATCAGCAATGCCTCCTGCGGCAAGCACGGGGATATCACCAGCAACATCCAAGACCGCTGCCACCATTGCAAGCGTCCCACTGTAACCTGTATGCCCACCAGCTTCGGTACCCTGGGCAACGAGCACATCCACGCCCGCATTGGCTGCCGTTACTGCCTGGGCCACCGTTTGCACCTGCGCAATCACTTTCACCCCCGCCGTGTGCGCTGGCGCAACATAGGGGGTCGGGTCTGCGAACGAATGACTCACCGCTGTAACATGCTCTTCAAGCGCCACCTGCACCAACTCATCCAGCCCAGGGAAGGAAGAGATGAAGCCCACACCAAACGGCTTATTCGTCAATTCACGAACTCTGCGAATCTGCTCTCGCAGCCAGTCCGTTCCGCCCGTTGTCATGCCTCCGAGAAGACCAAAGCCACCCGCTTCAGAAATGGCTGCCGCCAGGTCTGCCGCCGCAATACCCCCGCTCATAGGAGCACCGAGAATTGGATGTTTTACACCCAGAAGATCACAAATGCGCGTGTATAACATAGTTGCCCTCCTGTACCACTGTTTTGACTTTCACCGGAGTGAGAAGACAGAAGGATCACATTGATGAACCCACGATATTGTACCATTCCTCCCCGAAAGAGAAACTGCAATTACCCTCTCTACCAGATGCCTTCACGACTTAGTCGGTCTGGTTTATCAGCTTGCTTGTGGTACCGCTTTGAGCACGACTTGCCATTTGAAGCCCAAACAAAGCACTAATGAGCAGTCAGGAGCAAAATGCGTACAGCAAAACTGACAGCAAAACCCAACGAAAACCACGAACAACCACAGACACCAGCAGACAAAACGGTACCCCAACGAGGCTCACCAGGCCGCTCGAAAAAGACGCAATGAGAAGCCAGAGGCGAGTGTTATAATAATCTTCTAGACCACTCTGGAAAGGCAACATAACACAATGGAAAACACTATTTTCGACCTCATGGAAACCCATGATTACGAAAACATCCTCTTCTGCCAGGAAAAAACCCTTGGGCTCAAAGCCATCATCGTCATTCACGACACCACCCTCGGACCCGCCGCAGGCGGCATCCGCATGTGGCCCTACCAAAACGAGCAAGACGCCATTCAAGACGCGGTGAGACTCGCCCGCGGCATGACCTATAAAAATGCCGCCGCGGGCCTGCCCTTTGGCGGGGGCAAATGCGTTATCATCGGTGATCCGAAAAAAGATAAAACAGAGGGCTTGTTGCGCGCCATGGGTCGCTTTATCCATCGCCTGAACGGCCTCTTCCTCACAGGGATAGACGTTGGCACCACCATACAGGACATGGTATTGATGCGTATGGAGACCCCATATGTTGTTACCGTGCCCGAATCCCTGGGCGGCCCCGGCAATAGCGCCGTTGCCACCTCCTTTGGCATCTTTCAGGGAATTCGTGCCTGTCTCAAGGAAGTCTTCGGCAACCCATTGCCACAAGGTCGTACTGTTGCCGTCCAGGGCATCGGCGCGGTAGGTGATGAGCTGGTAAAGTACCTGCTAAACGCGGGCGCAGCGGTCACCATCGCCGACATAGACCAGCAAAAAGTCGATACATTGGCCTCAGAGTATAAGGTGAACGTCGTTCCACCCGAAAAAATTCACACGCTCGACGTCGATGTATACAGCCCCTGCGCCATGGGCGCCGTGCTCAATGAACACACCATCCCGGAACTCGGTTGTAAGATCATCTGTGGTTCAGCCAATAATCAATTGGCTACAGAACAGGACGGGGATCGGCTGGCACAGCGAGGTATCCTCTATGCTCCCGACTATATCGTCAGTGCTGGCGGCGTTATCGGCGGCCTGGATAGTCTCCAACCCGGTGGTTTCAACCGTCAGCGAGCCATGGATACGGTGTCCCATATTTACAGAACCATGGGCAACGTCATTGCAATCTCCAAAGAACAGGGTATTCCAACCTATCGCGCCGCCGATGTCCTGGCCGAGCAGCGCATCGCAACGGTTCGCCAGGTCAAAAGCCTGGCAACATAATTATCATTCAAGGTTTCACTATCCTACCAACAAGCAGAAAGTTCGTTATGTCAAGTTCCACGCCAATACACGAGACATCCCAGAAGCAGCCAGGCATAGGGGCATTAGTCACGCTCTTCCTGGCACCCGCATTCATTTTCGCGAATATGTATACGTCGCAGGCCATCCTCCCTGTTCTCAGCCTCGATTTTCATATCAGCGCGCCCACCGCGGGACTCACCGTCTCCTTGCTTGTACTGGCGGTTGCCTTCGGTTCTCTGGTATATGGACCGCTCTCCGATCGCGTTGGTCGCAAGAAGGTCATGGTAGGCTCCAGTTTTCTGGTCGTCATACCGACGCTACTCTGTGGTTTCGCGCCAGGCTTTACCACGTTAGTCATACTGCGCACCTTGCAGGGGTTTCTCATGCCCGGGCTGACCAGCGTAGCTATTCCATATGTGAATGAAGAGTTCGAAGGAAAAGGAAGGGGCCTTGCCATGGGCATCTACGTCTGTGGCCTGACATTAGGCGGCCTCTTCGCCCGTGTCGGCAGCGCGGGCTTAACAGGCTTCTTTAATTGGCGCATCGCCCTGGACGCATTCGCCTTGCCCACGCTGATCGCCGCCCTTGTCATGTGGAAGTTTTTACCTGAGACCGCCAGCAAGCAGCACGGGGAAATCAACGCGCCGCCTCAGCGTGGCGCATTCTTTCGCCAGACCTTACGCGATATGCTGTTACACTTGCGCAACCGGCGCCTTGTCGGAGCATTTATCATTGGCTTCACGCTCTTCTTCGGTTTCATAGGCACATTCACCTACCTTCCCTACTACCTGACCGGCCCGAATTTCAAACTCCCGACCATAGCGCTGGGCCTGGTGTACCTGCTCTGGCTGACCGGCGTCTTCTCTCCCCTTGCTGGCACCATAGCTGGACGCATCGGCGCGAGACGTGCCATCGCTTTCAGCATGGGACTGTCAGCCCTCGGCCTCCTCATCACGCTCATTCCTCTATTACCGGTCGTGCTATTTGGCCTGGCTCTGCTCGCATTGGGCATGTTCTCCACAGTTCCAGCGGTAAATCTATACCTGGGTGAACAGGCCGAGAGGGCCAAGGGAACGGCGGCCTCCATGTACCTTTCGCTCTACTACTTTGGTGGCAGCTTCGGAGCAGTCCTACCCGGATTTGCCCTCATCTGGGCAGGCTGGCCAGGAGTGGCCCTGCTCTGCCTGGGTATGGTGCTGATCGCTCTGACATCCGACGCCCTGTTATGCCGTTAGAAACGCTACGTTGCCACACTAATAAAGGATCGAGTGTATGGTTGCGCGGATACACCGCTCTACGTGTAAACACCTGGTGATTCCCCAGAAGTCCGCAAGGCCACGTGAGGCAGTTGGCTGGACGAAGGCATCCCAGAGATCCTTCGCTGCGCTCAGGATGACAAAACCCCTGGATGTCATCCTGAGCGCAGCGAAGGATCTCTGATGGACTTATGGGTATCACCAGTAAACACTACACCCACGTTGCTCAAGTCGTTGAAACCACTCTGGCAGAGATGATAACTTGTTCCATCGCACATCTAATTTTTCAAGATTCGTCAGCTCTCCGATACGCGCCGGGAGAGAAACCAACTTGTTGGCTCTCAAATCGAGATAAGCCAGGCTTTCCAGTTTGCTAAGTGACTCCGGGACAGCAGTCAGCCTGTTGTTTCTCAAATCCAGGTGTCTAAGACGTGTCAGCTTGCCGAGTGACTCAGGCAGAGCCGTCAACCTGTTATCATTCAAACGCAATTCTCTCAGCTTTGTCAGTTTACCAATCGACTCAGGGAGAGAAACCAGCCTGTTGTTCATCACATGCAATTCTCTAAGCTTTGTCAGCATACCGAGTGACTCGGGCAGAGCCGTCAATGCATTATTGTATAGTCTAAGCTCTTTGAGCTCAGTCAGTTTACCAATCCAATCGGGCAGAGCCGTCAATTCATTATCAGTTACATTTAGATACATAAGGTTGCTCAAATTCTCAAGTGACCTGGGAAGAGACGTCAAATGATTATTACTGAGATAGAGAAAATCAGTAAGATTCCTCAGCTTGCCGAGTGACTCGGGCAGAGTCGTCAATGCATTATGGCCCAGATCTAGCGTATGAAGATGTGTCAGATTTCCAATACTCTCCGGGAGAGAAGAAAACTGGTTTATCCCTAAATTTAACGTATGCAGGTTTGTCATCTGCCAAAACGACTCGGGGAGAGAAACCAGCTGATTGCCACCCAAACTTATTTCTTTGAGCCGCGTCAACCGGCCGAGACTCGCTGGGACAGAAACCAACTGATTGCCGTATACATTTAACGTCTCCAGGCTCGTGAGCCGGCCAATACTCGCGGGGAGAGATGTCAACTGGTTCTTATCTACATGCACTTCTTCAAGCTGAAGCAAGTTCCCCAGCGACTCGGGAAGAGATGTCAACTGGTTCTCATCCAGATACAATCTTCTAAGTTGAACCAGGTTTCCCAGCCATTCGGGAAGAGATGTCAACTGATTGCCAGTCAGATCTAATCGTCGAAGATTGGTTAACTGTCCCAGTGACTCGGGGAGAGAAGTCAACGCGCAGTATCGAACCGACAAAGCAACAACACCATTGTTTTCAGCACAAAAACCTATGTTACTCTCATTGCTATCAATCTCATCCTTTAACACAGCCGGAATAGATTCTCCTTCATGTAAATAACCATGATCCCGGAGTAATCCCTCTAATTCTTTTAGCACGCTCATTGGGAGAGCAACTCCATTCTACATATTTTGCGGCCTATGAATTGTTTGTAGCTAACCAACCAAAAGGAACGAACAGTGTAAGTATTACCACGATGTTGGTAATCCATACACTGTAGGTGCCGATTTATCGCGCACACCGCCGATTTGATCGGTCCTGCTTCCGCTCGCACACCTTTATTCCCCCATTCATGAAACATTTATCGTAGGCACCGCTCATTATATGATTCACTACACGTATAGACCTTCTTCCGGTAGCAGCGAGTATACGCGGATACTGGCCACCACGCAAGAGGTATCATTGCGAGAGCTACAAAATGATATGATATAACGAACAGCCTTTATTCCAATACAGAACAGGATATCTATCATGGCACCATCATTCCGGGGCGAAGTGCGAGCCCCAGACTTCCCCAGTGGGCTGGATTGGATCAACAGCGACCACCCTTTACACATCAAAGACCTGCGCGGTCGCATCGTCATCATCCACTTCTGGACTTTTTGTTGTATCAACTGCATGCATGCGCTGGCACAATTGCGCGAACTCGAAACAACCTTTCCCGGAGAGCTTACCGTTGTCAGCGTTCACACAGCCAAGTTCCCCAACGAGAAACTGACTGAGAGCGTGCGTGATGCTGTCCTACGCTACAGCATAGATCATCCTGTCGTAAATGACAGAAATCAGCATCTCTGGCAGCAATACGCCATAAAAGCGTGGCCGACTCTTGTCTTCGTCGACCCGGAAAATAGAGTCATTGCCAGGCACGAGGGCGAACTTAACCCGGAAGCTGGAAAGGCATTGCTTAGGGAGATGATTGCGGAATTTGACGCCGCCGGACTGCTGGATCACCGCCCCTTGCGCTTTGCACATCAGACCACCTCCGGCTCATTCCTGGCCTTTCCGGGCAAAGTGGCAGTCGATGCCAGAGCCGACCGCCTCGTCGTCAGTGACTCAACGCACCACCGCCTGGTCGAAACGAACCTGTCTGGCAAGGTACAGCACATCATCGGCACTGGTGAGCCCGGTCATACAGATGGCACATTTGCACAAGCCGAGTTCAATCGCCCCCAGGGAGTGACCCTTGCTGGGGGTACGCTCTTTGTGGCAGATACCGAGAATCATCTGATCCGGCGCGTCAACCTTGTTACGCAACAGGTAGAGACGATAGCGGGCACTGGCGAACAATATGGCATGGTACATACACCCATAGAAGGGCCGGCACACAGTGTTGCGCTCAATTCGCCCTGGGACATCGTGTGCCATGGCGACGATCTCTACATCGCCATGGCTGGCTCACACCGTATCTACATACTGCATCTCGCCAGTGGCATCATCGAACCGTTCGCAGGTGCAGGCCCCGAAGCGCTGCGCGATGGCAGCTATCAAGAAGCCCTCTTCGCGCAACCTGATGGGCTAACGCTCGATGACCATCGCGTACTGTATGTGGCCGATAGCGAATCGAGCGCCGTTCGTGCGATTGCTCTCTCAGGCCCACCACGTGTCACCACCCTTGTCGGCACCGGTCTCTTTGATTTCGGCGACGTCGATGGCGTGGGCGATGAAGCGCTATTGCAACATGTACAGGCAGTCTGCGCCGTAGATGGCCAGCTATACCTGGCGGATACCTACAACAATCGCATCAAAGTACTCAACCCGCAGACACGCGCGGTACGATCCTTCGCGGGCACTGGCGTCGCCGGCTTCAAAGATGGCGCGCCTGATAGTGCCCAATTTAACGAACCTGGCGGCCTTGCAGCCGCCGCAGGCAAACTCTACGTAGCTGACACCAACAACCACGCCATCCGTGTAATTGATCTACCCACAGGAGCTGTCGAAACGCTCACAGTGCGCATGTAGTGACATCGCCTCCAATCCCCCCATCAAATCAACCAGTCAGGCTATCTACTGGTGCTGAGAGCGCGGACCCTTCACTTGTTGCCCCTGCATTACCAGTCCTACGACGCCTCAGCAACAAAGCGCAGGCATAGAAAATGATCACCAGAACAAGCAGCCAGTGATAACCGAACAGCATACTGAAGTACTCAAGACCGCCACCAACCATAATGCCAAGGAGGTTGGAGGCGAAAGAGATATCGGCGCTTTCGCTGTCGCGGAAAGAATTGGCGAAAATGATGTTAGCAAGGAAGACCGGCGTGAAGGCCAGGACGCTGGCGAGCAAGTAGCGGGCGATAGGATTGCCCAGCAGTAAGGCTTCGGGCGGTAGGAAAAGGTTCAAGACGAAGACTCCGAAGAGCAAGAGATACCAGATGCTGATGCGGCGTATTTTGAGGCGGCTGTTGACGAGCACGGCTAGCAGTACGCTGCTGAGTATGGCGAAGAAGACGAGCGAGTTGACAAACCAGGTACTCCCGAAGAGGAGCGAGAAGGTGGTCAGACTTTTGACTTCGAGCACCATGAAGGCAACGCCAAGGAAGAACATGTGCCAGTCGAAGCGGCGTAGGGTTTTGCGTGGGGCAAGCAGCAGTGTGCCGCCCAGCGCATAGAAGGCCACCATTAGAAGGCCAAGAACATATATCAAGGGGAAGCTGTGATCACGCAGGTAGAGGAAGGGCCAGTCGTCGGTTGCCATAGTGTCGTTTGTCAAGGGGTAGTAGCCCTCGCCGATGACGCGCAAGTCTTTGCTGCTGGAAGCAGTTTCATGATAGGGACCGAACATGCCCGTCGGGAGAGTTTTAAGTCGTGGACCAACCATGATGGTGGCTGCACGACCCCAGCCACCGTAGGTAGAGACAAGTGGTTCCTGGTTAAAGGCATGTCCTGCCATGTTAGCCAGTTTCTGCACCAGCCAGTCCTCGCGATAGAAGTTGTAGAAGACTACGAGGCCATCGTTGCTTAAGCGTGCGCGGGCCGCCTTAATCGACTCCTCTGTGAGCAGGAAGCTTTCGAGGCGCAGACTGGTGTTACTGGAAGTGAGGGTGAGTGAGTCAGGCAGGGCGAAGATGATCAGGTCATATTTTCCTTTGTCGTTCTGGAGAAAGGAGCGACCATCGTTGATGACCACCTTCACGCGGGGATCGCTGTAGGGTTGGTCAGGATTGAAGCGAACGCCAAGTTGCTGGATGGTAGGGTCGATCTCCACGGCCGTGACCGACTTGACCCCGTAGACGAGGGCAGTAGAGACATCAGAGCCGCTGCCAGCGCCCAGGATCATGGCGTGCTTGAATGAACTACCATTGAAGAGTTCGTACGCACGACGGTAGAAGGGTTCCTTGTATTGCCAGGGCACCATGGCCTGGTGACCGCCAGCGTTGTTGACATCGACAATGTAGCCGCCCTGTGGCAAGGGATGAAGCAGGATTTTGTAGTAGGGCGACCAGTAGGCATCGCGCTGCAACTGAATAACGATGATGAGGCTGACCAGGAATGTGCTCGCAACGAACAAAACCGTCTGGCGTGAACTTAACACCAGGATGAGGAGCGTCAACATGACGAACCAGACAACCGGTGGAAGAGCGAAATAGGCGATGACGGAGAAGCAGGCAATGCCTACCAGGCTGCCGATGATGTCAAAGGTATAGGCGGTGAGAGGCATAATCTGGGTAAATAGCTGCCCGAAAGAACGCGAGAGCGGAATGAAACAGGCGGTGACCAGTCCGAAAATAATAGGGAGAACGGCGTAGTTATCAGCTGTTGCGCCCTGCGTTTCACCTGCACCGTAGTAGAGCACCTGGGTCGAACTGATGTGCAGGTCGAACTTGTTCCACATGACAATGATGGCCAGTAGAAGCACCATGAGCGGGAAAGGTGGGAACCAGAAACGTTTGCGACGTGCCGTGAGCATGCCCAGGCCAATCCCCAAAAACGAGGCGAGCAGGACGAAGTTATTGAAATAACTCAGGAAGCGCACGTAGGATGGTATCCAGCGGATGCAGAGCAGCTCGAAGAAGAGCATGGCGAATGAGAGCAGGAAGATGCGCACACGTGGGTTGGTGATAAAGAGCGTTTTGGGTGTATCGGAAAGCAGCAATGATCTGAGCCAGGTAAAGATACGATTGGACGATACGCGGGTGACTAACTGAGCCATGAGAACCTGCCTTTCAAAAAGTAGTAAAACATCTGACATTCTGGTATCTCGGCGTTCCGTTCGCAGACTTCAAAAAGGAGCTACTCTGTTATACCTCTTCTAAACGCAGCCTGCTACCCAAAAGTTTCAACACATACCGATTTGGTAGCAGCGCAAAGCGATCGACTGTAGGTGCCGATTTATCGTGCACCCGATTGATCGCGCACACCGCCGATTGATCGGCCCTCCGGGGATGTTCCGCTCTCCGATGTATTTTATTAAAACTCATTATCGGCCCTGCTTCCGCCCGCACACCTACAATTATTTCATACACCCAGGACAAGACCTCAAGAAGACCCGCACAGGGCTTTTTGGTATATAATAAAGAGGACGACATGGGAGTAAATGGAACCAGGCATCTGCTAGAGAAATATACATAGGAGAAAAGTTGAGTAGTTTCTTTACCGGCCTGATACGCGCTCTTTTCTTGCGCTGTCCCAACTGCGGCAAAGGGAAACTTTTTCGCAGAGGCTACACTATGTACGAAAGATGCTCGGTTTGCGGCTGGCGTTTCGAGCGCGAACCCGGCTATTGGACGGGGGCGATAGCACTCAATCTCGTCGTGACCGAACTCTTGATAGCAATCGTAATCGTGCCATTAGCTACCTGGCTTGCCCTCACCCAGCAACCAATCACCTTGCTGATAGTCATTGGTCTGCCACTGCCCTTTATATTACCTTTCCTCTTCTTCCGCCACGCAAAAAGCTTCTGGATGAGCATTGATTTCAGAATTCACCCGGTCGATCCCGAGGAACGCAGGTAGCTTCTCGGTTCAATCAAAAAGCTGGAGATACTCCCGCTCCGCCTCCCACATCTCATCGAACATTGCGCTGATCTCTGCGGGTGAGCAGACAGCTGCACTCAATGGGTCAAGTAATAGTGCGTAACGTGCTGCCTCCTTATCCCCGGTGAGCAAGGCCTCGCACATGAGCGAGTGAATTGACATGTGGTTACGATTGAGTGCCGCCAGTTGCTCAGGTAGTGACCCAAAGTGGCACGGCTGCACACCGTTCTGATCGACGAGACAGGCCACCTCTACGCAGCCATCGGGCAAGTTGTCGATCAGACCAGTGTTGCGCACGTTGCCGTAGATCACCGTTGGACGACGCATCGTCACTGCCTCAATAATGTAGGAACAGTATTCGTGGCTCCGTGTGAAAGGGATTGCTTGTGTGCCATCAAGCATTTCGCGAATGGAGCTATCTTTCTCTTCACGCCAGGTAGGCCAATTGTTCGCATAGAATCCGGTTTCACCCAGATATCCCTCGCGGCAGTAGCGCTCGATCAAATCAGACCGTTTGCGGAAGTAGGGGACATACTCGGAAAAGTGGCCGCTACTCTCGGTCACAAATGCTCCGAAGTAGCGCATGATCTCGAAACGGACGGGGTCGCGTTCATAGACCTCCGGTATCCGTGCTCGTTCGCGTAAGCGAGGGTACATGTCTTGCCCCTGGTATTGCAGCTCCGTAAACCAGGCGTTGTGGTTAATACCAGCACAGCGCCATTGTAACTCGTTGTAGGGAACCTCCAGATATTCTGCTAACTGTTTCGAGGTATGTTGCACACTGTGGCACAGGCCCACCGTCCGCATGCCAGTGCTGGCAAGCGCTGCAAAGGTCAAGATAGACATGGGATTCGTGTAGTTAAGCACCCACGCCTGCGGGCAGAGACGTTCCGCGTCATGCAAGATGTCGAGCCAGGCGGGGCCGGTACGCAGTGCCTTGAAAATGCCGCCTGGACCGATGGTATCGCCAATGCACTGGTTGATCCCATACTTCATGGGAATATCGAAGTCGTGGCGCACGTTCGCCAGACCTGCTACCTCAATTGCGTTGACGATGAAATCACTACCCGCCAGCAAGTCACGTCGCTCAGTGGAAGCACGTACCGTCCAGCGCTTCCCACTCTGGGCAATGAGTCGTTCAGCAACCTGGCACGCTAAATCCAGGCGCGTGGAATCGATATCTACCAGGGCGAAACAGCCCTCATCTAACCCTTCGATCTGCAAAATGTCAGTCATCAGCTGACGAGCGAAAACGGTGCTTCCGGCACCTAAGATGGTAATGTATAGCATGGTCAATGTACATCCTTGGGGACAGGCCCCGTCGATTTGCGAACAATAAGCTGGGTCGGAATAATCAGTGGAGAAGCCTCTCCTGTGCCTTCTATCATAGCAATGAGCCGGTGTACCGCGGCGCGCACCATCTCCACACGATCCTGTCGCACAGTCGTGAGCGGCGGATTAGTATACTGACTTAATTCGACATCATCAAAGCCAACCAGTGAAACATCGTCCGGAACACGCAGACCGTGTTCCGTGAGCGCACGAAGAATACCCATCGCCATCAAATCGCTCCCGGCAACGATGGCGGTAAAGTCGCGCCGTTCGGCAAGAAGTGCCATGGCTGCCTCATAGGCCTCATCAATATTCCAACCTGACTGGCGCACCAGGCCAGGGTCCGGCGCAACGCCTGCATACGCAAGCGCTTGCTGGCATCCTAACAGGCGCTCCATACCAGCAAGGTCAACGGTTTGCCCGGTCAGGAAAGCAATTCGCCTGTGTCCCAGAGAGAGCAGGTGCTCAGTAGCCCGGCGCGCACCATCCATGTTATCCGATTTGACATAGGCGGCATGGCTTCCTTGACCCATCCTATCGATGATTACTGTGGGAATGCCAGCATGAATTAAAGCCTGAATGCGCGAATCTGTTGCATGGAGCATAATAGCCCCCGCAACACGCCGGGTCTGCAAACTACGTATGTAATTCTCTGGAGAATTACCGCGCGGGCGGGAAGGCAAAAGCAAATCATAGCCCAATGCAACCGCCTCACGCTCAATGTTTTGCAGCACACCCAGGTAGAAGTATTGCGACGTTTGCCCAAGGTGCGAAAGGGGCAGGTTATTGTCTTCAGGAAAGAGGCTCACAGCAATCACACAGGAGCGTTGGCGAACCAGGCTTTGGGCGATGACATCGGGTTCATATCCAAGTGTAGCGATTGCAGCATGAACACGCTCTCTTGCTTCATCACTCACTCGCGCTGATCCATTGAGCGCCCGTGAAACCGTTGCACGCGAGACTCCTGCTAACTGAGCGACCTGTTCGCTCGTGGCCATGCAGAACCTCCTTACCAGAGTATGTAGACGTGTCCATATCTTTTATTTCTAGTATCACACCCTCCAGGAGGTTTTGTCAAGTGTTTACGCGTTCACACTTTCACCTGTTCTTCTATCGTCACTGTCCCGAGCTCGCGTGATTACGTTAAATAACCTAATCAAATCCCTTGACGAGGAACGAAAAGGATGGTAATATTCCGGTAGGGAATGTACGCGTGTTCATAAAGTGACCACCTTGAATCAGGGAGGTGAAGCTAGATGATCCTACTAAGTGGCTGAAGTTTTTAATGACAGAGGAGAAGGAGGAATCAGATCCATGCGACCCGTCTATTGGCGACCGCCAATTGAGCTCTCAGCTACAGAACAAACGATCATCAAGCGTATTCGACGAGCCAAATTGTTTGTCTTTCTCCGGCAGCATCGTCACGAAGTGTTCGACGAGGCTTTTCAGCAAGAGCTAGCTAGCCTATATCGAGAGAGTCAGCGAGGGCAACCACCCGTTCCTCCAGCACTTTTAGCCTTGGCAACGATTCTGCAGGCCTACACAGGAGTTTCAGATGATGAGGTGATCGAAGCCAGTACAATGGATCGCCGCTGGCAGCTGGTGTTAGACTGCGTCGATACAGAGAAGCCTCCTTTCAGTAAAGGGACGCTGATTGCCTTTCGCAAACGACTCATTGAGGCGAATATGGATCAACGTCTGATCGAGCGCACTATTGAGGTGGCCAGGGAGACGGGAGCCTTTGGAGGCGGTTCCTTGCGCGCCGCCCTGGACCATAGTCCGCTATGGGGAGCAAACCATGTCGAAGGCACCTACAATTTCCTGGACACGCCTCCAAGCTTGTCCGATTACTTGACCGGTGTTCTAGACAAAGAACGAAAAGGATGGTAGTCTCCCTTTTAAGGGAAGCACACGTGTTCTTGAGCTTACAGCCATGAATTGCGTATTATTTACCTTCTTTGTAGGCGTCACAGGATATTTCTCACCGGTGTTTCCTGCTCGTTACATTATCTGAGAAAAACTTTGCTCGATTTGGTCACTTGACAGAGTGTAAGAGGAATAATAACATTTTGCGTACGCGCGTTCATTGAGCAAAAATAATTTTCGCTCTGAACCATTTCTTTGTCAGGCAGCAGTATGCTGAATTACTGCATGTCGTTCCTAGATATGAGGAGATACTATCGTCATTCAGGCTGGTCCGACGCGAAAGGTTCTCATCTTGCTGCCGTGTCACCCAACGGATACGGGAGGTGAGGTCCACCGCAGTAGATAACACCATGTTGGGTGACACCGTGAAGCAGATGCTCCGAGGGGAGATTAGATGCCGAAAAACGCACGCTATACCCTCGCCTGGTCACCTTTGCACCAGGCATATAAACTGCATGAGAGCCAGGGCAGCGCAGTACTGGACATCGTCCCTGAAAGCCCCGCCTGGTTTGCGTGGGTAAGTCAGGTCTCCTCATTTGCCTTTCATGGTAGGAATGGCTCATACACTGCATGCAAAGAATGCAAGCAGCGTGGCGAGGGATACTGGTATGCCTATGCGCGAGTGGGAGGGAAACTGAACAAGCGCTATCTTGGTAGAGGCATCGGCCTGACCCTTCCCCGGTTGGAGCAGGCTGCGCAGGAACTCTGGCTCGATACGCCAGACACTCCGCTGCAGAAAGAAGGAACAGCAGCATCTCGACGCTTACCTTCGCCCCCCATCACGCAGAGGGAGAAGGCATTCCTTCCCGTTCTACAGAGCGAGGCGCATGCCCTTTCGTCTGCTGATGCGAAGCAGAGGCACTTCCGCTTCGACCAGCGAAGCAGAGTTAGCCACGCGAGTGGCGTTGGCGGTCGGAAGCCAGCCATCGAGCATGCTGAGGCTGCCGCTCTCTCAAGGAGCAACTATCCTCTTGCTCCGCTCACCAGCAACACTGCCGTACCAACTGCCGTCGCACAGCGATTCCGCCATCCAGCCAGGCGGCAAGGCCGCAGCCCTGCTGATCGGAAGACCAGACCGGCGCTCGCCCATCCACCGGTTGATCCGCTGCTGGCCACCAAACTCCACGTTCCGCGACCACGTCCACACCTGGTGCATCGTCCTTGCTTGATCCAACGCCTCCAGCTGGGCATGGAGCGAGCCCTGATCCTCATTTCGGCGCCAGTTGGCTTCGGTAAAACCACACTGCTCTCCGACTGGCTGGCCTCGAGTGCCATCCCTGTCGCCTGGCTCTCGCTCGAACCACAGGACAATGAACCAGCACGCTTCCTCTCTTACCTGCTTGCCGCCTTACAGACCTATGATCCTCACCTGGGCACGATCAGGCAGGTGCTGCACCACCAACCTCCATCGATGGAGAGTATGCTTACGCTGCTGATCAACGGCCTCCTGCTACGGAGAGCCACCATTCAGGAACACTTCGTTCTCGTCCTGGACAATTACCAGGTCATTACGAACGAGTACATTCATCGGGCGCTCTCCTTTCTCCTGGAGCATCTGCCTCCCCGCATGCATCTTGTCCTGGCGACCCGCGAAGATCCCCCGCTCCCACTCGCGCAACTGCGTGGACGAGACGACTTGCTGGAATTGCGCGCCACCGATCTCCGGTTCACGCAAGAGGAAGCGGCCACATTCCTCAGAGAGGTGATGGGGCTTCCACTTTCGACGGAAGAGAGCGCGCTCCTGCAGGCACGTACAGAGGGCTGGATCACCGGATTGCAGCTCGCTGCATTCTCCCTGCAGGGTCGTGATGATCCAGAGACCTTCATCACGGCGTTCAGTGGCAGCCATCACTATGTCGTGGACTACCTGCTGGAAGAGGTGCTGAATCGTCAAAGTGAAGCCGTCCAGGATTTCTTGTTGCAGACCTGCATCCTGGATCGGCTGAGCGCGCCACTATGCGATGCCGTGCGGGAACAGGGCGGGAGCCAGGTTCTACTCGACTTCCTGGAGCGGGCCAACCTGTTCCTGGTAGCCCTCGATGACCAGGGGCAGTGGTATCGCTACCACCGCCTGTTTGCCGAGTCCCTGCGCCAGCGGCTGCAGCAGACTGATCCCGCACTGTCAACGAACCTGCACCAGCGCGCCGGCCGCTGGTACGAGCAGCACGGGCTGTTCGCCGAGGCAGTCTCCCATGCGCTGGCGGCTTCTGATCCCCAGCCCGGTTCGCTCGTGGAGCCGCTCACGGGCCGTGAACGCGAAGTCTTGCAGTTGTTACTGGACGGCGCTTCTAACCGGGAGATTGCCCGCCACCTCGTCCTCAGTTTGAACACGGTCAAGAAACACGTCTTGAACATCTGTGGAAAATTCAACGTACGCAGCCGCGCCCAGGTCATCGCCAAAGCGCGGACGCCCCATCTTCTGTAGGAGCAGGAAAAATCACCCTGCAAATACTCCTTTTTGGTACTGTCTTACCCCCTGCTGTCAGTTATGCTCCCCAGAGAGCCTCTTGTGGCACGCCGAGGAGCAGTGAGTGTCAGTCGGAAGGAGGAACGATGACAGGCTACCGGATTCGTCTCAAAGAGCAGCTCGATCAGCGCTGGTCGGCCTGGTTGGGCGGACTGATGGTGATGCACGAGGCGAACGGGGAAACGGTGCTTACCGGCGAAGTGGTTGATCAGGCCGCACTGTATGGCCTGCTCAGCAAAGTGCGCGACCTGCATTTGACGTTAATCTCTGTCTCCCCTCTCGAGGCGGATTCACCATCCAAAGAGGATGCAAAGGAGAAGGGCCCATGATGTAACAACCTGGTGTTCTTTAAGGAAGACCCAAATCGTAGATATGTCTCGTAATGCGTGTCCACTTTCATTGAGAGGGTCAAGCATATGTATGAACTCGAACAAGAAGTCGTCGACCTGGACCAGCGGCCTAAAAGCTCCGCGAAGGGGCCCCGCCGGCCACGGCTTGATGTGAAACCCACCCTCCAGGCGTATGCGTTCCTGTTGCCCAGCTTCTTTGGCCTGCTGGCCTTTTCGCTCCTGCCCATCATTGCAGTCTTCGTCCTCAGTTTCTTCAACTGGGGGCTGATCTCTCAGCCAACCTTTGTTGGGTTGCAGAATTACCGTACGATGTTTAGTAGTTCGTCCTTCTGGCATTCGCTGCTGGTGACCTTCGAGTATATCTTGCTCAACATCCCGATGCAGACGGTCTTCGCGTTGCTGCTGGCGTTGCTGCTCAACCAGAAGATTCCGGGCAGGGGGGTTTTCCGTACCCTCTTTGTGGTGCCGTGGATGGCGACGGCCGTGGCCATGGGCATTGTGTGGCAGTGGATCTTCGATCCCCAGTCCGGCGCACTCAACTCCTTCCTGAGCATCTTCCACATCACGGGGCCGGCCTGGCTGTCCTCAACGACGTGGGCGTTGCCAGCTATCGCGGCGGTCAACATCTGGCAGTACACTGGCTATAACATGCTGTTCTTCCTCGCCGGCCTGCAGGGCATCCCGCAGGATTTCTATGAGGCCACATCACTTGACGGGGCCAATGCCGTGCAGAAGTTCTTCACCATTACGCTGCCGCTGTTGAGCCCAACGCTGTTCTTCGTGCTCGTGACCGACATCATTGGATCCGCTCAGGTATTTGACACGGTATACGTGATGACCAAGGGCGGTCCGGGCAATGCCACCAGTGTGCTCAACTTCAACATTTTCCGTCAGGCCTTTGAGTTCTTTCACGCCGGGTATGCCTCGGCGCTCTCGATGGTGCTGTTCTTGGTCCTGCTCATCATCACCCTGCTCCAGGTGCTGTACTTCCGCAGCCGCACCACCTACGACCTGAGCTAGCGATGAGCACATGAGGAAAGGAGGAAAGTTTTTATGACCTCAGTAAGTACCAAACTCGCGTCAGGCAAGACGGCCGCGGTAGAGCAGCGAGCGAGAAGGCAATCCTTTGGCCGGGTACCCGGCTACGTACTCGCCTATATCGTCCTGGTGCTCGGGGTGATCGTCTCGCTGTTTCCGTACTTTCTCGCGCTGACTACAGCGCTGAAGCCACCCGATCAGATCTTCTCGTCGGCGGCGTGGACACTGCCGAACCCGGTGACCTGGCAGAACTTCATCGACGTCGTGACGAAGTACAATTTCCTGGCCTATGCCTGGCACACGCTGCTCTTCGCCACAATCCTCACGCTCGGCCAGCTCATTTTCAGCACGCTTGCTGCCTACGCCTTCGCACGGATGGAGTTCCCGGGACGCGAACAGATCTTCTGGCTCTACTTGGCCACACTGATGGTGCCGACCATCGTGACGCTGATCCCGCTCTTTATTATCTTGAAGTCATTCGGCCTGGTCAATACCTGGGTCGGCCTGGTCCTCCCGTTTGTGCTGGGAACGCCCTTTGGCATCTTCCTGATGCGGCAGTTCTTCCTCACGATCCCGCGCGATCTGGAGAATGCCGCGCGCATTGACGGGGCTGGTACGATGCAGATCCTGTTCAGAGTGATCCTACCCATAAGTCGGCCGATTTTGGCAACGCTGGCGATCGTCACGTTCGTGCCAGCATGGAACAACTTCGCCTGGCCCCTCATTATTACGGATACCGATAATTTGCGCGTGCTCACCGTCGGGATCGCAGCGTTCCAGTCGAACTTTGGCACGCAGTGGAACCTGATGATGGCCGCCGGATTCATTGCGCTCGGGCCGCTGCTGATCCTGTTCTTCCTGTTCCAGCAGCAAATTGTGCGCTCAATTCACCTGAGTGGGTTCAAATAGGGCTATCAGAACGGATGGACGAGCAAGCGTATTTCTCTGAAAAGAGAGGAGCAACTAACTATGAAACGCACTATCTGGTACGGAAGTTTGGGTGCTGTGGGACATGGGCCACTGGGCGAAGGCGCTCAACGCCGGTACCTTTCGCGACCTCTGGCATGGGTCACTATGGGATTAGTCGTCATGATGATGCTGGTGGGATTGGCAGCGTGCGGTGGCAGCGGATCAGGTTCCTCGAGCGGAAACGGCGTCGTGAATCTCACCTATGCACTGTGGGACCAAAATGAACAGGTCGGCTATCAGCAGTCGATCAATCAGTTCATGAAGCTGCATCCGAAAATTCATGTGACCATCCAGCAGACGCCATGGGCGTCGTACTGGCAGAAGCTTGGCACTGAGTTCGCCGCGGGCAACGCGCCGGACGTGTTCTGGGATCACCTGGCCTACTACCCACAGTACGTGCAGCAAGGTCAACTCACGAACCTGTCGCCGCTGATCAAACAAGACAACATTGGTATGTCTACGTACTACTCACAACTGGTCAATGAGTGGACGTATCAAGGCAATGTGTATGGGTTACCCAAGGACTGGGATACGATCGCCATTCTCTATAACAAGCAGTTGTTCCAGAAAGCGGGCATTCCTGCTCCCACCAATCTGACCTGGAATCCGTCGGATGGCGGGACCTTCCTGCAGGCCGCGCAGAAGCTCACGCTGGACAAGAATGGCAAGGCTCCTACCGATGCTGGGTTCGATGCGAGTCATATCAGCCAGTATGGGTATGTCTCAGAGAACAACTCGCAGGAAGGCTATTGGAACTTTATCGGCATGAACGGTGGCACCTTCCTGGACAAGAAGTTCGGTCAGAACTTCCTATTCGATCAGCCACAGTCGGTGCAGGCACTGCAGTACCTCGTTGATCTCGTCAATAAGTATCATGTCTCCCCCCCTGCGACAGAGACCAATAACAATGGTAGCGTAGCCATACAGTTGTTTGAGGGTGGTCGTGCAGCAATGGTCACAGCCGGTTCCTGGGAGCTCAGCTCAATTGCCCAGCAGACGAAAATCCCGTGGGGAGTTGTGCAACTGCCAGCTGGCTCGAAAGGCGTGATGAGCGTGTTCAATGGTCTGACCGACTCGATTTACGCGAAGACTCAGCACCCACAGGAGGCGTGGGAGCTGGAGAAGTGGCTGGGCTCGGCGCCGTCTCAGCACATTATGGGCAGCGGAGGTTATGTCTGGCCAGGAATCCAGAGTGAGGACCAGTCGTTCCTCCAGTACTGGCAGAAGAAAGGCATAGACGTGAGCCCGTTCCTCACGGAGGCGAAAGGCTCGACACTGACCTTCCCGATCACCTTCGGCTACAACGAGGCGTCCATCAAGATCAATGACCTTTTCAACCAGATGTGGCTGGGCCAGCTCTCGGTGCCAAGTGCAACGAGCCAGGGGGTCCAGCAGGCAAATCAAGCCGTGCAGGCAGCTTCCACCGGCGGCTAAAGAATAGCCATGAGACATCCCGAATTTTTGCTGAGAAGGGGCTTCGGGATGACTCATGGCCTATTACTCCTCAAAGCCCTGTTGTACTGCACTGGAGGTAATCGAGCTGAATATAGCTGAAAGAGGCGTGGGATGTTTATTGATTGAGGGTGACGATTGAGACCAGGTTTAGGACCAGAGCCTCTTATCGAAACCAGCGGAGGTAGAGCCATGGATGTGAATCAACAAACCATTGCAGCAATGCGCGCCATCACGATTTCCCGCGAGTATGGCAGTGGGGGCGGCGAGATAGCTGCCCGTCTTGCGCGTCGGCTGGGCTGGCAATTGATTGACCATGCCGTCATCGAACAAACCGCGCGGGAGTTAGAAGTCTACGAAACGGAGGTCGAGAAACACGACGAGGAGTACGTCGAAAGCACCCTCTCACGTATCCTGAACAGGATACGGCCTGCTTCCTCTGCAGGGTTCACGCCTAGTGGGGGGCCAGCCGTCTTCGCTTCACCTCCCCGAGCGGCAGAGACACGAGCCTACCAGGAGACCCTGCGCCACATCATCACCGCTGCGGCCACCACTGGGCACGTCGTGCTTGTCGGACGCGGGGGACAGGTGCTTCTGGCGGACAAGCGCGATGTACTGCATGTGCGCGTGGTGGCCCCGCTGGAGCTACGTGTCGCCTATGTCGTCCACCGTGAAGGACTGGATCTGGATGCTGCCCACAGGAGGGTTCAGGCGAAAGATCGTGCCCGTACACGCTACATGCAGACACACTATCGTTGTCAGCATGAGGATCCGCACCTCTACGATCTGGTCATCGATATTACCGTACTCGATCTGGACAGCGCGGTTGATCTCATCTGCCTCGCCTTGGAGCGCAAGGCGAGCCGACTCAGTGTGCCGGTGGAGCAATTGGGACCGGCCGCCGGTCTGGCCCCTTATCCAGGCAAGCCTGTTGACTTTCGCGCTCCGGGACAGTCATCCAGCTAACGCGATCGTCCCTCGGGTTAGGTCTTGCTAGGGGTACTGAATGAGAGCAGTAGAAGAGAGGGAACGTATTGGCGGATATCACCTATGATGCGTCGAACAGGTGTTGGATTCTCCAGCTGGAAGCCTCGACGTACTGTATCGGCCTCAGTGAGGATGCTTCTTCGTTACAGCATATCTACTGGGGACCACGCATTGCTTCAGTAGTTGCCAGCGAGATGGCTCAACCCCTGGGACCGTTAATGGTACCGTTCGAGTCGCCGACGGGGATTTCCCGTGAGGAGTATGTACCATGGGGGGAGATGCGCTTCAGCGAGCCGAGCCTCAAGGTGGAGTACGCCGACGGCACGCGATCGATCGAGTGGGTCCTTGATGAGCATGGCGTCGAGCGGTCGGGAGCGGGCCAGACGCTCTGGTTGCGGTTTCGCGACCGGGCGTATCCTCTCACGGTGACGCTCTACTACCGGATCTATGATGATCATGATGTGATCGAGCGCTGGGTCAGGCTGGAGAACACCGGAGGGAGCGGTCCTGTCACCATCGAGCAGGCGCTTTCGGCGGACTGGCGACTGCCACGTCGAGAGCGCTACCGGCTGACCTATCTCTACGGACAGCACGTGAAGGAGACGCAGGTTGCAGAGGTCGTGTTGGGTCCAGGAAAGGTCGTGCTGGAGAGTCGGCGAGGGGCAACCAGCCATCAGTTCAACCCGTGGGTGGCGCTGGATCCTGAGGCGAGCGCCACCCAGGAGAGCGGAGAGGTGTGGAGCGCGGCGCTGGCATGGAGTGGGTCGTGGAAGATCGTGGTGGAGACGACGCCCTATGGTGATGTTCACTGCACGGGCGGCGTGAACGATTTTGATTTTCGCTACCGCCTGGACGAGGGCGCGCGGCTGAAGCTGCCGGCGTTTGTCGGGCTGTACTCAAACAAGGGGTTCGGTGGCGTCAGTCGCTGCTGGCATGCCTACGAACGCGAACAGGTATTACCCGAAGCACCAGATGTGGTGCGGCCGCTCCTGTACAATTCGTGGGAGGCGACGGCTTTCGCCGTCAATGAGCGCAACCAGATGGTGCTTGCCGAGAAGGCGGCCGAGCTTGGGGTCGAGGTGTTCGTGGTTGATGACGGGTGGTTCGGCGCACGAAACGATGAGTATACAGGACTGGGCGATTGGACGGTCAACCCTGAGAAGTTCCCGCACGGCCTGAACCCATTGATTGCGCGGGTGAATTCGCTGGGGATGCGTTTTGGCCTGTGGGTTGAACCGGAGATGGTGAATCCAGACAGTGATCTGTACCGTGCGCATCCAGATTGGGTGTACCATTTTCGCCATCGGTCGCGCACACAGGGACGCAACCAGCTGGTGCTGAATCTCGCGCGGGAAGATGTGCGGGTATGGATGCTTACGACGCTTGACACATTGCTCTCGGAACATAAGATCGAATTCGTCAAGTGGGATATGAACCGCCATTTCAGCGAGCCGGGATGGCCGGATGAGGCCGACCGGAACCCGGAGCGAGTCTGGCTCGATCATGTGCGCAATCTGTATGGGATCATCGATGAGCTGCGCCTCCGGCATCCGCGCGTGGCATTTGAATCGTGTGCCGGTGGTGGCGGGCGCGTCGACCTGGGCATCCTGTCGCGGGTGGAGCAGATGTGGCCAAGCGATAACACCGACGCGCTCGACCGCTTACGCATACAAGAGGGGTTCAGCTACGCCTACGCGCCGCGGGTGATGATGTGCTGGGTCACGGATTGTCCCAACTTCGTGACCAAACGGACGGTGCCGTTGCGCTACCGCTTCCACGTCGCGATGGCGGGCTCCCTGGGCATCGGGGGCGATCTATCGCGGTGGACGCCACAGGAGCTAGAGGAGGCGTGCGGCTTCATTGCAACATATAAGCGCGTGCGCTCGACCATCCAGAACGGCCTGCTCTACCGCCTGCGCTCACCGCGAGCAGGAAGTGTTGCGGCCTCGCAGTACCTTGCGCGCGACGGCAGTGAAGTTGTGGTGTTTGCATGGGGGCACTCGCAGCAATTCGGGGAGACACAGCTACCACTTCTGTTGCGCGGCTTGGAGGAAGAAGCGTATTATAGAGATGTCATAAGCGGTATTACATACAGTGGCACGTACCTTGCTCAGAAAGGGCTATCAATAAATCTGGCAGGCGACTTCGACAGTCATATGGTCCATCTGGTCCGCCAGGCGTCCGCTCGGTAAGCGTGTAAACACTGTGCCTCGGGAGTGTTGTGCTGCTAGCAGCCAGGCCGTACATGCCCATCATCACAGAGAGTAAAGGGGTCATTAGGAATGAAACTTCTCTTCACAGGTGGAGTCGCATATCCCACACCCGGACAAAACGAGTGAGCATATCACAAGCTGAACAGCCGTCAGGCAGGACTAGGGAAAACCAGCTAAATCCGCTAAGATGGCAGAGAAAACATGTGCTGTTGCTCTTTGTCAGCATGGCAGCAATCTATTTTCTACTCGCATGTGTACACTATATCATGCATCCGTTTAACGAGAACCAGCATTTTATTTATCTCGCCGATGGATGGCTGCATGGGCACCTGTATCTGCACAACATACCACCCGATACTGAAGACTACACGCTGCATAATGGTCATTGGTATGTGGCCTTTCCACCCCTACCTGCCGTGCTTTTGCTGCCACTCGTGGCAATCTTTCACCTTACATACCAGGGCATCATCAGCCTTGTCTTCTCAGTGAGCATAGGTATACTCAATATCTGGTTGATGCTGGGGATGTTGAAACGCCTCCCTCAGCAGCGGTCTGCAGGGCTAACATTTGAAGCCATGATGTGGCTCGTAGTGCTGTTCGCGCTTGGCACGGAACACCTGTATGCAGCGATGCAAGGGAACGTGTGGTTCACCGCCCATATCGTTACAACGACGTTCTTGCTGCTCTACATTGGTGAGACATTGAATAAGCGACGCCCGCTAGTTGCAGGATTCTACCTGGGTCTCGCGGCACTAACACGCAGCACAACGCTCTTCACTTTCCCGTTTTTTGTACTGTTGACGATTTCAGCACGCTTCGCCAGCCGGCAAGAAGCCGTGCAAAGAAACCAGTTCTTGCTGTGGAAAGAGCTTCTTTCCTTTTTTGCAGTATTGGGAGTATTCATCGTTGGAATGCTGGTTTACAACCAGGCGCGCTTTGGTTCCTTATTCGATTTCGGCTATAGCACGATGAACGTCAATAGCTCTGTCAGTGGAAACCTGCATGCATATGGTCAGTTCAATCCGCATTTTATCCTCACCAATCTGCGCTATATACTCCTTGAACCTCCCCACCTTGTGTCTTATGCCCCGTATCTGAGCTTTAATCCACTGGGGACGGGCATTTTTTGGACCACACCGGCTCTAGTGTTTGCATTCCTGGCATTCCGAGACAAAGAGCATCGCTGGCTGGCAGTATCGCTTCTCTCGGCCTGCCTCCTGCCTATGGTTTTCCTGCTGATGTATTTCAATACGGGCTGGTACCAGTTTGGCTACCGCTTCATTCTCGATTTTCTCCCCTTTGTCTTTCTGCTGGCAGTTTTGGGTATGCAAGCGGTTCCAGGGTGGCGCGAGAAGTTGCTGATTGTTCTTTCGGTGACTATGAACGTTTGGGGATTTTTGGTATTTACTTTTTTTCATCCATGATTGGTGTATGAAAGTGCCCCGAACCCCTGGCAACGACATTCTACTCCCTTTCTTAGTTCATTAAAAATAGGTACGCAGCTCTGCAAAAACTGACAACATTAACAAGCGTCCTTCTCCGGTGTTCCGAACCTCCTCATGCTCTAAACGCCAGGTATGAGGGTGAGGAATATAGACTGCATTGAGTCCAGCAGCCAGAGCCGGATTAATATCGGAGCGGGGAGAATTGCCAACCATCCATGTACGTTTTGGGTCAACTTGCAGTTCCCTGGCAACACTATAATAGGTAGCAACATCTTTTTCATGAACAATGATCACCCGCTTGAAATACTCCTCGATCCCCGACCGTTCGACTTTAAGCTTCTGTTCTTCGATATCTCCCTTCGTCAGCAGGACAAGGTCATGACGAGGCGACAAATAGTCGAGCGTCTCTTTGACTCCATCAAGTAACTGGAAGGGATGAGAGTGAATTTGTTCTCCGAATTGGCGAACTTGCTGGATATCCTCATCCTGAGGGTCTTTTTCTGCCAGCCGACGATAGGTTTCGACCAGGCTCCTGGTGAAATTGACCGAGCCATAGCCCATCAGACGCTCCACGTCATCCAGCACCGCTCGTACCTCCTCTCTGGAGAGTTGGGAGTGATTGAGGAAGGTAATAAAGGCATGAATGGCTTGCTCGAAGTAGATATTATTCTCCCAAAGGGTATCGTCTGCATCAATCAAGAGATGGTAGTGCATTCTTTCTGCTACCTTTCTTGTACGCGGAACTACATCTTTGTACGCGATTGGTTGTTCCTGGTTCATCCCCAAGCGCCTTTGAGCCGAAGCTTGCTAGGTCTTACCTCAAGTCCCCAGGCGATTTTGGTCCCGCCATAGCCACTATCGGGACCACCTCTTCAAATCAAGGCCGAAAAGGTGAAGAGCCTCTTGTAAGATATTCCAACTCGCATTTTCGTCCCGATCGCCCACGTAGCCACAGGCGGGATCAGGACACACAAAGACTCGATCCGAAAGCTGCAGATCTTCCCTGCGCGCACCACAGCAGTGACAGAGCTGACTGGATGGATAGAAGCGGTCCACTTTGATGAGCAACCCTCCCAAACGGGGAACCTTGCTTTCCAACAAGTCTAAAAGCCTGCCTACAGCTGCATCAGAGAAGGAGCGGGACAAACAGCGATTGCGAATCAATCCCTTGACGTGCAAATCCTCCACTGCGACAATCCCACTGGTCTTTGCCACCTCGGTGGTCAGTTTGTGCAGCAGGTCTGCACGAAGGCTCGCGATCTCGTAGTGCAATCGAGCCAACTTGCTCTTCGTCTTCAGCCAGTTCTTTCCCCCCTTGGTGCGTCGTGCCAATTCTTTGTTCAGACGGCGCAGCTTCTTCAATTGATGGCGCAGTGGTCTTTGGTTTTCGTACCACCGCCCATCGCTCAAAGTCGCCAGCCGATTGAGTCCGACATCCATGCCTACCGGCGGGTTCGTGTTCACAGGGACCTCAGCTGGCATCTCCACCGTGATCGAGACAAACCACCAGTCTGCCGTTTTGCTGATGCGTGCCGAAAGAATTTTGCCAGAGAAGCGCAACTTTTCAGCCATATTCACCCGGCCTAATTTCGGCACGATGATCCAATGGGCGCCGACCGTGAATTTATCGTTAGCAAGATAGAAGGACTGCCGTGTACGCTTTTTGCTTTTGAATTTGGGATAACCGACCTTGCGGCCTGCCTTGCACCCCTCGAAAAAATTTTTGAACGCGGCGGCCACATCCATGAACGCCCCTTCAACCGCGCACTTGGTAACCTCATACGACCAGGGAAACTGCTCACGCCGGATCGCGTTGAACTGCTTCTTGAGGGCTTTCGCCGAGGGCTTACCGCCAGCTTCATACTGCGTCTTCCACTCGGCCACCGCCCAATTGAAAACGAAGCGGGCAGTGCCAGCAGCGCGAGCAAAGTAATTCGCTTGTTCAGGCGTTGGATGAAGCCTGATCTTGTGTGCTTTGATCATCCTCGAGGGCTTTCTGTAATGCCTTGCGGTAGTTCCTCAGGCCGTACAATCGACTGGAGAAACCGTGCGTGATCGTGATTAAATCTTGCACCAGTTCTTGTTCAGGACTCAGTTCCTCAGTATTCATCACCAGCAGATCACAGTGATGGGTGCGGCACAGATGAACCAGCAACTTATAACCAAAGCGGGCCAGGCGGTCCTGATGGGCCAGCACCACGCGCTCAACCTGCCCGTCTAGGATGGCATCCACCAGACGCAGAAACTGCTTGCGCTCAAAGTTCAGACCACCGCCAACTTCCATGATCCACTCATCGACGCTGATCTGCTGCTGGTTGCACCACTGTTCAAGCACGACTCGCTGATTGAGCAAATCAGGCTTTTGCGCCTGACTCGATACCCGGCAGTAGCCGATCGTGTGCCGTTCTTTATTTACCCGTGGGAGACGCAAGGCGCGTGCCAGTTCTTCATCAGTGTAGTAACGTCGATTGGTGACGGTCCGTTGAGCAGATAAAACACCGATGCGATCCCATTTTTGCAGCGTCTTGACAGAGACGCCAACTTTCTTCGCGAACTGTGAAACCGTATACATAGTTCTATTTTAACACACTTTCGCGTAGAAAATCAATGCCTAGCTATCGCTCCTTTCATTCGACTGAACGTCTGTGCTTTTCAACGGCGATTAGATGACCAGGAAACCGCCCACCAGGATGATACAGCCGCCGATGAACTGCAGGAGAGTCAGCGACTCGTGGAGCAGCAGCACAGCAAAAACGGTTGAGAACAGCGGCATAGTCTGCAAGATTGCGGAGACCTCCCAGGCTTGCAAAAGGCCAAGGCCGACTTGCAGCAGAATATACCCGATGCCAAAGTTTGCCACGATATAAAGGACCAGTACGCCAATCAGAGACCATGAGAGAGGCGCCAACAGCACGTTTGACTGGAAAGCGAGCAGTGGGAAGAGAAAGCATGAGCCGACCAAAAGGCGGAGCAAGTTAATCTGCAAAGCATCACCGTGCCCGCTGAGACGTTTGCCAGGAATGTAGGAGAAGCCTATCCCCACAGCTGCGATCAGCACAAACAGGTCGCCCTGCTCACCCCTCATCTGCAGTGGATCGCGCAGGTCGCGCAGAACGACCAGCAGGCCGCCCACCAGCAGAAAGGCGATGCCAGCCACCTGTTTCCAAACGATTTTCTCCTTGAGAAAGAACAAGGCAAACAGGAGAGCCGCAGGTGCCTGTAATTGCAGCAGAAAGCTGCCCGCAATGGCGCCGGTCTGGGGCAGGCCCATAATGATACAGACCAGCGGGAGCCCTGTCCCGATGCTGGCAAACAGGAGCACATCGCCCCAACTGGCGCGCGTCATCTGTGGCAGCAGCGGCTTGCGCCGGAGCACCTGGCAGGCGCAGACGCACAGGCCACCGCCCAACAGGGCAAGCCAGGAGACAAAAAATGGCTGAAATGTCTCACCGAGCGGCTTGGCCAGAACAGCGCCCAGGCCGAACAGACAGGCGGTCGTCAGCGTAAAGAGCAACCCGCGCAGGCGCACAGTAACGTCCTTTCTTAAATTGCTCAGGTCATACGTATGACCTTGATAGATACTATTCTAACCGATAATTGAGAAAAAAGGAACCCCATGGCTGAAATTAGCCGAAGGTATCTGCTCAGAAGTCTAGCTAGCTACGCTCTTAGCTTCTTTTCTACGCTCTTGAGCAGCACCGCGTTCGTCGCAACGGTGATCGAGCTCGCGCTCATGGCTAAGGCTCCCACTTCCGGCCTGAGCAGGATACCAAAGGGGTAGAGCACACCAGATGCGACAGGAATGGCGATCACGTTGTAGATGGCCGCCCAGAACAGGTTTTGCTTCATCTTCGTAACCGTGGCTTTGGAGAGGCGAATGGCCGCCAGCACATCCAGTGGGTCGCTGCGCATGAGCACGACCTCGGCAGTCTCAATCGCCACGCCCGTTCCCGCGCCGATGGCAATCCCCAGGTCTGCCTGCGCTAACGCCGGTGCATCGTTGACACCGTCACCTACCATGGCAGTGAACAACCCCTCGTTCTGAAGCTGCATGACAAACTTCGCTTTGTCAGCGGGGAGCACCTCAGCAAATACGCGACTGATGCCCAGTTCTCGCCCTACGGCCTCACCTGTGCGCCGGTTGTCTCCTGTCAGCATAGCCACCTGGATGCCCAATGCCTGCAGTTCGGTGATCGTCTGGCGAGCAGTCGTCCGCACGCGGTCAGCGACCGCGATGAAGCCTGTTGCCTGGGAATCCAGGGCCACGACCATCACTGTTTTGCCCTGCGCTTGTAAGGTCGCCAGTTGCTCCTGTTCTGAGGGCTGGAGCTGTATGTTGTGTTCGGCCAGCAGTTTTGGTGTGCCGACAAGCACGGTACGAGCCTCAACGACTGCTTGTACACCACCACCTGCAATGGCCTTGAACTGGCTATATGGCAGCATGGCCAGCTGACGTTCCTTCGCCCCCTCGATAATTGCACCTGCCAGGGGATGCTCCGAGTCGGTTTCTGCCGTTGCGGCCACTTGCAACAGTTTGTTCTCATCCCACCCTCCCGCTTTTCCTACCTCGAACACGACCATATCAGTCACCGAGGGTTTGCCCTCGGTCAAAGTCCCCGTCTTATCAAAGATGATGGCCTGGATCTTCGAAGCCTGTTCCAGGGCGGTCGCGTTTTTGATCAGGATGCCGTTCCTGGCTCCGATGCCTGTGCCAACTGCCACCGCTGTTGGGGTCGCCAGGCCCAGCGCATCGGGGCAGGCAATCACGATCGCTGTCACCGCCAGGGTCATGGCAAACAGCGCTGTCTGTCCGATCACAAAGTACCATACCAGGAAGGTCAGCACCCCGGCGCTCACCGCTGCCAGCACTAGCCACTCCGCCGCCCGGTCGGCCAGGCGCTGGGCGGGCGCTTTGGAGTTCTGCGCCGTCTGCACCAGTTGCACAATCTGGGCCAGCGCTGTATCGCTGCCGACTTTGGTCGCTTTGAAACGCAGCGAACCCGACCCATTGACCGTGCCCCCTATCACCTCATCGCCAGGTTGTTTGCTCACGGGGATGCTTTCCCCTGTCACCATGCTTTCGTCAATCGAACTGTCGCCTTCGGTCACGAGGCCATCAACAGGTACTTTCTCGCCTGGACGCAACAGGAGCAGGTCGCCTACCTGCACCTGCTCGACTGGCACCGTCCGCACCTCTCCATCTGGCCCGATCACGTTGGCCAGCGAGGGCGCGAGCCGCAGCAGGGCATTGAGCGCATCGGAGGAACCTCTGCGGCTGCGCATCTCCATCCAGTGACCGAACAAGACGAAGGTCACGAGCATAGCGGCAGCGTCATAACTTGTCTCTACTTGCGGGGCAAAAAAGGTGGCAAAGACGCTGAAGAAGTACGCAACCAGCACACCCAGGCTCACCAGCACGTTCATATCAAGTGTGCGATTACGCAATGCACGCCATGCGCCGGAGTGAAAGATCCAGCCACCCCACCAGACAATGGGGGTGGCAAGCACGAGTAGGACCCAGTTGGGGCTGATGCCAAAGGGGGTAGGAAGGTGTAACTTGAAGAGACTCGTGCCCAGGGGAGAGTACAGGATGACAGGGATGGTGAGGAGCAGTGACACGAAGAAGCGGTTGCGCATGTCGGCTTCCATGGCCTGAGCCATGGCTGGATCACTCATGTCATGGCCCATCATGCTGTGATCCACTATACCCATATCCATCTTCGCGGGGGCCGAAGCCTGCGCACGATCTTCCATCGCGGGAAGTACCATAGTCCGATGGGCACGAGCCGCTTCCGTTTCCGTTGGTTGTGAAACAGTGCCGCTGGGTCCTGTGAATCTGGTGAGGGGTGCTCCACAGGCGAAACCGCAATCCTTGACCATCTCGCGCAGTTGCTCCTCGCCGAGCCGCGTCTCATCATAGGTAACCGTGATCGTCTGTGAGACATAGCTTGCTTCTACGTGTGCGATTGGGGCTAGCTTGCCGAGGTGTTTCTCAATCTCGCGCGCGCACCCGGCAAAGTTGAGCCCTTTGACCGGCAACGTGACTGTATTCATCTACTCAATACTCCTTCGTCATGCCCTTACTTTACTGGCTCTGACACCGTTTGGCAAATCCCCAACGGACCTGGGTAGTTACATCCGAAGCTCGAACGTTGAGAAGAACAAAGAAGCAGCCTGGTCACACGTCCCGTTTCCCTCTCAAGGTGTCAAACAGACTCCTGTGGTGGATGCTCGGATCACCAGTTCAAGCGGGACGATGGTCTGAGAAGGCGCGTTACCTTCTTCCAACACGGCAAGCAGCAGCAGGAGAGCTTGCTCTCCAATGACGGTAGTCGGAATCGCCACGGTGGTCAATTCCGGGTCAAGAATGCGAGCGAAGACACTATCATCGAAGCCGACGACAGACAGATCCCGGGGAATCGTGCGACGCAGGGCTTTAGCTGTCTTGTAGACGCCGACCGCCAGTACATCACTGTCACACACGATGGCAGAAGGAGGGTCAGGACGGTCCAAAATCCCGTGTGCTGCTTGGCACGCATCGGCGAAGGTAAAGGACGCACGTCCCTGGTAGGCTGCCTTGACCGGGAGTCCCTCGGCCTGTAAGACATCCAGGTAGGCTTTGTGGCGCAGGTGAAAGGTTTCGGCCTCCACAGCAGCCGCCAGGTGCGCAATCTTCGTATGCCCCAGTTGCAGCAGATGCATCAGGGCAGCACGCACTCCTGCCTCGATATCTAATTGAAGGGATGGCAGTTCCCTACTGGAGGCATCGATCAGCACCGCCTTCCCCCGCAAGGCGGTGTGCACACCTTCCATCGGGGGATAGATCGAGAAGAACAGAAATCCATCCACCGAGCGAGACGAGAGCGCATCGAGGATCACCTGCTGCCAGTCCTGCTCGTCCCGGACGCTGGCAAGCATCACAGAATAACCATGTGGGCGTGCCGCTTGCTCAGCCCCTTGCAGCACGGCAGCAAAGTAGGGGTTACTCACATCGGGAACGGCCAGGACGAGCAGGCGCGATCGACCGGAACGCAGTGTACGTGCAGCACTATTCGGGCGATAGCCTAACTCGCGAGCCGCGTGCAGAATCGCTTCCTGAGTCCGCTTCCCAACGCGGCCAGCAGCTTTCCCCCCAAAAACAAGAGAAACGGCTGACTGCGAAACCCCCGCTCGACGAGCCACATCAACGCTCGTCGGTGGGGAAGGAGCCTCTTTGTCTGTCATTTGCACCTTGCTCCCTTCATCATATCAGTGTACTGCCTCATCCCGGACATGCACATGATGTTCTCTTAAGAGATTGAGCTACTGGGCCTTCCTCACGTGGCCTTGCGGACTTAGGGGGAATCACCAATTCCTCTGTCTCTTATCATCATACGTATGACTCCTTTTATACACGACAGGGACCCTCGATGTCAAGATTTGGTGATTAGATTAAAAAAGCCTCTGGGGAACAACGAAAAGCGGTTCCGTTGTTCCCCAGAGGCCTAATAGAGGTAGCGACTCAGGTACAGCAGGTACACATACAGGCTTACAGTAACGATAACTGCATACCCGAGATAGATCAACGCCCCAATTGCTAAATGCGCAGCGATGACACCCCAGCCGCCTACAGCCAGGTTGAGCAGTAGCACGGGAATGACATACACCTTCAAAAAGGTTGGGCCTTTCTTGAACACCCATCACCTCTCTTATCGTAGGGACCTACTCCTCGGTGTATTGCACATCCGAGATCGGTACCATGTTCCTTGACCTGCGGCATCGTTCAACTCCTTCTTCCTTGACCCGCGGCATCTTTCAACTCCTTCTTCCTTTGCGGGATGGGAACGGTATGTCGCTCGCAGGTGGGGACCATGCGCCACTCGTGCTCAGACACCTCATAGGCGATGGCAACCGTCGCCTGACCGTCACAGTCGTGGTAAACACATGGGAGCGGTGGATATATCGTAATCTGTCGATACATGATTATTCCTCACTTTCGTGGAAAAACTACTCGTAAAACATCCTTATGCCCTTTCAGCCTTGGCTCTTCGTCCTCACCATCGGCTGACAACCAGTAAAACCATTGCAATATATTGCAACCACAACGATAGTAGCATGATATTCATGCAATGTCAATGGTAATCGTGCAATTTCAATGATAAAGGTGCAATATCCTCTTCACAAGATTTCTCCCTCATTCGGGTAGCGTTTGTGAATTAAGATTGCTAACCGGTCCTTCTTTTTTTTCTCACTAAAGCACCTATATGCATTTTACATCTATATGCAATAGTTGTCAAATTTTGCGGAGTTTAGGTTGGGGATATTTGCAAGCTGCAAGGAGCAGTAAACTCCTGCAAGGCCCGTTGGGAGTCTCAGAAATGGCTCTGTGCTATGGGATATGCAGGTTGCCAAGCGTGACGTTCACAGTAGAACGCTGGTTGCCGCGGTAGACTTGCAGCGCGACCTTCTCGCCAGGACTCTTGTTCAGCACGTTGTTCAGCAGCGCGGCTTCATCCGTCACGGCAGTGTCGTTGATGCGAACGATCATATCGCCTGCTTTCAACCCCGCCTGAGCTGCCGGACCGTTGGCATCCACGCCGGCAACCAGCACGCCTTGAGTGGCGGGGAGCTGGAGCCGGGCAGCCACTGTGGCATCAACGGTGGTGCCTTCTAGACCCAGGTCCGCCAGGCCGAAATCCGTGACCTTGCCCGACTGAATGAGTTGCGGCACAATGAACTCCGCACGATTGGCGGGTATCGAGAAACCCACGCCGCTGGCGGGTGTATTGAACGACGGGCTCACGATTGTCAGCGTTGGGACCCCTACCAGGTCACCCTGCAAGTCAGCGAGCGCTCCACCGCTATTACCGGGGTTGATCGGCGCGTCCATCTGAATGGAGTTGAAGATGACACCGCCTCCTACCCCTGTGGGGACATTACGGCCCAGCGCACTGACGATGCCGCCGGTGACGGTTTGCGTGATGCCCAGGGGATTGCCGATTGCCAGCGCCGTCTGTCCCACCTGCAGGTTCGAGGAGTCCCCCAACTTCGCCACTGCCATGTGCAGTGGCGGCGTGATCTTCACCACCGCCAGGTCATCGAGCGGATCAAGTCCTGTCAACTGTGCTGGCAGTCTCGTGCCATCAAAGAGCTCTACCTGCAGGCTCTTTGCGCCTGTCACCACATGGTCGTTCGTCACGATGTAGCCACGGCTATCGATGATCGTTCCCGAACCCAGCCCCCCTGGCCGTTCTGCGTAGCGACATTGATCTGGACGACCGAGGGCCGGAACTTGGCGATGACGTTCACGCGCAGCGCGTCCTGATCGACGCCTGCCTGTGGGCTGGAGGAAGAAACTCCCGCCGCCGAGGTATTTCTGCCCAGCAGCCAGCCGCCGAGCACTCCCACGCTTAAGACGACGATGAGTATGACGACGATCGTCCAGGTAGCCAGACCTGCTGGCGTGCGCTGAGGAGCAACGGGTTGCCGTGCCTGTGCCGGCATTCCAGGGGGTTCGTTAGAAGTAGCCATTACGAGCAACCTGCCTTTCTTCAAACGTCCAAACGCAATCGTCGCGCTCGTGTCGCGCTTGGTTCCCTCCTCGTCCTTGTCCCCTTCGCGACGAACGGGAGGGCAAAGACCTCTCACAGTGGCATGCTAAGAATGTAGAGCGGCGGAGAGTATCCGATACTAGGGATAATCTGGAAGCGAAACATAGAATGGTCTTGCTTCATCACTATTCTGAGACTCCCTACGGCTCAAGCCGAGGGGTTCTTGCTGTCGTTCCAACTCTTCACACCCGTTAGGAGGGGGACATCGTTGGAGACCAACAAGACTTGCAAGCCGACGAACTCTGACGCCCAGGACGTGGACGTTTCGGAGCATTCCGCTCGTCTTTCGTTCGTTGATACTCTCGCCTGCGACTTGCGCCCATCTCCGGACGCCGCTCCCAAAGGAGCCAGGCAAGAGAAGTGGAAGGTTTACCTGCCCTGGGGTTCTTACACCTTGCGGTCTCACGGCCCTCTACGAACAAGTGTACCATGGCTGGCAATCTATCTATATGGAGATATTCAGTCACGTTGAGTAGTTCTCTGCCTGCGGGCAGCGCGGCTTCTATCCCCATGGCTCAAGCCAGGGGCTTTACGCCGCGAATTGGTAAGCATGAGTGCATCATTTGGCAATAGTATACCTGACACTCCGCAAGGGCTCAAGCCCTGCAGCTTCTGCCTCTCTCGCGTAGTCGGTGCTCTGAGAAATGCAGCGTGGCTGCGACTCGGTGAGTACCGTAGTGGGCAAAGAAAAGCGCGGAACCAGCGCATCCATTCATGCAGCTGTTTCCTGGGCGGTGCCATGCCCGTTGCTGGTTCCATGCCTTGCGCAAAGGGAAGAGTGGCCCACAACTTGCGGTTGGCGTCTTGGGAACCAGGAACACCCGCGTCTTTCGACACTCAACCCCTGGGAACATACCCACAGAGGAGGAGGCTTTTCCCGAGCTATTGTTGTGATGACGCTCCACGCGCCTTCAGCCGTACAGCCGTTGGTGTCGTGCCTTCGTAGCATCTCAATAGCGTGATACGCTTGGAACAACACGGTCGTGTTTTTACCTCTGGCCCTGAGCCCGCGAACCCGTACACTCTTCAGTTTTCAAGGTGCTATGTATCTCTTCTTTGTAGCACATCAAAAAGCGGTAATACGAGGGCTTAAGCCAGGGACGCCTCACCACTGCCGTTCAAACGGCGTGGCTTGCGGCGGGCTGAAGCCCGAATGCTGTCACACTACTCGGAAAAGGCAAGCGAAACTTTTTCATTGCTTGCTAAATTGGGGAGAAGAGGTTAACATTAAAAAGCTGAACTGAAACTGGAAAGTATGTATTGTTATTGTCATGAGAAAGCTAGAGGTACGGACATGCCTTCATCGCCTGAACAACTCATTCCTGAAGCAGATAAAGCTTCTGCCACATTGACCTAGTTGAGGCCGTTCATGATGATCGGGCTTACGATCCTCATATGGGTAGCCCTGGTTGGGATATTTTTCTGGTTTCTCGGAGTTATTGCGACACCAGTTCTTTTACTCTTCCTCGCGACGGTTTTGGCCTACGTTCTTTACCCACTCGTCAAGTTACTGAGCCGTTACGTACCCCGAGCGCTTGCTATCCTGCTGGCTTACGTCATTGTCTTTGTTGTGCTTTCTTTCTTGCTCCATTTTGTACTTGTTGCAGCATTGGAACAGGGAACATCTCTTGTCCGGAGCCTCTCGGCTTTTCAATATGGCGTACATGCAGGAAAATATCCGGAATTCACGAGTTTTCTGAAAGGTCTTGGTATTACGTCAGGGACGATACAGGAGAAGTCACTACAGGCATTGATCACGGGCTTACAAGGCTTTGTGGCTCAGATATCCCCGCTGGTGAGTAACGCTTTCTTGTTCTTTATCTATGTGATTGTAATCACATCGGTGAGCGTCTACTTGCTGGCTGATGGACCACGGGTGATCGAGTGGTTCAAGAATAGAACGCCCTTGATGTATCGCGCAAGGATCAATTATTTCCTGGCCTTAGTGGATCAAAAAGCGGGGGGATATCTACGCGGTCAAATAGTAAAAGCCACGATTACGACGGCCCTTGTCACGCCAGTAGTCTACTTCCTCGGTGTTCCTTTTGCCTTTCTGATCGGGGTAATCGTCTTCGTCACTGATTTCATCCCCCAGGTTGGAGCCTACATTTCTGGAGCAATAGGAATCCTTTTCGCGGCTACCCAGGGCTGGGAAACGGCGCTGATCTATGGGATATATGTGACTCTTATCCAGGGCGTCCTCGACGGGCAGATTCTAGCACCGCGCATCCTTGGTAAATCGGTAGGTGTGCATCCGGTGATCTCGATCTTTTTCATGTTTGTTTTCGGTACGATTTGGGGCCTTTGGGGCGCTTTTCTGTCTGCTCCTATTGTGGGGATTGTACAGGTCTTTGTGATTGCTTCCTGGCAGGCATGGCAACAGAGAAATTCCGAGCAGTTTCCAGAAATGGAAGAGCAGAAGGCCTTGAAGGATGATTCTTAGGGCGAGTGTCGGAAATCTTTTGCCCTGTCCTCAATCCTGACACTTCTTTTTCCTCAAATCTGACGCTTCCCTTTTGAAAGGTATCGCCCAACTTTGTTTACACCCCGGTTTGGGCTTGTATGCGTCCTTTTTGCATGGCCGCAACGAGGGCCGCATGGTCGCGTTCGGTCTGGTCCGCATAGGACTCAGCAAACGAGGCAATGGCGCGATCGAATAGATCCTTGCTCCCCATGTAGCCGCTGATTTGTGCCGCGTCACTGGTGCGCGCGTGCGCCCGTGCCAGAGTTGCCGCGCACAACTCGACGTACGAGATAAATATGCTCGGGTTCATCATCTCGACCTCCGCCGACCACTTCATATCCCGCAACTGTCGGACATAGAAATCTCTGCCATCGTGCGTGGACCAACCGAGCAGGACATCGCTGACCGCTTGCATCAAGCGCTGGCCGTGCACCACCCGTTGCCCATGGTTTGGATAGGGACTCACTCCCACATACGGTTCGAGCACCGAAGCGCCAGCTTCCTTGATCTGCATAAACAGCGGATCGTCTCCCTCTCCTCCCCCCAGGAACAACGCGATCGTACAGCGTGTACCCACACTGCCTACCCCCACGACTTTCCGAGCGATGTCAACCTCGGTGTACCGGTTGATGATCATGCGGCGCTCCTCCGACAAGGAGGCGAGGTAATCTAACACAGACGCTGTCCATGCTTCGCTTTCCAGCAGATCCTGGTAGTGAACGATCAACGGCGGATCTTCCTTGATCCGGTACTCACCATTCACGACCTCAGCCAGCTTCGGAAATGTGTCGATGCGAGTTCGTTTGCTTGCCCGCGCCGACCATTTCTCGATGAGTTTGCGTTCTTTGCCACGCGCCAGTCTGAGCGTACTCTCTACCTTGATGTGGAAATACCAGACATCCAGGTGATGCATGGTGGCGAAGCGCTGCATAGACGTACGGTAGCTTGCCACACATTTCATCACAGCCTGCCTGCTCTCCCTGGCGCTGTAGCCGTTGTGGCGAGCAGCCACGACCACACTGGCAGCTAGTCGCTTCACATCCCATTCCCACGGTCCAGCCTGCGTCTCGTCAAAGTCGTTCACATCGAAGACCTGCCTGCGCTCCGGGGAGGCATAGACGCCGAAGTTGCTCAGATGGGCATCACCGCAGAGCTGCGCCTGGATACCTGAGACGGGTGTCTTCGCCAGGTCGCTCGCCATGACGGCCGCCGATCCGCGCAAGAAGGCAAAGGGCGAGAGCGACATCCGTCCATAGCGGATCGGCACCAGGTTCTCCAGCCGGCCGCGGTTAGACTCTTCTAAAATGCCCAGCGGGTCGGGGCGTTCAGGGTCGGGTGTCCACTCGCCATGACTGGAACGCGGTGCTTTCTTACGTAGCGCTTTTCCAGCAGCAAAGCGTTCAGCCTGTGTTGGCAAACTCCGATCCCGTTCACGTGTCTCGGTGGATGCACTATCAGTGGTAACCATAAGCTCCTCCCATTTCTGTCGATACGGACGAAAGCTAACGTAGATCCTCCCACAGCACACGCTCCGCAGCGCATGGATCTTCTACCAGCTTCGAGGTTGTATCGAATCGCATCGTCGCCCTTCGCTTCAGATCAAACTGCGGCCAGGCGGGATTGCCACTGGTGGCGAAGGCGACCCAGGCGGCGTGCATCGCATCTGCCACCTGCTGCGGAGGATTGGCTCCCACCAGACCTTCGAATCCCTTCTTGTCAAGGTTGTCGAAGATGAATGGCATCTCCATCGTATGACAGGCGCCGATGCGTCCATCGAACGTCGGCGCCTGCCATGCGAACTCGTACATGTAGGTCGTACCGGCGCTCTGTCGGGCATGGGCCTGGGCCATGCCCGACAGAGCGCCGGGATACGGTAAAACCAGTCAGTGGCGATGACCGCCAGCAGTTCGCCGGGCGTGGCATCCTTGCGTGTTGCACGGTAGATGGCAAGCGTCTCGGCAACCGGCAATCCATAGGCGGCAACGGCTCCGCTCAGGATCTCCTCGTTGACGGCGTTGATCGTTCCGAGGGGAACCAGATAGAGCCTGAACTCGTCGGCGTTGTTACCGACCAGGACATCGACGTTCGCACCCGCCCCGGCAGCAATGCTATCGATTGGGCGTGCCGGGAGCAGGTTCCCGTCGATCACCGGCTCGAATGGCATCAGGTTAGCCGCAACCTCTCCCCAGCGTGCAAGGGTGGGATTAGCGGAGATTTCAGCTCGCAATTCCCGCTGGGCCTCAACGAGACGGTTGATGGGGACCGTTGCGATGGCCTCACGCGTCGGTTCGACGCCCAGCTTCTCTGCAAGGTACCCACCTATACGCTGCCCGGTTGCCGGTGAAATGACATGATGGCCTGCCCCACTCTGGGCAATGGCCCGACCGAAGAGACCGGCAGCGCGGGGCATCGCCATGAGCGTGGCCACGCTCATACCGCCAGCCGATTCGCCAAAGATCGTGACGTTATTCGGGTCTCCTCCGAAAGCAGCGATGTTCTCCTGGACCCAGGTGAGAGCAGCGATCTGGTCGAGCATACCGAGGTTGACAACGTCATCACCCAGATAGAGGAAGCCATCGGCTCCCAGACGATAGTTGATGGTGACGCAGACAACTCCATCGCGGGCGAAACGCGTGCCATCATAGGCTGGCACTGACCCCGATCCGTTGGCGAAAGCGCCACCATGAATCCAGACCATGACCGGCAGGTTGGCCTGTCCCAGGTCTGGGGACCAGATATTGAGGTTCAGGCAGTCCTCACCAGGGATATCTACCTCTAGGATGAGCACGTCGAAAGGCGGATCATATGGCGCCTTTGGCGCTGTCGGACCATAGTTGAGCGCTTCGCGCACTCCATCCCATAACTCCGCTGGCCGTGGCGGCTGAAAGCGGTTGGGGCCGAACGGCGGCGCCGCATAGGGTATTCCTTTAAACGCTACCACTTCATCAGCCACGCTCCCACGCACAGCTCCCTGGTGAGTCCTGACAACTGTTTGCATCTTGCATCTCCTTCAATCGAGAGGAAAGGGAAACTATTGAGGCTCATCTTTTACGGCGACCTCCTGCCAAACTCCTCAAGCTGGGTGAGCGCATCGTGGTACCCAGAAGCAATCCTCCGCTCAATCGCGGCTTGTGAAAAGTCACTGGCTCCTGAGTGTAATTCCGGCGTGGTCATTGTGAACACGAGGAACGAATCAATTTTCCTGTGGCGTTTCAGTTCCAGATAGCCAGGGAGCTGACGAAGCGTGCTGTCTGGCGGCAGTGCCTGATCGATCTGCTGGATGAGGTCCACATAGTCATTCATCTTTTGAAACAACTTTTCATCCACGGTCAGTTTGCTTGAGAAGAGCAATTGCGTGATGCGGTCCTGCACCACGATCAGATTCTCAGGCACTGCGGACTGCATGGGAATGAGCTCGACGACAATTAGTTCCCGTTCCACGTCCGGGTTGTCGGGATCGGCCCGTTCAAGCAGGTTAATGGCCTTAGCCAGCGGCAAGTTGGAGGAGAAGCCGCCATCCCAATACCACCTTTTCTCTCCAGTCCCCTGGTCTTTGATGGTGGTCATGGGAAAGCCTGGGGCAAGGCCTCCACTGGCGACAATATGCTCGATGGAGAGAGGTACTCCGTTCTGGTTCTCGAAGTACGTAACCTCACCGGTCTCGATATCGACAGAACTCACGACCAGATGAATCTCACTGCGGTTCAGTCGATTGAGATCGATCAGATCGGCCAGGGTCCGGCGAAGCGCTGTAATATCATAGATGCTGGTCTCCAGGAATGGAGCCAGGAGTGGGGCATAGATATAGGACGGGCGCATCCAGTACATGGCTGGGTTGGCGAGCAGGGAGCTGTAGCGATCAAGCATCTGTGGCATAAAAGGCCAATTCCGGATGGCCAGGCGTTCCCGCCACAGCTCATCAAGTGCCCTGATCGGGTCGTCTTTGGCACCCACGAGCACCGCCGCATTGATCGCGCCAATCGAGACGCCTGTGACGACATCCAGGCTGAAATCAGGCTGTTCGTACAGGGCTTTGATGACCCCGTATGCGTAGGCCCCAAGTGCGCCTCCCCCTTGCAGGACGAGGGCTCTGCGTCTGGTTTTCACGCCGTTTCTCCTTCTAGCTAGCAAACACTTGGAGAGAAGAGTTTCAACCCCACCCCTTCAGGGTCTCGCATCAACGCCACCACAAGGGCTAAGCCGCCGCGTCCACGCTTTCGCGATCGTCGTCGCCACTGACGCACAGCCCAAATTGAGCACTCGTCATGTGGCAAGTTACAGCGCAAGCAGCCAGACGTTTGGAGAGAAGGCCTGTCATCCTGAGCGCAGCGAAGGATCTGGCGAGACTGCCACACAGATCCTTCGCTGCGCTCAGAGCCTACCCTTGAGCGTAGCGAAGGGATGACAGGCCGGACCCCCCTCAAGCCCGCTCACGGGAAGCCTTCTCTCCAAGTGTCTAGCAAGCACCTATCAGCTGCCGAGCAGTTTGGCTTTAGCGACTTGAAACTCGTCTTCAGAAAGCGCTCCCGCCTGCTTGAGCTGCGTAAGCTGCTGTAGCTGCGTTATGAGGTCAGGCTGCGCTGATGGAGCAGCCGCAGTAGCGGCCTGTGCCTGGTCGGCCTGCAGTTGCTGTGCTTGCATCGCCGCCAATTGCGCTTTCATCTGCTCAAGTTCAGCTTGCGATTGATTCGCAGCAGTTTGAGTCGCTTGCTGCTGCTCCATCTGCTGCTGCTTGTCCATGGCTGCCCGATCCATGGAGCCACTGACCCCTTTGGATACCGCGGTCGCTGTCCCTACAACCGCAGCCGTCCTGAGTAAACTTGGGCCACGTCGTCTTCTCAACATCTGTAATACCTCCTGCTCGTTCAAGAGCGCTATGAACGCGACAACCTGCCTACGCCTGTAATTCAGCGGCCAGCGCCTGCTCAATCACCGCCTGCGGGATGCGATCGATCAACACCGCCTGCCCTGCGTGTCTACAATGGCGTCGCGCATGCGCGTTGCCCACGTGTTCTCGAACAGCATCACTCCCGCCGACGAGTTGTTATTCAGCGTGGCCGCCAGTTGCTGGATGTCGTCCCCGGATACTAAACCGTCGACTTCCGAGACGATGGGGTTGAATGCGGCGAAGCTGGCGTCGTCGAGGTCATTGATTTCTCTCATCGTGACATCGCCATCCTGATCCTTCGTGATAAAGAGGATGTCGATGACGCGGATGGTGCCGTTCTCCACCAATTCCTTGATAGCTGGCACTATATCCCCCTTTACCTCGTTTCCTGGGAATTGAACCACAAGTATTTCAACTGGCCCTAATGGCATGATTTCCCTCCTGATCTGGTTTTGACCACCTAAAGGCTACGTAACATACGTTCTTTGGCATCTTTTTCCCGTTCTTCCGCAGTGAGACTGTACCAGGATAACGGAGCAAACATTGTTTTTGCATAATGCCTCAATGAATCTCAAGAGAGAGCTGTTTAGCCTCCCTGGTTCGCTGCCTGGTTGAGCGCCTGGTCCACGCTGTAACCAGCGCCTCCCCGCCCGGGCCGATCTCCTCGGCGTACAACCCAACGTGATTCGCGTAGGTCAGCATCTGTTCCAGGGCCAGTTCGGCCTCCTCGACTCGCCCGGCGCGGGCCAACGCTTCAACCAGCCAGAAACTGCAGATGCTAAAGGTTCCCTCCTCACCCGCCAGGCCATCGCTGGCTGCCAATTCGACGTTATAGCGATACACGTGCGGTGGTCGAGTCAGCTCTCTCTGAATCCGGTCGATCGTGGAGAGCATGCGGGGATCAGCCGCACCGGTGAACTTCGTCAGGGAAATCAACAAGGCACTGGCATCGATCGCGTCGCCGCCATAATATTGCACAAAGCTTTGCTTCTCCTCGCTCCAGCCTTTGTCCATAATCTCGTTGTAGATCTGTGCACGGATGGTTGTCCACGCATCTTCCGGTGCCGGGAAGCCTCGATCGCGAGCAATGCGCAGGGCCCGGTCGAAAGCCACCCAGCTCATCACGCGGGAGTGGACAAAATGCTGGTCTCCGCCGCGCACCTCCCAGATGCCCTCATCTGTGCTCTGCCAGTTTTTACTGAGCCAGTCGAGCTGTTGGCACACGTGAAGCCAGCCGGTGTGCGACATATCTTTATAGTGATTGTAGATGGAGAGCGCATCCATCACCTCTCCATAGACATCCAGTTGTTGTTGGGTATAGGCCCCGTTGCCGATACGCACGGGTCGCGACTGCCGGTAGCCTTCCAGGTGATCGAGGACGATTTCTGTCATATCGTGTCCACCATGGATGGTGTACATGGGCTGGAGTGACCCACCTGCCTCTAATTCCACAACGCGGCCCATAAGCCAATTCATGAAAGCCTCGGCTTCCTGGGAGAAGCCCAGCAAGAGCAAGCTGTTGAGCGTGAAGGCGGAATCCCGCAGCCAGGTAAAGCGGTAATCCCAGTTGCGAACCCCGCCAATGCCTTCCGGCAGGCTTGCGGTAGGAGCGGCCACAATGGCTCCCGTGGGCGCATAGGTCAACAACTTGAGGGCAAGCGCCGAACGCTGGACCATCTCGCGCCAGCGGCCCTGGTAGCGGCACTGCGAGAGCCAGTTGTGCCAGTAGCGCTCCGTGGCGAGAAAGCTGTCCTCATACTCTGCCTGCGTGGGTTGATGTGGCACGATCCCACGATCGCTCGAACTTTCTAAGAAGAAGTACGCCCACTGTCCCTCGTGCAGGGTAAACTGTGCATGGACGACTCCCCGGCCATCTTCCTCCAGGGGGACCGAGGAGGAGAGCGCGAGCGTCAGATTGCCGCTCTCAAAGACAACGCCATCGTGCGAGAGGTGAACCGTATGCGCATCTCGTGCATAGTTAAAGGCAGGCTGGCAGGTCATTTCAAAGGAGAACGAGCCGCGTGCAACATGCACTGCGCGTACCAGGTGGTGCTGGTTGAGAGCGGTTCCTGTATGCTTGATCGGCATGAAATCGGTGATCTCACTGACTCCGGCATGACTCAGAAAGCGCGTGATGAGGATATTGGTGGACGGAAGATACATCTGCTTCAGATCTATGCCCGCGTTCTCGAGGGGGGCGATGCGGAAGAAGCCGCCCTTTGCACTATCGAGAATGGCTCCAAAGACGCTGGGAGAGTCAAAATTCGGGATGCAGCACCAATCGATGGAACCATTCTTCCCAACCAATGCAACGGTATACAGGTCACCAATGAGCCCGTAGTCCTCGATGGGCAAGTATGCCTTCGAATTCGAAATGGGGGACACACTCTGGGTGTGTTCATACGACATTGCTCATCTCCTTCCGCTCGTTTAGAAGCATTTAAGCCAAAAGTGGGCGTTTAACTCGCAGCGCCTACGGCGCTCCTCGAAGTGCTAAAGGCGTTCCTCACACCGGGCAGCATGACATAAAGCAGGATGATGCCATTGACCAGGAAGGACACGCTGACATCCTGCCAGGTGGCTGCACCAAGCATGGCGATGAAGTCGAGCGTGAGTTCGAAGAGGGTGACGATAACCAGGAAGAGCTAGGCTGCTGGGTCAACCCGCCAGAGCATCTGCACCAGCCAGATGTACACCCAGACCATCAACCCCCACATCAGGGCATAAAAGAAGTTGAACGTTCTGAAAGTAACGGGGCCAACAAAGAAGGGAAGGATCCCCAAGAACTGGAGCGCATTGATGGCCGCCAGGACAGCAGCGACACCAGCCAGGATAGCAAGAATAGTGACACCAAGAGGACGTTCTTTCATGAGATGACTCCTTTCGATGATGAGGGGAAAGATACGTATTTCTTTCCCATGTCCTGCTTTAAGTCTACAAACACGAGGCTGGGAATACATCGCGTAAACGCACTATTTTTGTACGCTTTCAGAACGGGTTTGATTTCGAGAAGCTGGCCTATCCAGTGTAAACACACTAGTGTGAACACATTATGTGAGCCACTTTTATCATATTACGATTGATTATTGCGGGAGATAAAAATAGTATATTCTAAAGAGGTAATCTTGGCTCAAAGGAAGTGTACTAACACAACAAGCCCCGATTGCTGATCAAGTGCAGAAGCCGACAGCCAGCAGGATCATTTTTGTTGCAGAGCCGAACAGAATGCCCTGCGAAGGCATTCTGTTCCATATTATTTCTAGTGCCCGTAAGGAGGATACTGTTGCTGCTGGTAAGAGGGCTGCTGTTGATAATAAGGCTGGCCGAATGTAACGCGGCGGCGGCGCTGCCCGAAGAGCAGGTACAGCAGGGGGCCGAGCACAACCCAGGGCGGCATGAGCCAGATGATGGCCAGCCAGAGGACCTTGCCCGTCATAGAGTGATCATCTTCCAGGACCATGAGCGTGGCAAGGATATGCCCGAGGACAGGTACGAAAACAATCACTAAAAACAGAACTGTATTGAAAAAACAACCTCGATTGCCTGACATGTTATAGCTCCTACTCTATTTTTAACCAGATGCCGACAGTGCATAGTTACAGACAAAATCTTTACTCATTTCGTATTCAGTACCTTAATGGTGCTCTAGTGATGTTACGGACGGACCCGCTTCTGGTTGCAAAAGAGGGCGATCTTTTCATGCAGGTCCGCCGCGCTCGATTACTTGACAAAGCAGAAGTATTCGTTATACTTATTTATGAGGTAAACAAAAAACGATAGTGATTTTTCGCAAACATGCAGTTTGCTTGCGTCTGTCCCTTGTAGTATCTTCAGCTTTCATTGTCTTATGCTCAGTGCGCAACCAAAGATGGGGCGCGACTCCCTGATTGCGGCAGTTCTGACGTACTTTTGTCGCGGATTGCCGAAAAAAGACTCCACCATCGGCTGGTACCAGAGACAAACGACGCACTGCCGCGCCATGCTACAAATGAGTCTCTAACAAGCAGGCGGTAGGTTGGCTTCCCAGCCAGAGGCGCTGTCACGACAGGCTTCACGAAGCAATACTAGGAAGAAAGTTACCTTGAGCGATCTGACCGCAGTTACCTACGCCCTGTGAGCACACCTCCAACGGCCTCCCAAGGGGGTGCCTGATGATTCATTGCTCACACAAAAAAGGAGATGGAAGGAATGTTCAAGCGAATTCTCGTTCCTCTGGACGGCTCGGAGCGCGCTGAACAAGCACTACCTGTTGCTGCACGCATGGCACGCGGTTCAGGTGGATCAGTAATACTTTTGCAAGTGGTAGACATCACGGCATCTTCATATGGCTATGTAGCACCCCCCCTGATTGGGAGCCATATTGAGACAAGCTTGAACGAGGCCAGGAAATACTTGACTGATGTGACGACATCTGAGATGTTCAATGGCGTCCCAACGGAAATATACCTTCCCTTTGGCTCTGTAACCTCTCAGATTCTCTTGGTGGCTGACTCCTCCCAGGCTGATAGCATTGTGCTTACCAGTCAGGGTCTCACCGGTGTGACTCGCTGGGTTCTGGGAAGTGTGGCAGAGTATATCGTCCGGCATGCCTCTCTGCCCGTTTTACTGCTGCAAGAGGGTAACGCATCAGAAATAGACCTTCCTCCAGGGCCCGAACGTTCTGTTCGTGCTCTTGTTCCGCTTGATGGCTCTTTCCTTGCAAAGGCAGCCCTTGAACCTGCTGCTTTGCTGATTTCCGCATTGGCTGCACCTGCTCGCGGCACTTTGCACCTGACGAGGGTGGTAAAGCCAGGAAAGACTGCTCCAGAGGAAGAGCGAAAGAACCCGAGACGCAAGGCGGAGCGATACCTCCGTGTGATAGCCGATCAGGTGCGTGAAGAACTGCGTGCGCGTTCAGAAGCTCTCGACCCGATAATCACCTGGTCTGTCAAAGTCCATCAGGATGCGGCAGAGGGGATCATCGACGTAGCAGAAAACGGAGAGCATGCTGGGGGAGATGACGTCCTGGGGAGCTGTGATGTGATAGCTATGGCCACGAATGGACGAAGTGGGCTCCAACGATGGGTCATGGGAAGCGTTACAGAAGGTGTCCTCACCAAAACCAGGTTACCCCTGTTGGTCGTGAGACCGCCTGACGAGGCAGAAAAGAGCCATGCAACCTCGGAAATACAAGAGAGGGAGTTCCCGCTCACCCGACCAGGTGCTGCGTACCCGAAGTACTACCTTATGGGGGTCATCGATGAGGTGAAAGAGGCCCAGGACGCGGTCCAGGCATTGCGGAATGCAGATATTCCCGCAGAGGATATTCGGCTCTTTGAGAGACATGAGATTATCGAGTATGCTGAGCACACTGAGAGAACACGTAGCCTGCGCTCACGTATTGCCGAGGTGTTTCAGACCATCACATCGGACGAAAATGCTCATGTGCTGATCTACGTCGAGGAGGCCCTGCGTGGACACGCCATTCTCAACGTCTATGCATCCACATCTGAGCAGGCAGAACGGGTCAAAGACATCTTAGTCGATCATCACGCTCGCACCATTAAGTATTTTGGACGCTGGGCGATCACCATCTTGCATCACTAAGTATCTCCGGTGACTGAAGTATGAACGAGAACACAGAGGGAAAGCAAGCACGCTACACCGGAAAGGCTACTTGAGAGAAGGAGGGACAGCATGATCTGGAGATTGAGCTGGGACATCGATGTTCTCATTACCATTGTGATTTTCTGGATCGTCGGTATGGTGCTACTCTTCATGGTTCCTCGCAACCGCAAACCATCATCTGCGACTGCCTGGCTTTTGCTCATGTTCGTCATACCTCTTGTGGGGCTCATCATCTTCTTCCTCATCGGCAGTCCCAAGCTGTCGAAGCGCCGTCGAGCCATGCAGCACACCATGAATGACACCATTGTCAAAGCTGTGGCTGAGGCCCAAAGCCGCGACGAGTTTGACTCTCTGCTGGAACCGCCGATTCCGCCGCGCTACAAACCATTTGTCAAGCTCAATACCAATCTCGGTGGTCTCCCTGCCTTCGATGGGAATGCCGTCGAACTCCTTCCCGACTACCTTGCTAATCTCGAGTGTATCGCCCAGGAGATCGACCGCGCACAACGTTTTGTCCACCTCGAGTATTTCACACTGAGCCGCGACGAAGATACGAAAAGCGTTTTTGCGGCGCTGGAACGCGCCCACCAGCGCGGCGTTAAGGTGCGCGTCCTGTTCGACCACCTGGGCTCGCGCTCCTACCCCGAATTCAAAAAGACGAGAACGTGGTTCACGGAAGTCGGCATCGAGTATCACTTAGTTTTACCGCTGCGCTTCTTCGGCTCCAGGTACACGCGCTTCGACCTGCGCAACCACCGCAAGATCGTGGTGATCGATGGGCAGGTTGGCTTTACCGGCTCGCAGAATATGATCAAACGCAATTACTTCCGCAAGGATTCCATCTACTATGATGAGCTAGTCGCAAAGGTCACAGGACCGATTGCTGCCCAGCTCGAGGCAGCTTTTCGCACCGATTGGTACTCTGAGACCGGTGTTTTACTCAACACCGACACTGCGCCAGAAGCCGCTCTGGTACCGGTGGCGGCTGGCGATATCCTCTGCCAGGTCCTACCGAGCGGCTCTGGTTTCGAGAGCGAGAACAATCTGAAGCTGTTTACTTCTTTGATCCATGCGGCGCAGAAAACGTTGGTCATTTGTAATCCTTATTTTGTACCTGACGACTCGTTGATGACGGCCATCACGAGTGCGGCACAGCGCGGGGTAGACATCAAGCTGATCAACTCGGAGGTGTCTGATCAGTTCCTGGTGGGCAATGCAGAGCGTTCCTACTACGAGGACTTGCTCAATGTAGGAGTGAAAATCTACCAGTACAACGCACCTATCCTGCTCCACTCCAAAACGATGAGCATCGATGACGATATGGCAGTCATTGGGTCGAGCAACCTCGATATGCGTTCGTTCCATTTGAACCTGGAGGTCACGTTGATCTGCTACGCTTCTCAAGTGGTAGCGGATCTCCGGCAGATTGAGGCAAACTACATCCGGAAGTCGAAGCAAGTGAACCTGGGAGAGTGGAAGACGCGTTCTGTTGGAAAGATTTTTTTTGAGAATATCTCCCGACTGACATCGGCGCTACAATAGCGACGAAGCGGGGCATCAGCCTGGACTTTTTTCAGTAGTATACCAGATATATAATTGTAGGGGGAGGAGAGAGGAGAGCGAACCGCCTGGCTCTCACAAGATAGACCTGTTGCTCTTGTATGTATGTATGAAAGGAGACTACATGAAGGCAGTCGCAGTTTTTCCAGGAACCAAAACATTCAAAATCGTCGAGCACGAGGCGCCCCGGCTCTCCCAGCCTGATCAGGTCATGCTTCGCATGCTCGACATCGGTATCTGTGGCACGGACAGGGAGATCTGCTCCTTCGAATACGGCACGCCACCGCGGGGGTATGACTACCTGGTGATCGGACATGAATCGCTTGCCCAGGTCGCGGAAGTCGGTTCGGCCGTTAGCCGCCTGAAACCGGGTGACCTGGTCGTGCCAACGGTACGTCGCCCCTGTTCTCATCCGGAGTGCCGCGCTTGTCGTTCAGGACACCAGGACTATTGCTATACCGGAGATTTTACCGAGCGTGGGATCAAGGAAGCGCACGGCTTCATGACCGAATTTGTGGTTGATCATGAGCGAAATATGAATCTCGTGCCAATAGACCTGCGCGAGGTGGCCGTCCTGGTTGAACCGCTAACCATCGCGGAAAAGGCCCTGGCACAGGTTTTCTGGTTGATGCAGCATCGTCCACCGTGGACTGGTCCAGAGGTACCGGGCGCGGAACGGGGACGAGGGCTCAAGGCGCTGGTGCTCGGCGTCGGACCTGTAGGGCTGTTGGGGGCGATGATGCTGGTTGCGGCTGGTTTCGAGACCTATGTCTACTCACGTGAGCTGCCCTCTAATCCAAGGATAGACCTCGTCTCCTCGATTGGAGCAACCTATATCTCCACCCAGAACTCGAATATCGAACAGCTTCGCGAGCAGGTCGGCAACATTGATCTCGTCTACGAGGCAGTAGGTCACTCGCACTTCGCGCTCCAGGTGCTCAGGGTGCTCGGGATCAATGGTATCTTTGTGCTCACCGGTGTCCCCGGTCTGCAGGCGTTTATCGAGGCTGACCCCGCTCGCCTGATGCGCGACATGGTGTTGAAGAACCAGGTGCTCCTTGGAACAGTGAACGCCGGGTCCGAGGCCTTCGCATCGGCTATCCAGGACCTCGATGTCTTCATCAAACGCTGGCCCGCTGCCATTCGTACACTCATCGCAGGACGCTATCCACCAGAGCAGGCTTTTGAACTGATCCTCGGGAGGCCAACCGGTATTAAGAGTGTGATCGCCTTTAACGAGGCGCGTGTTTCGTGATCTAACAAGGGAAAGAATGCACATGACAATGACAACCTGGATGGATATTTCTGTCGCGATTCATACCGGTATGGTACACTGGCCCGACAATCCACCGGTGCGGGTTGAATATATGTTGCATATGGAGCGTGGAGATATATGCACGGTCTCGACGCTGAGCATGGGTTCGCATACCGCTACCCATATGGATGGCCCGTTTCACTTCCTACCAGAGGGCCAGGGGCTTCATGAGATGCCACTTGACGCTGCTATCGGACTGGCACGCGTCATCGAGATCCGCGACCCCGAGTCGATCAAGCCAGACGAACTTCGACCCCACAACATCCGGCAAGGCGAACGCCTGCTCTTCAAAACGAAAAATTCTGCCCGTTGTTGGCAGACCGATACCTTTGTTGAGGATTTCGTCTATCTCTCGCAGGAGGCAGCACGCTACCTTGCCTCAGTTGGGGTGCAAACCGTGGGGATCGATTACCTTTCAGTTGGAGGGTTCAAGAAAGATGGGCTTGAGACCCATCTAGCGCTTCTTGGAGCGGGTATCTGGATCATCGAAGGACTTGATCTCTCACAGGTCGAACCTGGGACGTATGAGCTGATCTGCCTTCCACTCAAGATTGCCGGCAGCGATGGTGCGCCAGCCCGTGCAATCCTACGCAAAGCAGGAGGAGTAGCATGAAGCTCATAGTGTTAGGCGGCGGACCCGCCGGGATGACAGCGGCTCTGCAGGCACGCGAACTGCATGCCGAGGTGACGTTGCTCGAGAGCAAGCGAGCTGGAGGGACCAGCGTGAATGATGGCCCGGCGCCGGTACGTACACTTGCCCGTGCCGCGCGGCTGGCCCGCGATGCGGGATCATGGGAAACTTTTGGGTTACAAGGAGCGCGCCCCCACATCGATCTGGCCGCTGTCTTAGCCAATGCCAGACGGGTAGCGCAGTATGCTCACGAGAAAAAACACATGGCAGAATATATCCGTAGTACCGGTGTCGAGCTGATCGAAGGAGTGGGTCCGGCACATTTTCTCGATCAGCATAGGGTGCAGGTTGCCGGCGGAAGAACGTGGCAAGCAGACAAGATCATCATCGCTGTCGGGGGGCATGGGCGCATTCTGCCCATACCCGGAGCTGAACTGGCCTTGACGTACAGCGATATTTGGTCACTCACGCAGTTGCCGGCCAGCGTCGCGGTTGTCGGTGGCGCAGCCACTGGCTGCCAACTGGCGTCGATCCTCGAGGATTTCGGCTGCCAGGTGTACCTGCTCGAGCTTGCCCCCAGACTTATTCCCCAGGAAGATGAGGATATCGCGCTAGCCCTCGCCGAGGCCTTCGGCAAACAAAGGATGACCGTCATTACTGGTGCCCAAACCGAGCACCTGGAAAAAACCGATAGTGGCATCCAGCTACACTACCGCAAGCAGGAGCGTCCAGCCAGCCTGACCGTAGGCGCGGTCTTCTTTGCGACTGGCTGGCCGGGCAATGTAGATTCGCTTAACCTGGCCGCCGCTGGCGTGGTGACCGAACGCAGTTATATCCCGGTCAACGACTACCTGCAGAGCAATGTACCGCATATCTTCGCGGCGGGAGACATCAACGGGCAGAGTATGCTGGTGCAGAGTGCCCGCTACGAGGGCCGCATTGCCGCCGAAAACGCCGTGCTCGGGCCATATCGTCGCTTCACGCATGAGATTGTGCCCAGCGGCAGCTTCACCGATCCGGAATACGCCAGCGTCGGCTTGACCGAGGCGCAGGCTCGCCAGGAATACGATTGCGCAGTGGCAGTGGTCCATTACGATGACTTATTGCGTCCCGTGGCCGATGGTCATCCCGATGGCTTCTGCAAACTGATCGTCGACCGCCGCCACCGCTATATTCTGGGAGCGCACGTCATCGGAGAATACTCGGTTGAAATCATCCAGATGGTGGCGGCCTGCATAGCGAGCGGCATGAGAGTTGAGCAAGTGGCTGAGCTACAACTCGCGTACCCGACCTTCACAGAGGCTGTGGGGATGGCGGCGCAGAAACTGGTGCGTGAGCTGGGCCTGGCACCATTGCCGCAGTTGTGGAGCGATATCAAGTAGTCCCCTAGCTGTACACAACGCGCAAGGATGGAAACCGTCCGGTGCGTACATAGAGCAAACAAACATACATTAACAGCACAAGTCCTACCTCGAAAATGATCAGGAGGAGTGTCAGAGACACCGCTACCACAACAATCAGTAAGAGGGTGGTATTACTGATCCTATCAATCCGCTTCTGCGTATCTGTCACTTTCGCTTGATACTTGTTGGCAGTATCCTGAATTCGCGCCAGCGTGGCGTCTATCCTGGACGTCACCTGCGTAATTGCCGCTTCTGCTTTTGTCACAGTTCCCGCTTTTATGTTTGCCAATGTGACACGCAAGTCTTGCACCGCTGTCTGCGCCTCTTGAGCACGGTCAGAGACTGAGCTTAGTACGTTGCTGAGCGTCGGTACGGTGACGCCTGGAAAGCGGTTGAGTGCCACCAACGTGCTATTCACAGTCACCACGGCATCGTGAATAGCAACAGCGGTCGTGCGTGCGTTTTCCACACGTGGGACAAGCTCGTTGTCGATGCGTTGGCTGAGCGCGGTGGTGAGTGGGCTGTTGGCCTGTATGCGATCACCCAGTTTCACCGTCGCATCGTTCACCTCGGTTACAGTTTGCCGTGCGTTTTGCACCTGGGTATTCACGCGCGTTAGCCCGTTGTCCACAACAGTAAGTGCGCGTGTCATCATCGATGCGACATCAGTCACAGCGTTGCGTGTGGGTGCGTAGACCGCCCAGATTCCGACTAACGCTACCACGTTCAACAGAAAGCCCAACAATGTGATAACCATCAACACCGCCACCAGAATCCGCGCGACGACATGGAGCCAACGCTTGCCTGCTTTTGATGAATGTGACGAAACGTCTTCACTCATACAAATAACCTCCGAACCTGGATGATTCTATCATAAAAACTCAACGTTGCCTGATAATAGCATACTTGAGAAGAGCAAGATCGGAGAAGTTTTGCCCCTCCTTCTGTGCTACACTGTTTCTTGTACAGAAGATCCGCTCAAAGCAAAGGCGCCGTGGCATGAAAATGTGATTCAGGCAATGGGAACAGAAAGATAGAGCACACATAAAGGAGATATTATGAACACAGTAACTTCAAAAGACGGTACAAAAATTGCGTACGACAAGCAGGATGAAGGGCCAGCAGTTATCTTAGTCTACGGCGCACTATGTTACCGTTCATTCGGCTCCCTCCCTGAACTAGTCAAACTCCTCGCACCACACTTTACGGTATACAACTATGACCGTCGAGGACGAGGCGACAGTGGGGACACCAGGCCCTATGCAGTCGAGCGTGAAGTGGAGGATATTGAGGCGCTTATTGATGAAGCTGGCGGGGCGGCATACCTCTACGGTCATTCCTCCGGTGCAGCCCTTGCCCTTGAAGCAACAATAAAGCTTGGCGGTAAAGTCAAGAAGCTTGCCATGTACGAGGCTCCTTACAACGATGATGACGAAGCCAGGCGGGCTTGGAAGGAATACATCAAACAACTTACAGAGCTCTTAGCTGCAGATCGCCGAGGTGATGCCGTGGCGCTCTTTATGAAGTTGGTCGGGACACCGGCAGACCAGATTGAAGCGATGCGTCATGCACCGATATGGCCAATGCTTGAGGCAATAGCACCGACGCTTGCTTACGACCACACCGCCATTTTAGGCGAAGACGGCTCGGTACCCATCGAACGGGCAGCCAGCGTAAGTGTGCCTACACTTGTCATGAATGGCGGTGCCAGCTATGCCTTTATGTATGAGACGGCTCGAGCGCTTAGCAAAGCGATGCCTCATGCGCAACTCCGCACTCTGGAGGATCAAAGGCATGATGTGGACCCGAAAGTCCTTGCTCTGGCGCTGGAGGAATTCTTTACTGAATAGGCGGCAAAGGCAAGAAACCACATCAGCTATGAACCTCGTGAAGCGGGGGGCGCGATCTTTCAAGGCACGAATAATCGAGTAATACATTGGCCACATTTCAGAAAGGAAAGAAACGATGAGAAAGATTCCTGAACTGCAAACCCTGATGACCGGTCTCGCGTTCGGCGAGTCGCCACGGTGGCACGATGACCGTCTATGGTTCTCCGACTGGGGCGCTCAAGAAGTCATTGCCGTCGATCTCGAAGGCAAGAGCGAAGTCATCACCCGCATACAGTCATTTCCATTTTGCATCGACTTCCTGCCCGATGGGCGCCTGCTTGTCGTCTCGGCGCGCGATCAACTGCTCCTGCGCATGGAGCCCGATGGGTCGTTGGTGACACATGCCAACCTGACCAGCCTCTCTGACCACCCCTGGAACGAGATCGTCGTGGACGGTCGGGGCAATGCCTACCTCAATAACATCGGCTTTGACTTTCCAGGCGGCGAGTTCGCCACCGGGATCATCGCTTTGGTCACCCCTGATGGCTCGACCCGGCAGGTAGCAGATGGTGTCGCATTCCCAAATGGCATGGTGGTGACGCCCGACAACGCGACGCTGATCCTCGCGGAGTCCTACGGCAAAAGGCTCACAGCCTTCGACATTGCGGCCGACGGCGGCCTGTCGAACCGGCGGGTATGGGCTGACCTTGGCGACGGCGCCCCTGACGGCATTTGCCTGGACGCCGTAAACGCCATCTGGTACGGCGATGTCCCCAACAAGCGTTGCGTGCGTGTTCGCGAAGGTGGCGAGGTATTGCAGACGATCGACTTGGATCGTGGTTGCTTCGCTTGCGCACTCGGAGGCGCTGACAAGAGGACGTTGTTCCTGGTGGCAACCGAGTGGAGTGGTACTACGAGCATGGCAGGCGGAGCACGAACGGGCCAGGTGCTCGTCGTTGAGGCGCCCGCACCGGGCGTCGGTTGGCCGTAGGAGGGGAGCAGTCAGGAGGTGAAATTGTAATAGAGTTCCGCATCGTTCGAGATGATTTGGAAATAATAAACAGACCCAATCATTACACGGAAACTGATCCTTTCCAAAAAAATTCTGTCGCATTTTCGGAGAGATTCGAGCCAAATTCTGTCGCATGCTGTAGTTCAACTAGAAGAAATGGACAATCTCATAACCTCCCTTACCATGGCTTCTGTTATGAGATACAATGAAGGGAAGAAATCGTCCAACACAACGTAGTGTTTTCAAGGAGTTCATTTGATGAAGAATACATTAGAAAGTGCAACAGCGCGCGCACAAACGCCATTTCAGAACCAGCCTTTCATCGATTTTAGCAAAGAAGAAAACCGCAAGGCGCAGATAGAAGCTCTGGAGCAGGTCAAAAGTGAACTGGGACGCAAATACCCACTCATCATCGGCGGTGAGAAGATCATGAACGAGGACACGTTCACCTCCGTCAATCCTTCGCAACCCGACCAGGTCATTGGCTATTTTTCACGCGCCACCGTTGAACAGGCAAACGCAGCAGTGCAGGCTGCTGCGACCGCCTTCGAAAGTTGGAAACACATTCCAGCTGAAGAAAGAGCAGGCTATCTCTTCGCGGCCGCCGACCTGATGCGCCAGCGTCGTTTCTATTTTAATGCATGGATGATCTATGAAGTCGGCAAGAGTTGGGCCGAGGCCGATGGAGATACTGCTGAAGCCATCGACTTCATGGAGTTCTATGCACGCGACATGCTGCGCCTGGCGGGTGAACAGCCCCTTACACGTATCAAAGAAGAAGATAACGAGCTCGTCTATATACCTCTTGGCGTAGGTGCCGTCATTCCACCCTGGAACTTCCCCTGCGCGATTATGGTCGGTATGACCAGCGCAGCCTTTGTCACAGGCAATGCAGTCATCCTCAAACCCGCCAGCACCTCACCGGCCATCGCCGCGCAGTTCATGCGTATCCTGGAAGAGGTCGGCCTGCCCGCCGGTGTAGTCAACTTCCTCCCGGGATCGGGATCAACCATTGGCAATGCCCTGGTTGAGAATCCCCAGGTGCGCTTCATCGCCTTCACAGGTTCGCGTGATGTCGGTCTGCACATCAATGAATTGGCCGCGAAACCACGCAAGGGGCAGCGCTGGCTGAAACGTGCCATCCTGGAGATGGGTGGGAAAGATGCTGTCATCGTAGACGAAACGGCTGATCTCGATGCTGCCGCCACAGGTATCGTCGCTTCCGCTTTTGGCTTCCAGGGGCAGAAATGTTCTGCAGGCTCCCGTGCCATCATTGTTGACAAGGTCTATGACCAGGTCTTGCAGAAGGTCGTAGAGAAGACGCAGCAGTTGACCATGGGCGATGTTACAAAGCCAGAAACACTCATCGGACCGGTTGTCGATGCCAATGCAATGAAGAAAATCACCGAGTATATCGAGATCGGCAAAGGCGAGGGCCAGCTGGTAACCGGAGGAGGCCATCATGGTCCCGGCTACTTCATCGAACCAACGGTGATCGCGGATGTGGACCTTCACGCGCGCATCGCCCAGGAAGAAATTTTCGGGCCGGTGCTGGCCGTAATAAAAGCCAGAGATTTTGATGATGCCATGCATATTGCCAACGACACCGAGTATGGATTGACAGGCTCCCTCTATTCAAGGGATCCACAACGCATCGAGCGGGCCAAAGAAGATTACCATGTCGGCAACCTGTACTTCAATCGGAAAAGCACCGGTGCCCTCGTTGGCGTCCACCCCTTCGGTGGTTTTAATATGTCAGGTACTGACTCTAAGGCGGGAGGTAGGGACTATCTCCTGCTATTCACACAAGCAAAAGCCATCTCGGCTAAAAAATAGAGGAGGATTTCTCCTTGGCAAAGGTTACGCAAATTAGCCCGGGGGCATGGCAGATTTCTCTGCCATTCCTGGGCGAACACGAGATTGTCGGCTCCTATCTTCTTGCTGGGGAGAACGAACTCGCCCTTATCGATCCTGGACCCGGTAGTACGCTCGAGTCATTACTGGCATCGATTCGAGCGGCAGGCTTTGACCCGCAAGAAGTAACTCATATCCTGCCAACCCACGTTCACCTGGATCACGCTGGTGCAACAGGTTCGCTGGTGCGGCGACTACCCAGAGCGCAGGTGTACGTGCATAGCAAAGGCGCACCTCACCTGACCGATACCACGAAAGTCGTCGCCAGTGCATCACGCATCTACGGCGACCACATGCATATGCTCTGGGGTGATATCGAATCAACGCCAGCAGAGCGACTTCACACACTTGAAGGAGGAGACGTCCTCCAGGTAGCAGGTCGTCGGCTGGAAGTGCACTACACCCCTGGACACGCCATCCATCACGTCGTCTTTTTCGATGCGCATTCAGGTGAGCTGTTCGTGGGAGATGTGGCGGGCGTAAAACTGCCAGGCGTTGACTATGTGAGGCCGCCTACCCCGCCACCCGATCTTGACCTCGAAGCCTGGTCGGATAGTATCACCCTTATTCGTAGCCTGCGTCCCGATATCCTGTACCTGGGACATTTTGGCGCGATCAAAGAGGTTCCACAGCATCTTGGAATCTTGCGCGAAAAGCTCTTGGCCTGGGGTGATTTTATCCTGGAAACCATGCGCAGTGGTAAGAACGAGGCTGAGATCATCGCCCTGGTCATTGAAAAGACCCAACCCGAGCTCCAACGAGTTACACGTGACGCTCACGCGCTGCAAAGGTATGAGATCGCATCGAATTACGCGATGACCGTGCAGGGCTATATGCGCTACTGGCGCAAGAAACATCCAGAACGCTTGCAGGCAGCGTGACCTTTATAACCATAGAGAATGATCTTTGGATATGATTTCCGCCACTTTGGCGCTTGCCTGAAGCTGCGGCAAATGCCCGACATCAGGCAAGAGTACAAGTTCAGAGTTAGCTATACCCATATGTAGATCATAAGCACAGGTAATGGGAAAAATCTTATCCTGCTCTCCCCAAATGATTGTCGTTGGCACCTGTACTTGAGATAACACGCTATCCAATTCTTCCTGGATATCGTAACCCTTGACGAAATTGGCATAGGCAGGCATTTGCGAGACACGTACAATCGCATCGAGGATAAAGCCAGGAAGTGGTCTTGGATATCCTAACATATGATTCGCGGAAAGTTGCGCCGCGGTCCTGTCTACTGCGTATGGGGAGTTCATCTGCTCACGCCTCAAACCAGCGCTATTGAGCAGGTAAAGATGAATTACGCGTTCAGGATTTGCAATTGCAAAACGAGTTGCAATCCAGCCACCCAGCGAATTACCAACCAGCGTCACTTGTGGATAACCCAGGCTGTCCAGAAAGCGTTTCAAATACAGGACATGTGTTGCAATATTAAACCCTTCTGGTGCTGGTGGCGTTTTGCCAAAACCTGGCAAATCAGGAGCATACACCAGATACTCTCTGCTCAAACGCAAAACGAGAGACGACCAGATTTCGGCAGAATTACCAATACCATGAATCAGCACGATGGGGGTGCCGCGACGGCCTGTACAGTAGTAATGGATCGGGAAATTCCCAACATCACAGGTTTCCTCACGCACGCCTGCCAGCAGCAACGCGGTGCGGGAAACAAAAACCGCCGTTTCGACGGGTCGACGATAAATCTGTATCGCCAGAGCAGCTGCGCCTCCTGCCGCCGCAAGAGTTCCCACGGTAGGCAGTAGAGCAAACAGTTTTCCGGATGAGAAAGGCATCAAATATCCTTGTGATATGCTTGTTTTTCTGGTTGGCTTCTTACAAGCATATCACAAGGATTAAAAAGGCGTCCAGTGCAATGACGTACAGCGATTACTCGCCAGCGCTCAGTTCTGTTTCACTCATATCGCCAAGATTCAATTGTAAAGATGTGGTGTCCTACATCACACCCTGTCAGAAGATCAAGATTGCTCGTCTTTCTTATCGGCTTTCTCCACGATAATGCTCTTTAAGTCAGGGTTCGTCTCAAGTTCCACGAATGAGGTCAGGTTCTCACGGTACGCACTGAGGAAATTCAGGAGACCCAATGCTTCATCTGGCGTCATGTCAAAAGTGATCCCTGACATGTGTCTGAGAATGAGACCTGTGTCCTCCATGCGTAACCGATATCTTCCAATGATTGCATCCACGTTCGGCTCCTTGTTCATGTGGTGACCACACCTTGCGCTTACCAGGATGAATGTACATCTGCTCAATGAGAGTGTAGAAGCAATTGAAGCTTATGTCAATGGCGGTTGGAATCATGGGGTTTTATAGAGAGAGAAGGACTGCACAAGCAGCTTCTTCATAACCGACCATGACCGCTTCATCCAGGGAACGCCCATGACCGTAAGACCACTAAACAGTTAGTTTGCAAATGCTCAAATCATCATAAAAAAGAGATTCCCAACGAGAGGTACGATACTCGGCAATTCCGTGTAGCAGCTAGAGGGTCGCTAGGAGGCCGATTAGAATGCCCAGGATACCGCCAACTATCACCTGGACAGGGGTATGACCGATCAATTCACGCAGACGTTTTTCAGCAAAAGGTTGTCCCTGAAATGCTTCATCAATCATCTGATTGAGAATACGCGCCTGGATACTTACCGCCCGGCGTACCCCGGCAGCATCATACATCACAATAGCGGCCAGGACAACAGCAATAGCAAAGGACGCTGAGCTAAGTCCAGAAACACGTCCTGTTGCAGTGGCAAGTCCCGTCACTAACGCCGAATGCGAACTTGGCATGCCGCCCGAAGAGACGAGCCGACTAAATATAAGTTTACGTTGACGAATAAACTCGTAGATGGTTTTACCGACCTGCGCAACTGCCCATGCTAAAAGAGCTGCTATCAGGACACGATTATCAAGCAGAGAAGTACCCATCGTCTGTTCTGTTTTGTCTCCTCTAAGGCAATTCCAGTGGCCGCGAGATGATCGTGCCCTGGTTATCAACGCTCAGTTGTTGCACGCGCAGTTCCGCCTTCTGAAGCAATTCATTGCAGTATTGTGCCAGTTTCATACCCTCTTCGTAATATTGCAGGGCGCGTTCAAGCGGCATCTGTCCATCTTGCAAAGCTGTTACAGCAGCTTCGAGTTGTGCATAAGCTTCTTCAAAAGTTAATGATTCCATCATTCACCATCCATGCGACCACTTAAGGAGGTTGCGTCCGAGTTCGTACAGTTGCTCCTCCGTGTCATTGTTAGTTCTTCAGATTCTACGTACTTCAACTGGGATACTGCCATCAGTAACCTGAATTGTTAAACTTTCGCCAGGCCGCGTTTGCTTTATACTGGTAACTATTGTTGAGTCAATATCACGACGTACTACGGCATAGCCACGCGCGATGGTTATCAAAGGGCTGAGAGTATGCAACCGCAAAGCCATACCACTCAAGCGTTCGCTACGCAATGTGAGTATGTGCTGTAAGCTTGTCTGTAAAAGTGCAGAGGTATCGTCAAGCTGTTGACGGCGCCTATCCAGCAGGCTACTGGGATTGGCTCTTTGCAGGTCACGCTGAATACGCTCCAGTTTCTCGGCCATATCTCCAAAACATTCTTCCATCAATTCAGTTAATTCCAATTGTTTTGCCTGGATATCAATTTGCCGTTCAGTGATGTCAGGCACCGCCTTGGAAGCCGCCGCAGTGGGAGTGGATGCTCGATAATCCGCGACAAAATCTGCAATGGTGAAATCTGTTTCGTGGCCGACGCCACTGATGACAGGGATGCGAGAACGGGCAATAGCTCGTGCTACGATCTCCTCGTTGAAGGCCCACAACTCTTCAATGGAGCCACCTCCACGTCCAAGTATAATTACTTCTGCCTCACCATGCTCATTAAGAAGGTCAAGGGCGGCAGAGATAGAGGCGGGAGCTTCACTTCCCTGCACCAATGTCGGAGCCAGAAGTACTTCTGCTAAAGGATAACGCGCATGAAGAACACGTAGCATGTCTCTCAGTGCCGCTGCCTGAGGTGAGGTTACAATGCCAACGACAGCGGGTTGTTCCGGCAACGGGCGCTTGCGATTCTCATCGAAGAGACCCTCCGCAGCTAAGCGCGCCTTGAGTTGCTCAAAGCGGAGGAAAAGTGCTCCCTCCCCTATCAACTCAACACATTCAACGTACAGTTGAAGTTTGCCATCTCGCTCATAGTATGAAATACGCCCGTTAGCGGTAATGGCTATACCATCACGAAGGACGGGCGCCGATGAACGTAAACGGGCGTTCTTAAAGAAGACACAATGCAATTGTGCCTCAGCGTCCTTGAGAGTGAAATAACAATGGCCGGAGGAGTAGGTCTTGCATCCTGAGATTTCACCCTGAACCCAGATATTCTGTAAGACATCATCCACTTCCAACAGTTCTTTTAGATAGCGAGATAATTGAGCAACGCTCAACACCGTTGGAGCATCTAAATAGTACATCAGATTCCCTCTCCCTCGGTTGAGCTATCGATAACCATGAGTTTTTGCCCATACTCTACTGGCTGTCCTTCCTGCGTCAAGATTTCAACGACACGTCCAGCGACTGGTGACTCCACATCATTGATGACGTTCAGTGATTCGATCGTTGCCACGAGTTGCCCCTCCTTCACATGATCACCCACCGCTACCAGGGTTCCTCCTCTGGGTTTGGCCCAAACGTGAAAGATACCTACCAGGTGAGAGGAGATGTAGTGCTTCGTTTCTGCAGATGCAGTGGTAGAAACAGTCAATTGAGCATCCGTGGAAGGTACTTCAACCTGGGGCTTCATGACAACTCCCTGAAGTTGCCCATTGTGTTCATCAAGCTTTATCTTGCGCAACACCAGGTGCGTCCCTTCTTCAGCTTGCCTGAACTCCAATTCGGAAACGTCACTTTGGTCGAGCAATTGCACCAGGCGCTGCAAAAGCTCAACGCTGATAACAGTGGCAGTTTCGCTTGCCTCGCTGTCAAGCTGCCCTTTATCATTTTCTCCAATGGAGGGGGATATTCGGCGTCCCGCTCGGTGGGTACCCTGTTTTCCATCCATACTACTCTCTCCTGGCGGGAGCATGATAGTGAAGACGAACAATGCCGCAATCGGAAGATGATCAAAACAGTTAGAATAGAGGGGAAAACGTTGTCCCACCTGCCGCGATCAGTTCGTACATGTTCACTTTAACAATCCTACGCTCGCTCTACATATGTACCAGACGTTGTGTTGACACGTATCAAATCACCATTTGAAATGAAAAGTGGCACCTGCACAACAAACCCGGTCTCGGTAGTGGCAGGCTTGGTACCGCCTGTAGCAGTATCACCTTTGAAACCGGGCTCGGTATAGGTCACCTGCATGACAACCTTTTCAGGTGGCTCGACGGAAATTGGTTCTTCCTCATATGTGATGAGATCAAGTTCCAGGTTATCAATCAGGAAGTTTTTCGCATCACCAAGTTGCTGTGCAGTCAGCACAACGTCATCATATGTACTGGTATCCATGAAATGATATTGATCGTCATCCTGATACTGGTAGGTCACTGTACTACGATCGAGATAGACACGTTTAAACTTTTCACCTGCATCACATGTACGATCAAAGGTGGAGCCGGTGCGCAGGTTACGCAGTTTCATGCGCACTATCGCACCGCCGCGCCCCATTTTTACATGCTGCCAATCCAGTACGCTGCACATCTGCCCTTCAAATTCGATGGTTACACCTTTCTTCAGGTCACCCGTGGATATCATAGAGTATAGCTCCTTGTAGGTTAGCTCAACACATTACGGCAGTGGCATCAGCGTTGTAATACAAGTTCGGTTGGTGACTGGGTTAATACCTCAACGCCATTTTCTTTTACCAGGACACAATCTTCGATACGCACACCACTCCATCCAGGAATATAGACCCCTGGTTCGACGGTAACGACAGTTCCTGCTGGTAAAACCATGGTATCTGGCGACCGAGGAGAGAGATTGGGACCTTCGTGTGTTTGCAACCCTACACCATGCCCTGTACTGTGAACAAAGTATTCTGATAGCCCGGCAACATTCAATGCATTGCGGGCTAAAGCATCGGCAGCACTACCAGCAATTCCTGCATAGAGGCCAGCCTCGCATGTTTTCATCGCATTAAGAACGGCATCGTATATCTCTTGCATACGCGCTTCAGATGGCTCTCCAAGACAGATGGTACGGGTCATATCCGCGCAATATCCTTTGTAACGAGCGCCCATATCAATAGTAATGAGCTCACCACGTTGAACACGCCGTTCACTGGGGTGTGCATGCGGCATTGAGCCGTGCGGTCCAGAAGCGACGATCGAATCAAATGAGAGACCATCTGCACCTTGTGATATCATGTAGCGCAAGATCTCCCACTGTATCTCCTTCTCTGTCATGCCAGGCTGAATCCAACTACAAAGATGCGTAAATGTCTCATCTGTGATAGCAATAGCACGTTTCAGCAGCTCTATTTCATGTGGTTGCTTTACCTGGCGCAGCTTCTCTATAGAGCTATCCTCAAAAGGATGAAGCGTAAAAATACTTTCGCCGCTACGACGAAGCTTTTCATACTCGGCAAACGTGAGCATCGCTGATTCGAACCCAATGTTTTGCCAGCCATGCTCCTGAGCTGATGTGGCAATCGCAGCCCAATATTCGCGAGAAGGGGGAACGTTCACCTGCCAACCTTGCGCCTCGTTCTCGACCACTTCTTTATAGAGCGGATTTGTGAACAATATTTGTTGTTGTCGTCCCACTAGTAATAGACCGGCACCTTCCACGTCATCATTAAGCCATCCACTTAAATAGGAGCGATTCTGTGGCTGTGTCACCATATATGCATCTAGCCCTTGTTCGGCCATCCATGCACGCAGCTGATTCATTGCTTCTTGACTCATACGTTTCCTTCTTTGACCTGTTCGCGCACCAGTTCAACCAGTGCCTCCAATGCCAGGAGATATCCACGCCAGCCCAGCCCAACGATATGTCCTCGACAGACCGACGCGATCAGCGATTGATGTCGAAATGGCTCACGGGCATAAATATTACTGAGATGTACCTCGATGATAGAAGGTTTCACCATCGCCAGGGCATCGCGCAATGCAATTGAGTAGTGTGTCAAAGCACCGGCATTGATGATAATACCATCTGCACTACCTTCGTGTTCCTGTAGATAATCAATGAGAGCGCCCTCGTGATTCGATTGGAAACAATGCACTGTTGCTTCCAACTCCTCTCCTCGTTTTTGCAGCATCGAACAAATTTGCGGGAGGGTCACCATTCCATAAATAGCGGGTTCACGGGTCCCCAAAGTATTGAGATTTGGACCATTGACGACCAATATATTTAACATCGAGTTAAGGCCTTTTCTCTGCGAAGAATGCTGTTATTACGCTCTCAACCAGTTCATTGGGCACCGGTGTAACTGTAACGCCTCCCATTTGCTTTGGTAGAACCCACCGTACCTGCTTACCCGCCACTTTCTTATCCAATTGAATAGCAGAGAGGATATCCTTTACGTGTACTGACCCGGCATAAGATGTTGGTAAGCCTAATGCTTCGAGCAGCTTATTCTGTCGCACCAGCTCCGCTTCGGGAAATAAACCAGCTTGCTGAGCGATACTACCTGCCACTACCATACCTAATGATACCGCTTCCCCATGTAAGAATTGACCATAACCCGCTACATTCTCCAGAGCGTGTGCGACGGTGTGGCCGTAGTTAAGAATAGTCCTCCGCCCTTGTTCGCGCTCGTCCTCCTCTATTATCGCTGCTTTCAAGGCGATACAGTTCATAACAATCTGACAAAGTAGCGTAGCCGGGGGATTGGTAAACTCTCGTAAGGTGTCAGCATATTCCTCAAGCCGGGCGAACAATTCCGTGTCGAGTATGATACCATACTTTACAACTTCTGCCCAGCCCTCGGTGCGTTCCCGAATAGGTAGCGTCAAGAGTGTTGCGGGATCGACCAGTACTAGCCGTGGATGATAAAAGGTGCCAATGAGATTCTTCCCCATAACATGATTGATGCCTGTTTTGCCACCAATTGCGGAATCGACCTGGGCAAGTAAAGAAGTTGGCACCTGTACCAGAGGGACACCACGCAGGTATGTAGCAGCTGCATAGCCAACCACGTCACCCACCATACCACCGCCGAGTGCAATAATTGCCTCGCCGCGTTCAGCACGCTGTTTTATTAGCCAATCATAAAGTGCACTGAGCTGTTCCTGTGATTTACTCACCTCTCCAGCCGGTACTGTATACAATTGAGGTTCGAAGCCAGCACTGGAGAGTGTTCCCATGATCATGGATGCATAGAGTTTGTGAATGTGACTATCAGTTATAAGAAATACTCTCGGAGGTAAGTTAAGCTTCTTAAGATGCAGTGGAAGCCTGCCCAGGCCACCCCATTCCACTACTGCATTATACCCCTTGTCTACGTGAATGCGCTGTACATCAAGGATAGGAGGTTCCCCGACAAGCTCACCTGAACTGATAAACATTGCGATGATTTCCTGGGCAACTCGTTGGGCGGATTTGTTCAGTGTCGAGCAGGTAAAATGAGCATCCTCATACCATATTGAACGATCTTGCAACAACGTTCGCAGAGATTTCAAAGGATCGGAACCAATTAATAGAGGGCGAATCTCAGGAACTTCCCCCTGCGCTTGCTTTTCGTGGTGCTGCCTGTTCAAGCGGTCAAGCGCGGTCTGGGGATCAACCATCAAATAGACTGAAACACCACGAGAGCGAATGAGCGAACGATTCTCCGCTTTCGTGACGACACCCCCACCAGTCGCAACAACGGCATTCCCCTCAGATTGAGCGACCTGGGCGAGCAGGCGGCTCTCACACGAGCGAAAATATTGTTCACCGAAGTGCTCGAAAATAGTGGAGATATGCTCACCACACTCGCGCTCAATGAGTACATCGATATCAAAGAAAGGTTTGTTCAGCCGCTGCGCCAGGATACGACCGATGGTACTCTTCCCGCTACCAGGAAGTCCAATTAAAAATATGTTATGCATAGCTGCCATTGTACCATGGCTGAAGTACTTTGTGACGATCAAAAATGAGCAAGTTAGAGGACAAACTATCAGTACAATTCCTCACCCCTGATCGTCGTACTCAGTGTAGTCAAAAGACTGAAGTTCGATGCGTCTAAAGGAGTTAAGCTGGGCGTTGATGCTGCCCCAGTCCGTACGTATCCTTGAGAGCGATTATCGATGACCCGATATTGAGTACCAAAGGAAAAGACAAATTGCTGCATTTGTCCTGTCTGGCGATTCAATACCAGGATATCATCACCAGTTGAACAATTATGGGCAGCTAAGCAGCGAGAACGATCCAGGAAAGCGCCTATGAGTACCTGCCAGCGATTGTCCCAGGCGGGCATAGTAATTTGATGCTTTACTATGAGAGAAGCATCAAAGGCAATAAACGTACTCTGTAATGTCTGTGGATCATAGAGCATCACATTCAATGTCGGCGTGCCAAAGTGACCGACGTAGAGCGCTTGATTTGCACCCCAACCAGAGAAACCCCTGCGATCTGATAACGATAGGTCACTCTTCAAGATTTCTATCTGTGCATCCCCGCTGCTAGGATCATAGAGCAGCACCTGTGAACGTCCAGACCCTATGAAATCTCCACTATGTACCTCCCAGTTCGCGTCAAGATTATGGATCGCTTGATAATGTGAAATTTGCAACTTGGCATCAAAGCTTACTAGGCGTGCCTCACCTAGCATGCGATCATAAAGAAAGAGCGCGTCCTGACTGCGGCTTACAAAACTACCGGTATACACCTCCCATGAGTTATCCAACAGGGTGTATTGTTGAAAATGGAGGACCTTAAAGTTTTGATCGAAGTTGACTACATTTACATTGGATACGACAACTTGCTCAGTGGGGCTGCTGACCGAACTGCTCAAATCATTATCTATCGGTAAGCCCTGATTGGCACCGTGTAGAAGAATTAGCGCTGTCTTTGTCACACGAGTCTTTGCCGAATTCGTTTTCTGCCCGGGTGTTGGACTGGGGCACGTTGTTGAATTTCCCGGGGACACAACTGTTGCTACGCTCGTAGCACAGGTAAGTTTCGGCGTTGGGCTCGGTGTTGGGCTCGGCTTTGGCGTCGGACTTGGCGTCGGACTCGGTTTCGGTGTCGGGCTCGGCGTTGGGCTCGGTTTCGGTGTCGGACTCGGCTTTGGCGTCGGACTTGGCGTTGGGCTCGGCTTCGGCGTCGCGCTCGGTGTCGGACTCGGCTTCGGTGTTGGACTTGGTTTCGGCGTCGGACTTGGTGTTGGGCTCGGCTTCGGCATCGCGCTCGGTGTCGGACTCGGCTTCGGTGTTGGACTTGGTTTCGGCGTCGGACTCGGCTTCGGTGTTGGGCTGGGCGTCGACGTGGGTGATGGACCGGACGTTGATGCCGGAGGGGGTGTGGAAACCGGTGTTGTACCTGAAATCGGATTTGGTGGATTGGCTGCCACCGCAGTTGCGCTGGGAGGGGGAGTTGTAGGCATAATGGGCACCGAGTTTACCAATCGGTTATACATAAAGACGGTGCTGCGATGACCATCCAGGCGAGCTACATACAATTCCCAGCCAGTTCCCCAACCCGGTAGAATCACATGCTTCTGGATTGTGAGTTGCGGAGTGAGGCTAATCAATTGCAATGTACCGGTGACACGATCGTAGAGAAGGATATCAGATCGTCCTGTACCCGCAAAATCGCCTATATGGATATCAAGCGATTGCCCCCAGCCGTTTGCGGGAGTAGTGGCATCGGAAAGGCTGGTAAGCTGAGGGGACAAAGCACTGTTCTCTGCAGCGATATCGTTGATGGCATCAGTTGGCAGATGCTCTTTTTCCAAACGCCTCAGCTGATTGGTGAAACTGAGGACACTCAACGTCCCTTTTACACGGTTATAGAGCAGAAGGTCGCTCAAGCCATTGCCGGCAAAGTCTGCATTGAACTCCTGGTCAGTCGAAGAAGGGAATAAGCCTAATGCGAGCTGATTTTGTACGCTCGTCGATGATGTGTTCGTCGATGATGTGTTCGTCGATGATCCGCCAGACGATGATGAACTTGAGAAAGAATGCGCCAAGAGGTTATTTGCATTCGCGACTCCTGCAACAGCGTTGCCATCGACGCCTGGCAGGCGCGCGAAGAGACGTGGATCAATTGGCCTGGGGAAGTAGATGAAGCGCAGGTTGTTATGCTGGTAGCGCGGTTGATTGATGACCGAGACAGGATAGCCCGTACCGACGTGCATCGGAGTGGGATCACCATAGTTTTGATACGTCACATTGAAGGTACTGCCATCACCACTCACTGAGGTTACAAAGGCGACATGGCCTACAGAAGTGAAAGCCCAAACGCCGTCTCCAACAGGAAAGACTGCAATGGAACCGACGCGCGGAGTTGTTCCCATGGGGAGGCCAGTACGTTCAGCATCTGCAATCCAATCGGCTGCATTCCCCCAGTTGCGAGGTAGATCATAGCCAAGAAGATGCCACATCTCCCAGCCCCACCACACACAGTTACCACCTTGTGGATACGGGCCTGGACATAAGCCAAAGGGATTGTTATCGGGAGAAAACGATATTTGGCGACATGTTTCATCGACGCCTGGACTAGTGTGATTAAGTGGAGTGATCTCCGCATAAACGGAATGCCCCAATAGGGGTCCGACTTCGACAGAAATTAAAAGAATGAGAAGTATTACTCCCAAGAGCTTGGCGAGAAAACGCCTATTCATGCTTCCGGAAATATACCTTCTCATGCTTATGGCCGACCAGAAGGTTAAAGGAGGCATTGAGGAAGCTCCCCTCTACATGTTCTTTAGCTCAAATATTCCCAACTATGATGGAAGTGATGCGCCATAGGAACTTTTCGCCCTGACAAAGTATAACATCGCATTTAAATACATGCAAGATATACAGCTCTGTATCTGCATTGCATCTCGAATTTTCAATTCCCAAAAGCTTGACAACTTTTAAGCACGATGCTATGATTGTTCCTGTTCAGGGGCAATTAGCTCAGGCGGCTAGAGCGCAGCGTTGACATCGCTGAGGTCACAGGTTCAAGTCCTGTATTGCCCACTATAAAAGTGGCGGCTTCTCAAGAAGCCGCTTTTCTCATTTGTATCCCGATTATAGGATCAGGGAGTCAGGCCGCTCGACGTTTTTGCACATCTAGACATGGACAAGTAAATCGGTTGCAGGGAGTGAAGCTTTTTTCACGTTGATGTATCTAGAGTGAGACGCAGCGGTTCACGCCAGTTGCCTATCAACAGCGAAGCCCCTCCTCCACTGCCGCTAACCGTTTTCTTCCTGACAGTTTCACGGGCCTTGTCCAAGTCTATTCGTGTCGATTGCAAAAAAGCTTCACTCCCTGTGTTTTTCGATCTCATCTCAGTCTAGTTGTACCAATTGCCAAAAACCTTCACTCCCTGGTTCTGACGCAGGTTTCGTGAAA